>Ga0307423_1002084_pt1 | contig 11487 bp, 14 predicted proteins | sample SalMarWE160310MG_FD_202154 | JGI IMG/M metagenome (GOLD analysis project Ga0307423, IMG submission 202154) | Salt marsh sediment microbial communities from the Plum Island Ecosystem LTER, Massachusetts, United States - WE1603-10 | ecosystem: Environmental > Aquatic > Marine > Intertidal zone >...
GAAGTCTTTGAAATGATGCCCATGCAAATGTAAAATCTCCAGTCAGTTTTTTCATGCATCTTAAACGAACTATTTTCTCATTTTTTTTGTATTACCAATTCTTTATCATTTTCAGCTCACAACAAGATTGGTAACAACTAATGAAAAATCGAGAATGAACAAACATTTCCTTTGTTTATCGTTTGCGTTTGTTGTAAGTAGACTACGTTTAGTTACTTGACCGCAAAGACCTTGAAAGTGTATTCTCCAGTTGCGATGTTGTATGTGGCTTCTGACCAACTTTTGGTCGAATTTAGATATGAGAGTCTTTGAGAGGGCGTCTGAAATGTGAGGTTTCCCTCGATTTTTCCGATTGGAGTAGGATCTACGACTTTCCCCGTGTCTTTTCCCGAAACGAAGATTGGTTCGCCACCGCTGAAGATGATTGCCCTGATTTCCACGTCACTCGTGCGGTCTGGTTTCATGAGGATACTGTGTGTTGACAAGATAATCCCTTCTATCTTGCCGCTGATTTTTCCACTAAGAGTGATGTCGAGGCTCGCACCTTTTGGGCTAAATTCTTTGATGTTGACTGATGTGGTGTTTTCTTTTCCTTCAAAAAGAAGTTCTTTTTCCATTCATATCACCTTGAGGAGAAAGCGCAAAGAATCTTATTTTGTTATGTTACTGTACTGCCACAGCAACAAAGCACATATGTAAACAATCGAAAATGACAAACATTCGGTTCAGTGTTTGCGTTTTCTGTAGTAGACGATGGTTACGCCTGTGGAAACTGCTATGACTGTTGAGGCTGCGAGCAGGGTTGTTGTGGGGAATGGTTCTTCTGTGGTGAAGCTGACGGTTTCTGAAGTGACGGTGTTTCCGAATTCGTCTCTGGCGTAGACTGTGATGGTGTGTGAGCCGTCGGGCAGCCCTGAAATGGTGGTGTTGCCAGCGACGGTAACATTGTCTTGCCCGTCTAGGATGTAGCCCACCCACGCGGCAGGCTTGTTCACCGTGAACATGAGGGACACGCTGCTTGAACCGTACTTCATGTTTTCAGGGGAAACGAGCGTGAGTTGGGGCGGGATGGTTCCGTAGCCGAAGGGCGTGTACTGCTCATTCAACGCGAGCGGCTCAAAAACCCCCAGCCCATTCATGGCGTAGTCAGCGTCGTAGTAGTAGCCTCCGACCACATAGATGAGGTCGTTTACGACGGCGACACCGAAGTCTTTCTGGTGTTTCGTGTTCTCGGCGGCAATCGTCCAAGTGTTGTTCTCTGGATTGTAGATTCCAACCCTGTTTTCCCCTATCACGTAGATTTGTTTCGGCGCGGAAACTCCTGTCGTCACCGCTGTGCCGTACACGCCGCCCAAGCTCAGCGGTTTAGAGGCGCCATAACTCCACTCGTTGGTTTCAGGATTGTAGATTTGCAGCCACGAGCCAACTTGGTAGATTTTGTTGTTGAAAACGGCTGAAGCAGGCTCCACCGCCACCCACCTCTGCGCCTTAGTCGTCCAAGTGTCCGTTGCAGGGTCATATTCCTCGTTAACGTTAACCACATCGGGGGGAGAACCGCCTATAAGGTAAATCTTGTCGTTCACCACGTTCGCTGTAAGAAAACCTCTGGCGGTAGGCATGAATGTTTTGGTTTCCCAAGTGTCCGTTGCAGGGTCATAAACCTCGTTCACGCCAGTGACGGTTCCGCTGCTGACGTATCCGCCGATGCAGTAAATCTTATTCTGGTAAACCGTCACCGCAAACGCCGCTCTCGGCGTCGGCATCGGCTCCTTAAGAGTCCAAACACCCGTTGCGGGATCATACTCCTCGTTTACGTTCAAAAACTCGTTAGTGGTTTCTAAACGGGCGTCCTGAGCTGAGCCCCCAATGGCATATATTTTGCCGTTCACTGCCGCCACGCCTAACGCGCCCCTCGCATCTCTCATCGGCGCTTTCGACACCCAAGAGTTCTCAGCCAGCTCAGCCGAAACCACCGCAAGCTCAAAAAACACTAAGCACGTCAACATCAGGAAGAAAACAACAAGCACGAGCGCAACGCTTTTCCTCATAGCTCTTCACACAGCAACTCTCTAGCACCTACACAACCCCACATTTTTCCCTTTTCCTTTATCAAAATTCTGCTACTCCAACCCACTGCAAAAACAGTGAAAAGAAAAAGGAAGGAACGCAGAAGCTATTCAGCTTTAGCCTTCGACTTTTTATCCCTGATTTTCATGATGACGAAGAACAGTATCGTTGCTATGAGAGGTATCCCGAACACAAGCGCCTGCCCTATCTGGCTTTCATCCAGCCCGCCCTCGGTACTCAAGCTTATGGTTACTTCGTGGGCGCTGTGGCTGTAAGTGAAGTATATCATCCAAGAGTCACCCTCTGAATCGCTAGTGTACTCCACTTCGTTGCCGTCAATGTAAACCTTCAAGCCGTTCGCGCTGCTCAGGAACGCCTTGGCGATGTAGACGTTCGCGTAACCTGTTGTGCCGTCGGCGCCTTCAATATGAAAGCTCAACTCTTTGTTTGCCGCGTCGAAAAGCAGGTTTGACAAGACAGAGTTCGTCGTCACTTGGAACGAGTTCTCCTCATCCAACGGCTTCCCCTCATCAAAAGGAATCACCGCATAAGTGACGATTGTGATGGTTCCCGTGCGGAAAGCGTCGCCCGTCCAAACCGCTCTAAGACGGTTGTTGCCGCTTACCTCAGGCATCCAGAGCGCCGCAAAGTTGCCGTTGCCGTCCGTGTTCACGGTCGTGAGGCTAATCCAACTTTGCCCTCCGTCAGGAGTATACGACAGCAAGATTGGAGTGTTCGCTATGCCTGCTCCTCCAGAAACTAGCCTTCCCGATATCTCCACCTGAAACCCTGAAGACGAAGCAGAAGTGACACATTCAAGAGTAAGCACCGTCTGCTGCGAAGGCGGCAACGAAGGCTCAGGCGTCGACTGCTGCTCTTCACCAATCTGTATTGTTTGCGTTGCGCTCCAACCGCTTGTTGTGCCAGTGAAAACGTCATTATACTGGTAGCAGCTCGGCATGGTGCGCGTGTAATACCCTATGCACGCTTGAACCTGAAAATCCAATTCGCCGCCCTCAGGAACATTCCGCAGTATCTCGTCAGCAGCGTTTCCCCCAACACCATAAGACACCACCGTATACCCAGAACCTGACGCAGCAACGTGTCCAGATAAAGAAGTCCAGAAATCTTCATAATGACCTTTAACTCGAACATTATAAGACAAGCTAGTGACGTTGCCGTCTGGCTCAGTAGTTGGACTAAACGGCTGATTCGTGATTGAAACAATTATCGAATTGTTCTCCACAGTATACCCGGGACTCTCCAGCCTCGTCTCACCCGTGTACCGATCAGTCGAATAAACAGGATCCACATAATACGAACTCCGCTCATACCTCACCGTGAACTCTGGAACAGAAGGCGTAGCAATAGCTGACACAGGCGCAACCAAAATAACGCTTGACAAAGCCAAAACCGCGATCAGCAACAAAGTTAAACGCATACTCATACTGATACTCACACCAATCCCTACAATACCAACATGCCGCCGCAATTAAAGGGTTTTTGTAAAACTTTCTTGACTAACACCCAACTTTTTAGTCAAAATTTCTTGACCCATCAAACACAACATTTCTTGACCACCAAAAATTAGCGAAAAAGGCTTTCCCAACCCAATTTCCTGTTTCTCGAAACAGGGTTCAGCCGCTTAAGAAGCGCCTCAGAATTTTCGGGTTAAACACGGCGAACCTTGCGGTCTTCAGGTTTCTGCCGATTTTCGGTATCAACCCAGCCGCGTCCGTTCCCAACTTACAGGTCAAAGCGTGCTCAAAAACCCCTAGGGGCTCCACGTCAATAACATCGCGGTCTAGCCGTGCACGTTCAATTGTCTTCTCGACCTGGTGAAGTGCAGGTCCCAGAACCAGCAGCCTGTCCAGCAGGGATTCACGCCAAATCTCGTACCTCCTAACCTGCTTGCTTGACAACTCGGCGTCTATGCGGCTTTCCTCTTCGTTCACCGCGGTCACCTTTACGTTCACGGGTAAGCCCTCGCAGAACCCGAAAAGCTCCGCAAGTTTTCTCAAAGCAACTTTCCTGCCGCCCACAAGCTCAGTCTGCAAACGTCTCAGAGGCACGGTAGCGTAGACGATTTGCGGCTGGAACACCCCCACATCCACGGACAACTCTTCCGCGTCTTCTCCAATGTTCCGCATGTACCCCTTCAACGTCGAAAACTTCTTCACGTCCCCCAAGTTTGTGGGGCACAATCCTATCTTTTTAGTCAAGTAGCTCGTGGCGGCTCCCTCGTCTTCACCCGAAAGCTCCACCTGCACCCATCCGCCCGCGGCTACGCCTAAAACTTCCATTTTCGCTTCCAAACCGCTCAACTGCACCTTCAACGCTTCGCCAACCCGCCTCAAACGGCTATCGCTCGCAGCTTTAGTCAGCAGAGTCAACGCAGTCATGGGTCATCGCCGATAAGACTTGTTATTTCATCGTAAAGCTGCCGCACCCTCTCAGCCGCTTCATGCTGCCCTTTCCGCTCAAACTTCTCAACCGTCACCCCTATCGGAGCCCGCTTGCCTTTTTCAATCAGCTTATCAGCGTAAGAAACCACCTTCTCCTCAAGCGTAACGGGAACGTAACCGTCCTTTGGCCACCCTAACTGTTCAGCTTCACTGGTGGTTACTCCGCCTCCCACGTGCCTCTTCACGACTGAAACCACAGAGCTAGGCAAACCCGCCGACTTCACAATTTCAGCCCCCACAACCCCGTGGTTAACATCATGCGTTTTTGAGCGGCCGATGTCATGCAGAAGCGCACCTATCTCCACAAGCTCAAAATCAATCTTGAAGCCCTTCTCCTTGAGGGCGCCTGCGGTTTCCAGCGCAAGCTCCGCAACTGCTTTGCAGTGTTTTATAACTTTTTTTGGGCAGTGGTTTTCACGGAGAAGCTGTAACGCTTGTTCCCTGGATGGAAGCGTTGTTACTCACCCAGTTCTTTTCTCAACTGCTCAACTTTCGCCGATAATTTTTCAACAAACTTTCCGTTTTCACAGTGTGACAAGGGTTTGCCGCAGGTGGGACAGTTAAAAACAAGTTCCACGGCTTCTTCAAACGGAATCCTCTTGCAACCTGGGGTGTCGCAGCAGTAAAAATCATGGTTCTTCTCGTATGCTAGGCGGACATCCAGTTTTTCAAGAACCCTGCGTTTCTGGCTTAAAATGAAACCTTCAAGCTGGTTCGGCTGAAGCTTCCAGTGAAATATGAACCACCCCGTCTTGGGGTCGCGGGTTCTCCTTAAACTTACAAGCGAATGGTCGTAAAGCTTGTAGAGAATCCTGCGGACAATATTCAAGCGGATGCCCGTGCTGTTCGCGATTTCGTCATCCGTTATCTCATCTACGTTTTTAATATACTCGATTAGTTTTACGGCTTCTTCTTCACCCATAGCCGTGGCAACTTTCATCAACGTTGCGTCATCAATTGTCGATAACATGCTCTGTTTTCCTTTCCCCTTAAATAACCGTAACGCTACAATAAAACTCTTCTTCAAAAACCAGCAAAAATCAACATCCCACTATGGTTTTCTTGCCTCTTTCTTGAGGCACAACCTTAATTTTCGCTTTTCCATACCCCTTCCCCAACTCTCTGCCTTCAAAGAAGCGGTCTAAGAAAACCGCGAGAGCAGCACACTCCGAATGAGGCTGATTCCCAACCGCTACGTTAAAATCCGAAACTTCACCCGAAAAAAAGTCTCCCGGCACCTTCTGGCTTCCCACAAGCACCAACACGTTTTTCCCTGACTGCCGAATCCTATCCAGCACAGGACTCGTCTGCAGGTTCTCGCCGTACACCGTCAAGTGAACAACAATTCCGCCTTTGGCTCTCCACTCCCTCACAAACTTTCTCCACGGTTTACCCATCTCAAAAAAGAATTTTCCACCCCAATTCTCCGTAACCTTCGCTACGCTTTCCTCAAGCTTCTTATCCACTATGTCAGAAAGCACGAAACCTGAAGCCCCTAAAGCCCGCGCTGCAAGAGCAACATGAGTTGTGAGCCGCGCGTCCCGATGCGGACGGTGACCCCACCTCAACACCACGACTTCCCGCGCTTTTTCTTTTTTACTGGGTTTTCTGGTTTGTTGCGAATTTTCCATGGAGTTCTTCAACCCGTTTTCTTATTTTTTCGGTGAATAAAGGGTTTGCCTCAAACGTAACTTCCACAGTGTCGTTCAGGAATTTTGCTTCTTTCACGTCTGCGCTTTCGTGAACCCAAGACATGAACGGCATGGTTTCTTTGGTTAACGGCACAGAGAACGACGCTTGAACGTAATCTTCAAGTTTCTTCAGTATCTCTTGCCTCAGCAGGTCTAGGTTTGTCTGCTTCAGCGCCGATATGAGAATCGGATTCTTCACCTTCGGTTTCAACGCTTCAAGCTTCTGCTGCGTTTCGGCTTCCGTTAACAGGTCAATTTTGTTCAGCACCGTAAGGATGGGTATGCCCGCTGCGCCTATGCGCTCTATTGTTTCGAGGCAGATGCTGTTTTTCTTCTCGATTTTCTCTATGGGCTCACTTAGGTCCAGCACCAGCAATATGAGGTCAGAGTATATGGTTTCTTCAAGAGTTGACTGGAACGCTTCTATCAACCTTAATGGCAAGCGGTCTATGAAGCCCACGGTGTCTGTTAAAAGAAGCTGTCGCCGCGAGATTTCCACCAGCCGCGTCGTGGTTGAAAGCGTCGTAAACAATGCCTCGTCCACCTGCGCTGCTTCCGCGGTTAAAGCGTTAAACAATGAACTTTTCCCAGCGCTTGTATACCCCGCTAAAGAAACCGTGAAAAATCCCAGTTCTGCTCTTCTTTCTCGGTGCAGAAGCCGTTTTTCACGTATTTTCAGGAGTTTTCCTCGGATAGTTTGAACCTGTCTTTGTACGGCGTCATGATAAACGTCTGCTTCGTAGGCGCCGAGTCCCATGAATCCAGGTTGCTCTTTCATCTTTGTGAGTCTTACGCGTTCTTTAGCGTGTGCGAGTTCATACTTGAGTGTGGCAAGCTGGATCTGCAGTTTTGCCTCGGTGGTTGTGGCTCTCCTCGTGAAGATTTCAAGTATCAGCTTGAAGCGGTCGATGGCTTCTACTCCTGTGGCTTTTGCCAGATTGTAGGATTGAACAGGCTTCAATTGGTTGTCGAAGAGGATTTTTTCTGCGCCTGTTTCTTTGACGAGCGCGGCGAGTTCTTCCACTTTTCCCGCGCCTATCTGGTAGCGGGCGTCAGGTTCTCTGAACTGTTCTAGTTTTGCCGCAACGGTGTAGCCGGCGGCTTCTGCGAGTTTTTTGAGTTCTTCTAAACTTGAGGTTTCACGGTTTAGTCGTCGCTGCACTATGATTGCTTTCGTTCTGTGAGCTCCTCCTCGCCTTTCTTGTTCAGCTGTATCAGGTCGCCTAAAGTTGTTTCCCGATTTGGCGATTTAGGAAAAGCCTGTATTTTTTCTTCCTTTATTGGAACAAGAAGTTTGATTTTCAAAACGTGCTCAAGCTTCGTGACAAGCTGGTTGTTAGGCGTTATTTTTCCAGTTTCAAGTTTGCTTAGAACCGACGCTTTTTCGTTTATTTTCTTGCCCAGCTCCTCATGTGAAAGACCCAACTTTTCCCTTGCCTGCCGAATCTTCTGATCGTAATCCTCCACTATCTCTTGAGTGGTGTCCACTTTGGCTGTCGCAGGTTTCCTCTGAACAAAAGACACAGGCGTCAAAGGCTTATTCGGAATTCTCTGCCTGACCTCCACCTCTTCTTCATGGATTATCTTCCCATGTTTTGAACATTCAATGCATACGGTCAGTCTGGCGCCTTCAATTAAGGCTCTGGTTGGAGGACCATGGATTTTGCGTCCGCAAACTTCGCATCGCAACGATTTTTCACCTACGTTGTCTTTATTATAAGGTAGTGTTTATAGTTGTCGAATCAAAAATGAAGGAAAACTGGTGAAAACACGTGGACAACGCTTTAACCCGCATCAGAGGCACCGCTGACTACCAATTCGGCAAAGGCATAGGCGCAAAACTGTTTCCCGAAAACGTGAAAATCGAGTACTCGAAAGCCACAGGCAGAATACGATACGTGTACCTAAACGGCGAAAGACTCGCAACCCTCCGCCCCACCAACGGCTTGCTATCCCTAAGCATCACCGCAGCCCAAACCATCGCTGAAAACCGCGGCTCCGCCAAATGCTTCGTCACAATACAAAGCGACGTATCAAAATACATCGCAGACGGCGGAGACGTATTCGCCGTGCACGTTGTTGCCGTTGATGAGGAAGTCCGCGCCAAAGACGAAGTCATCATCCTTGGTGAGGACCAGCATATTTTAGCGGTGGGACGCGCCGTGCTTTCAGCCTCTGAGATGTTGGCTTTCAAAACTGGCGTCGCGGTAAAAGTTAGGCGTGGAAGCGCAAAGGAAAGTTAAGTATATGAATCTCTAATGCAGAATAGTTGGTGGAAGCGATTGTTATGCATAGGCGTATGAATTCGCGAGAGCAAAGGCGCATGATGCAGCGTATGGGCATGAACATGGACTCTGTGCCTGACGTTGAAGAAGTTGTCATAAGAACAGGTAGCAAGGAAATCACTATAGAGCAGCCTGAAGTGGCGATTCTTGAAATGCAGGGACAAAAAATCTATCAGGTCATCGGCGGAAACGTCTCGGAGAAAACCGCTGAACGCACCGCTCCCGTAGCAGCCGAAGTCTCCGTGTCTGAAGAAGATGTGCAGCTTGTGGCTGGTCAGACAGGTAAAAGCGTGGAAGAAGCCCGAAAAGCCTTAGAAGAATGCGAAGGTGACCTCGCGAAAGCTATACTCCTGCTCCAATCATAACACGAAGATTAATCAGCTTTCTTGGAGCCGTTCAGTGCTAAGAGTTGTTTGAGGTCTTTCTTCATCAGGTTAACCCAGCCCTGTTCAAAGTGAAAGGACGCGTTATCGCTGATTACTCGGATTCTGCATTCGCCTTTGCAGTCAGATTCCTTTTCAGGAATTTTCCCGCACTTCGTTTTGCACATGTCGTTAACGTACTGGTTTATTCTCAGGTAAAGCCTATCAGGCTTGAACGTTGGCATGTAGCCTTCTGATATTCTCTGGATGTGGTTTTGAGTTAATTCTTGTTTTGCGGCGTCTGTGAACCGTTTGCCGAAGAGAACGCCTTTATCGTAGTCGTCGCGTTTTATGGCTTCAACCATTTTTCGGACGGTGTCTATCCCCACAAACCCCGATTTCGTTTTTGTGTCAACTATTCGCAGCAGAACTTTCTCGTTTGACGCCGTGTCCAAGGCGGTGATGTCTACTCCTTCATCCCACTTTTCCCGGTCTTCACAACTATAGTTACGCATAGCCATAAACAACTCAGCTTCATCTCTAATGCTTATTTTAATTCCTCCTTTTTTATGCGATTTAGACGACAAATCTTTTCAAAACTCAGTTATCGCCTAAAATCAAATGTTTACTCAATAACTCTATATACATTCTCATAACCGTTAATATACCCTTCTATAAAAAGCAATGAAAAACTGTTCTCTGTGATTCAAAAGCAATTCTCGAATAAACGGTTGAATAAACCGTAACCAAGCGGCTCACCCTCATATTTTGTTTACTTCATGCGTTTCCGCTGTTTACCGTGCAAACCTTTAAATCAGATGCCAAGTTATAACGGCACCAATAATTGGAAATGTATATTTTCAATTTTTAAATCAACGGAAGGAGAGGTGATTTTCCACGACAGAAAGAAAGATGTTTGAAATTACGTGCGATGAATGCGGCAAAAACGCCACAGTTCCTTTTAAGCCTAAAGAAGGCAAACCCGTTTACTGCAGCTCATGTTTCACGAAACGCGTCTCAGAGCGGCGAGGGCGTTCCACAATGAACTTCAGTTTTGACTCCAAAAACGCTTGGGCAAGGCGAGACAGCAGTTTCAAGGGAAGAAAAGAACAAGAACCATCCAGTATTTTTCAAAAATACTAGCCAACAAACGTAAAGAAGTAATAATCCTGCAGCGCAACTATAAGACAGGTGGCTTGCAGGTTCAGTTATTTCTATATATCAGTTAGTTATTACGTGTTTCACAGGGGCTCCGATGGAAGATCAATGTTTTGATGTGGCAGTAGTAGGTCACTTTGCTATAGACACCATTCGTTTGCCGAGCCGTCCCAAGCCTTTCGTGGTTTTGGGCGGTTCCGTAACTTACGTTTCTTTTGTGACAAAACGTTTGGAAGGCACCGTTTCCGTGATTTCTAAGGTCGGCGGCGATTTCCCCGAGGCTTACATGTGGTTGCTCAGGGAAGAAGGCATAGACGTTTCAGGCGTGGTTAAGCTTAAGCGGGAGGGAACAACGCGTTTTGACTTGAAGTACAGCAAAGACCTGTCAGAGAGGACGCTTAAGCTGGAAAGCAAGGCAGCTCCCATAACCGTGAGCAACCTGCCGAAGTCTCTGAAGGCTAAAGCGGTTCACGTAGCACCCATCGCGGGCGAAGTCTCGTACGAAGTGGTTGACCAGTTAAAGCGGAGCGCAGAAGTCGTGTCCCTTGACCCTCAGGGTTTACTGCGGCGCTTCAACAAAAAAACAGGCAAAGTCTTGTCACACGCGACGATTGACAAGCGCCTGTTCAGCCTCATCAACGTTTACAAGTCTTCGCTGGAGGAAATCAATGCGCTCACAGGGGAATCCGACATAAACGCTGCGATAAACGCCATCCACGACTTCGGAGTAAAAACTGTCATCGTAACTTTAGGCGCTCAAGGCGCCGTGCTTTCCGTGGAGAAAACAGTTTACAACATTCCGCCCTGTAGCTCCAGAGTTTACGTTGACCCCACCGGAGCGGGAGACACTTTCATAGGCGGCTTCCTAACCGAGTACATAAGGCAAAAGGACGCGTTTTGGTGCGCTTGCGTGGGTGCCGCCGCGGCGTCGCTGGTTATTGAAGGTATGGGACCCACTTTTTTCGGGGAAAAAGAAGAGATTTATCAAAGAGCGCGTTCTGTGTATGAAAAGGAAATTAAGCCATAACGCGTATTGTACTAAAACTGTGTGAGGCATGAACCGTTGGGACGAATAGCTAAAGGAGTTAAATGTAGCGTGTCCAGTTGCGGCAGGGAAGCTGTCCGTTCAATATCAACTGGAAAAGCCAAGTCCGCAGGGTTAAACGTGAGCAGTAATGAGAAACGTGTTTACCTTTGCAGGGAGCACTACAAGGAATTCAAGAAGAAAACTAAAAAAGACAAGACCCTTGATAAGTGGCGTTACGGCACTTAAAGGTGAAAAACCATGCGCATACTCCAGTTACACTCCAACTACATTGCTTACAAGCCTGTCAAGAAGGAAATCAGCATAGCGGAGGAAGCCGCGAAAGAAGAAAACCGCGTCGAAGAAGTCGTGGTCCTGTTCACCGCCATCGAAACAGGCGACAACACCGACACGGCAAAACAGGCAATAGACGAA
>Ga0307423_1002086_pt1 | contig 11480 bp, 9 predicted proteins | sample SalMarWE160310MG_FD_202154 | JGI IMG/M metagenome (GOLD analysis project Ga0307423, IMG submission 202154) | Salt marsh sediment microbial communities from the Plum Island Ecosystem LTER, Massachusetts, United States - WE1603-10 | ecosystem: Environmental > Aquatic > Marine > Intertidal zone >...
CGGGCGGCGCCTTCTTCACGATCCACAATCCGACGGGCCAGGCTGACCGCCTGTTAAGTGCCCAATCCGAAGTGGCGGGTATGGCCGAACTGCATCTCTCCAAGATGGAGAACGGCGTGGCTTCGATGGTCAAACAGGATTACGTCGAGGTTCCGGCCGGGGGAGATTTAAGCTTCGCGCCGGGCGGCTACCACGTCATGCTGATGGGATTGAAGCAGGAGCTCAAGCCGGGCGACAGCTTCCCGCTGATGCTGACCTTCGAAAAGGCCGGGTTGCTGACCGTGCAGGTCGTGGTGCAGGCGCCGTAATACCTCTGGGGGTCGATTCACCACAGATGAAGGGGGATCAAAGCAGATCGTGGCCTCTGAGCGGGTCCACACAGCGCGAAGGTCAATGCGGATAGTATAGAACAGTATTACCAGACCCAGGTGCTACGCGAAGCAGGTATTCGCCTGGCGTAGGGCTGGTATTTTTCGCGCTACTGACAACGGACAGGTTTAGGAATTCATCGCTGCGCTCGACTAAAAGCTATCCACCTGAATGAAGATAGGATTAGGGGGACTACCGCAGGCTCCCCGATTGTATTTTCCCATCTCGTATTGAATTTGGATCGAAAATTCTGTATACTGGACTATAGTTCTCCGAATTACATTCAAGGGAGGATATAGATCATTATGCGGCACCGCTGAAGAATTAAATGATCCTTCCTTTTTATGGATTCCCGTTTTGACAAGAGATGAAAACCACTGCAATCTGATCGGGATACCAACCTAACCTCAGATATAGGATTTCGAACCCAAGTCGTCGCTCAGCCCTTCAGCCGCCGAACCGAAACTGCACAAAATGGGGCCATCAGTCAAATAAGTGCAACTCCAAGTACACACGTGTAAAAAGATGGGAAATTAATTTAGGAGGCGCAAATGAAGGTCAGAATTTGTCCCAATTGCGGAAAACACAATCCGGAAGATACCTGGAACTGTGCCAATTGCGGTGAAACGCTCTCCATGAACACTTTAGCAGACGTCGAACACCTACCTGAGCCGTCATCAGCAGGTACACCCCGGAAAGATCCTTCCGAACCTTCGCAGGAGATCATCGTCTACCAATCCGCGGATGCCTTTATCTCCAACCGTCAGATTATTATTGCGGGCGAAAGCTTCCGTCCACATCAGGTTGCATCGGTAGAAGTGGTGATATCCGATGCCAGACAACTTCCGCCCAACGCCAAAGGTGAACGAAATCCCAGAGCTGAAGATGTGCTCTTCGGGGCGGGGCTTATGGTCCGATCCATCCGCTCCCTGACCGGTATTGGTATGAAACGCTACATTCTGCGAATACACCTGCGCAGAGGACGCACCCACAACTTTAACTTTAAATCTGAGAAGAGTGCCAGCGCGCTGCTGGCTGCGCTCAATCAGGTTATCACAAATTGATCCTGAGTGCGATGGAAGCCCAACCCGCAAGTTGATGTCAGCACATTGGATAATGAATAACTTAAAAATCAAAAAGCGCCCAACAAAGCGCGCACCCATCACTGCTTCGCAGTGCGCCCCTTCCGCTACGCTTCAGGGATACTTACCCTACACCCTACAAGTATAGGCGGGTACGATGTCCCTAACGGGATGATATCGCGGACGCAAACCGTTAGGAGCAATCCTGCGCGATCAAATCAAAGGGAGATAATGTCATGAAAAAATCAATCAGGTCAGTTTTCATTGTGCTTGTATTTCTAACGATTTTGCTGAGTGGATGCGCTCCTGCTCCTACACCTGTTCCGCCCACATTTACACCTGAACCGACTTCGACGGCAACTCAATCACAAATCATAATTTTTGAAGCGCCAGGAAACCTTGAATCCACGCAGGACATTGGTTGCGTGCCAATTTCTGACTTGAAAAACACCTTTACCCCTCCGGATCTTTATAACGGTTTTGTGGAGTGTATAAATCAGGATAACTACTCTTCCGCGGTTTTCTTTTTTGCGTTGGCGGGAACGTACGCCTATTATGACAACTTCCGCGTAGCCGATATCACTGCACATGATGCCAAATCCGTTCTAATCCAGCAAACCCTTGTCTCTCTTGATAGCATACACAAAAACGCTTTTGAGCAGGAATTACAAAATACTATCGGGAATAGCGACAAACTTCTAGAGATTTGTAATGAGATATCACGCATAGGAGCTCCGCAATATTACCCTCGCTATATGATCCAACATGGAATGAATGCCTTTACTGACGGTAATTCTGGAGACGGACTGGCGAAGAATTTCGATTCAGATACGGCATGGAAAACAAGCTTGGATAGCTATCTCCACTGCCCAAATCCTACGCCTTAAAATTATTGGTAATAGTTAGGCTTAAAACCTGCCCATCACAGCGTGCCCCCTATCACTGCTTCGCAGTGCGGGGCGAGCGGCTGGACGCTGGGAATTCTGCGGCATTTTCAAGCATTTTTCCCTGGACTGTCCTTCCGCCGTCTGTGCCGCGAGCACGTCGGTGCGAAACGGCAGGACAGGCTGACTTCAGGTTTTTCCTGCTCCCACCTGTGCCGCACCACAGGTGCAGGCAAGCAGAGTCCACGCCAGCCCTAGCGCCAGGAACGCAAACCGATCAATTTGAATGATCATGTCTTCCTGGCTCAACGAACCCGGTTAATCTTGATCGCATAATTCCTTGTGGCTTTGCTTTCAAGGCTCTTTCCAGAAGAAAAGCCACCTAATGATTGGCCGTCATTTTATATCCCATTTTGAGGCCTGGGGGATGGTATCCTAAAAGATAAATACGAGTATTTCGTCAGCTTGCAGGGAGTGGAAATGAAAGCCAAGCGCCTACTCAACCGAAAACCAAGCCTGATCCTATTGATTCTACTGGCTGCCCTCTTCACCGGCGGTGGGACGCCCCTGGACTACACCGGCCCGGACCGCACGGTGACCGAGAGCCACGTCGAGACCTACGACTATGGGGTGTGGGCGCGTCCTGAAAAGTTTCCCGACGAGTGCGCCCCGCACACCGGTGGCGCCACGGATTGCGTCATCTGCACCTGGGAGCGGAGTCCCGGCTCGGGCTGCGGCAACGCCACCTACTGGTACAAGCTTGGCACCAAATCGGAAGTAGTCACCACCACCAAACACCTTGCCCCGGCCACGGTTTCAGCCGTGCTGGATTGTCCCCAGCCTGGCGCGGGCAGCTGGTGTGCGGGCGCGGGCAGTTTGCAGATCAGTGGCATCGAGCCGCTGGCTGGAGAGCAGATCCTGGCCATCGAGGGCACGCGTAACGGCGAGAACTTCGCCTGCCCCAACCTGTCCAGTTGCGCCATCCCGCTGGTGGAAGGCCCCAACGACTTCAACTACTGGGCGGTCTCGTCCTGGGGCGACACTTCGCTGATGGGCAATTCCAGCCTGAAGCAGGATTCCCAGGCGCCGCAGATCGCTGGGAACCTGAGCGGCACACCCGGGGAGGGCAGCTGGTACGTCTCAGCGGTGGACCTGAGCGGGGTCGCTGCTGACCCCACGCCCGGCTCGGGACTGGCTGCCTTCGAATACGCCCTGGACGGCGCAGCCTGGGCGCCCTTCCCCGGCTCGCTGACGCTCACCGACGGCGTGCACAGCCTCACGCTGCGTGCCTGCGACGTGGCCGGGAACTGCAACCTCAACGACCAGACCATCTCCGTCGATAGCACCCCCCCGCAAGTATCGGGGGATCTGAGCGGGACGGACGGCTCGGACGGCTGGATCGTCTCCCCGGCCGGGTACAGCGTCACAGCCAGCGACCCCGCCCCCGGCTCGGGCCTGAACCGGGTCGAAGTATCCGTGGACGGCGGCGGCTGGCAGTCCTACACGGCCCCGCTGACCCTGGCCGACGACGGTCTGCACTCTGTGCAGCCGCGCGCCATCGACCTGGCCGGCAACCAATCCCTGGGCGCAGTCCTGGACTTCAAACTGGACGGTCATGGCCCGCGCATCGAACTGCCGGCCGAATGGACCCTGGGCCAGACGGCCAGCTTCAGCGTCAAGGGTGGTGCCAGCGGTTTGGGCGGTGTGGAAGTCATCATCTCCGACCCGCAGGGACGCTGGCCGCGGGTGGTGCGCAGCTACCAGCCTACCAGCAGCCGCTACGACGGGCAGATCAGCTGGGATCGCAAGTTCGCCGACGGCACCATCGCACCACTGGGCGATTACCCGGTCACGGTCAAGGCCATGGACGGGGCCGGGAACTTTGCCAGCCAGACGGCGACGATCCACGTCTCGCTCGACCAGGTCGGGCCGGCCCTGGTCATCCCGCTCCCCGCCACCGAAGCAGCCGACCAGGTGGATGAGTCCCTGCTGCCGAAGAACGCCGGGACGGGGGAAGTCCAACCGCAGGCCAGCCCTCCCACCAGTCCCCCCATTTTTGGGGGACAAAATGGGGGGATGTCCGCAGGACAGGGGGGCAGCACTTTCTCCACCTCGCCGACCGCACCCGTGACCGCGACTCCAGTCGCGGGGGTCCTGTTTGGCACAGCCGCGGTGGGCGCCATGGCGGGCATTATGGCTTATGTCTACGAAGAGCGCCGCAAGCGCAAAGAGCAGGAAGCACGTGAAGCGCGGGAAGCGGCCAAGAAAGCCGCCCGCCTGAATGCTGAGGCCGAGGCAGCCAAGGTGCAGAACTACCTGGACGGCAAGGCTGCAGTGGATGAACTGCTGGCGCAGGCGGCACAACTTGGCGTTCCCCAGTCTGAGCTGGAGAATATCCGGACCGAGATCGAGAGTAAGGGCATCGGGGCAGCACTAGTTTCAGCCCAGCAGGCGATCGATACAGCCCAACAGAACCTGCAAGCTCAGGTCTATGCGGAAATGCGCCAGGCGCATGCCGAGCGCGAGACAGCCGCCCGCCAGGCTGCGCAGGAAGCCCAGCATCTGACCCGCAAGGAAGCGCTGCTTGAGCCGGAGATGCAGACTGCGACAAATAATGCGGATGCGGGGCAGCCTGGAGTCTCCGCGCCCCAAAAAGAAAAGACTTGGTGGGATGAAAAAATTCTCGATCCATTGAAAAATGTACTCAACCCCCGAACGCTTACGGGAGTAGCCCTCACGCTGGTGCTTGGGGGAACAGCTGTGATGGCCAGGAACATCATCAATGATCCCCACGTATTCGATGAAGTGCGCGTCAATGCCAGAAGTGAATGGCAGCAAGTTGTCCAAGCTTACCCTCAAATTACAGATGAGCCTGACGCTAAATTCCATTATATGCTCGAGCATCCTTATGAAGCGGTCAGCGGCGGATATGAGGCTGGAAAAGTAATTGTCAATACACTGGCGGGCTACGTGGATACAGCCTGGCAACAACATCCGGTAACCCAGCTAGTTTCCAACGAGTTGAAAACTATAGGCCAGAGTTGCCCGGAAATCCTGGGAGAAAATTGGTTCCGGCGTTGTGAAGCCACATTCTACTTTGGAGCAAGTGTAGTGGATCATCCCATGGACTCCACGGTTTCAGTTGCGACATCGCTGGTTGCTGATCCATTAGCAGGGTTGGGCAAACTCGCTGCTTTCGACTTGGAATACAACAATCCGGTGCGAGTCGTTTCCGATCTTTCCCAGGCGATTCAGGAAAATGGTCTGCAAAGCGGCACAAAACAATTTATTAGTGATCGCTTTACGCTTACCAAGCAAGCATTTTCCGATCCACAGGTGCAGACCTTTCTGTTCTTGGCGGGATTATTAGGCATTGCTGCCATTCCACTGGTTGGGGGATTGATAGCCTTGGGAATTGGCGGAGGTTTAGTTTTAGGCCAGACCATTAGCACAGCAATCGATGTGGATCAAAAACTGCAAAAAGCCTCCACGCGAGAAAAAGCCATGCGGGCTGTCACCGACCCACAGATGCGCCGGCGTATCACAATCAACTTAGTCTTACTAGCCCTGGTTGCCTATGCCGGGGCAAAGGGGATGAAAAACCTCTCGGAATTAAGAGCCTTGGCGGAAGTACGTTCTCCAGCGGCGCAGATCGCACTGATTGAGAAATCTCCCATCCAACAGCTCAAGATTCTGGAAACGGCGCGTTCTCTCAAAATTTCACCTGAGGCATTGGATTTCTACCTGGAACATTCCGTCCAACCGGATTCTCCTTTAGCAATTGAATCCATGTCAGTTGGACTGAAGTATTCGGATATTTACATTAAAATCAATTCTCCAGATGCACAACTCGCAATACAAGAACTACCTTTCCAATCTCAATTAAAAATCTTGGGATTGAGTGAACGTCCAGCGCCCAATTTAACTACCCCGGTGCTTCGACTTACTCCTCATGAAATAGAGACTCTTATAAAAATCAGCACCCAGAATTATTCTGCTGATTATGCTGTCCTAGGAACTTATTCCGGTGGAAAAGGATATACTTTATTGGTTGAAAATACCGGATCAACAGTTCTCAACATGCCAGAAATTCTTTACAACAACTTTTACAAAGATTATCCAGCAGATTTTAAGTTGATAAACGAAGGATATATAATGAATCTGGCCAAACAAAGGAAGCCAGTAATATTGTCGGTAAATCATTTAGTTATTGAAAGCTGGAAGAACTTGCCTGCAGATGAACGTCCCACAACGTACTGGGAGGTGATTGAATTATTAGAGCCGATATACCACTTTTCGCTTGATGAGCAACCATTCTCTTATGGGGGTAACAACTATGATTTATTAATCCCCCCGGATAAGGTGCTACCATGAGCCAAGCAGGATTTGAGCAACTTATTAACAAACACTTTAATTTTTTAGTTAAATCACACGGCTATAAAATCAGTTTTGTAGATCGCACGAGTTACCCAGATTTATCCATTGACGATGGAGAGGCTGAGATTAGTTCCAATAAAACATTGATCTACGTCATGAAATCTCGATTCGACTATGCATTAACGATAGGGCCTATTGGAGAGCCTACATTTACCCGAATATCACCGACATGGATATTGGAGGCCTTGTCCGTCCCATTAACGGTTCCGCCAAGAAACTCTGATTTGAGTAGTTTCGAATGGTTCCTCGTTGAAAATTTACACTTGCTAAGTACACAATGTATGCTTTTTGTTCTCGGCGATTTTTCTGGTTGGCTCGAAATTTTGGAATATTTTATTAAGGAGACAAAGGAAGGTTATTTTTCTCGAACACACAAAGAATTACCGCAGTATGTTCACCGTGAATTAGAAGAATATATAAAGACCAAGAAAATGCAAGGTCATTATCCTAAATAAGATAAGATGGAACATTACAGCGGTAACCTCATGAGTCAATACAAGCAACCTCATTCTCCTCAAAACTATGTAGCTGACATTTTAAATCACAAAATCTATCTAAATAATATATCAGATCAAGTTATCGATGCCATAAAAGAGATTGGCGCTTTCCAAGATGAGATTACAGGTCAGCCAGTCTGGTTGATACACTATGGTAATGACAAAGAGTTGGCTGAGAAATTACATGAGTTAAATAAATTAGGATTTCTCTTCGTAGGAGAACCGGCTGGGTGGCCACCGGCGGAGGTCTTTGATCATATTCGAAAAAAAAATCTCCTGAGTGACAATTTCAAGGAAGTGAGGTGGCGAGGGCCTGGTGATTGGTATATTCTTGACAGATGAATATCTCCGTTTCATTAACAATTATCAGTTCTAGACATTAATAGGTGTCATCGTTGTTGAAAGTAGCTCTCACCTTGAAAATATACTTGAATTATTTTGGTCCATTTTTTCCTTCGCATTCCTGTTGGTCCCACTAGGCGGTCTGCGCCCGACGCAGATGGGACCTTAACCGGGGCTGCTGGCGGCGGGACTGACTGGCTTCCTGGAGGTAATCCCATGATAAATATGTCTAATGGGTCTTATGAAATTTTGGATATAAAAATAAAAAATACTAGTGATGCGATACGAGGAAAAGACATATATTACAAATGTAATTTATGTCAGACAATAATTCCATCAACTCCAAAGGATGATGCAGGTTGCTCGTGCGGAAATATTGGCATTGACAGAGATTTGATACGACTTTTCGTAAAGGATTATTCTAATTTTATAATCCTGAGGAAAATTGGTTAGGCAGGTTTTCTTTACACATTGGCGTTGATAAAATTGATTTTTTAGAGATGGTGCTGGAACCGAACAGATCGGCTAGGTCCCGGCTTGATTCACTCGAAAATGCTCAGGTTATGCAGAAGATACTGGCTCCATCTATTACCATACTCATCCCCAATACTGGCCAGCGCTCAAGGGCTTGGGGGATGATACGCGTAGCGAAGTGAGCTGGCTGATCAACAAGCAAGCCCTCCAGCCCATGATTGATGCGGGTATGCCGTTTGAATATACGCTGGAAGGAATCGAACCTAAGAATATTAATAACGAGGTCAAAGCGATAAATGCAATATGGGCTGGTGTCAGCGATGCCGATATATTAAAAATATTAGACCCTAACAGAAAAGATTTGCCAGGACGCATGAAAGAATTAAATGAACTGTATCAGGCCGGTTACCAGATTACATTTGATGCTACGACCAATTCGTATATTCTGATACCATTACGCTGAAAGAAGTGATTATGTATTACATCCCTGATGATGAGCGAATTGAAGACCCCTGTGAGTACATGGCTCAGCTAGCACAAAAGTTTCTACCATTAAAAAAATGGGGGTTTAAGGAAAGTTACAGATCAGATAAAGAGATAATTTACGATTCCGAGTGGTGCCGTGTTTGTTTCGTATGGTCTGGGTGGGAGCCCTATAGCGGTTACACGATATCGATGTACTATGGCAGGCTGCACGCACCAAGCGATAACGTGATGATGATTTGGAACGGAGAAGAGTGCCGTTGCTGGCACTCTTTAACGGGCACTGGCGCGGTATTGGAATTTCTAGATGGTTTGACAGCTCAAGAATCAGCTTCTCAAAAAGAATTCCCCAAAATAATAGCACAGTTTAGGGAGTCGAAAATATGGCAAAGCTTGGTAGAAAAACGACGACTACCAGAATCGGCAGTGAGAATGCACGCCTCGATTTGGGAGTATTACGGCCAGCGACTGTTCGAACTATTTGACGTGCGTCGTCCTGACCTGTGGGAACGGTATCAACAGTACATGAAAGAGATTTGTGACCTTAAGGGCCGTGGCTTGATCATTGGGCCATCGTTAGATTTGGACAAAATTTGCTGAGCAATTAAAGGTCGGCTCACTTACTCATCGTTCCGACTCTCATGGGTGCAGGCTATGGCTCTGGTAGCCTGTCGGAAAGGTCGTTCGATAACGGTGCAGGGAACGTTAGTTCAATGCAAGGTGTTTTTGTTCAACTACAGATATTTTGTATTAGGACAAAACCAGCCCTATAAAATGATAGGACGGGGACATGAGTAATTTTTTAGATAGAACCTTCACGAGGTCTAGTAAGCATCATATCGTCCGCGGGCAATTCCTGCTCCTATGGCTCGTGTTGCTGGCCATCGGCTGCCGGGCGCTGTCGATTCCAGGATCGCTCGTGCCGACCGCCACATCGCAGCCGACGATGACTCCAATTCCGGGCTGGAAGAAGTTTGAAGCGACTGGCATGGAAATCTGGCTGCCAGATAGTTACGTCGGTGGAGACTTGAACCAGGATATGGATCTGCTCGTGGAAGAACTGAGAAGCTTGGGACCGGAATATGAACCTTTTGCGCAACAACTGGAACAAAATCCATCCCTGTATACTTTATGGGCATATGATTCGGATGTGGGGGGAACCGCTTTTTTATCCAATGTAGGCATTGTCAATGAGAGGGTCATCTCGGTTATTGATATCGACACCTATATTGACCAATTCTTGAAGCAAATGCCCAGCCAAATCCGCGTGGAAGAGAGACAGGTAACAACCATTAACAATGATGACGCCAGACGACTGATTGTAATGCTTCCGCTATCGGATTTTTCGGTGCAGGAAGCCATTTATGTGGTTAAGCATAACAATACCATCTGGGTGATCGCGTTTGCTTGTGCACAGAAAGACTTTAATTCGCGCTTCTCGGTATTTGAGCAGAGCGCGCATACATTTTCTACGCAGCCCTAAGCGCGGACGCTTGTAAGTTGGGCAGATGAGCTCATCCTCTGGATGGTTATACACTTTGCAAGCCATGATCGATTATGCGGGTAATTTAAATCGTAAAAATTTCTCGTCCAATTTGGAAAGGGGATCACAAATGAAAATTGGTTATAACAAAGCCATTGGAACTATGTTCATTCTCCTCGGGTTGTGCACTTGCTGTTCGGCCGCTACGTTCACGCGGACCGGAAACGGTGAGATTCCGGTCGGTTTGGCAGGTGTGTTCTGGATCAGTTTGCTGCTTGGGTTTTTGTTTCTCAGAAGTACCTACCTCGAGTTGACTCAAGGTAGCCTGGTGGTAAGAGCCTGGTTTGGTTTTGCCACCAAATCCTACAAGTTCAATTCTCATCAAGATTTCACAGTCCATGGGAGAAAGATCCTGCTGAACATCCAGGACAATCCTCAACCGCTGGCAATCTCAACCTGGGCAGCGGATCGGCACGGCTGGGAGGCACTGCTGAAATGGATCCAGGATTCTAATACTGCAGCTCCTCAAGAATGAATTGAAACCATTTCGGGCTGGTCCACCCGATGCAGACATTATCCCAGGCTATATAGATGACGCTCCTGGTCTAAAGTTGATTTTTGGGGATATTCCCTAATACCAAGCAATACCTGGTTCTCAACATCGCGTAATTGGCCTCAGCTTATCGTTTGCCGGCCTGCCGGTCCAGTTCGAAGTGCGCGCGCCGCAGAATAAATCGAACCACCCATCACAACTAAAACCTAACCGCCTCAAGCTGCGGATAAGTGCGCAGCCGTCGGCCGGCTACGGCGTTTTGTGATCCCAGCCCGGTGCCAGGTTCGATTAAATCATCGGGCGGGGAAGCTTTCAGGTTTGAAAATATTTTTTCCCCTAGGTGTTGAATGGGGGTCGAAAACTCTGTATACTGGTTCAGCAGTTCTTCTTAGTGTTAAAGCGGCAGTTTATTTATTTGGGGTTTTAGACGTAGCGGCGAAAAGACGATCCACAGCGCCCCGCAGGGATATATCGCCTATGGGGACAATGTCCTTTACAGGATGCTATCGCAAACCGTTAGGCAGTACACGCAGTCAGAGCTCAAGTAGGGCTAAACTTAGGCAGGAGGTTCGTTTTTATGCGTCATACTCGCGAGGAAGTAATCAAGCGCACTATTCGGGAATTCGAACGCCTGGATCGTCTGGTTAACAACCTTACCGATGAGGATTGGAATAGATTGCTAACCAGACCCGAGACCAAAGACCCTTGGACCGTGAAAGATGCACTAGCTCATATTACTCATTTTAAGGCCGACGTGGTCAGAAAAATCAAGAAACAACCCATACCAGTAGATGTGAAAGGGTTAAGTGAAACTGACGAAAACCATCTCATCTACACACGTTGGCGGGATCGCTCCCCACAGAAGGTTTTAGCTTG
>Ga0307423_1002087_pt1 | contig 11479 bp, 7 predicted proteins | sample SalMarWE160310MG_FD_202154 | JGI IMG/M metagenome (GOLD analysis project Ga0307423, IMG submission 202154) | Salt marsh sediment microbial communities from the Plum Island Ecosystem LTER, Massachusetts, United States - WE1603-10 | ecosystem: Environmental > Aquatic > Marine > Intertidal zone >...
AAGTGTTGTATCCCTCATTATCAGATAATCCGATTGCAGTGACTGGTTGCTGTGAAATAGATGAATCGGGGATTCTGTTCAATACAGGAGTGTACACCTCAATATCGACAGCGATTCTTTTGATATCGGGAACTTCGGTGAAGAACATAGGCGAGTAAGTGGTTATAATCGATTCAATATCCCCATCCTTTGCAAACGTGTTCTTGAATTCCTCCAACGTTTTAGCATCAATATCGGGAGGACAGGGAACTAGATTACCCTTCTCAATCGTATACATCAATCCCGGAACAAATTTAGTATCATAAGTGTAACATAGATGATAGCGAATGTTGGCTTCCCATGCATGGCTGACTCCACTATTATCATTGAGAAGATTTCTCATTGCTGCACCCCCCCCACCAATTGCAAGTGGATTATCACCAACAAGCTTGGTCATTGTGACGGGTTGGTCATGCAAGAGGTCATGAAGATGTACAATTTCGGTTTTTACAAAACCAGGATTTCTCTTGACCTTTGACTCTACCATCTGTGCAGGCCAATCTGTATACAAGTATGGTTTGTGACCAGTATTATCTACCCAGAAATAGATTTTCTTTGATTTTGGTTCATAGAGTTTGAGAACGGCCTTATTAAGTGGACCGGAATAGTCTATTGAGAGCAACATTGATGGAGGTAAATCATTTGGCCGCTCTTGTTCACCTACTTTGATATCAGCAATCGTTTCTTCTGAATCTGATTCATCAGATTCATTCTCTCCATCATCATCAGAAATAGAAGGTGTTGAGGATATATCTTCAGAACGTGATTTCTGTTGTGGATTGTTCTTAGGTTTTAATTCCACTTCTGCCTCTTCAGGTGAGCTGAAATAATCCTCCAATGAAGATTGATTATCATCATTCTGTTTATCGTCCTTCACAGAAACCATCCACAAAATTATTGGGAGTTTTACTACTGATAAGCACTTCCCAATATCTTTCCGAGCTGAGAAGCGAGCCCTTCATTAGTCACCAAGCTGATGACAAAATCATGGTTCGTACATTAGTGACCGGAACTACTGGTAGAGTCGTTATCCTTCGATTAGAGCCGGGTGAAGATATTCTCAAATCGATTGAGAAGATTGTTGCAGAACAAAATCTCCAATCAGGACATCTTAGTCTCATAGGAGCCGTATCGAAAGTTCATCTTGGATACTATGACCTCCATGAAAAAGTCTACAAAGATTTCACAATTGATGAAGATCTTGAGGTCGTATCATGCACAGGTAATATTTCACGTTTAAATGAAGACTATGTCGTACACGCACATGTTGTTGCATCTGATATAGACGGCAAGTGCTATGCAGGTCACCTTATGGAAGGCTGTACTGTATCAGTTACAATCGAGATAGTCATTACCGAATTTACTGAAATGTCGAGAGCACGTGATGACGCAACTGGGTTAAATCTTCTAGACATCTAGATGGCATTCCGAATCTTCTTAGATATTTCATCCAGTTCAGTCCTATCTGCCATGGACTCGCGATAATCTGGCGGAAATCTAAAGCCGAAATTAGCGCCTTTACTGCGAGGAATTGCATGAAAATGCAGATGAGGTACTTCCTGACCAGCTCCAGACCCATTAGCAACAATTATCATTACTCCCTCTTCACCTGTAGCATTCTTCACTCCCCGAGTCAAATCGATGAGTCTTCTTGCCATATGAGCTACAACTTTAGGATCCACATCAAGCAAATTCACGTAATGCTTCTTGGGTATCAATAGACTATGACCCTTGTTAATGGGAAATACATCAAGAAATGCCATGCAGACATCATCTTCAAAAATTACAGATGAAGGAATCTCCCCACGCACAATCTTACAGAATATACAATCATCTGAGCTCATACCTGAAACACTGCATAATTATGTGATAAAGCTCATGGTGATATCGGCACAAGTCTCATTAGCGCAGATTTCATGATATCAGACAATCTGTAAGTAAGGATGTGTACTCTTGAGCGGACGTAGAAGGATGATTAGCTTCGACCAAACACAAAATGAACGTGGAAAACTAGAAAGTACGTATTCAGAACTTGGTAAGTTGTTGAGAGATAACGATTTTGATGTAGAACCATATACTGAATTCATGATTCAAACAAAGAATCTCAAAGATGTAGATGTCCTAGTTTTCGGTTGTCCCAATAGCTCTAAGATTCGTCCGCAAGAAATCGATGTGCTCAAGAAATATGTAGAGAAGGGGGGAGGATTGATGCTTCTTGCCTTATCAGGTGGAGACCGTGGACTCATGAATAACCTGTCGCAGATCTCAGAGGAATTTGGTATAACTTTCGCGAATACTGCAGTGAAAGATGAACGGAGTAACGCAGGACTTCCGACAATGCCCATTATTACTGATATTGTTGCCCATCCATCTACTGAGGATGTTGATGATCTGCTGTTACCTTCAGCATGTAGTCTCAGAATTGATGGCAAAGCAACAGCGCTCGCACGAACTTCTGAAATGGCAGATCCAGCAAAGTCTCCTGTTATCGCAATAGCGGAGTCAGGTAAGGGGCGAGTGATGTGTATAGGAAGCTATGAAGTATTTCGTCGAGGTGGAGGTCTTAAGCATAAGGGAAATAAAACATTTGCAGTGAATGCATTTGAATGGCTTAGTGGACAAATGCAGATGACGAAACCTAGCTCGGTAGTGAAGGAACAAGAAAAACAGGAGAAACAAAAAGTAGGCACAGATGCCATTGCTTCAGCTGAGTTCGAGAAGACACTTAGAAGATTAGTTAATGCGGTGTTTGATTTACAGAAGGATATTTCGAAAATCAAAGAACAAGTTGGAAATGTAGATACTAATATTGAGCAGCTACGAGACCAATTCCAAAACTTCGCAGAAAAGACTCAACAACAGCTAGGTATCATGATTCCTGCGAAACAATTCAAGACATCGGAAGAACATCAGACTGCAGATGTGGAAACCGATATCAAGGGTCTCATGAGCGAGATTAAGTCCGTTGAACAGCTAAGAGACCATATAGAGCAACGTCATTCTTCCGGTGCTATGCCAAAAGATACCTACACAGAACAGGTCGAGAAATTGGATGCACGACTTCTGAATTTAGAAAAGAAATTAGCTACGAAGCAGCAAGAACTAGCTGAACTCAAGAGTTCGTGACTCTTTTCTCAATAATATCCTGACTCAAATGATCATCAGAAGATCCTCGAAATTTCATCCGGAAATTGCTAAGTATTCCTCGAAGACCATCTGTTGCGAGTTTAGAAACGAGCGAGAATTGTTTGTGCATCAGATAACTGATTAGTATCAAAATGAGGTATAGAAGGTATATATACCGACTTGGAAAGAGGATCAGGAAACCGAATATGAGAGGATTCAATATCATCAAGGCCGATATCTTTGTTTTTTCTTCTTCTTGTGTAATCATTTTTGAAACTGGTAAGATTGAGAAGAAGGGAATCAGAGCTACACAGTAATATTTGAAGATTCCACGAGGTGAGAAGATATGCAGGCAGAGCATTAAGAGAAGGGTGAGAAACATCATCTTACTCCAATACTGACGAAGTCTGGTATCATCCTTTACTTGTAATAACATCATGAGAAGTAGGGGAATCATTGTTATCAAGAGAAATACTGTGTAGTAAGTTCCAAGATTTACCCACTGGATTATTGATTCTGGAATTTCAGGTAAGGCAATACCCAATGTTGAATTTATATTCTGAATCACAAGATTTAGAGAGATTAGAGGAACTGCAAATGAAATCGGTTGTCCAGCATTGGGCAAAACAGATACGTCACTTAGTAACATACCACCTGGGCGTTGAAAGATATAATAGAGATAATTGCCGATATCGGTTAGAAAGGGAAGGGAAATTGCTACAACAAAGACTATCACATAAATCGCAGTCCTGACAAATCCTCGGACATCAAGATTATCTCCAGCAGGTTTTTCACCTTCATCAGTAGGAACTGGATCTTCTACGGGAGGTTTTCTCAAGAGATACGCAAGTAAAGGAAGCGCAAAAAAGAATGCTGTTTGTTTGAATAAGGCAGATGTAGCCATTGCAAGTGTCCCTGATAATCTATTCCCACGCATTAGTAGGAAGAAAGACAGCATAGCGAAGAACACGAATGGTGCTGGGTTCAACCATTCAAACACAGTGTGATAAAGTACTACAGGATTGAAGAGATATGTTGCAGTTGCAACAACTCCAACTCGCGTATTCTGGGATAGAAAGGTGGAAATGCCATATATTGGAATTGCAGTGAGGAATCCAAAAAGTGAGATAAGAAAACCAATGCCAAAGGGAGCAATTGGGAGTGCTACTCCTAGAGCACACATGTATACGTATAGCGGTGGAAAGAAGTAGGGAGTGTTGTAGACAAACTCACCAATCTGAGTATGATTGAAGGTATCAGTATAGGGGGAGATACCACTCAGAAATTGCTGACCCCAAGAGTTGTAGTAATAGTCGTAGTCAAGGTAACCCTCGAAGTCAAAATGGACTGTAAACCCGAAAAGGTCAAACTGGCCAAACCCGTTCCAAACTGCACGATAAGGTTGATTGCCTCCTGTGATGAAATCAATTGTGGCAAGTGAGAATACGTAGGACCATACAATCGCTGCTAAGAAGAGAACAAGAATGAATAGCTGATGGGATTTTATGAACTGCTTGACATGAACGACCCTGTTTTCATTATTCGTGGTCAATTAAAAATCCCTCTTTATTCATTAGACTATCACTTCGATTTCAGCAGGTTCTAAAACATCAGTTTCTTCTACTGTTTTCCTTGAATCCAAGAATTCTAGTAAGGCAAACATAGTATAAAGAATCAATACTGCAACACATGCGAGACCAAGATTATACATTACTTCGTCACCAAGTGAAGACCAAGCCCAGGTAGCAAGGGATGCACCAATGAGAAGGAAGAGTCCCGCAGACATTCGCATCTGATTACTAAGTTTAAGAACTACTGTGAAGATCCAAAACACCATAATTGTTCCTGAGATAACCAATGCTTGTCTTTCGAGAATTACAACAACATTCCAGCTTAGGGTGAAACTAACCAATCCAAAGACTAAAACTAATGCAAATATGGTGGAAGATAATGTCATGAGGACATAGTTGAGATCAGTGCGGCTTTCTTTCTGAGATAATAGGCCATTGACTGCAATTGAAAGCATCTGAGTCCCAATGAAAATCATAGCACCTCCAACCATGAAGAATTGGAGTATCACTGAAATTGCCGCAGTCATTCGTGTAAAGCAGATATATGGTCCTAAGACAAGTAACACAGCACCCAGTAATGCAGATGTTATGATAATGATGTATTCCAAAATTCGGTGTTTAAGGGAACTATGAGAATCAGGATGTACTTTCATCGTTTCCAATTCAATTTTGATTCGTCTAGAAACAAGTTCCTTTAGGAGTCGGAATGGTCGTTTTGCGAGATTGTACAAACGAATAATCACTGGAGCAAGCAGATAGAGAGCGAAAATCAATACCACATATATGAGGTAGATGTTTCTATCTGGAATCAGAATAAGCAGAGTGAATGCAAAAGGCATCAAAAACATAGACAGAGATACAGGAACATGGTCTTCCTTGCTACTAATCATTCGTCCTGAAGCAAATATCGAGAAGAACGGTCCGAACAATGCAAAATAATACTTGAAAACACCACGAGGTCCTACTAGACTGACCCAAAGCATGAGGAGCATCGTAAAGAATAGTAACCGACGCATGAATACTCGTTCATTTCCTTCTATCTTATCGAGAAGGACCATCAATCCTGCTAATACAACGACTCCAAAAATGAGGGGAGCACTTGTGACGAGTATCTGTTCTAAGATTGATGCCAGATCGGGCATTCCAGCAACGACTGCAAATACTGGTAGACTTACAGGTACTCCATATCCTGGAACATCGACAAAACTCTCCAAATTGAAATGACCTGCAGCTAGCTGCCAGTAGTTCCAGAAGTGGGGTTGTGCAATCAAAGTGGGAAGCATAATAGCGCCAGCATAAGAAGCAGCCACAACAACACTCACTGCGAAAGCACGGAAGTCAAAGTAATTAGTAAGGAAAGAGAACATCCCCTGTTTTACTTCGTCAACATCAGCGTCTGCAAGAGGTCGTTCTGAGCCCTCGGTGTCTAGTACTAGATCTATTGCTTTCCGTTTACGCAATAATAGAAAAACCACAAGAGGAATCCCAAGAAACCACGCAGTCTGTTTGAAGAGAGCCGCAGTCACTATCAGGATGGTACCAGTGTGCCGTCTATTCTTCAATAGAGCATAAAAGCCTGCAAAGAAGAAGAAGTAAAACGCTGAAGGATTAAGCCAGACGTAGTCGACATGATAAAGAACGAGTGGATTGAGGAGATATGTCAGCGTAGCTATCTCTCCTACTCGGGGATTATCTGAGAGGTTTCTAGCGATACCATAGACTGGTAATGCTGTGAGATATCCAAATGAAGCAAGTAATAGACCAATCCCCCAGTTTCCGGGGCCAATAAAATTCTCGAGCCAGATTCCGGCTCCATAGAGATATGCTGTTAGAGGGGGAAACATGAAGAGCCCATTTTCATTGAGATAACCATGTAGATAAATGCGACCAAACTCTTCAGTGTATGGCATCACACCATTGAGGATATTATGACCCCAATGAACATAGAAGTAGGAATAATCCGTATATCCTTCAAATTGATAGTTAATCGTGTATCCGAAGAGATTGAACTCAGAAGTTCCAGGGTAGGGTCCTAGCCAAACACCTCGTGAATTCCAAGAATTTGAGTTCAGATAGTCAACAAGGGCAATGTTAAAGACTACTACCCAGATAACTAAGCCAATTATCAACACAGCAAGAAGGTATCGGTATTCGCTAACTAGTTGTGCCAATCGACGCCCACTACGAAAGAAGAGATTATCCATTCTTTGGATGCCTGTTGTCAATCGATATCGGTATTTCTTCTGGGCGTCCATGTATCAAAGACAATACTTGTCACTCATTAATATTTGTCCTTACGCGAAAGATATGGAATTACATTTCTAGTGTAGCTGTACTACTAGAACCCTCTTTTGCAACCTCAATTATTGGAACACCTTCCCAGCCCTGAATATCGGTATGAGTGATGAGGAATATCTGTTCAAAGTTTTTATCATTTACAAGATTTGTGACGACTGATTCTCGTCTCATCTTATCTAACCCACCCAGAGGTTCATCCAAAAGAACGCTTCGCACTCTTGGAGTAATGACTGGACTGTCACGCAATGGGCGAATGCTACTCATTGTTCTACTGATTCCAAGACGTAGCCCCAGACTTATTGCAGTTCTATCACCATAGCTTAGCTGACCGGTCTTCTTCCAAGCTTGGTCACGTTCATCCCAGATTTTAAGGAGGAGCCCGGGTCCAGATCGCTTTGTTGATTGTGTCGGTTCAAGGTCGATGCTTGTGTACTGGCCATTGGTGAAAAAGCGAACGTATTGATTGGTTGCGCTTCTAATGATGCCAATGAGCCTTTTCTGAAAGACATAATCAGCTACAAATCCCGTGACAAGTTTCCGTCTCACATATTTAGCGTGTTCATTAATTCTTTTCAGGTCCTCAATTTCTGCACCCATTTGTTTCATGAGTGCTTCTTTGCCTTCATAATCTGAAATCAATAATTCCTCTCTTTCAATATTGTCTTCAATTTCTCTCGTACTCTTCTTAGCTTCTACTAATGTACTCTCAAACTTAGCGACTTTCATTTGAAGATTAGATACACTGGACACGTTGAACTTCTTCAGGAGAGCGTCAACATCGGAAACACCTACTTTGCTCAGAATTGTTGCGAGATCTTCTGCACTCTTTGAGATTTTGGATTGAATAGAGTCTACCAGTTTCTTCGTATCCATTACTTTCATAGTTGCATCTGTAGATGTTGCTACCTCTCTCAATCGCTCATCCATCTGCTTCGAGTCGGCTACCTGTTGTTTACGTTGTTTCTCAAGTTCCTTGATCTTTGTATTTCCAGACATCATTTCTTTCTGGTATTCAGCAACAAGGTCATCTCGTTCTTTAGGTGAAAGCGGTTTAGAACATGTGGGACAAGTTGTATCATTTTCATCATTTCGAGAATCTGTGAGTGTGTCAACTTTTTCTTTGAGATCTCTATTTATCCCAGAGATTTGACCAATTTCCTGATCAATTGATTGCTTTAGAGAATCGCTTTCTTCTCTCTCAGCCTCTATTCGCTCTTTCACTTTCTTCAACGAGTCTAAACGAGCTTTTACTAGAGCTTCATCAGCAGCAAGCAGTCCGGCCTTAGATAAATCAGTTTGAAGCTCCTTATCACGCTGCTCAAAATCACGATTATCTTGATCCAACTTGAGTTTAATTTCACTTATTTTCTGAAGGGAGGGAGCATCCGGGATATCCTTCAGCAGCTCCTCTGTTGAAGTTATCTCCGCATTTCTTCGTTGTACTGATTCTCTGAGCTCTGATATTCTTTGTTCGCATCGTTTCACTTCTTCTCGAATAGTTTCAGGAGGCTGATAGTCTTCAGAGAGAGCATAGATTTTAGATTCGATATTTGACTCGAAATGATCCAAGTGGTTTGTCATTTTATTGAGAATTTCAATATCATAAATATCAACCAAGAGTTTCCTTAGTACTGCTGGAGTCGCATTTGCTATAGCTGCAACTTCGCCTTGTCTGACTAAGAGGGTATTCAGTGCCTGTTTCAATTCAAGGCTAAGGATATCATCTATTTTTGTAGCGACTGACGCACTCTTGTCAGCAATTCGTTTCCAAGCTTTACCCTGCATCATGAAAAGGACAACAGCCATTCCATCTGCGGGATTATACGTTCTATCGATCTTGTATCGAGCTCCTGCAACTTCAAATTGTAGTATCACTCTACAAAACGTCGAACTGAAGCTTACTAGTTCATCGTTATTGAGATCTACTGAAGTTGCTCCCCAAATACTCCAAAGAATCGATTCAAAGAGAGATGATTTTCCTGTGGAATTGGGTCCTTTGATTATCACTAGTCCTTCGGGAAACTCAATATCGTCCTGAGGTAAGGTGAGGTCTCTAAACGGTTTGAAGTTCTTGATCTCCAACTTCAGAAGTTTCATTATTCATCCTCCTGAAGTGCATCTGAAGTCATCTTACCCTCTCGCTTACCAACTGCAAATTCAAGGGATGTGACTGCAATCTTCGTGAGTGTTTCAACATCGAAGTTCGGGTCTATCTCAAGTGTTTCAAGATATCCTTTGAAATCAGCCTCGGGATCTTCTATCAAATACTTGGACTCGATCTCTGGATATGATGCAGCAGTATATTCTACCTCAGATGATTGTCGGAGATCCCAAATAAATTGAGCAACATTGTACTTTGAGTTATGAGATAGTACTTTCTGACGAGAGTTCTCAAGAGCAATTCCTAAATCAAATCCAGTTAGCCGTTTTGAATTTCCTTCAAAGACTAACCGAACTCGAGCGGCAGTAACTGGATCCCAATCAACAACTAAACCATTCGTAGAGAACCAGTCTTCGACCCTTTCAACAACCGATTCTACGGTATCATCCTCAGTGATAGCAATCTTGTTGTTCAATACGGGACGTTTGAATTCTAAATGATGTGGAGTGATATTTGGATCTTTTCCTGCTTCAATATCGACAATCAAGAATCCTTTCTTGTAAGATGTTTCATCAAATCTCCATCGTTCAGGAGACCCTGCATACCATGCATTTGAAGTATGTTTTGCCTGTCTGTGATCATGACCTAGAGCAATGTAGTCATAGCCCATACTGAAAATTGCACTGTAGAGAGTATCATCGAGTTTCATACCGTGCGTCACAGCTACAGTGGGTCGTAAACGCTCACGTTTCTGATAAGTTGTAATCCAATCATCATAGATGTCAATCATGTTAGAAGACCTAAGTACTGCAGAATCAATGAAGGGAAAGCAGAAGACATCAAGATTCTCAAAAGAGAATTCCAAGGGAGTACTATCTCGAATTGCTTTCTTCAAATCCTGTTGTGTTGCAACCATGAGCCCAGGAACAGATAGTTTTAGGCTCTCGAGTAAAGAGACCTCATAGAACTTGAAAAGACCATGATTCCCTTCGATGATGACTACGGGAATTCCAGTATTTTCAATGAATTTTTGAAGAACCTTAATGGCTGTTATTTGCGCATGAAGCGGTGGTTGTGATGGATTATTTTCCCATGGGGAATTGTACAGGTCTCCAGAATGAATTACCACATTCACAGGTGGATCAATCTCAGCAATTTTGTCAAAGATCTCTGCAAATCGCTCATAGAAATCATTCTCCAGAAGCTGAGTCTTCATCTCTTCAGCCCAGATATTATGGCGGACACCAGTTACAGGTCTACTTCCAAGATGGGTATCAGAGATGTGAGCGATTCGTGCAGGCATCAAGTCATTCCTCAGAGTATGTGTTCTTCTTGTTTCTTTGATTTTTTGTCTTTGTACCTATCTTTATCTTTCTCATAAATAGTATCGAATAGAGGAATTCGCGCAGGAAGTGGTAGCTCTCTATATGAGGCTGTAACGATAGCTTCACCTCGGGACATGACTCTAAATTCATTCTCAAATCCGGTAATATTCACACTGGCATTTTCTATGCATGCTTTGATCTCTCTTTCATTACCGAGACGTAAGTTGATTTCGGTGTTCATTTGACTTAAGATGACATTATCAAGAACACTCACCTGCTGGCTTACAACAAGTAGACCAATATTGAACTTCCGTCCTTGACGGGAAATGTCTTTGAAAACAGACTGTCCGCGCATCAAGACAGGATTCAGAATTGAAGGAGCCTCTTCTACGGTTACTTGGATTACTGGTAGTTTTCGGGGATCACGAACTTCAGACGAATCAGCTACACCATCTTTCCCATAGAAGGTTCGTGCTTTCTGCTTTACACGATTGAAGAATCCATGGGGTAATCGTTTCAGCCCTTGAGTTTCAAAGTCCCCTAAATTGCCACTACTCTTCAAAGCTCGACGCATATCAGATAATGTTCGAGTGACTATGGTGGTCAACAAGAACTGCTCCATATCACTCATCAAGCTCGTGTTGACGACAAGAATTCTACCTGTTTCCATAGCAATGAAGATATCATCAAGAATAGATGTTCCCGAATCAACGAAGAGAGGAGACCGCTCCAAGAAACTCAATCTACGTTTCACTGCTCTCAGTGTAGACACTTGAACAGGGGATGATTCCTCATCCATACTGAGAATAGAATCTATCCAGTTTTCTCCATTCGCATGATACTGTGCATCAATAAACGAAGACATTTCAGAGGTATATTCTCTAATCGAATAGAGATCTCGAGGTTTTATCTCAGAATAGTGGATACGAATCTCTCGTGTATAAGCCCGAATATCCCTAGTTGTGGCGCTCTTGTGGGTTGTCAGATAATAAAAGTCACCAATCACATCTGAGCGAGTT
>Ga0307423_1002088_pt1 | contig 11474 bp, 7 predicted proteins | sample SalMarWE160310MG_FD_202154 | JGI IMG/M metagenome (GOLD analysis project Ga0307423, IMG submission 202154) | Salt marsh sediment microbial communities from the Plum Island Ecosystem LTER, Massachusetts, United States - WE1603-10 | ecosystem: Environmental > Aquatic > Marine > Intertidal zone >...
GCATTGGAGCCCTCTGCTAGCTGGTTTTCTTTGGGAGGGAGGGTCCGGGAGGGAACCCGTTTCTTTTGCCCGCCCAAAAGAAATGGGTGCCCACCCGGGAAAAACTGCTTTTTCTTTATATTTTGATTCAGGCTGGGTGGCTTGCTGGCGGCACGCTTAACAACTTGGCTACAGTGCTTGATCGGTGCAATTCCTATGGGGTCACTATTCTAATTTTTCCCTTGACTCAAGCTAGGTTAGTCCTTGACTGGCCGCCAAGCGCAGCTATAAGATAGTCACATCTTTAGGACACAAAACCGTTTATTCACCTGGGCAGGGGAATCCTGCCCGTCTTTTTTAAGGCTTTTGGAGGTTGCAATGTCTTCTGAAAGCAAACACCCCAAGCTCAACGCTTGGATCAAGGAAATGACCGACCGTTGCACCCCTGACAAAGTTCATTGGTGCGATGGTTCCTATGTATAAAATGAGAATTTTTCCTAATCCCACATAATGCTCGAGAGATTAAATCGCTTTGGAGGCCCTACAGTGCTAAAAATGAACAAAGGTGTTGATATCCTGTCGGATATCGGAGGAGTCAAGAGTCAGGAAGAGGCGACCGCCCTTTTCCGTGAGAAGATGGACGATGCGGATTTCGCCAAAATAGAGAAAATAACGAATCCCGACGCCCGCTTCAAAATAGCCAATGCCATTGCCCTGGGCCAGCCGGATGCGGTACTGGTGAACACGGGCAGCCCGGAAGACAAGCAGCGAGTCCGCGACCTGTGCATCGAGCGCGGTGAAGAGCGCAAATTGGCCATCAACGGTCACACTCTTCACTACGACTTGGCAAAGGAACAGGCCAGGATTGTCGACCGCACCTTCTATATCGCCAATGACGATGAGACCGTGAGTTCCCTAGCCAACCGCATCAGCCGGCCGGATGCCTACGACTATGTCAAGGAGCACATGTCCGGCATGATGAAGGGCATGATCATGGTGGTGGGCTTCTACTCCCGGGGTCCGGTGGGGGCCGAGGCCGCCATCCCGGCCATCGAGGCCACCACTTCCCTGTATGTCTGCCATTCGGCCGAGCTGCTTTACCGTAATTGTTTCGAGTCCTTCGACGCCGAGGTGGAGCGGGTGGGCCACTTCTTCACCAACGTGCACAGCCAGGGACCCAACCGGGATGAGGATCTGCCCAACGCCCGGGTGTTCATGGACCGCTCCCACCAGACCACCTACAGCACCTTCTGCACCTATGCCGGCAACACCCTGTTGCTTAAAAAAGGCAACCACCGCTTTGCCGTGGATCGGGCCACCTACTACCGCCGGGGCGAAGAGCTGTCCGAGCACATGTTCATCACCGGGCTCAGGGGCCCGGGCGGCCGGGTGACCTTCTTCGCCGGGGCCGCGCCCTCGGGCTGCGGCAAGACCACCACCGCCATGGTGGGCGAGGAGTTCATCAGCGACGATCTGGCCCAGATCTGGATCGCGGACGACGGCACCATCCGCTCAATCAATCCGGAATGCGGCATCTTTGGCATCATCCAGGACGTGAATTGGACCGATGATCCCAAGATCATGGACATTTTGCGCAACGAGAAGGCGGAGATCATCTTCTCCAACGTGCTCGTTGACGACGCCTTAAAGCCCTATTGGGTGGGCAGCGGCGAGGAAACCCCCAAGGAGGGCTTCAACTTCCAGGGCAAGTGGAAGGAAGGCATGACCGATGAGAACGGCAATGCCATTCCCCTAAGCCACGCCAACGCCCGCTTCACGGTCATGGCCACCGCCCTGGCCAACTACAGCAACAAGATGGAGGACCCCGCAGGCGTGGTGACCAGGGTCTTCACCTACAACGGCCGTGACGCGGACACCATGCCGCCGGTGCGGGTGGCGCGCGACGCTGATGAGGGCGTGGTCATCGGCGCTTCCATCGTGAGCCGGGCCACGGCCACCGAGGTGGGCGTCACCGGCGTGAAGCGCCAGCCCTGGGCCAACCAGCCATTCATCCCCGGCGCCTTGGGCGACAACATGATCGCCCAGTTCGAATTCTTCAACAGCAACAAGATCGCAGACGAAAGCCGGCCCATCCTGGCCGGGCTCAACTACTTCCTCACCCACGAAGCCAGAGGCGGCAAGGGCAGCGCACTTTTGGGCGAAAAGCGCGACGTCAAGGTGTGGATGAGCTGGTTGGATAGGCTGATCCACAACGAAGTGGCCAGCATCCCCTCCCCGGTGGGCCTGTTGCCCGAGTACGAGGAACTAAAGGCCATGTTCTCGGAACTCTTGGGCAAGGAATATCCCAAGGATTTGTACGACAAGCAGTTCAGCCTGTACGTTGACAACATCATCGCGCGCATTGATCTGCAGTACGAGGCCTTCAAGAAGGAAGATAACATCCCGGACAAGCTGTTCGCCATCTACGATGCCCAGAAAGAGGAGCTTGTGGCGCTTAAGGCGAAGTACGGCGACATCGTGAGCATCGAGCAGCTCAAGGAATGGAACGCGAGCAAGTAATACATTCGTCGCGGGTCTAACACCCTGCTGCTTGCGGCGGTTTCCATGGATTCCCACTGATACCCCACTGCTTAAAGGCGGTGTGGTTCACTGATTCGCTTGTTTTGAAATTCCAGTTTGGGAACCCGGTCAAAAGACAAGCCCCGGCCGACTGTTTGGAAGGCCGGGGCTTTTTTTTTTAAGAAAGTACCGTTGCCTACTCAAATTTTTATCGAGGTACATCATGAGGTACATCATGCGTAATCTCCGGAACAAGTTGAGAGGGAATCACCTGCTGTTCCTGTTGCTTGGTTCGGTTTTTTTAACCATTGCCCCGGTGCAGGCGGCATCCCCTCCGACGGAGATTAGCATTGGAGCGCTACTACCCATCAGCGGCAGCCTTTCCCAATATGGGATCGCCACCCGGGCGGCCTTGAATCAAGCCATTGACGATGTCCAGCGCGACTTCAACTTGAAAGGCTACCACACGGCAATAAAGGTGATTCTGGAGGACACCGCCTCCGACCCGGCCACTGCATTGGAAAGATTGAAATCATTGGACGCCGCCGGCGTGAAGATCGTGGTGGGTCCGGCCTCCAGCGGTGGCTGCGAGGCGACGCTGGGCTATGCCAACGACCGGGGCATGATTTTGGTCAGCCCCAGCAGCACGGCTCAGACCTTGGCCATCGCCCACGACAACCTGTATAGGCTCTTGCCCAGCGACAATAACCAGGCCCTGGCCATGGCCGCCCTCATGTGGGCCCAGGGCATCCGGGCGCTGGTGCCCATCTGGCGCGAGGATGTATACGGAAGCGGCCTAAAGGCAAACCTGGCCGATGCCTTCGGTGCGTTGGGCGGCACGGTCTACCAAGGGATAAGCTATGCTCCCAATGCCACGGATTTCGGCAGTGTGCTGTCACAGGCCGATAGCCAGGTCGGCCAAGCCCTGGCCTCCCACGGCAAGGGCGTAGTGGCAGTGGCGCTCATAGCATATCAAGAGGGCGTGGCTATCCTCCAGGATGCCGGCGGTCTAAGCTCCCTGAGCCAAGCCGTCTGGTATGGCAGCGATGGTTTGGCCAAAAGCTCGGCCTTATTGTCCAACCGGACCGCATCCGCCTTTGCCGCCCGGGTGAGTTTGTCCACACCGACCTTCACCCGCGAGGACTTTCTCTTGCCCATGCCCGGCATCGTCCTACCCGACAGATCCATCCGCGAAGACGTGGCCGCTAGAATAGGCGCCATTCCGGACGCGCCCGGCTATGGGGCTTACGACGCCCTTTGGCTGACGGCTCTGGCCTATGAAACTTCCGGGTGGTCCAATCAGACCTCCGCCCTCAAAGCGGGGCTGGAAAAGGAGGCCAACCGCAGGGTGGGCTTGAACGGCGTGCTTCGCTTGAACCAGGCAGGAGACCTTGATTATTGGAGCTACGGTTTTTATAAAGTCGTCTCATCGGGAAGCGGATACCGTTGGAGCGTGTTGGCGGCTTATAACAAAGACCTGGGCAAAAACTCGCTGGTCTTCCATTCCGACCCAACGCTGCCCGGTTTTCCCGGGCCGGCGGCGCAATACACCATCGGCGCCCTGCTGCCTTTGAGCGGAACAGAAGCTACTTCGGGGCCGTCTTTCCGGGCTGGCCTGGAGGTAGCGCTGGAAAGCATTAACCGGCATCTAGCCATCAATGGTTACAGGACAACCATCAAGCTGGACGTGCGGGACACCGCTTCCGACAGCTCCGTCACCCAGGCGGCCATGCAAGCGCTTGCCGCTGACGGCGTGCGGGTCGTTATGGGTCCCATGGTCAGCTCGGCCTGCCAAACCGTGTTGCCCCAAGCCAATGACCTGGGCTTGCTGCTGGTGAGCGCGGGCAGCACCGCGCCCTCCTTGGCTATCGCCGATGACAGCCTATACCGCATGGTGCCCTCGGACCTGTGGCAAGGCAAGGCGCTGGCTTTGTCAATGTGGGAGGACGGCATCCGGGCGGCGGCGCTGATTTTCCGCGACGATATCTGGGGCGAGGAACTTTCCCAGAGCTTTAGGCAAGCGTTCACGGCGTTGGGCGGCCGCGTGTTGGGCAGCCTGTCCTATAGCGCCAGCGCCCACGATCCCCGCGCCTATTTGCCCGAGCTCGATGCGGCCGTGGCCGGAGGCGTGCAAATCTTTGGCGCCGCTTCCACGGCTGTGTTGCAAATATCGTTTGAAGAAGGCATAGAAACCCTGGCTGTGGCCGGGGCTTACCCGGCGCTCAACCAGGCGGCCTGGTATGGCGCGGACGGCTTGGCCCAAAGCCTGGTGCTTTTGGCAAATCCCGTTGCGGCGGCCTTTGCGGCGGCGCGGGGCTACACCGCGTCTATCTATGCGCTCAAGGTGAGCGGACACCTTGCCACCTATTCGATTCCCCGCGACGTGTTTTTCGAGCGCGTTACCGAAAAGCTGGGCTATAAGCCGGTGTCATATGCCTTCAACGCCTGGGATTCCCTGTGGCTGGCCGCGGCGGCGCTCATGCAATCTGATTGGGCCAGCGAAGCAAGCATCATCGGCCCTGCCCTTAAGAACGCATCCGACAGCTACTTGGGCCTAAGCAACTTCATGGCCCTGGACCAATACGGTGACCGCAAATACGGGGACTATGGCTTTTACAAGGTGGTCAAAGGCGCAAGCGGCTTGACTTGGACGCAGACCGGAACCTACCATTTCCATCCGCCGGCCTATCTGCCTCCCCGCATCACCCACTAGAAAGCAACCCTTTACCGGGAGCAATTCAATTACTCACCATCAAGCCCCGGCCGACTCCCATGAGACGGCCGGGGCTTTTGCAATTCAGCCATGATGTATTGCTCAGGGAATCGGGCCGGGTTTTCTGGCCAAGATGCAATAGTCCCGAGCAAAAATGGACAAGGGAAACAGCCGGGACAGCCGCTCGTCCCAGCCGGTCATGGAAACCACGTCCATCCGCTTGGCGATAATATTGGTCAGGCTGCCGGGTAAAAACTTATGTTTGGCGGCCAGCTCGATGGTTAGTCCATGCCTTTGCAATAGGCTAAGGGCCTCTTTTAGCCAAAATCGCCGCTCATGGCGCCATTTCCTGGCCACATAAGCCAATATTTCGGAAGAACCCAGCATGGCGGGCAGGTTCCAGATGAAGAACCATCCGCCCGGCTTCAGCACACGTATGATCTCCGTCACAATCAAATCCTCGTCGCCCACCCCGTCTTCGGCCACATGCTCCAAGACTCCGGAAGATATGAAGAGATCCAGCGACGCGTCGTCTAGCTCCAGACGGTTGGGTTCCTTGCCGTGGATGGTGGCCAGGGAGAATTTTTGGGCGAACTCGTCATAATGCGGCGGCGCATCCAATAAATAATTGCTCACATCGCTATAACCCATTTCCATCAAGATGCGCGTCACCTGGCCGTACCAGCCTCCCCAGTCGATGATCTTGGCCTCTCGGCCCGGCAGGAAACGGGGAATCATGGCGCAGAAGAAAGGATAAAACACCCAGTCGCTAATTTTCCTGATATGGGCGGTGTTGTCCAAATCGTGCTCTGCGATCAGAGACAGATAATCCCGGCGCAGGTTTTCCAAAACCCCGCCCCGGCGCAACTCTACCAGCGCGGTTTTGCTGAATTCCCTGAATTTTTTCTTTTTTGAGTCCATGGCCCATGCGATCAAGTTTTAGTCCGCCCCGACATGCAACTATCAGCATTCACTGTACTCTGGACGGGTGCGGCTTACAGCTTGACAGACCTGATCGATTGATACAAGAATGAACTGTGTTCAAACCGGCCCTGCAGACGCCGGTGTTCGAGGTCATGCAAGCCTCTCCAATCCTTAGGCATAAGGGGGGAGCGGCTTTTTTTGTGTTTAGCCTGCTTAACCTGGGGGTGTTAAATGTCTGACAAACAAGACGAAAAACCGCGCAAATCCGGAACTGACTGCTGCGGGCGCTGGATCGGTAATTGCGGCCATATCCAAGGCCAACCGCAAGATCCCACATCAGGCAGCGGCACCTGCCTCTGGGCGCTCGTTCCAATTGAATTGTCCTGGAGGCGGCTCCTGCAACGGCAGGGATTTCTACTGCTGAGCCTGGCATAATCGCCTACCGCAAAAATCTTAGCCAGACCGGGCCGGCCACGCATGCCGGCAAAATCCCCGTTACCCCCGGCTGGACGCCGTCCCGGTTTGGCTAACCTATCTCATGCTTCTTGGCAAGCCTGCGGATAAAACTATTGAATCATAGGTTTTGTATTTGCTTGGCAGGCCCGGCTATTCACAAATTACCTAAAACTAGTCACTGTCTGTGGTATTTGGCTTTTAATCAATCTTTAATAGCTTATTATCATTGTTTAATTAGTATTTTATTATAAATAACAAAAATGTGAATAATGAGTGGCTAACTTTTCATAGCTCTGCTATATTATTATAACGATCCCGCCTGTCCCGCTAGACCAACGCCCTACAATGAAGAGGCACCTATGGTCATAGCCATCTTTAAAAAGATATGTTTAGCGGTATTAATCTGCGGGCTCTTGCTGGCGCCGGTCGTGGCTCAGGCCTCCAGCATAAGCTTTAGCGGGATGTACCCCGGTCAGACACCTAGCAAAAACGATGATGGCAAGGGCGTGCACCTGCACTCGCAGGGCCGCATCAACTTCCAATGGGTGCCGGTCACCGGAACCGATCCGGCTGGCGATCCCGCGGCAAGCCTGTGGTTCGGCATGCCAGACCTCAGGGTGTTTGACGCCATAGGCAAGACCGCCGAATACCAGGCCGGCGATTTTTCCTTGCGCGTGGGTGACTATTATGGCGGCCTGGACTGGGACCTTCCCTTCTGGTTCGCCGATTCCAGCGACCTTTCCAATATCAACGCACAGGACAAGCCGCCCAGCGACCCGGCTTTCACCGGCAGGTTCAACCTGACCTCGATTGATTTTTCCGACGATTACAACATAATCCTAGGAGGTTATCTGACCGATGGCGTTAACAACATGCTGGGGTCCAGCGTGCTGAATGATATGGCTGGCGCCGACGGCGCTGACTTTACGATCAACATAGTGAGTTCACCCAAAACGGCTGCCAGCTTTGTGGACACCTTAAACTCCGGCGGCGGCTCCACCTGGGCGAACATCAACGGCGGTATCACACCAGGGGCCGCCGCCACACCTGAACCCGCCAGCCTAGCGCTGTTGGGTTCGGCCTTGATTGGTTTTTTGGGATTTCGCCGCCGCGCAGCGAGGCGCGCGCGCTAGCCTTACGGCAGGGCAAAAAGTTCTGGGGAGAACTGGAAAGGCCCCGCGTTCTTTAGGGACGCGGGGCCTTTCTATTGTTGATTGCAAAAAAGATGTTTTTTCAGTTCACGGTTCCATAGGCGCTGTCGCGGCGTTTGCAGGCATGGTAATCAGAAGTACTGTCGCCCATGCTGAACGACTTCATGTGCAAATAGCCGTAGCCGCAGCCCTTCTTGGTGTCGCACTTCACACACTTCTCATTGGCTCCGCACCAGGCATCGCAGTCGGCCTTGTTTTTGGCTTTAATGTCATCGCGGCGGGCGCAGGCGTAGAAATTGCGGCCCTTGCCCTTCCAGCTTTTAATGGCCACCATACCTGCGCTGCATCCTTTGTAGGTGCGGCAGGTTCTGCACAGGGGTTTGTTCTCGTCGCACCACTTGAAGCACTCGTCGCGGTGGTAGTTGGAGGCCGGGGTGTTGTAGCGCTTTAAGCCGCAGGCGTAGTAGTTGGTGCCCCTTCCGCCGAAAGTCTTGAGGGTCTCATAGCCGTCCCGGCAGCGGGTCACTACCTCGCATTTCTTGCAGTCCTCGTTGCGCGCACACCAGGCCTCGCATTCATCCTTGTTCTGTTTGGTGGCCTCGTCATGGGTGAGCCGCCGCTTGCAGGCGTGCCAGTTCTTGCCGTATCCGGTCCAGGATTGGATGGTGTCATAGCCCGGTCCGCAGGCTCCCAAAGTGGAGCAATGGTCGCAGTCCGGCTTGTGCTCGTCGCACCAGGCATTGCAGGCTTCCTCATGTTGTTTGGACTTGTCCTTCCATTTGCCGGCCCAAGCGGTTCCCGCGGGGGCGGCTGCCACAAACACCACTGCGGCCAGGGCCGCAACGACCCACCAAACCCGGTGCTTCTTCAATTGGTTCATCTCCCCTACCCTCTCCACCAAACGGGTGGGCGAAAGTACCCTGCCCGGTTATTAATGCTAATCCATTTAACTATCAACCCGCATTATCTCCGATAATGCCTGCAACCCGCCTACTCCGGCGGGGTCAGTGTGCCGCCGCGGTAGGTCTTCTCCTCGCAGGCGTACCAGTTCCTGCCCTTACCTTTAAAAGTTTTAAGATGTTCATAACCCTGGCCGCAACCCGGGGAGCGGTCGCACTTTTTGCAGGATTCATTGTATTGGCAGTACCTCTGGCAGCGCTCGTAGTTGTCCTCGGAGCCGCCCCGGTCCTCGCAGGCGTACCAATTGTTTCCCTTGCCCCCGAATGCCTCCAGCTGCTTGTAGCCCGCGCCACAGCCCGCCACCCTCATACAACGGGCGCAGTTGTCATGGGTGTTGCAATAGCCGTAACATTCCCACTTGTTCTGCTCGGAAAGATAGCCCCGGTTGCCGCAGGCGTACCAGTTCTTGCCCTTGCCCTTCCAGCTCTTGATGGCCGTGAGGCCGGGCCCGCAACCCGAAGTCTTGGAACACTTGTGGCACCAGCCGTTGGGTCCACCCAGCCGCACGTGGTGATCCCGGCACCAGTTGATGCAATCGACCTCGTTCTGCTCGGAGTGGCCCCGGTCCTCGCAGGCAAAGTAGTTGATGCCAGGGCCCCGGAAGCTCTTAATGGTCTTGTAGCCCGCACCGCAACCGTCCTTTTGGGTGCATTTGACACAGCGGGGCTTGTTGTTGGAGCACCACTCGTCGCATTCATTCATGCGGTCCGCGGTGTCGCTGCGCCGCTCGCAGGCGAAATAGTTGTTACCCCGGCCGCCGAAGGTCTTTATGCTCTTGTAACCCGGGCCGCAGCCAGCGTAGGTTGAGCACTTAACGCAACGAGGCTTGTTTCCCTGGCACCAGTCTATGCATTCCGTATGATTCTGCTCACCGGCTTGAGAGTAGGAGAGCCGCTTCTTACAGGCATGCCAGTTCTGGCCGTAGCCGTCCCAAGAGCGCAGGTTCTCATAGCCATGACCGCAGTTTTTCAAGGTGGAGCAATGGGTGCATTCGGAATTGCTTGAGCACCAGGTGTTGCAGGCGTCCTCATGCCGTTTGGAGGCATCCTTCCACTTGCCGGCATAGGCCGGTCCGGCGGCCAAAGCCGCCAAGACCACCAATACGCCAAAAAACGCGCAAAGCCACAACACGTGGCGTTTGTTTATACGCTCCATTATCTATCCCCTATCTTAGACGGCGGGCGCACGCGCCCCCCGTTTCGTGCTGATGCCGCTGTTGCGAGATTTCATCCGCTTCATCAGCTGGGTTGAATCTTATTTTTTCTTGCACGCGTAATAATCAAGATGGGTACGGTTGCCGAACCTGAAGGTCTTCATGCTGACCAGGCCCGGGCCGCAACCTTTAGCGTCGTTGCAGCTAACGCAGACCTTGGGGTTCCTGGCGCAATAAGCCTGGCAACCGGTCTTGTTCCAGGCCTTGATGTCGCTCTCGTAACGGCAGGCGTACCAGTTCTGGCCCTTGCCCCGAAAACTCCTTATAGTCTCGCCGTCCTTGCCGCATCCTTTTACGGTGGAACACTTGCAAGGATTGATCTTTTCGCACCACTTTTGGCATTTTTCGAGGTTTTTATCGGAAGATGGCGTGTCCTCGGCAGATGCGATAACTAGGCCGTCCAACAACAAAAAACAAAAGGCGCAGCATACGGTCATGAAGACCGTCAGCGCCTTACCCTTAATTCCCGGCATGTTTTTCCCTCCCATGGCAGGCAAGCAAAACGGCTCCGCCAACTGCGGCAAGCCGTCTCGCCCTGTTCCTCCCCCAGGCATCGTCATGGTACATTGAACGCATAGGCCATTGCATCACAAAACCCGAATTGCGATAAAACGATTTACCGGCTCTTCCTTTTTCCGGTTTTCAGATGTCAACCTCAAAGGTCAATAGGCGTTCATGCATTATCCCATTCTGATTGACTTGACCATCGTGATGGCCCTGGCCGTGGCTGCGGTCTACCTGTGCAATCTGATCAAGATTCCCTCCATCGTGGGCTTTCTGATCACCGGCATCCTGGCCGGCCCCCACGGGCTAGGACTGGTGAGCGCCTCCGAGGAGATCGAGGTGCTGGCCGAAGTGGGCGTAGTTTTGCTTCTGTTCATAATCGGCATGGAGTTCTCTTTCAGCACCTTCAAGCAAATGAAAAAGACCCTGCTCATAGGCGGCGGCGTACAGGTTGGCTTGACCGTGCTTTTGGCCGCGGGTTTGGGGCATCTCCTTAACCGGCCCCTTGGGGCGGCGTTTTTCGACGGCATGCTGGTGGCGCTTTCCAGCACAGCCATCGTACTAAATCTCCTGCAGGCCAGGGGCGAGTTGGACGCGCCCCACGGCCGCACCAGCCTGGGAGTGCTCATCTTACAGGACATAGCCGTGATTCCTATGCTCCTTATAACACCGCTTTTGGCAGGCGGCGCGGGCGCTGGCGACCAAAGCGGCTGGCTGCTATTGGCCAAGGGAGCGGCGGTGATTGTGGTTATGGGGGTGGCGGCTCGCTGGATGGTGCCCTGGCTGTTGGAGCGCACGGTGGCGGCCCGCAACCGCGAACTGTTTCTCATAACCGTGGTGCTGATCTGTTTTGCCGTAGCCTGGCTCACCGCCAGCGCCGGTCTTTCTTTGGCTCTGGGCGCCTTCCTGGCCGGGCTCATTATCTCCGAGAGCCCCTACAGCCACCAGGCGGTGAGCAACGTGCTGCCGCTGCGCGATCTGTTCGTAAGCGTGTTCTTCGTGTCCATTGGCATGCTCATGGACTTGAGCTTCCTTTGGGCCAACCTTTGGCTGG
>Ga0307423_1002089_pt1 | contig 11473 bp, 13 predicted proteins | sample SalMarWE160310MG_FD_202154 | JGI IMG/M metagenome (GOLD analysis project Ga0307423, IMG submission 202154) | Salt marsh sediment microbial communities from the Plum Island Ecosystem LTER, Massachusetts, United States - WE1603-10 | ecosystem: Environmental > Aquatic > Marine > Intertidal zone >...
TGTTTGGATATTTCTGTCTATCTAACCTCAATAATTTTTCAATTGACTTTCTTTGGGTTGAAGGGTAACTTTTTGCTTGCATTTTATCATAATAACTTTACGCAATTTATTGAAAATTAATTATTCGTTTGGAGGAGCCTCTTTCCTATGTCACGTAAAATTTGGACTAAAATTGCCGTTGTTGCCGGGATAATTATTTTATTCGCTTACTTCTTATACCCTACTATAAGATTTAATTTTATGATGAACCAGCGCGATAAAGACATTTTAAAGCTGGAAAATCCCGACAAGTATGAAAGTCTTTTATCAAATTCAATCAAATTAGGATTGGATTTGCAGGGCGGCATGAATCTGGTAATGGAGGTAGATGTTAAGGAGTTGCTTGATGCCCTGGCGCAAAACAAGGATGAACGTTTTGAAAAAGCGCTGGAAAGCGCTGCCCAGGAAGCGCGGCAAACAGACATCAGCATAATTACGCTGTTTGCAAGGAACTTGCAGGAAATGAACGTTGATTTGGCGCGGTATTACGGAAGCCGTACCCTCAGAAATCAGGACGAGATACTGGAGTATCTACGGAAACAACGGGATGAAGCAGTGGGACGCTCACTGGAGGTTTTGCGAAACAGGGTTGACGAATTTGGTGTGGCAGAACCGAATATTCAAAAGCAAGGCAATCATCGGCTGGTTGTTGAGTTAGCTGGCATTACCGACCCTGAGCGTGTGCGAGGGATAGTTGGGAAAACCGCTCTTTTGGAATTCCGCCTTCTCAAGGATCCACAAGTCATCGATAATATCGGCAACCGCATTAACAATTATCTGCGCGGCCAATCTAAGGAAGACACCACGAAAATTACCCAACAGGATGAGGAAACAGCGCCTGAAGATACTTCGGCAATACAAGCTGAAGAACTGTTTGGCGAAAGAGAAGAGACGGAAGGAACCACAAAGGATACGACTGAAGCTGATTCCGCAAACTTGGCGAGAGAACATTTATTCGAGGAAAACCTGTTTTTAAGCAATCCTAACAACCCTAATGTTCTATTGATACCAAAAGAGAATGAAGCCAGGCTGCGCTATGCATTGCAGGATTCCGGCGTCCAACGAATATTATCCGAAGAAGTAGGTAATGCCGAATTGTTGATGGGAAAGACGGAACCTAATTTCCCCTATATCCCGGTTTACCTCGCCAATAAAGAGGCAGAGTTAACCGGCGAAACCATTGAAGGTGCCCAGCAGCAAGTGGGCAGGAGCGCAACTTCAATTGGTGGGTATGAAGTATCCCTGAATTTCAATGATGAAGGAGCAAAGATTTTTAGCCGGGTAACCGGAGCAAATTTACAAAAACCTTTGGCTATTGTATTGGATGACAAAGTCCAATCGGCGCCTATTATACAATCCAAAATCAGAGATGGAAGAGCCGTAGTTACCGGCTTAAACACCATGGAAGAGGCGAAAGATCTTGCTATCGTTTTGAGGGCTGGTTCATTGCCGGCTCCACTTAGAATCATGGAAGAACGGACTGTCGGTCCATCCTTAGGAAAGGATTCGGTAATGAAGGGCACTTATTCCGCCTTGATCGGATTGGTTATGGTTGGGTTATTCATGATGATTTATTACAAAATGTCCGGCGCAATAGCAGACTTTGCTTTGCTATTAAATATTATCATCATTTTGGGAACGATGTCCGCCTTTCATGCGACTCTGACGTTGCCGGGTATCGCCGGGTTAATCTTAACTATCGGTATGGCGGTGGATGCAAATGTGCTTATTTTCGAAAGAATCCGGGAAGAAATTGACAAAGGCAAAAGCGTTTGGGCTTCCATCGAAACCGGTTACTCCAGGGCATTCATCACTATTCTTGACGCGAATGTCACCACATTTATCGCGGCAGCGGTTCTCTATAATTTTGGAACCGGCCCCGTTAAGGGATTTGCTTTGGTCTTGATGATCGGTATTCTCGCCAGCATGCTCACGGCAATTTTCGTAACCAGAACCATTTACGAATCACTACTATCGAAGAAATTAATTAAACAAATAAGCATTTAGCTGATTGTTAGAATTGAAAAATGAAATGACATAGGAGATTGATCTCGAATGCGGTTTTTTCAAAATACCAAAATAGATTTTATGAAGGCCCGGAAAGTTGCGTTGATTATTTCCGGCTCCCTAATTTTAATATCCCTGATTTCGCTCGTTATCCATGGCGGACCCCGCTTTGGCGTGGATTTTCGTGGTGGTACATTTTTGCAGATACGTTTTAAACATCAGGCAGATTCGCAGCAGCCGCTTCAAGTTCCGATCGATCAAGTCCGCAAAGTTTTTGAAGAGTTTGGTCACGGGGAATCAGAGATAAAACACTATGGTGAAACGGAAACACATGGTGACAGCGCTTTGCAGGATATTGCCGTGCGCTTGGATGAAACGGACGAAACGGACACTCTGGTAACTCAGGTGATGGCGCAATTGAGCAGTTCATTCCCGGATTACAGCATTCATGAAATACGGCGGGAGACAGTTGGCCCCAAAATTGGAAAAGAATTGGTTTGGGCGGCAATCTGGTCAATTCTTGTCGCAATGCTGCTTATCCTTATTTATATTATGTGGAGATTTGAATTTCGTTTCGGCGTTGGCGCCGTCATCGCTTTATTCCATGATGTCATTATAACCCTTGGAATATTTTCCATAATGAATTTGGAAATTACAATTCCTATTGTTGCGGCTTTGCTTACAATCATTGGGTATTCACTGAATGATACAATTGTTGTTTATGACCGCATTCGGGAAAATCTCAAAACTTTCCGGCGCCAAATTCAAAATTATTCCGGTATCATCAACCAAAGCATCAATGAAACGCTATCCCGAACGATTGTTACTTCAGGTACTACTCTGATTGTGGTAATTGTTTTATACTTCTTTGGTGGCGAGGTAATCAATGATTTTGCTTTTGCACTTATCTGCGGCATAATTATCGGGACTTATTCCTCGATTTATATTGCTTCCCCGATATTGGTGGAGTGGGAAAATCGCAAGCAAGCAAAAGTACCGGCAAGAAAATAAAAACGTGGGCGCAAAATGGATATAACCCAGGAAAATATAAACAATACTATAGTCATTCGATTGGAAGGAAATGTTATGGGCGGTCCTGAGGCTGTTAAGTTAAATGAAGAAATTAATCAGCTTCTTGATGAAAAGCAGAAAAAATTGGTTTTGGACTTAAGCAAAGTAAATCGAATGAACAGCAGCGGTTTGGGCATCTTAATTAACGCTCTCACTACATTCAAGCAAAATGGCGGTGAGCTGAAATTAGCCAATATGACAGGTAGAGTGAAAGGGCTTCTGGCGATAACAAAGCTGAATACGATTTTTGAGAGTTATGATACTGTCGATGCAGCTCTTGATAGTTTCTAAGTGCTTCCGATCTAAATTCCAACCAAATTTTTCATCATAATCAAAGGCGCTTCCTATGTCCGTAAACATAATCGTTGGCGCCCAATGGGGCGACGAAGGTAAAGGGAAAATCGTTGACCTGTTGAGCGAAAAGATTGACATCGTCGCCCGGTACCAGGGAGGGGCAAACGCAGGGCACACCGTAAAAGTGGGTGACAAAACGACCGTACTTCATTTAATTCCGAGTGGCATTTTACATCCTAATACCATTTGCATAATAGGAAATGGAGTTGTATTAGATCCCGTGGCATTAATGGATGAAATAAAACTACTGGAAAGTGAAGGAATCCAGGTGAACGGCAGACTATTTATCAGTCAAAACGCCCATTTAATTATGCCCTACCATAAATTACTTGATAAAGCTATGGAAGAAAAACAGGGCATAAACCGGATTGGAACAACCGGACGCGGAATTGGACCGGCTTATGTGGATAAAGTCAATCGCAAAGGAATTCGCATAGTCGATTTGTTATATCGCGATCAATTTGAGAAAAAACTTCGACTGAATATTCAGGAGAAAAATGATATTATCAGACACCTGTACGGCAAGAAACCGCTAAATGTGGAAGATATTGTTGAAGAGTATTTAAACTTTGATAGGGCTATTGATCAATATATCAAGGATGTTTCAATCTACCTTAATGATGCGATTGATGAAGGGAAAAATGTGTTGCTTGAAGGTGCACAGGGGACGCTGCTTGATGTCGACCATGGGACTTATCCTTTTGTTACGTCGTCCAATCCATCAAGCGGTGGCGCTTGTATTGGTGTGGGAATCGGACCCACCAAAATTAGCGGTATTATAGGCGTTATCAAAGCCTATACAACGCGCGTTGGGCAGGGCCCTTTTCCGACAGAATTGCATGGAGACGAAGGAGATTTTCTCCGAAAGGAAGGTCATGAATTTGGCGCCACGACCGGACGACCCCGCCGCTGCGGATGGTTCGATTCCGTTATTGCCCGCTATGCCATTCGGATCAACGGTATCGATTCGATTGCAATGACTAAACTAGACGTTTTAGATAAGTCCGAAAAAATTAAGGTATGCACCGCCTATCGCTGCAATGACAAAATAGTTGAGGAGTTTCCAACCGATTTGCAATTGTTGGATCAATGCGAACCTATTTACGAGGAAGTTAAAGGTTGGCAGGAGTCAACCAGCGATATTAGAAACTGGGATGACTTACCTTCCAAAGCAAAAGATTATTTGCACTACATCGAATTACTCATCAAAAAGCCGATCAAAATTATTTCGGTTGGCTCCGGAAGAGAGCAAACCATTTTTAAGCATTAAAATCTCTCTTAAAATAAATATAGTCGAAAAAGAAAAGATCCTTAATCCTGAAGCCAAGGCTGCTTTAAAAGTTCGAATAGCATAGTTAGGGCTTTTCCAGTGCTCATAAAAAATCTTGAAAATTTTTGCATTGCCTATTGGAAAAAACAATTTTTTCAATAAATTAATCCAAACCTAAACCAGAGGAGGCTAAGATATGGCTAAAAAAATCGTTTTAGCTGTCATTGCCGTGTTTGTTGCGTGGGAGGTACTGGATCTTCTTATTCACACCGTGATTCTATCCGGGGCGTACCAGGCTACATCTAATCTCTGGCGTCCGGAAGGAGAGATGAAGATGGGGCTAATGTTAATCGTTACTTTCCTTGCCGCTATCTTTTTTGTGCTGATTTATGCTCTGCTTGTCGCAAATAAAGGGACTGGTGCCGGAATTAAATATGGACTTCTATTTGGCTTGGCTACCGGAATTAGTATGGGCTACGGCACTTATTCCGTTATGCCCATTCCTTATGGTATGGCATTTGGCTGGTTTCTTGGAAGTGTGATTGAGGCTACGGTTGCCGGCTGGCTGGTGGGAGTGATCGTAAAGGAAGCGGAAGCAACGGCAGCTCAAGCTCCTGCTGCATAGACTCCATAGGAAAACACATGTTGATTCGAGGGCTGCCGAAAGGCAGCCCTATTTTTTTATCTGATAGAAAAGACACCCTCCATTAACTATCTTTATCAGAGACAAGAATCATTGAATGTTTGAGAAAACATGCCAACTTTAAAAGAAAAAGTACAGGATTTTCTGAACCAAAAACGAATCGCCGTTGCAGGTGTTTCACGAACGCCGGAGAAGGGATCAGCGGCGAATCTGATTTATAAGAAACTGAAGGATTCAGACTATCAGGTATTTGCAGTTAATCCTGAAGCGGACACAGTTGAAGGGGATAAATGCTATCCCAGTTTGAAATCAATTCCCGATGGCCTGGATGGAGTAATGGTAGTGACGCCACCCGATGCAGTTGAAGGTATTGTGAACCAATGTATTGAAGATGGGATCTCGCGGGTATGGATGCACCGCTCGTTCGGAACCGGAAGCGTTTCCGCCGATGCAGTAAAGTTGTGCGAGGATAATAACATTACCGTTATTGCCGGCGCCTGTCCTATGATGTACCTTCAGCCGGTAGATTTCGGGCATAAAATGATAAAAGGGATTTTGCGGCTTACGGGCGGGCTGCCAAAATAAATGCTGAATTTGTTTCAGCAAATATCATTTAAAAAGAGAATTTGCTTAACTATGGAATCATTTGAAAAATATCTTAAACCCACCAAATTTATGGACAGCGATCACCCGGCTGTCATCGCTTTTGCCCGTAAAGTAACTGCGAACATTGATAATAAAACTGAAATGGCAGTTGCTCTTTATTATGCCATTCGCGACGGATTTAAATATAATCCTTATAGAATGGACTTGAGACCGGAGGGTTTAAAAGCCAGCAACTTACTGTCACGCGATTACGGATATTGCATCGAAAAGGCGAATCTTTTAGGCGCTTGTGCCAGAGTTATAGGGATTCCCAGCCGCCTGGGATTTGCAAACGTCAAAAACCATATCGGAACTGCCAAATTAGAAAAAATTCTAAAGACGGACATATTGGTGTTTCATGGGTATACTGAGCTTTATCTAAATGGCAAATGGCTCAAAGTTACTCCTGCTTTTAATAAAGAGTTATGTGAGAAGCTCAATGTCGCCCCTCTGGAATTTAATGGAAATGAAGATTCCATATTCCAGGAATATAATCAGAAAGGCGGGAAGTTTATGGAATACCTATACGATTATGGAAATTATCCGGACGTCCCCTATGACCTGCTTATAAAAGAGCTCAAAAGGCATTATCCACACATCTTTAAAGAGCATTCAGAAGTTATTGTCATTGACTGATTCTTCCATTATGTGAATGGAGCTAAATCTTCAATCTTTATTAATATATCTTGCTTTCCTTATTTTATTAGCATACCTTGTGTTGTCAAAATAACGTAACAACAGTTTTTACTTCAGGTCCGGGAAAATTCAACACCCACCAGGTTTCGATTGTTCTCTCACCATCAGTAAATTCCTTAGTTACATAAGTATAATTTTATTTCATGAGGTTGTATCGTGGAAAAAGGTGTTATAAAGTGGTTCAACGGTTCCAAAGGATTCGGATTTATCAGCCGTGAAGATGGCGAAGATGTATTCGTGCATTATTCAGCTATTGAAGGTAACGGCGGATATCGTTCTCTCGATGAGGGTGACGAAGTCGAATTTGAAGTAACCAAAGGACCCAAAGGATTACAGGCTGAATCAGTTCGCAAAATCTGATTTGACCTAAAATCGAAAATTAACCCCGGTCTTAAGACGCCGGGGTTTTTTGTATAAAGTTCCTTGCCTTATCGCCATTCTACCAAACTTCAAAAAATAAAAATTCTTGCCATCAAAATTCAAATCGCAACGTATCATTAGTGCTGGAATTTCTGAAAAAAATGTATTTAACATATGGAGAGAAGCCATGAAGATAGAGGAAGTCATTGAAGGAGATGTAGTTATACTAACCTTGCATGGCAATATGCTGGAACCGGATAGCTGCGAATTAGCTGAAAAAGTAAATGGATTCGCAAAGAAGAATATTCGCAGGGTGGTTATCGATTTAAATGGCGTCAAGAGAATGAATAGCGCTTATGGACTAGGAGTCCTGATGACCTGCTACTTGATTATGAATCGCGCTGGTGGTGAGTTGCGGCTGGCAAATTTAAACCAAAAGGAAAAGCGTATCCTAAAGGTTATGAAACTGAATCACATCTTCAAATTGTATAATAATATTGCCGATGCCATCCATTAAAGATTTGCTTAAATTAAGCGAACAAATCTTTCTCATCATTATAAAATTCCTTGCATTTTATCTACTCCTATTTTAATTTAGATGCCCAATAAGTAACGTAGCAACATGTACTCGTTTGGTTTGGAGACATTTAAAACCTCGCCCGTTTGTAATTCTCCCTCCTTCTGCAGTCATTTTGTTACATATGTATAATTTTTTTGTGAGGTAGCACCGTGGAAAAAGGTGTAGTGAAATGGTTCAACGGTTCAAAAGGCTATGGATTTATTAGCCGCGAAGATGGCACCGATGTATTCGTACATTATACAGCCATCGAAGATAATGGAGGATACCGCAGCCTGGATGAAGGCGAAAATGTGGAATTTGAAGTAACCGAAGGACCCAAAGGATTGCAGGCTGTATCAGTACGCAAGGTCTGATATATCCCAAAATCGAAAATGAAAACCCCGGCACCATCACCGGGGTTTTGTTTTTTAATAGCTTTCTTTTCTGCTGTAACAAATCAAACATTTTGAACTCCATATATTTTCTCAGTTTAAATTAATAATCCGATCGCACGCTCTCGTTTTTTTATTAAATATAGAAACAATGGGTTTTCTTATTTGTTAAACACACTTAAATCGTTTTTGTTGGAGGTCAGGAGTTTTTTAAGCCTCTGTTTTTTATGTATAAATCCATAAGGAGAAAATCCTATGTCTTTAAAGCCCGACCAGGTTATCACTATTCACGTAACCATCAAGGATGACGAAAATCAGCTAATTGATTCTACAGTAAAAGATAAACCGCTTTCATTTTTAAGCGGCCATAACCAGATGTTCCCCAAGGTTGAGGATAAGCTTGGCGAGATGATTATCGGGAGCAAGAAAACGATTAAATTGCAGCCTGAGGAAGCATTCGGTCAATACACTGAGGAGGCTGTTCAGACGGTTAAGCGCACGACGTTTTCAGAGGAAAATCCACCCCAGGAAGGTCAGAGCTATTTAGCCAATACTCCGCAAGGGAAGCAATTGCCGTTCGTGGTAAAAAAGGTTGAAGATGAAAATGTAACGGTGGATTTTAACCACCCCCTGGCTGGAAAAGAATTAACCGTGGAAATGGAACTGTTGAATATCAGGGATGCAACTAGCGAAGAACTTTCAGGCGGACAAATAGGTTCCGATCCCTTCGCGAATTAAGGCTCTTCCGAATATTAGATGCAAAAGGTTAGTCCCCCGGCAATTTCCGGGGGATTTCCTTTTTTATCCCATTAGCGTGACTATAGGAGTTGCTCCACTTTATTTTTAGCAGTTCTCTCCACTCTCTCATGCAACGATTCCCCATGGCTATCCATCGTAACTACAGCAGGGAAATTCTTTACCTGCAGATGCCAGACCGCTTCCGGGCTGCCAAATTCTTCAAGATAAACATCCTTAACTTCTTCAATGCACTGAGCATAGATTTGTGCAGCGCCGCCAATGGCATGCAGATAAACACAGCCGTGTTGTTTGCAATTATTTAAGGCATACGTTTATTTTTTTAATTTATTGACTCATATGTTTTTTTTTTTTTTACATTTAGGCAGCTTTTAAGGAGGAGACCCTTTACGGGTATGGAGAAATGGATACACTTCAATATCATCGATATTTTTCACCCATCAACTGTCAACTGATTTGCTTCAGTCTGCAAACGACCCTTTTGTAATCGAATTTTATCCTCATTTTTATTGGGAGATTATCATGAAATCAAGAAACCTTCTATTGGGATTGGTTTTAATTCCATTTACGATTTTTAGCCAGCAGCTCGAGGTCGTTTCGGTATTTCCGCCGCAGAACGACAATACCGCTTCCGCGGATACAGAAATCCGGGTCGATTTCAACATGCCAATTGACACTGCCGGAATCGCTGAACGGTTTGTAGTGATGGGCAGCATGAATTGTATCTACCCATTTACCTTTTCGATAGATCCTTCACTGCAAACCATTAGCCTGCAGCCGGATAATAACTTTCTTATCGGTGAGCGCATTGAAGTAATCGTCCGCAACTCATTAAGCGGGGCAGGCGGAGAAAGTTTCCTGGGATTTAATTGGAGTTTCAAGATTGGGGCAACGTTGGCGACACCACCTTATTTCGAGCCTCCGGTTATCTATTCACAATATCTGGGCACGTATCTTATCACCGCCGATGTGAATGATGATGACGCCATTGACATTATTCTCGCCAACCCTACCATCATCACCTATATTTTGGTTAATGATGGTTTGGGAAATTTTTCATTGTATCAGAGTCTGCCTGGCGCATTTTCGGATAATATCTGGTTAGTTGATGCGGACCTGGATGGCAGAAGAGATCTGGCTTTATTCCCATATTTTTATGAACAGGCGGCAGATGGCTTTTTCTACTACGACTCCGTTTTGCAGCTAGCCAGGTGGGATGTAAATAGAGATGGATTTTCTGATCTCATATTCGTAATGGATTCATCCTTTTCCGATTCTCTTGACTACATCGGAATTCGTTATAATGATGGAACCGGACATTTAAGTGAAGATGTGGATACCCTCCTTGTCGATACCCATATTGGCGATCTTGCCATCGGTGACTTCAACAACGATGGTATCATAGATATCGCATATTTCACGACGATTTTCGCCATTCCCGGAGGTGTTGGCGGGCGTAATTCTTTAAATGTTATCTATATGAGCAGCGGAGGTGATACACTATACCGCAATATCTATAACAGTGATAGTTTCCCATATAGTGCACTGGGTATGCCTTTTCGTTTTTTACCCTCTGATTTCAACAATGACGGGTTTTTGGATATTTTTCTTCAGACCAATGATGATGATTATGTAATCTTTAATGATACCCAGGGGGGATTTGAGACAATGACAGCCCAGTCTCCAGTCGGCGGTGATCTTTATCATTGGGGAATCATAGGGGATATTAGCGGAGATGGATGGCTGGATTTAGTTTATGATTTTGATATAAGCATAGTTGAGGATGCTGGTACTTTTTATCTTAAGAACGAAAATGGGCAGTTTTCGAATAAGATAACCATCTTTCAGCAGAACACCGGACCTATATTTTCTTCAGGCATAGCAGACTTTGACAGCGACGGCGCCCAGGATATTGCTACCTGCTGGTTTGATGGACTATACATCCATTTCAATAGGGATGTGCAAAACGTGGATACACCCTCAGGTACTATGCCTGAACAATTTAGGCTTTTTCAGAACTATCCCAATCCGTTTAATGGGGAAACCCTGGCGCGCTTTTATTTGCCTAAAAGCAGTATTTTGCAAAGCGCCGTTTACGACATAACCGGAAAGGAGGTGAAAAAATTCTCAGAGAAATTATATCCCGCCGGGGAAAACCGCTTAAAATGGGATGCTAAAAACAACACCGGAAAGGAGGTGAGCAGCGGCATCTACATCTGGAAATTTAAAACTCAGGGAATCGAGAAAAGTATTAAGCTAATGTTAATCCGTTAAGCAATGGAGGGTATTATGAAATGCATTAAATTTGTTATAGTATTCTGTTTCATGTTTTTTTTCATACTAAACGCTCAAGTACTTGATAGCATTCCTGTATGCGCCACTGGTTCGGCAGATGTTGAAGAGATCGCTTTCCCCGGCATCATCACCGGGGTTTTGTTTTTTAAAGCCTCTATTAAGTCCACACTACAATGCAATTGCACAGGGAGTAGTTTTTCTATGCCATTAGCATACTCATAGCAATTGCTCCACCTTATGTTTGGCGGCCTCTTCCACTTTCTCATGCAATGATTCCCCATGGCTGTCCATAGTAACCACTGCCGGAAAATTCTTTACCTGCAGATGCCAGACCGCTTCCGGGCTGCCAAATTCTTCCAGCGAAACGCCTTTCACTTCTTCAATAC
>Ga0307423_1002092_pt1 | contig 11466 bp, 9 predicted proteins | sample SalMarWE160310MG_FD_202154 | JGI IMG/M metagenome (GOLD analysis project Ga0307423, IMG submission 202154) | Salt marsh sediment microbial communities from the Plum Island Ecosystem LTER, Massachusetts, United States - WE1603-10 | ecosystem: Environmental > Aquatic > Marine > Intertidal zone >...
TCAGCATCCATTGCGGTTCCCGTGGCCTGGGGCACCAGATCGGCACCGAATTCCTGAAACGCATGGTCATCGCCGCCACGCAATACGGCATCACACTGCCGGACCGGGAACTCGCCTGCGCGCCGATAGACTCTCCCATTGGCGCGGAATACCTCGGCGCGATGCGCGCCGGGATCAACTGTGCCCTCGCCAACCGCCAGATACTCACGCACCTGGTGCGCGGGGTCTTTGCCAGGGTGTTACCTGCAGCGCAACTGTCGCTGCTGTATGACGTCTCGCACAATACCTGCAAGGTCGAGGAGCATGTCGTGGATGGCGAACCCCGGACGCTCCACGTGCATCGCAAGGGCGCCACACGCGCATTTGGTCCCGGCCACCCCGATGTACCCGCAGCTTTGCGCGCCATCGGCCAGCCGGTGCTGATCGGCGGCTCGATGGGTACTGCTTCCTACGTGCTGGTCGGTTCGACAACTGGCGAGGCGCTCTCGTACAGCTCCGCCTGCCACGGTGCCGGGCGTGCGATGAGCCGGCACCAGGCGTTCAGGACCTGGCGGGGACGCCAGGTTATCGATGAGCTGGCCGCGCGCGGCATCCTGATTCGCAGTCCGTCGGGGCGCGGCGTGGCCGAGGAAGCGCCGGGCGCCTACAAGGACGTCAGCGCGGTGGTGGATGCCGCCGAGGCCGCCGGGCTGGCAAGCAAGGTCGCGCGGCTGCAACCCCTGGTCTGCATCAAGGGCTAGCAGCATGCCCATCCACAATGCCGACATTGCCGGAATATTCGAGGAGATCGCCGACCTGCTCGAAATCGGTAACGAGAATCCCTTCCGGGTGCGTGCCTACCGCAATGCCGCGCGCCAGTTGCAGGGCATGGGCGAGTCCGTCGCGGACATGCTGTCCAGGGGGGACGACCTGACCGAGTTGCCCGGTATCGGTACCGACCTCGCCGGGCGGATCGGGGAAATCATCGACACCGGAAAATGCCGGTTGCTCGAAAAACTGCACCGGCAGATACCGCACTCCATTACCGAATTGCTGAAAATCCACGGCCTCGGACCAAAACGTGTGCGCACTCTCTACCAGGAGCTCGATGTACAGACACTCGAGCAGTTGGCGCGTGCTGCCCGAGACGGGCGAATTCGCGAGCTGCCCGGATTCGGGGCCAAAACCGAGCAGGCCATACTGGAGGCCGTGTCCAGGCATGTTCTGGAGCAGCCGCGGTTCAAGCTGGCCATGGCTGCCCAGTATGCCGAACCATTGCAGCAATACCTGGAAAAAATCCGTGGCGTGAAACAGGTCGTACTCGCCGGCAGTTACCGCCGTTGCAGGGAAACGGTGGGTGATATCGATATTCTCGTCACGGCGGACTCCGCCAGTGTCATGCAGCAGGTCGTGTCCTATGACGAGGTAAAGGACGTGCTGGCCAGCGGTCCCACGCGGGCCACCGTGGTCCTCAAGTCAGGGCTGCAGGTGGACGTGCGTGTCGTCGAGGAGGACTGTTTCGGCGCTGCCCTGCTCTACTTCACCGGCTCCCGGGAGCACAACATCGGGCTGCGCCGGCTTGCGCAGGAGCGCAGGCTCAAGATCAGCGAGTACGGCGTGTTCAAGGGCAAGCGCCGTATCGCGGGTGACACGGAGGAATCCGTTTATCGCAGCGTGGGTCTGCCGTGGATAGCGCCGGAACTGCGCGAAAACCGCGGCGAGCTTGAAGCGGCACGGGCCGGCAAGCTGCCGCGGCTGGTCAAACTCACCGATCTCAGGGGCGATCTGCATGCCCATACAACCGCCACGGACGGGCACAACAGCCTGCGCGAAATGGCGCAGGCCGCGCGTCGTCACGGACTTGAATACCTTGCCATCACGGAACATTCGCGCCGGCTCTCGGTCGCGCACGGGCTCGATCCGCAGCGGTTGCGCAGGCAGATTCACGAGATCGACCGTCTGAATGAACGTCTGGACGGGATTACGCTGCTCAAGGGTGTGGAGGTCGATATCCTGGAAGACGGCCGGCTCGACCTCCCCGATGACGTGCTTGGCGAACTGGATCTCGTGATCGGTGCGGTGCACAGCAACTTCAGGCTATCACGCGCGAAACAGACAGCACGCATCCTGCACGCCATGGACCGTCCGCATTTCACCATCCTGGCCCATCCGACCGGCCGGCTGCTCGACAGTCGTGAACCGTATGATGTCGACATGCTCAGGATCATCCGCAAGGCTCGCGAACGCGGCTGCTTTCTGGAGCTCAATGCGCATCCGGAGCGACTGGATCTGCTGGACGTGTACTGCCAGATGGCACGCGATGAAGGTGTACCCGTGGCGGTCAATTCCGATGCACACAGCACGCAGGATTTCGCGAACCTCGCTTACGGCGTAGGCCAGGCGCGGCGCGGCTGGCTGGAGAAGGCAGACGTACTCAACACCAGGACGCTCAGGCAGCTGCGGACGTTGCTAAAACGTGCAGCTAGGTGACAGGCGGGCGCCTGCACGTTGTCACACGGGTATGACCCGTGCAGTCAGATCGTCCCTGACGTCATGACATGCCGGCTGGACGTTCCCGCAAGCAGGCACTGTGCAGCAGGTTGCCGCTGCAATGATGGCGTTACGCCGAGCGTGGATTGAGAGCCGGCAGCAGGTTGCTTCTCTGACGTGACCGCGCGCGGCTGCGGCGCAGCAGGTGAGGGCGCAATTCATTCCTCAGTTCGTGCTTCCAGGTCGTGAAATCGAGCGACTTGTCACCATAGATGGCGCCGTCCAGGGTGCGCACCAGTTCGCGCAGTTTGGCCGGCTCGGCACTCGGGCTCGTTGCAATGAGTTTCTCTGCAATGCTGGTGAGCGGCGAATGCGAGGACATGTCGAGGTGTTGGCATACGCGGCTCTTGAATTCGTTGCACCAGGTTCGCGGGTTGTCCTCGGCATCGAGGCAGCGTGTGCACATCCAGATTCTGACCGACTTCGGCATCAGCAGGGCGAATCCCATGCGCAGGCGCTGCAGGTGCCGCGCCGGGTAGAGCTGGCTGCCGACCTGCCGGCCGTGCTGAACGGCGCGATGCCCGGTTGCCGACAGCCAGGTTCCAGCCGCTTTGAAAAGCGGGCGGGTACGGTGCCAGGCGCCCAGCCAGAAGCCTGCGATCAGCGCCAGTGCAATTGCCATGGGTGCCCAGAAGTATACCGGAAACAGGGATTGCTGCCCGGCGCCTGCCGCTGCCAGCCGTGCCATCGTCCCGGCGCCGGACTGCGCGGTCGGCAGTCCGGCAAGCCTGGCCGTCTGCATGTCGATGTCCCACCATGCCACGCTGACATCCGGAAGCCGGATCATGCCATCCTCGAGCGGGATGAGGGTATAGGTCTCCTTGCGGCTGCCGGTCAGGTAGCGTCCGTTGGAGGAAATGCCGTTTTGGGTGGTGGTTGAGTCTCGATAGACCCGGTAACCGGGGCTCTCGAGCTGGCTGGCCAGCGACGGGAGCTGGGTACCCAGCGCGCCGCGTGCGGTCAATTCCAGAGTCAGGGTAACGGGTTGACCGGCCTTGGCCGGTCCTTCCTGCTGCAGGTTGGTTTGCAGTCTCAGGTCGTACAGGGGCAGCCAGGGCTGGACCGCGGGATCGGCCGGCCGCACCTGCAATGTCAACGGGGCAGAGGCAGCGACGCGGAACCTGTTGTCCTGCGTACGGTTCGCCTGCCTGCCTGCGGCATGCGTGCCGCTAAAGCGGATTGCCGGAATGACTACCTTGCCGGCGTGCAACGGCATCAGTTTGAAGTGGTAGGTATTGACGATCTGCGGCGCACGGTTGTACCCGCTCGAGCGCGTGCTGGCGACGGGGCCGTCGATCTGCTCCACTACCGCGCCCTCGATGCGTGGCCACTCGGGATCCAGCGATGCGAGATTGCCGTCACTGACGACACGAGCCGTGTAGATGATGTTCTGCTGCTCGTAGAACACCGAGCCCCCGACCTCGACCTCGACCAGAGGCGCGGCGGTGTTACCCGCAGCGCTGCCTGCAGGCAACTGTGCGTTATACCAGCCGGTGCCGGGTGCAGCGGCGGGATAGTAACTGCCCGGCAAGGGCTGGGGTGGCTGGTATTGCGGGGCGGGCTTGCTGGGCTCGACGTTGCCCCAGGGTCGATTGGAGGTGTATCCGTCGTTCCCGCGAGGCTTGCTGTTGCCCATGGAAAAACCGAAGGCCTGGGTCTGCGCACTTGCTAGGCTCGCCAGCAGGAAAAGGATGCAAAGATGCGGTGTTCTGAGGTAATTCAAGTGTCGCCCCCATTGCTCGTTGTGTGTTGACCCGGGTGGTCGAGCCCGGGGTGTACTCCCTGTTTCACCATGGCCGCGTTTCCATCAGTCGGCGGCCGTTGCGCTGCAGTTCCAGTTGTTCCTCTATCCTGAACTGGTTGCGTAACAGGTAAGCCGGATCACCCTCGATCTGCTCCAGCCACTGGTCCATCACGGTCATGGATATACTGGTACCGGGGATCCCGTCCTTGTCCGGTATGCCGTCCTCCGGGGTTCCCTCGTCTGCCTCGCCAGCGCCGCTCTCCATCTGGTCAAACCGGTCGACGGCCTGGCTGGCCGCGGCCTTTTCCTCCGAAATCTCGTCTGGCAGCCCACCCGGGCCTGCTGATGAATCAGAGTTGGTTCCGGCTTCTTCCTGGTCCCGATCTTCGGATCCGGCCCCGGTGTCCCCGGCTTCCTGTCCTCCTGAATCCTGATCAGTATTATCTATGTCGAGATTAGCACCTTCTTCCTGCTGTTGCTCGCCTGATTTGCCATTTTCCTGCTGATTATCCATGGATTCGCCGTCCACCTCGGCTGATTCCTCACCCTCCGATCCGGATTCGGAAACCTGTTCCTCGTCACCCGTAGATTGCTCGGACTCCTGCTGCTGCTCACCGGCGGATTGCTCGGCATCCTGCTCCTGATCGCCGCCAGACTTTTCGGTGTCATCCTGTTGTTTGCCCTCGGAATCTTCTGATTCCCGTTGCTGCTCACCGGCGGATTGCTCGGCATCCTGCTCCTGATCGCCGCCAGACTTTTCGGTATCATCCTGTTGTTTGCCCTCGGAATCTTCTGATTCCCGTTGCTGCTCACCGGCGGATTGCTCGGCATCCTGCTCCTGATCGCCGCCAGACTTTTCTGAGTCATCCTGTTGATTACCCTCGGATTCCTCCGATTCCTGTTGCTGGCCGCCAGCGGCGTCTGTTGCGTCCTGCTGTTCACCGCTGCTGCCTTCTTTATCCTGGTCCTGTTCGCCGCTGGACTCCTCGGACTCCTGCTCCTGCTCGCCGGAGGACTCCTCGGACTCCTGCTGCTGCTTACCGGAGGACTGCTCGGACTCCTGCTCCTGCTTACCGGAGGACTGCTCGGACTCCTGCTCCTGCTCGCCGGAGGACTGCTCGGATTCCTGCTGCTGCTTACCGGAGGACTCCTCGGACTCCTGCTCCTGCTCGCCGGAGGACTGCTCGGACTCCTGCTCCTGCTCGCCGGAGGACTCCTCGGATTCCTGCTCCTGCTCGCCGGAGGACTCCTCGGATTCCTGCTGTTCCTCACTTGAAGACTGTTCCGATTCCTGTTGCTGTTCTTCGGAGGACTGCTCGGATTCCTGTTCTTCCTGCTTTTGTTTTTCTTCTTTTTCTTCCTCTTTCTGCTCTTCTTCGGGTGGTTGCTCGTCGCTCTCTTGCTGCAGTTCCTCGTTCGAGAACTGTTCCAGTTTCTGCTTCGCCAGCGCCAGGTTGTGCAGGGTGTCTGTATCTTTTGGCTGCAGCGCCAACGCAGCCTGGTAGGCGTCTACGGCACCCTCGTAGTCACTGCGCTTGTAGCGGCTGTTGCCCAGATTATACAGCGCGTCCGGCTTGACGTCTTCGCGCTCGACACTTTCAAAGGCCTCACCGGCTTCCGTGTAACGGCCAGCACGGTAGAGTGCGACACCGCGCCGGTAGGAATCGCTGAATTCCTGCGCGGCCTCGCTGTATTCCCCATCCCTGTATTTGAGCGCTGCTTCCTGCTCCGTGTTTCTGAACCAGGACGCCTCGACAGCCTCGACAGCGGACAGCAGGCTGATCAGCAGGCTTGCCATCAAGACCGTTTGCCGCTTCATGAGCTGCGTACCCGGTAGCCTGGCAGGGTGCGACGGAACAACGGGAGCAGCAACAGCAGCGCGATCCCTGCGAACCAGTAAAAGCGCTCATTCCAGACCCGGGTGCGTTCATTGGTGTCACTGCCGGGCAGTGCCTGTGCCTTCACCTCGTCGAGGATCCGGTCGGTATCACGCTGTCGGTAATCGGCTCGCTGGTAAATGCCCCCACCGGCCTTAGCCAGTGATTCCAGCAGCGGCTCATTGAGTGCTGACACCACCGGCTGACCGGTCCGGTCACTGATCCAGAGGCCGTCACGGCCCGGGACTGCATCACCCTCGGGGGTGCCGACGCCAAGAATATGCACACGTACACCGCTACTTGCGAAAACCTGCAGGCGTTGTTCCAGATCCGGTTCGTCGAAGTCGCCGTCGGTAATGACCAGCAGCGAGTTGACGCTGTCCTTGGGCTGGCCGGCAATCAATTCCCCGGCGCGGTCGAGTGCATGGACGAGCCGGCTGCCGGGCAGCTGCACCAGGCTGGTGTCGAGCGCCGGCAGTATGCGGCGGATACCATTCATATCTTCTGTCACCGGCGCGACGACCTGGGCAATCGAGGCAAAGCCGATGACGCCGATGCGAATACCGCGATTGCGGTCCAGCAGATCCGCCAGTTCCTGCTGCGCGCGTGCCAGACGTGTGGGTTGTACATCGGAAACGTTCATGGAGCGCGAAAGATCGAATAACACCACCAGGTTGGTGCCTGGTCTGAATAACTGCACATCGGTGAAATCCCAGCGCGGGCCGGCCATGGCCAGCACCAGTATTGTCCAGATAAATACCCAGTGTGCGTAGCGCCGCCATTGTGTGCCTGCAGAAACCGCCGAGCGACCCAGCAGATGCGGCAGCAGGTGGGCATCCGCGTACAGCTGGAGGCGTTCGTTGTGCCTGCTGAAACGCTGCATCACCAGCAGCCACAGGGCTACCGGGATACACAGCAGCAAGGCCCAGAGCCAGGCCGGTTCACTGAAGTGAAAGGCGGGCAGCAGGCTAGCCATGGGCACGTCTCGTGAACCAGGCGCGGGGTATGCCGTTCGGGAACAGGCCGACCAGGAACAGCAGCAGCAGCGCCAGTCCCAGCGGCCAGCGGTACAATGGTTGCGGAATCATCACGGTGCGGGCTTCCGCCTGGGTTTTCTCCAGCGCGTCGATCTGCTGGTAAATCTGCTCCAGCGCATTGCTGTCGGTGGCGCGGAAATAGGCGCCGCCGGTTATGGTAGCCACTTCGGTGAGCAGATCCTCGTCGATTTCCATCTTGACCTGGGTCATGCGGCCATCTTCAAAAAACGGCACCAGTCCCTTGCTGCCGACGCCAATGGTATAGATGCGAATGCCCTCGTGGGCAGCGAGCTGTGCTGCAAGATTAGGCGGCATGCTGCCTTCGGTATTCTCGCCGTCGGTGACCAGGATCAGCACGCGTGAGCCCTCGGGACGCTCGCGCAGCTTTTTTACACTGAGCCCGATGGCGTCGCCAATCGCCGTACCATCACCGGCCATGCGTGCGACAACGCTGTCAAGCAGGTTACGCACGGCCTGCAGGTCCTGTGTCATGGGCGACAGCACGAAGGCCTGGCTGCCGAACACGACAATGCCGATACGGTCACCGTCACGCGCCTTGACAAAACGCTCCAGCACCCCCTTGATGACCGCCATGCGTGTGACCTGGCGGTTATCGACAGTGAAGTCCAGCGCTTCCATGGAGCGCGAGGTGTCGACGGCAAGCATCAGGTCATAGCCCTCGGTGCGTATTTCCGTATAGGGTTCCAGCCATTGCGGCTGCATCACGGCGGCCACCAGCGCCATCCATATCAGCACCAGCAAGATGACCTGCAGGCGGCTGCCGGCATGGGTAAGCGAGCGCGCGGCAATGAACGTGGATGCCAGCCTGCCAAGTGCCGGATGTAACAGCGTGGAAGTGTCGCCATGGGTATAGGCATCCGTGGCATCGTGCGGCCGCGGCCAGAACCTGCGTATCAGCAGCGGGAGGGGCAACAACAACGCAGCCCAGGGCCAGTAGAAACTAAACATGGGTTCGCCTGCCTCGCAGGTCCGCGACCTGCTGGCGGATTATTTCAGGCCAGCGAAAAAGGGGCTTGCCACTTGCCGGGGTTGCCGAATCCACCCACCGTTTAGCGGCGACGACCAGCCGTGCGACTTCCTTGCGCTCTACGGCCCGTGCTGGCGGCATATAGGGTGCCTCGAGCAGCATATGTCCCCGCTTTGTCCAGCTGAAGCCGGTGCTGTCATTTTCCTCAAGCCAGTTGAGCCAGTTGTCACCGGACAGGCCGGCTGCCTCGCGCCGGCCGCTGCGTGCCATGGCGATGCGGCGCATCAGGGTGGATAACCGTCCGGCGACATCGCGGGGCTGCTCCTGTCGCAATGCCTTTTGCAAGGCGCGCAACTGGCGGCGCGCATCGCCGCGCCAGCCCGGCATGATGCCACTGTAGCGAATCCAGTAGCGCAGGCCTGCAGCGAGCAGCAACAGGGCCACCAGGCCGAAGACAACCCACCAGCCGGGTGCCGGCGGCCACCACGGGACCGAGTCGAGATCGTGGATGTCACGTAAAATCGCGGTGGTGGCATCCATGCTGGCTAGCGGCGTCCTGCATAATGACGCAGGCCGTTGATCAGTATGCGGTGCACGTCATCGTTGGTACTGACAGGTATCAGCCCGAGTCCGAGTCGATAGGCGAGTTGCTGCAATTCCTCGCGGCGCTGTTCCCAGTCCTCGCGAAATGCCGCGCGTCCGGCGGCATTGTCCGTATCCACTTCCAGCAGCTCGCCGGCGGCATTGGAGAAGATGACCGATCCCATGGCCGGCAGATCACGGTCGGCCGGATCATCAACCGGCAGCAGCACAACGTCATTACGTTGTTTCAGATTGCCCAGAATGCGCTCGAGGCCGGCGGTGACCTGGTTCAGGGGTGCGATAACGAAGATCAGCGAACCGGTGGCTGCACCGCTGTTCAGGTGCTGCAATGCCGCCATCAACTGGGATTCGTCCGTGTCACCGCGCTCGATGGGTTCGGTCAGCGCGCGCAGCAGGCGCCACAGGCCGCGTCGGCCGGGGGTGGCGCGAAAGTAGCGCAGTCCGGTCGCGGGGTTGCCGAACAGCACGCCCCCAACCCTGTCGTGCTGCTTGCTGGCAGCCCAGCCGATCAATGCCGCGGTACGGGCTGCCTGGATGGATTTATACGTGCCACGGGTGCCAAAACTCATATGCGGGCCCGTGTCGATACAGAAGATGACGCTGCGTTGCCGCTCTTCGCGAAAAACCTTCAGGTGCGGGATATTGGTGCGTGCCGTGACCTGCCAGTCCATGTTGCGGATGTCGTCACCCGCGCGGTATTCGCGCACTTCATCGAAATCCAGCCCGGTGCCGCGAAATACCGAGGCGTACAGGCCGGTGAAGGTGGTATTGACCAGATGATTGGCCGCCACCCCCAGGGCGCGGGCCTGGTGGCGCAGTTCCAGCAGATCATCAAGCTGCGGGTGGAGGCTCATCGCAATGCTGCTGTTATCTGGAACGGGTGCCTTGCACCTGAGATCGTGCCGGCAATCACGGTATTGCTACAACCTCCAGCAGGCGTTTTATGAACTGTTCGCTGGTGACGCCCTCGGCTTCACCTTCGAAGGTCAGCAGGATGCGGTGCCGCATCACGTCCGGCGCCACGGCCTGGATATGGTGCGGCGCCACGAAATCATCACCATCCAGCCAGGCACGGGCGCGGGCACAGCGCGCCAGCGCAATCGTGGCACGTGGCGAGGCGCCGAAACGACACCAGCGCTTGAGGCTGTCATCGTAGGCCTCGGGCCGGCGGCTGGCCTGTACCAGATCGACGATATAGTCATTCAGTTTGGGATCGAGATAAAGCCTGGCGGCATCCTCGCGCACCTTGAAAAGCTCTGCCTGGCTCAGCAACTTGGCCGGCGGCGCCGGTGCAGCCAGTTGCTGGTTGCTGTCCAGCTCCAGGATTGCCAGTTCCTCCTCGCGATTCGGGTAATCCACCCAGACATGCATCAGGAAGCGGTCCAGCTGTGCTTCCGGCAGGTTATAGGTGCCTTCCTGTTCGATCGGGTTCTGGGTAGCCAGCACCATGAAGAGATCCGGCAGCTGGTAGGTCTTCATGCCAACCGTCACCTGGTGTTCACCCATGGCCTCGAGCAGCGCGGACTGAACCTTCGCCGGTGCGCGATTGACCTCGTCTGCCAGCAGTATGTTGTGAAACAGCGGGCCGGCGCGGAATACGAAATCACCCTTTTCATGGCGGTAGATGTCTGTCCCGATGAGATCGGAAGGTAGCAGGTCGGGGGTGAACTGGATGCGGTGGTAGTCGCCTTCGATCGACTCTGCCAGCGCTTTTACCGCAGTTGTTTTTGCCAGCCCCGGCATGCCCTCAACCAGGAGGTGACCCTCGCTCACGAGGCAGATCAGCATGCTGTCGACCAGACTGCGTTGCCCGACGACTCGTGTGGCTAGATGGGTACGGACACAATCCAGTGACGAGGAATCCATGCGGCGAAACTTATTCGGATTGCCGGAAGTTAACAATGTGTGCTCTCCTGCTTGTGTCGGGTTCACCGGTAACGGCATCCGGAAGTTCCGGACACCTGCTGCGCAGCCCTGTTGACTGCCCGATACAATGCCATAACGGGGTGGGGTAGGGTGCGGTCGCCGGTTCAGTTCATTTTATTATTGGGCCATAATCGCTTGAAACTATGCCTGATTGCAAGATCTTGATTATTGATCTGCATCAATCACGTGGGATCCGTTGAAAAAATGCCGCGGCCGAAGCGTCCGTCATGGATTGCCGGTATTGCTGGCCGTTGGAGGCGGTGCAAGGCGGCCGAGACCGTATCGGGGCATCAGGCGAGTACCTGCGTTCCATCGCAACCCGGGGCAGGCCGGCAGTGCCGGTTTCGGCAAACGCCGTAATCCGCTCCGGGTGGCTGGATGCTCAAGTGTAAAAGGCGGGTTGTTCGCCTTGCGTGAGGTATCGCCGGTTTGTCGGCGGGTGATCGTGCGTGATGATGCCGGCACGGCGCCCTGGTCTGCTCTCAATCGAAGAAATCTGCGTCGTGCTGGATGTCGTGCGCCATGTCCGTCAGTTTGCCCGCAATGTCTTTCATGGTCTCCGCCAGCGCGGTGTCGAGTCCGGCCTCGATAATCAGTCTCAGTTCGTCATTGTGGTTGTCAGGCAGGCTGTCACCGGACTGTTCAACCAGCTCGCGGAAACGCTCCGTCATGGCCTGGTCATGTTCGTTTTGATGCATGGTTACTCCATTTGCGCGAGTTCGAGCGGGCCGCTTTCCAAGTAATGCTCGCCCGACTCGTAGA
>Ga0307423_1002095_pt1 | contig 11456 bp, 10 predicted proteins | sample SalMarWE160310MG_FD_202154 | JGI IMG/M metagenome (GOLD analysis project Ga0307423, IMG submission 202154) | Salt marsh sediment microbial communities from the Plum Island Ecosystem LTER, Massachusetts, United States - WE1603-10 | ecosystem: Environmental > Aquatic > Marine > Intertidal zone >...
CGATGTGGAGGCGAGGCTGCCGACGGTCCTTGGCAGCCACACGACGCTGGTCCAGGTCGTCGCGAACCTCCTGTCCAACGCCGTGAAGTTCGTCCCGGCCGGGCGACGCCCCCGCGTGCGCGTACGAAGCGCCGAAGCGCGGAGCGGGTACGTGCGGGTCCGCGTCGAGGACAACGGTATCGGGGTCCCGGAGGGGAAGGAGGAGCGGATCTTCCGGGTCTTCGAGCGCCTGGAGGAAGGGGGCGACCACCCGGGGACCGGGATCGGGCTCGCCATCGTCCGGCGCGGCATCCAGCGCATCGACGGGGCCTGCGGCGTCGAGCGCCTGCCGGACGGTGGAAGCGCGTTCTGGATCGAGGCGGTGGCGGAGCGGCGGAAGACCCGCCGCCCCTGGACCCGCCGCGGCGGGGGGTGACCCCCACCGCGGCCCCTCAGTTGACCTGTGGTGGCCTCCGGCCATCCTCAGTCACTTCGGGGGGAAGCGTCCGGAGTTGGCAGGAGCATCGCGGCCCCTCAGTTGACCTGCGGTGGCCTCCGGCCATCCTCAGTCACTTCGGGGGGAAGCGTCCGGAGTTGGCAGGAGCATCGCGGCCCCTCAGTTCTTCAGTAGGCGGACGCTGCCGGACCCGGTGTCGATGCGGATGCGCCCGCGGCCGTCCCCGAGCCTCCCGGTCACGTGATCGCGACGGACGCGGTTGACTTCGACCGCGAAGTCGAGGTCGATCCCCCCGCTGCCCGTTTCGATGTCCACCTCGCCCCCGAGATCCGCGGGCGCGTGGATCGTCACCGACCCGGAACCGGTGTCGACGTCGAGCAGGTCCACGTCCTTGAGGAGGACGAGGTCCACGCCGCCGCTTCCGGTGTCCAGGACCACCTCGGGGCACGAGACCTCGTCCAGCTCGATGGAGCCGGAGCCCGTGTCCACGCGCAGCGAGGTCGCGTCGATGCCCCCACCCCGCACGCCACCCGAGCCGGTGTCGAGCTTCACGTCCCCGCCGGAGACGTCCCGCACCGTGACGGAGCCTGAGCCCGTGTCCACGCTCAGGTCGCCGCGCACGCCGGTCGCGCTGGCGGAGCCCGAGCCCGTGTCCAGCGTCAGGGAGCCCGACACGTCCGTGGCGCCGATCGAGCCGGAGCCGGTATGGATGTCGAAGTCACCCTCCACGCCACGCACCTCCGCCTCGCCGACGGCCAGGTGCAGGGCGAAGTCCTTCCCGGCAGGCACCTCGACGACCAGATCAGCCCATGCTTCCAATCCCCGCCCCGAGCCGCGGATGTCGACCTCGTCGCCCCGGGAGCCGCCTCCGAACGTCCCGTCGGCACGCACGCGCACCGACGTGCGGGAGCCCCGGCCCATCTCGGGATAGACGATCTGGTCGTCCGGATAGACGACCCTCAGCGTCTGGCGCCCATTCACCTCACCGGTCTGGATCTCCAGCCGGGACGCGTCGTCGCCGCCCCGGGTGACGCGCACCACCACGTCGGAGCCCGAGCCGCGGACGATCTCCGCGTGGCCGGCGAGGTTGTAGATGGTGACCTCGCCGCCGGGAACACGGTGCGTCTCCTGCGCGCCCACCCCCGTCGCGAGGCCGAAGGCCAGGGCGAGCGCCAGCGCCGCCCTGCCTCCCTGCCGGCTCGTGTCGTACGTCATCGCTCCTCCTCCGTCGTGGCTCCGTCCCGGAGCCCTGGTAGCCGTCTTTCGGGTTCGATCGATGGCGGCTCGGGCCGTTCAGCGCCCTTCCCGCCGCCTGAAGCGGATTTCTCCGTCGAAGACCTTCACCTCGAGCTGCGCGCTTCCCTCCCCCAACGTGAAATCGAAGACCCCTCCGCCCTGGTATCGCCGCAGCGTCACGGGAAAGTCGGACGTCAGCTCTCCGTCGAACGTCGACACACTCACGTGCGCGTCGGTGTCCCCCGGCAGGATCAGCGTCGCGTCGCCGTCGTGGACCGAGATCCAGTACGTGCCGGATGGGGCGAGAGCGCCATTGAAGTACACGTCGCCGTCGAGGGTCTCAGCGCGCAGGTTGGATGCGGTCACGTTCTCCAGGCGCAGGTCCCCATCCCCCGTGCCCACGTCAACGTCGCCGGTGACGTCGGACAGCGTCACGTCGTCTCCCCGCGAGTGGGCGGTGACCGGACCCCGCGCACCGTAGACGCCGATCTCCCCTTCGACGGTGCTGATCGCGATCTCTCCGGCGACACGATCCATACGGACGTCCCCGGAGACGTTGCGCACGGCGACCCCGCCCTCCACACCGGCTACGCTCACGTCGAGCTCGCGACCCGACACTTCGAGCCGGACCCACGCGGGCACGCGCACCACGAGCTCGACGTCGTTCGTGCGTGCCTTGCGATCGTCCGGACGCACGGTCACTTCGCTTCCCGAGCGCGTGACCGCGACGCCACGCACGTCGTCGGCGTCACCCGCTACCGACAGGCTCGATCGGCTCCAGCTCTCGACGGAGAGCTCGCCGGTGAAGCGCTCCACCACCACCCGGTCGCCGCGACGCAGCTCCACGGTGGTGTCGGCGACGGACGCGGCGGGAACCGCCGCACCCGCGAGCAGCCAGCCGGCCATCAGGAGCGTGCCCATGTCAGCCCGTCCAGTCCGCGATGCCCGCGGCTTCTCGGAGGTAGTCGAGCTTCTCCCGGTACGTGCGATCCAGGTGCTCGCGCAGGAACACGTTCCCGGGTTCGATCGCGAGCGCCCGACGCGACTCGTCGATGGCGCGCTCGATGACGCCGAGGTTCTTCTCCAGGATCCTCACCGTGTTGGGCTCGAGCCGGGCGCGCTCGGCCGCCAACGTCTGCTCCAGCAGGCGCAGCTCCTGCGCCAGCTCGGGCGGGGGACCCGCCAGGTCCACCGCCGGGAAAACCGCGCCCGCGTCGGTCGTGGCCGCCACCGTCCCCCCCTTCTCTCCCACCGCCGACGTGGTGGCCACACCCGGCCCCACCCACACCGTCGCGGCCGCCGAGATCACGGCGAGTACCACGGAGGCGGCGGCGAGCTGCGGAACGGTCAGGAAGAGCCCCCGCCGCGCCCGCGCCCGCGCCGCGGTGGGCAGCTCGATGACGCTGCGGGGTCTCGCTGCCGGTGCCGGCGCGCCGATGGCGGCCGCGATCCCGGGCCACAGATCGCGCGCGGGAGGGACGTCGCCCAACCGATGGGCGCTTTCCACCAACGCGCGCAGGTCGTGGAGGACGTCCCGGCACGTCCCGCATTCCGCGAGGTGCGCTTCCAGCGCGTCGCGGTCGGCCTCCGCGAAGCCGCCGTCCAGGTAGTCCGAGAGCTGGTCCGTCCAGCGTGCGTGTGATCCGTTCATCATCCGTTCAGATGGCCTCGCATGAGCATCCGGGCCCGGTGCAGCTGGGACTTCGAGGTCCCCACCGAGATCCCCACCAACCCCGCGATCTCCTCGTGCCCGTACCCCTCCACGTCGTAGAGGACGAAGATCCGGCGCGCCCCGTCCGGAAGCCGGGCCAGTGCCGCCTCCAGGTCCACGGCGGCTCCGGGGCTCCGCTGCCGCGGCGCCACGAGCCGGTCCAGGACCCCGTCGGCCGTCACCGCCTTCGCCTCCCGTTTGCGCAACGTCTCCCTCCTCGTCAGCAGGAGGTTCACCGCCAGGCGGTGAAGCCAGGTTCCGAACCGGGCGTCCCCGCGGAAGGAGCCGAGCTTGCTCCAGGCGCGGATGAACACCTCCTGCGTGAGATCCTCCGCCACGTCGTCCCCGACCATGCGGCGGGCCAGGGCGTGGATGCGTCCCACGTGGCCCCGGTACAGTCGTTCGAAGGCCGCGTGGTCGCCGTCCGCCGCCATGCGCACGTCCGTTGCTTCTGCGGGTGCGGGCACCGATGCGGGACCGGTTCTGGGTGGCTGGGATTCCCGTTCTATCTTTCTTTCGCTGGATTGGACGGGGGGTGGCGTGCGGGGGTTGGAAGCCGGCTTGCGTGGATCCGGGGCTCCCACGCACGATGAACGCCCCGGCGAGCAGCCACAAGGGACCACGAGAAGAGGGAATCCACATGCAGATCCTGCCGATCGACCTCACCGCGCTGGTCGCGGTCATCATGGGGGTCTCGATCGTGCTCGTCCCCGTCATCGGGCTCACGGCGCGCTTCGCCCTGAAGCCCACGGTCGAAGCGCTGGGCCGCTTCTTCGACCACAAGGGACTGGACGAGAGCGTGCACATCATGGAGCGGCGCATGGCGCTCATGGAGCAGCAGATCGAGTCCCTCGAGGGGACCGTGAAGCGCCTCGGCGAGGTGACCGAGTTCCATCGCGCCCTGGAGTCGGGCCGGCCCGACACCGCACGGCTCGAGCCAGGTACCGACGAGGGCTGAGCGATGACCCCTCCGGTGGAGATCATCGCCCACCGCGGATACAGCGCCAGAGCCCCCGAGAACACGATGGCCGCGATGGACGCGGCGGTCGCGGCGGGCGCGGACGCCGTCGAGTTCGACCTGCACACGGCCGCCTGCGGCACGCCTGTGCTCTTCCACGACCCGATGCTGAGCCGCACCACGAACGGAGCGGGCCCCCTGCGCCGTCGTACCTTCGAGCAGCTCCGCGGCCTCGACGCCGGGAGATGGTACTCCCCGCGATTCGCGGGCGAGCGGATCCCCTCCTTCGAGGAGGCGCTCCAGCGCCTGAAGGGGCGGATCGGGCGGATCTATGCGGAGGTGAAGGGCTATCGCGAGCTCGAGGACCTGGATCGGATGGTGCAGCTGGCCCGGGACTTGGCCGCGCTCGGCGACGTCGTGTTCATCTCGCTCAACTGGACGATCCTCGATCGCATGCGGGGCCGGCAGCCCGATCTCGCGATCGGCTACATCGTGGACGAGGTCGGAGAGGTCGACGAGGCGGTCCATCGCGCCCAGGGCGACCCGCACGCGCTCCTCGACTTCCGGGCCGACCTGGTGCTCGGCCGTCCGTCGCTCGCGGACCGCCTGACGCGGGAGGGCATCGAGACCGCCGTCTGGACGGTGAACGATCCGGCGGAGGCCGCGCGCCTCTACGACCTGGGCGTGCGCCGCCTGACGACCAACGAGGTGGAGGCACTCCTGACCTGGAAGCGCGGCGCCTGAGCGGCCGTTTCAGGGCACCGGCTGCTCGGCCATCCCGCGGAGCCGCCCGCGCAGCGACCTCTTGTCGAACTTCCCCGTGGAGGTGCGCGGAATCGCCTCCAGGAAGACCACGCGGTCGGGGATCCACCAGCGGGGGAACCGCCTGGCGAGCGGCTCGAGGAGGTCGTCCGGGCGCGCGGCACCGTCCCGCAGGACCACGCACGCCCACGGTCGCTCCTGCCAGCGGGGGTCCGGGACCGCGACGACCGCGGCCTCGGCCACCGACGGATGGTCCATGAGCGCGTGCTCGAGCTGGACGCTGGAGATCCACTCGCCGCCGCTACGGATCAGGTCCTTGGTGCGGTCCACCAGGCGCACGTATCCGTCGGGGTCGACGGTGGCGACGTCCCCGGTCCGCAGCCAACCGTCGCGATGGCTGTCGGTCTCCCCGGCGCGGAAGTACTCCGCGCACACCCACGGCCCGCGCACCTCCAGCTCGCCCGGCGTGGAGCCGTCGTGCGGCGCCGGCGTCCCACCCGGGCCCACCACCCGCGCCTCGACGAAGGGGAGCGGCGTCCCCTGGCTCGTACGCACGGGAAGGAGTGCCTCGGCCGACCACTCCTCCATCGCGGCGCGGGGGTGCGTGACCATGCCCACCGGCGTGAGCTCCGTCATCCCCCAGCCGGTGAGGATCTCGATACCGAGCTCCTTGCGATAGGCCTCGAGGAGCGCCGGTGCGGTCGGAGCCCCGCCGGAGTGGACGCGCAGGCCGGGAGCCAGCCGGGGACGCGTGCGCCGGAGCACGTCCAGCACGCCCATCCACACGGTGGGCACGCCCGCCGCGAACGTGACCCGCTCCGTCGACAGCAGCCCCGCCAGGTGCTCGGCCGACGGCCGCGCGCCCGGGAGCACGAGCGTGGCGCCGGTCATGGCCGCGGCGTGCACCAGGCCCCACGCGTTCGCGTGGAACATGGGCACCGCCGGCAGGATCACGTCCCGCTCCCCGAGGCCGAAGCCGTCGGGCAGGCAGATCGCCAGCGTGTGCAGCGCCAGAGCGCGGTGCGAGTAGAGGACGCCCTTGGGCTCGCCGGTGGTCCCGGAGGTGTAGCACAGCGCCGCCGCGTCGTCCTCGTCCAGGTCGGGCCGCCTCGCGCCCGCTGCCGCGAGGAGCGACTCGTAGGCGTCCCAGCCGGGTGGCGCTTCCGCGCCGAGCACGACGCGCCGGCGCAGGCGCGGGAGGCCCGGGGCGACCGCGTCGATGACGTCGACGAGCTCGGGGTCGGCAAAGACGACCTCGGCCTCCGCGTGGCCGAGGACGCGGGCGATCTGCTCGGGGGAGAGGCGCACGTTCACGGTCAGCAGGACGGCGCCGGCGGCCGGCACACCGAAGTAGAGCTCGAGGTGCCGATGGCGGTTCCACGCGAGGGACGCCACGCGCGATCCGTCCGCGACCCCGAGCGTCGGCAGGGCGCCGGCGAGCCTCCATGCCCGGGCCGCCACGTCCCTCCAGGGGTGCCGCACCACGCCCCGCTCCTCGTCCGCGGTGACGACCTCCTTGTCCCCGAACAGCGACGCGGCCCGCTCCAGCAGTGCGGGGACCGTGAGGGGCGACCGCATCATGCCGCCCTTCATACCCCCGCCGTCCTCCCCGCCGCCGGGTCCGCCATCCGGTCCGTGGCCGCCCGCAGGCGCAGGCTGAACGTCGCGCCGGCACCCTTCTTCGACAGGACTTCCACCGAGCCGCCATGGGCCTCGGCGATCCCGCGCACGATCGCCAACCCGAGGCCCGAACCGGTGCGGTCGTGGCGGCTGGCCTGCCAGAACCGGTCGAAGAGGCGGCCTTTCATGTGCTCGGGGATGCCGGGTCCCGTGTCCGACACGGAGAGGACGATCCACCCTTCCTCTGTCTCGCGGGCGGACAGCGTCACCTTGCCGCCCGAAGGTGTGAACTTCAGCGCGTTCGACACGAGGTTCGACAACGCCTGGTGGATCCGGTCCGCGTCCACCAGCGCCGGAGGGATCCCGGGATCCATGTCCACCTCGAGCTCGACGCCCTTCTCCTCCGCCTGGGTCGCGAACACCGCGTGGATCTCGTCCAGGAGACCGCGGGGCCCCTCCACGACCGGGCGCACGACCAGCGCGCCCGCCTCGATGCGGGCGACGTCGAGCAGATCCTGGATCAACCGGCCCATGCGCTGGGCGGAGCGCCGGATGATGTCGGCCTGTTTGATCCGCTCGGCTTCGCCGAGGGGCAGGTCGAGGAGGAGGTCCGCCGCGCCCGCGACCACGCCCAGCGGGTTCCTCAGGTCGTGCGACACCACCGAGACGACCTCCTCGCGCACACGGACGGCCCGACGGAGGGCATCCTCCTTCTCGCGGATCTGCGTCATGTCGGTGAAGGTCAGCACGGCGCCCCGGATCTCCAGCCCGTCCACCAGTGGGCGGAGGGACCACTGCACGGGCAGGACGGACCCGTCCCGCCGCCGGAGGACGTCCTCCGCCGAGACCCTCGCCTCCGGTCCCTCCTCGAGCGCCCTCAGGATCGGGGACGTGGCCCGGGGCCGCTCCGAGCCGTCCGCCCGCGTGTGGTGCAACGTGGCGTGGAAGTCCCGGCCCTGGAGATCGCGCTCGGTGTAGCCCAGCAGGTCGGTGCCGGCGCGGTTGAGGCTGATGATGCGGCCGTCCAGGTCCAGCCCGAGGACGCCGTCGGCGGTCGCCTCGAGGGTCGCGTCGTACTCGCGGCGCGCCTGGACGGCGTCGCTGCGCCTGGATTCGGCCTCGGCCGTGACGGCGTGCAGCCTCCACCCCACCAGGCCCACGACGAGCGTCGCCGCGAGGGCGAGCGCCAGCAGCCCGAAGGTCGCCTGCGTCTGACGCTTCTGCTGCAGCGCGATCCGTTGGCGACCGCCTTCCACTTCGTTCTGGATCGCCGTCTCCAGCTCGAGCGTGGCCTCCCCAAGCGCTTGGTAGCGGCTCTGTTCGTCCGCGAACTGGGCGGCCATGGCGAGGCGGCCCTCTTCGTCCTTCATCGCCTCCTGGTGTCCCAGGTGCCAGGTGTTGGAGATGTCCGACAGGTCGACGAGGCGCTTGCGCACGTCGAGGTTCATCCCCATGACGAGCGCGGTCAGCTGCTCGTAGATCTCGCGCTCCGAGTCGAGCGTGCTCAGATAGCGCTGCCGGAACGTCGGGCTACCGGTGAGCAGGAAGGCCTGGAACGCCGACATCTGGCGCGCCTGCACGAGGGACAGCCGGGTGCCGAGCAGACGGGCCGGGTCCAGGATCTCGGAGATCTCGGCCAGCCCCTCGTTCGCCTGGCGTCCGAAGTAGATCGGAACCAGCGCAAGGGCCAGCACCGACAGGCCGACGAACGTCACGGCCAGAACGCTCCCGCTCCACGGGAGCCGCCGCACGGGCACGCGCCGATGCCGACGCTTCACACCAGCACCCCGCAGGCCGTGCCCGCCACGGCGTCAGCCCTCCCCCTCCTCCGCGAACTCCTCGTCCTTGAGTCGGAACCCCTCCGCGAGCTCCGGCTCGGCGTCGCGGCCGAGCACGCGGCCGGCGATGTACTCGCCGAGGACCGGGCCCTGCTTGAAGGCCTCGGCCGATCCTCCGCCCGCCAGCCACACGTTGTCGTACGCGGGGTGGTGGTCGATGATGAAGTTCCGATCGACGCTGGACTCGTAGTGGCAGCAGCGCGTCTCGTTGAACGGCCGCTCCGCCAGCGCGGGAAAGTACTTGGCCAGGATCTCGCGCGGCCGGCCGTGATATTCCTCGTCGATCCAGCGGACACTGGTATCGGGATCGTCGTCACGATGTCCCCCCGTGCGGATTCGGAAACCGCGTGCATCGTGCGGCAGTGCGGGCCATCCCGTCACCCCGGGGATATTGTAGCTCGGCAGGTTCGGTACGCGATACGATTCGTCTCCCGGGGGCGTCGAAACGTAGTACACGTGACCGAGCGTTCGGATTCGCAGGCGCTTGCCCATCAGCTCCGGGAAGAACTTGGGGAACCACGGCCCGAGGGCGAACACGAACGTGCCCGCGCTGAGCCGCTGGGATCCGTCGACGGCCACGTCGACCACCCTGCGCCCGTCCTGCTGGCCGAGGGCCACGTTGCCGATGACGATCTCGCCGCCCTCCTGCTTGAAGACCCTGGCCACCGACTCGATGGCGCGGCGGGCGCGGACCACGCCGGCCGACGGCTCGTAGAGCACGAAGCCCACGTCCGGGAGGCCGATGACGGGCCAGCGGTGACGGACCTCGTCGGGCGTGAGGACCTCGTACTCGTGGCCCATCGCGTCCCAGTTCTTCATCGTCTGGTCGAGCCAGGGCTCGACCTCCTCGCGCAGGATCACGTCGCCGGTCTGGTTGAACAGCCGCGGCAGCAGGTCGTCCTGATGCTCCTCGTCCCACTCCGTCCATCGCTGCATCGCGCGCACCGCCCACTTCCCCCACTGCAGCCCGTGCGGCCGGTCCCCGTAGCTCGAGCGCACGCCGCGGGTCTCACCACCCGAGGTGGCCCGGGAGTTCGCCGGGCCGTACTGGTCGACCACCTGCACGGCCGCACCCATCCGCTGCAGGTACAGCGCGGTCCACGTGCCGAACGCCCCTGCCCCGACGACCAGGACGTCGGGCGACCGGCCCGAGCGGACGTACGGCGCTCGGCGCACCTCCGCCTCCGCCTCCGCGCCGGTGGGTATGGCCCCGGCGAGCGCGAGGCCGGCTCCCGCCGTGGCTGCCCTCAGGAAGTCGCGTCGATCGATACCCACCAGAACCTCCTCAGGGGGTGTGGGGAGCCCGGGCGTCCGGCCGGTGGCTCGGCTGGCGGGAGCCGGGGAGCGCGTTCAGCGTCGCTCCGCTCATGCTCGGGCTCTCCGCGGTCAGCTCACTCGGTCCGGCGGGGAAGCCGTTGAGCTGCAGGATGTAGGAGACCACGTCGATGTACTGCTGCCTCTCGAGGCTCCCCGGCGCGTCGTCGGGCATGTTCTCGACGATGTTCTCGTAGAGGTCGGCGACGGTCCGCCTCCCCCACTTGAACTGGAACTGGCTGTCCCGGAACTCGCTCGAGTAGTGGCAGTCCGCGCAGACGGACCGGAACGTCGCGCGTCCGCGCACGGCCTGGGCTTCGGTGAAGAGGCCCTCGGTTGGCGCCTGTGCGGGGGCGGCGGGTGACGGCGGGAGCGCGGCCTCCGCCCCGGTCGAAGGCGACGGCGGGGCCGCGGCGGACTCGCCGGGGCCGGAGGACGCGCACGCGGTGGCAGCGGCCGCGAGGGCCGCCAGCAGGAGGGTCGCCGGTCGTTTCATCGCTCGGGGTGTCTTGGTCGATACGGGCCCCAAGTTGAGACCCGTCCTGGAGCCCGGCAAGCCGGATGGGCGTCCCGCCCATCACACCTTGATGAAGATGCCCCGGCGATAGAGAAGCCCCATCGCGCCCAGCCACAGTCCCACGTACGCCAGCGCGAACGCCAGGGAGCCGTTGTAGTCCCCGGCCCACGACCGGAAGAGGGTCTGGTAGATCCATCCGTACAGGGACGGCCCGTCCGGTCCCCCCACGTGCTCGAGCACGAGCAGCTTGGTCACCAGCCCGGACAGCACGAACACCGCGATCGCGTTCATCCCGTAGACGCGCAGCGGCGTGAGCCAGGCGCCGCGCCATCCACGCACGTCCACCGCCCAGAAGAGGGCGCCGAACAGGAGGAGCGCGGTCCCGGCGGTGAACGCGACGTACGAGCTCGTCCACAGGTTCTTGTTGATGGGGAAGAGCGCGCCCCAAGCCGTGCCGAGCGCCGTGAGCGCCACGCCCGCCGCGAGCATCCCGCGGGCGAGGGTGGGTCGGGGAAGCCCGGAGAGCAGAAACTCGCCCGTGAAGATCCCCAGCAGGCTGGTCGCCACGGCGGGCAGGCTCGAGAGCAGCCCTTCGGGGTCCCACGTCCCCTGGTAGAGGTGCCCCGTCATCAGGGCGCGGTCGATGAACGCCGCCAGGTTGCCGTCGGGGGACAGATCCCCCGCCCCGTACCCGGGCACCGGGACCCACGACATCGCCGCCCAGTAGCCGAGGAGCAGCCCCACCGTCCAGGCGACGCGGCCCCTGCGACCCACGCCCAGGTAGAGGCCCGCCGCCACCAGGTACACGAGACCGATGCGCTGGAGCACCCCGGGCCAGCGGATCCCGGAGAAGTGGAAGTCGGGGAAGACGCGCATGAACATCCCCAGCGCGACGATCACCAGCGCGCGGCGGACGACGTGCGCGAAGAGCCCCCGACGATCGGCGCCCTCGGCGAGCCGCCGTCGGAACGACAGGGGGATCGCTACGCCGACGATGAAAAGGAAGTAGGGGAAGATGAGGTCGGTGGGCGTCCACCCGTTCCACGCCGCGTGCTCCAGGGGCG
>Ga0307423_1002097_pt1 | contig 11451 bp, 14 predicted proteins | sample SalMarWE160310MG_FD_202154 | JGI IMG/M metagenome (GOLD analysis project Ga0307423, IMG submission 202154) | Salt marsh sediment microbial communities from the Plum Island Ecosystem LTER, Massachusetts, United States - WE1603-10 | ecosystem: Environmental > Aquatic > Marine > Intertidal zone >...
TTCTGTTTGTGGCTTGTTGGTTTAAGGATCCTCCTGGGAACTGGGGTTACGGCTTTGATTTCACGGTGGATCCGTTGCCTTTCAGTAGCATGACTGGTTTCCCGTACCCTGACACAGAAAGCTACCCCTTCGATGACGCGCATCTGCAGTATCTCCGAGAGTATAATACCCGAGTGATAATGCCTTCAGAGAGCCTTCTGCAGATAGATCCTGCCTTGGCAATTTGGGTAGCTGCTGTTGTAATCCTGATAACTGTTGTTGACGTGGGTGTTCTGGTCTACCTCAAGAAGCGTAAAACGTGAATTCGTTGTGTGGGTTTTAGGGTTTTGCGTTGTGGGTTAGTGTTGTTTTTGTTTAGTTGTAGTTGTGAGTGTTTCCTTAGCACTTCTACTTCTTGACTGGTTTTTGTGGTGTTGTGTTTGAGGGTTGTGAAAGGCAATTGGTTGTTTTCCGTAATTTCTTGTGCTTTTTCTAGTGTGTTGGCGCGTGATTTTTGTTTGTGCCCTCATGTGATTTAATTAGGAAAAAGCCTATTCGGCAATGTTGCATCGTCTATTATGGAGGTTTTTGGCTAGATTTTATTGTTTTCTTCAACTTTGACGTGGCGGCTTGTGGGAAGTGTTATTTGTGTAAACTTTAAATGTTACAGGTTCTATTTTCATCTCTAAAAACCTTGAGAATTCAACATGTTATGGGTGCTTGGGCTTTCAAAGGGGGATTTTGGCGTGTTCGCCAGTGGTTTCTTACGGTGGTTTATGCTTTGCTCGGCGCTAAAGCTTGTTAGGATGAAGCAGCCATGACTATGGAATTTTTGGGCGAGTTTCTGAAGGTTACGGTTCTGGCGGGGCTAGCTTTAGCTGGAATACTCGTTATTCTTATTTGGAAGAAGGGTTTGGCGACTAGGGTGACTTACCTGCGTTTTCTGGTTCAGGTGGTGGCTATGGTTGCGGTTTTCTACATGTTCACTTACCCAATATGGCAGCTTGTTTTGATGATTGTTATTTTGGTGTTGCCTCTTTTTTTGGGCAGGGTCTTTTGCGGTTGGATTTGCCCGTTCGCGTTGTACATGGATGCGATTACCCTGATTAGGAAAGCAGCTAAAGTGCGGTACCGGCTTCTTCCTGATAAGCTTAACAAGTCGCTGCATAACTTGAGGTATGTGTTGCTGCTTGTCTTTTTGCTGTTGCCTTTTGTCTTGGTTCTGCTTGACCCTCCTGGTTCGTTGGATTTGGCTACTTTGTTGGCTTTGCGTTTGGGTGGTCCTTTTGAGCCTTGGAGAGTTGTGGTTGGTCCCATCATTCCTCTGGTTGTTCCTTGGGTAGGTCCGCTAGCCATCGGTGAAATCTATTTTAGTTATCCTTACGTTCAAGAAGTTATACTGTACTCTCAAGTTGTTTTCAACGAGCTGGCTGTCAATATTATCGCGGTGGTTTTTGTGGCGTTAACGTTTGTTGGCTCATTTTTTGTGAGGCGCGTTTGGTGCCGTTTCTGTCCGACAGGTTCATCGATTGCCGTCGTGAACAGGTTTAAGGGTTTTAAGTGGGCTCCTCTGCTTCATCTAGATAAGGACGAGGAGAAGTGTACGAAATGTGGGATTTGCAAGCGGGTTTGTCCTGTGCAGGTTACCGAAGTGTACGAGCAGAAGGGTGGAAAAATCAACACTTCAATGTGCATGCTGTGCACGAGGTGCGTTGAAATGTGTCCTTACGAAGACTGTTTGAAAGTGAAGTTTGGTGGAAAAACAGTTTTCAAGTCCAGAAACTGGTTGGAACCGTCAACAATAGAGTGATGAAACAATGAAAAGCCAAAGTGAAGAAAAAAAATACATGCCTGAACTCCCTGAGAAAGAAGTTGAAGAACTCCGAAAAAACATCACTGCCACTTCCCAAAGGGTAGTTGCCGAAAACATTGAGAAAATGAAGAAGACAGACCCGCACCGCCCTGAAGGCATGAAGTACTTTGACGAGATAGCAAACTTTTCCATGCGCGAAAAAGAAATTCGCGAGGCAAAGCAGAAAGGCAAAAAAGTCATCGGCTACACATGCCTGTTTGCCCCTATAGAGCTTATTTTGGCTGCGGACGCTATTCCCGTTCGTGTTAACTCCGGTTGGTATGATGCTTCGAAGCTTGGAGACAGAATTGTGCCTGTTGAGGTTTGCCCGGTGGTGCGGTCAACTATAGGCGCAAAGATGATTGCTTTGTCTCCTTACCTTGAGTTGAGTGACGCTTTGATAAGCGTGCTAACTTGTGATGGGATGACGAAGCTTGGCGAAATCTTGAGTGATTACAAGCCTGTTTGGGCGATGTCTATTCCGCGGGTTAAGGATTCCGCGCAGTCTACGCGTTTGTGGATTGAGGAAATTAAGGCTGTTAAAGGGCAGATTGAAGCGTTAACTGGCAACAAGATTAAGTCGAAGCAGTTGAAGTCCGCGATAGAGCGCACTCAGAAAGCGACAAAGGCTTTTCGCAGGCTGCAGGAGCTGAGGAAAGGTCCGCCGGTTATTATGGGCAGAGACGCCATGCTGGTTAATCAGACGTACATGTGGGATGACATAGACAGGTGGACGGAGAAGACTGAAGCCCTCTGTGACGAGCTTGAGAAACGTGCGAGCAAGAAGGACTGGGCTTGTCCGCCTGACACTCCGAGGGTTCTGGTTACCGGGACGCCTATGATTTGGCCTGACAACTGGAAGGTTCCCACTTTGGTTGAGGAAGCTAACCCTCAAGGTGTACTTGTGGCTGACGAGCTCTGTTCAGGCGAGCGGCTTCTGTATGATCCTGTGGGCGTGGATGAATGGTCGATGAGTGACATGCTTAACGCCATAGCTGAAAGGTACTTGATGGCGTCCACGTGTCCCTGTTTTACCTCCAAAGACGGCAACGAAGACCGCATTAACTGGTTGCTGAACAAGATTAAAGAGTGGAACATTCAAGGCGTAATCTACTATGTGGTCCGCGGCTGCATGCTTTACGCCATGGAGTACACGCGAGTCAAGAAAGTGTTGGACCGCATGAGCATTCCCGTTTACTACTTGGACACTGAGTACACAAGGGAAGACGTTGGTCAGATGAAGACGAGGGTTGAAGCTTTCTTGGAGATGCTTTCAGCGAGGATTGACATTTAGAGGCGTAGTTGATGATAACTGCCGGTTTAGATTTGGGCACTCAAAGCGTGAAGGCAGTCGTGTTGAAGGACGGCGAAGTGGTGGGTCGCGGTAAAGCTTTTTCAGGGTTTGACCCTGCGAAGGCTGCTGAGCAAGCGCTTGCTGACGCGTTGAAAGAGGCTAACCTGTCGATGGGTGATGTGGAGCATGTTACGGCTACTGGCTCCGGCATGGATATGGCTTCTAACGCTAACAGCACGGTGAGCATGATGGGCGCGGACGCGAAGGCAGGCGTCCACATTTTCCCGAACACCCGAACAATAATTGACGTGGGCGCAGAAGAAGCCAGGGCAGTGAAGTGCGACGACAACGGCATTATGATGGATTTCGTGGTTAACGAGCGGTGCGCGGCGGGTGCTGGCGCGTTCATTGAGGCTATGGCGCGGGCTTTAGAGGTGAAGCTGGAGGATATGGGTCCGCTTTCGCTTAAGGCTGAACGTGCAAGTTCGATAAACGCCAGCTGCGTCATATTCGGCGAATCTGATGTGGTGTCTCTTATTCACAAGCAAGAATCGAAGCCTGAGATTGCCCGAGCCATTTTTGAAGCTATGGCTGACCGCGTCTCGTCTATGGTGCACCGTTTGGGCGTGAACCCCGACGTGGTGCTGGTGGGCGGCGTCGCAAAAGACGTAGGCTTCGTTACAGCGTTAAAGAAAAAGCTGGGTGTTGACGTTTTGATACCTGACACTCCGGACTATTCTGGGGCTTTGGGTGCGGCTCTTGTCGCCGTAAAACGAGTTAAAAAGGTGTAGAAAGAGGATGAGTGAAACCCCGAAGAAAGAAGATGTAGAGTACTGGCGTTGGCAAGAGTACCACCGCGTATTTTCCGAGAAGAAGTGGAAAAACAAGGACATAATCACCGCAGGTGTTGACGTTGGCTCCGTCGGCTCTAAAGCCGCAGTAATGATTGACGGCGAAGTTTACTCCTGGGGCGTGATGCGCACAGGCTCAAACAGTCCTGACAGCGCCAAAAAAGCCTTAAGCTGGGCGATGGAGGGCACTGGACTTAGAGTTGAAGACCTTAAGTATATTGTTGGCACAGGCTACGGGCGCGTAAATGTTCCCATGGCTAACAAGGCCATTACGGAAATAGCTTGCCACGCAAAAGGCGCAAACTACATTTGGGGGCCAAGCGTCAGAACCGTGCTGGACGTTGGCGGACAAGACATCAAGGCGATTCACTGCGACGAAACCGGCAGGGTCACCTCGTTCCTGATGAACGACAAGTGCGCTGCTGGCACGGGCAGAGGAATGGAAGTCTTCGCTGATCTGCTGAAAATTCCCATCGAAAAAATCGGAGAAGTCTCACTTAAAGTGGAGGAGGAGCCTCCGCCGGTAAGCTGCACCTGCGTGGCTTTCGCGAAAACCGAAGCCATGGGACTGCTGCGGAAAGGCTGGTCAAAAGAAAAAGTTTTAGCTGCCTACACGCACGCTATGGCTATCCGGATGGGCAACCTCATCAAAAGAGTAGGACTCGAAAAAGAATTCGTCATAACTGGCGGGCAATCAAAGAACATCGGTATCGTCTCAAGGATAGAAACGCAGCTTGGCGTAAAATGTTTGCCGATGCCTGACTGGCGCGAAAACGGGTTAGACCCAATGATAGCTGGCGCGATTGGCGCGGCGCTTTTCGGTAAAGCGTTATATGAGAAAGAACAGAAAAGCTAGAGTAGTTGAAAGGTGACCTGTTATGATAACACATTATGGTTACAGCGACGGGTCAGGCGAATACTACATTGTCATAGACGCTGCGAAATGCGACGGCTGCGGCGAATGCGTGAAAGTATGCCCGCAATCCGCCCTCGAACTCGTATCTATGTTCATTGACTTGGACGACAAGACCGTGGCGGCAGTGACAGAGCAGCAACGCAAAAACATCAAGTACGCCTGTTCCCCATGCAAACCCGAAACTGGAAAAGCACCCTGCGTCACAGCCTGTAAACAAAAAGCTATCTGGTGCGTCTGGAACCCACGCTGAAACCCCTGCTCTTAGTAAAAAGGTTGTTGTAGCTGAACTCATTTCTTGACAAGCAGTATATTTGGATCCTAATAGAAATAGCATGCAGAAAAGGAGGAGGGGGGGTCTATCACCTCAAGCGCAATAGTTATCTGATTGCTTGATTTTGTAATATAAACCAATTCTGGCTGCATGTGTTTGTGGTGTTTTGTTTTGTGTTTCTTGGTTGTGTTTTTGTGTTGTACAAAAAGGCAGAAAAATGGGTGAAATGCGAAAATGAAAAAGGAAATGGTTTGTGCGGCTGAAATCTCCATTTGTAGCCTTTATTCTTAATAAGTATGGTTGCATATTCACTGGGATATGTTTTGAGGATTCGCTACGTTTATTTATAGTATGCTATATTGGATAAATCGAAAGCTAAGGGATGCAAACGATGTCGAAGAAACCGCAGTCTAAAGACGAAGCGTTAGAAGCGTTGGATTTCATAGTTAATGTTCTCAAGGAGCATGAGAAAGACTTAGACCGGCTGATAAACGAGCTAGGCACAGTAACCGACGCGCTGGGAGAAACTGGCGAATTAACCTGCAAAGTCGAGAAAGTAGAAGACAGGATAAACGGCTTGCAGAACGAGATAACAAGCTTGGTGAATTACTTGTCTGCTTCGCCGCGGGAAACTCCTGTTTTGGCTCCCGAACAGAAAACCGAGGTTGCGCAAGCGCAAACCAGTGTTATGCATGGTCCACCAGTGATTATGCGGTGCAAGCAGTGGGAAGACTTCCAGACTTTAGCTTCGCAAGCCCAAACAGTGTCCTTCCTGTACAAGGATGCTGAGAAAACTTTTCAGGCTGACGCGCTTAAGGGCAACCAGATTGTAACGTACAGTGGTGAACTTCCAAAACTGTCGGCGCTTTTGAAGATGTGGTTGTCGAAGCAGTTGGAGGTTCCTGAGAAGAAGATTTTGGAAGGCGTTTTAGCTATCGGTTAAGCGTAGCTTGTTGTTTAGCGTGGATTCACAACCCTTATAAGTGTATAGTATCGTAAGTCTTATGATGTGGTAGGAAGGCGAATGAGGTTGAAGGCTACATCCAACAAGCCAACAAACTTTTTCCGTTCTCGAAGCCTTCTCCTTTCTCCTCGATGACGGATTGGCTGTTGGAAGCCAACAAACAATGACACCGCCCTCCCACACACAACCAACCCTAAGCTGAAACAAAATGACCCAAGAAAAAACGCTACACCACCAAGTCAACGAACAAATAATCAAATTCGAAAAAACAATGCAAGAACTACACCTCCTAAAACGCGTCTCAAAAGACCTAAAAAACTACCGCAAAATGATAAAACTCAAAAAATACGACTAAACCGCTCTCAGAACGCCATCCCCTCCCTTTTAAATACACCTTGACACGGCAACGGTGTCTTTTTTATTCCACCGTACCTTGCAGTACGTAGGTGCAACGTTCAACTTTGAAGCTGAAGAAAACGTATTCTTTTGAAGTTACAGCTACTCCACCCTACAGTTTCGAACTTACAGTCAACAAGCCTGCAGGCTGGTGGTGGTCCACACCCGACGAAATCTTCAAGGATGACACCTTCTGGACCGCCACAAGATTCCAGAACACGCTATTAGGGCTAAAACTGAAGTCTACGAGAACACTGCAAAAACCCAAAATCCAATGCACAATCTTTTCCCAAACAGAACTCAACCCCGCAAAACAGCAAGATGTGACGCTCATGCTGAAAAGAGCGTTAAGAACCGAAGAAGACTTAACCGAATTCTACGCGCTCGCCAAAGGAGACAGCATCCTAAACGCGGTAGTTGAAGACTTGTGCGGCATGCGCACCGCAGCTTGGCCAGAACTTTTTCCCGCATTAATCTTAGCCGTCACGCTGCAGATGGCACCCATGGCAAGAGCCAACCAAATGATGGAACTGCTAATCAGCGGCTTCGGAGAACAAGCCAGCTTTGACGGAAAAACCATCCGCTACTGGCCATCCCCCACCAAAATCGCCTCTTCCACCGTTGACGACTTGATGGCTAAAGCTAAACTCGGCTACAGAGCAAAAAACCTCACCGCCATCGCAAAAACGTTACAACAAGGCTTCCCCGCCATGGACGACCTCTGGACAATGGACGCTGAGGAAGCAAAACAAAAACTCCTGTCTCTGCGCGGAATCGGCGACTACTCAGCAGACATCATCGTACCCGGCATGGGCTTCCCGATTGACGTTTGGAGCGCCAAAATCTTCCACGTCCTGTTCTTCGGCGATAAACCTGAAAACCCCCGCCACGCAATCTCCCTTCTCAAGCAAACAGCAGAAAAACGTTGGGGAAAATGGCGAGGTTACGCCTTCGTCTACGTCCTGAACGACCTGCCTAACCTGTCCAAAAGAATAGGTGTTGACTTGACCCAGTTTTAGTTCGGTTAAAGCTTATATGCTCTCTGGAAAAATTAGTTTAGTGAGGCGTTCTTTAGATGGACCTTGCTGTTGAAACCAGCGGCTTAACCAAACGGTACGGTTCGCTAACCGCAGTGAACAAACTTAACTTGCAGGTTAAGCGAAACACGATTCACGGTTTCTTAGGTCCAAACGGCGCTGGAAAAACCACCACCATAAAAATTCTCGTAGGACTCTTAAAGCCTAATGAAGGCTCAGTTAAAGTTCTCGGAAAGGAAATTCACAGAGAAAACGCTGGATTCCTTCAACAATGGCTTTACGAGCAAGCAGATTCACGGTTAAGCATCGGCTACATGCCTGAACTTCCCAAGTTCCCCAAGCACCTAAAAGGCGCAGAACTGCTAGATATTTACGGGCAAATGTACGGCATGACCCAGCAACAGCGGAAAGAGCAGATACCCCGACTGATTGAGTTGGTTGGACTTAAAGGCAGAGAAAACGACCTGATAGGCAAATACAGCAAAGGCATGCAGCAACGCATAGGAATCGCGCAGACGCTCCTGAATAACCCTGACCTTGTCATTTTGGACGAGCCAAGCCTAGGTTTAGACCCAGTAGGCATGGTGGAAGTAAGAGAAGTCGTAAAGGAAATCGCGAAGGAAGGCAGAACAGTCCTCGTCTCCTCCCACCTGCTTTTTGAGGTTGAACAAATCTGCACACACGTCACGATAATCAACCGCGGCACCGCTTTAGTCTCAGACACGCTCCAGAACGTTTCTGGGATGCTTTCTGGACCCGCCATGCTCCATGTGGAAGTCACCAAAATATCCCCCGAAATTGTTAACGCCGTAAAGGCGCTGCCTCCCGTTTCAGGTGTGGTGCAGACGGGCAACACTTTGCGAATTCAACTGAAAACACACGAAGATGCACACGCTCAAGTGTCCCAGGAAATAACGCGGTCAGGAGGAGTCATAATCGGCATGAGCCACAAAACTTCAAACCTTGAAGACGTTTTCATACAACTCATCCACAAAGACCAAGGAGGGAAACCGCAATGACCGCAGCCAGAACAAGCACTGGAAGACCTCGCCCCAGCTGGTTTACCCGTTTCTGGGCAGTTGTTAGATACGAGATGCTCTGGAACATACGCAAGAAAAAATTCATAGGCATAATCATTCTCTCTTTCGTATTCGCCACTTTAGGCTTGATCTTGCCTGTTGTTCTCAGTAGCGCACCGATAGAAGCGAACCCTGATTATGTAATTGGTGTCAGTATAAGCAGTTTTGCGTTCTTCCTTTTCGCACTCGCAACAGCCATGAACAGTATTTCAAGTGAGTTCGAAAGCGGCACCATAGTTCCGCTGCTTACGAAACCTGTTTCTAGGACCATGGTTTTCCTCGGCAAACTCTTTGCGGCATTCATCATCATACTGATGGCTTACACGATACTTTATGTTTACACAGCAATCGGTGGAATCCTCATTTATGGTCCTCAAAATAACCTTCAACTGGTGCCGTTTGCGCTATTTGGGGACGTAATCAGCACCTTCATTTGGGTTTCCTTAATCTTAGCGATGGGGGCGCTTTCCAAAAACACGATGATTGCCGCCCTTGTTGGCTTAGGCGTTTTTCTGGCATTACTCATATCTCTGCCGATTGTTTCGGTTTTTGCTGGGCCTTCACCAGCGTTGAACTACATACCGGGAGGCGGAGCGGGAAGCGGCAGTAATGCTGTGCTCAATTTAGCTACCGGGGGGAAGTCCATAGGGACTGGAACGGATAACATCGGTATCAACCTGATAAATTGGATGCTCTACCCTTCAGCCAACGTTTCCTTCACCAAAATAGACCTTACTTCGATACAAGTCGGGCAGTCCACTGAACCCGCTCAAACGGTAGTTTACACTGAACCCATTTCCGTGGTGGCTTCAAGGTCGCTCGGCGTTGCGTTCGTGTACATTTTCGTGTTCTTGTTTATTACATGGCTCGCTTTGAAACGGGCACAAATACTCGAATAGCACATCAGCTTTGAAGAACGAGTTTCAAATTCTTTTTCAAGTTTTGTTGCTGTTGCCGAAAGACTGAAGTGTTTTGAAGCCACTATTTCTTGTGGAGGTGTAGAAATTATGGTTGTGAAAATAATTCAGTTAATCGGCAGTTCAAGTGAGGGCTGGCAAGAGGCAACCCAAGACGCTGTTGACGAGGCAGCACGAACCGTCAAGAACATCCAGAGCGTTCATGTGAAACGTTGCACCGCAAAAGTGAAAGAAAACAAAATTGTAGAGTACCGCGCAGTCGTCAACATTGCTTTCGTGGTGTCAAGATAAAAAAACAACGCGCCTAGCTAATGCTACTCCTTTTCTATTCATTATGCACTTTTTCCACGGTTTCGGCTTCGGGATAGTGGCTGCTGTCGCAGAACGGTTTGTTCTTGGATTTTCCACAGCGGCAAAGAGTAAATCTGTTGCGCACGTGATAGGTTTTGCCGTCCGCGGATTCAACTGGAACGCCGCCTCGCACCCAGATTGGTCCGCTCACACCCATCGCGGGGTCTTCAATCAACACAATGGACTTCGCTAACTTCGGCTCAACCACTTTTCCAGTTTGTTTGTCCAGAATCACGAGGCGCCCTGAGGGGCAGTCGCACGTTTCTTCTATGGCTGCCTGCTTTTTTTCTGGGTCATCTGACGCTGGAACCAAGTTCCAGATTCCACCTGCTCTGTGGCAGAAACGTGCCGAGGCGCATAAGTCTTCGATGTCCACCAATTTCAACTTTGGTCCATCAATCTCTTTAGGGCTGTTAAGGTAGGGTTCTTGTCCTGCGGTTTCTGTTCCGTTAAAGCCAATTTTGACGTGGGTTCCATCGCAGAACGGCTTGGTCTTGGAGTGTCCGCAGCGGCATAGAGCGTATTTTTCTTGCGGCGGGTACATGGTGCTTGGCTTCCATTCTGTGGCGGTTCCCTCCGAATCTGCGACGATAATTTGTTTTTGCAGCGGAATATTGCCTGAAACGAGGTAAGGACCGTTCTTAGTTACCTTAATCTTAGCCTCTTCTTTCGACGGTTTTTCCTTGTTTTCCTTTTTTGTTTCCATGTTTAATCGTTCCTTGTCTCTTGAGAAGCTTATAGTTAACCCTTTATGGACTGGTTTTTCTGGTTTCCTCGTTTAGCTGTATCGCAAGTGCTTCAAAGAATCGGTCAACGCGGTCTCGTGTTCGTCCAAAATCTGCAACCGAGGTTATTGTGGTGACTGGTGTTTCCGCTGCAACTTTGACTCTTGAGGTTTTCTTATCCACTGCTATGCCGTCAATTATAAGCATTGAGGGGTATGACATGAAGGCTCCTTTCGTTTTGGCTTTGATATGGTGTGTGGCGTCGTCAGTTTCCTCTATAGTCCATTCTAGGTTGGCTAGAGCTTTTGGAACAGCTGCCCACACCTTGTCTAATGGGTAGTCGATTTCAACGGTTTCGTTTTCTTTCCGTAAATAAGCCATCCAAGCGCACTCCTTGGGTACATTCTGCTCTTTTACCTGTTGTTTTCAAGTAATTTGAAGTTTTGTTTTTCGAAAAAGTGGTTAAGGAGGGATGAAAGAGAAAGCTAAAGCCCCGTGAAGCCTTCCCTTTCTCCATTAACTACTTGGAAGGGAGTTATCAGATAAAAGCCGTATTTCGGTGTCGCAATATATCAGACGCCGTTTTAATAGGCTTTAATCTTTTTCTTGCTCAGGAAGGCGATGGCTGCTGTTGAGGCTATGAGAACCGATAAAGCTGCCACTCCCGAAAACTCTGGGATATCGTGAAAAGTATTGTAAACGTTGTTCATAAGCGGCACAAACTCGGCTGTGGCTTTCTCATTCCCCGCTTTACTCGGATGGTCATCGCCACTTGAATACTCCGCGACGTTCGGGTTGGCGTCGTCGTCACCATCTGTC
>Ga0307423_1002099_pt1 | contig 11446 bp, 8 predicted proteins | sample SalMarWE160310MG_FD_202154 | JGI IMG/M metagenome (GOLD analysis project Ga0307423, IMG submission 202154) | Salt marsh sediment microbial communities from the Plum Island Ecosystem LTER, Massachusetts, United States - WE1603-10 | ecosystem: Environmental > Aquatic > Marine > Intertidal zone >...
AACCAGCGTTTTTGTTTTACTTGTCATTGTTGTTATTGCCGGATTTGCTTCTTACAGCGCTCTGCCGGTGGAGTCATTTCCGCAGATAAAGCAGCCGTATGTGATTGTCTCCGTGCCTTATGTGGGGGTTTCGCCGTCGGACATGGAGACACTGGTGGCGAATCCAATCGAGAAAAAGATAAAGGAAATTTCTAAAATCAAGAATTTGACCTCTACCAGCACGGAAGGCTTCACCAGTATTGGCGTGGAGTTTGAGCCGGATATGGATATCGATGAGGCAGTTCGAAAAGTGCGTGAAAAAGTGGATCAGGCAAAGCCTGAAATGCCCTCAGATCTGGAAGAGCCGATTGTTCAGGAAATCAATTTTGAAAATATTCCAATTATGATTGTAAGCATTGTCGGTAATCAGTCCCTGGTAAAATTAAAGGATATTGCCGAAGACCTGCAGGACGAATTCGAACAGGTTCCAGGCGTGCTGGATGTGAACATTTCCGGAGGACTTGAGCGGGAAGTTAAGATAAACGTCAATCCCTCCAGATTGCAATATTATAAAATCGGATTGCACGATGTTACCGAGGCTGTTCAGCAGGAAAATCTGACCATTCCGGGCGGTTCCGTAGAAAGCGGCAATTTAAAATGGACCGTACGGGTGCCGGGTGAGTTTGAATCTGTTCCTGAGATCAATAATATTGTTGTAAAAACGGTCAATGGCTCTCCTATTTACATTGGGGATATTGCGGAAGTTGAATTCGGTTTTAAGGAACCGGAAAGCTATTCGCGGCTGAACGGTGCCCCCAGCGTCAGTCTTTCCATTCAAAAGAGGAGCGGGGAAAATATTATTCGCATCGCTGATGCAATCAAAGAAATTGTGGAAGTGGAAGGGAAGAACCTTCCAGCTCAAACTCAATTTGTAATTCTCGCCGATCAATCCAAAGACATTCGCTCCATGGTAAATGATCTGGAAAACAACATCATTGCCGGACTCATCCTGGTGGTGCTAGTGCTGTATTTCTTTATGGGCGCCCGCAATGGATTATTGGTCGGCATTGCCATTCCGCTGTCTATGCTGCTCTCTTTTATTGTTCTCAATTATATGGGATATACCCTCAACATGATCGTGCTGTTTAGTCTTATTTTGGCATTGGGCATGCTCGTTGATAATGCCATTGTAATCGTGGAAAATATTTATCGTCATCATGAGCAGGGCAAGGGATTGCTAAAAGCCGCATCTGAGGCAACCGGTGAAGTAGGTATGCCGGTTATAGTTTCAACTATAACGACATTGTTGGCGTTTCTTCCGATGATCTTCTGGCCAGGAATAATCGGCGAGTTTATGAAATATCTTCCTATTACCCTGATCATCACCCTGGCATCCTCTCTATTTGTTGCGCTTGTTTTCAATCCCACTATCGCTTCATCATTCTTGAAATTGGATGAAAGGATGCGCAACTTGCCCGGAGACCGCCTCTTATCATGGTTAATTATCCGATATGAATATACGCTGAGGTGGGCATTAAAATACCGAAAAACCTCTCTTGGGTTAGCGTTGGCTGGCTTTTTCATAATGGTCATTATTTTCGCGAAATTTAATCATGGCATTGAATTTTTCCCTGAATCTGAGCCTCGCCAGGCTTTTATAGATATTGAAGCATCTACCGGCACCCGCTTGGAAATTTCGGATAAGATTGTTAGAGAGGTAGAAAAGCGAATTAAAGACACCCCTGATATGGAAAATTATATTGCTGATGTTGGCAATGTAACTAAAATGTTTGATTTCGGATCTGGCGGCAGCTCGTCGCACAAATCACGTGTTACCATTGATTTTCTTGACAAGCATTTGCGAAATCAAAGCACTTTCAAAACTTTGGATCAGCTCCGCGAAAAACTAGCGGGCATACCAGGCGCCCGGATTGAAGTAAACAAGCCAAATGAAGGACCACCTACCGGAAGGGCGGTGGAAATTCAAATAAAAGGGGAGGATTTTAATGTATTGGCAGAGCAATCCTCAAAAATGCAAAATATGATTGAAGATATTCCCGGGATGGTGGGGTTGGAGGATAATTATGAAAAGGGACGTCCGGAGCTTCGAATTCGTGTGGACCGCGAAAAGGCGGCGTTGTTCGGATTAAATACAGAGGATATTGCCAATACTATCCGGACTGCAATTAACGGCACCAAGGCATCCGAATACCGTGTGGGCACGGATGAATATGACATTACCGTACGATTCAGCAAGAACTTTCGTAAAAATTATTCTGACTTACTGAACCTGACCGTGTTCCATGAAGGCGTGCATTATCCGCTGGCAAATTTTGCTACTGTTGAATTCACATCCGGCTTGAGCAAAATTAATCATGTTGATAATGACCGGGTTGTAACCATTACTGCGGATGCTCTGGGGAGAAGTTCCGCTGAGGTGTTGGCGGATGCGAAGGAGAGATTAAAAGACTATCAGCTTCCCCCAGCATATTCATTATCATTTGCCGGTCAGGACGTGGAACAACAAAAGGCTATGGCATTTCTCTCTCAGGCTTTCTTAATAGCCATACTGCTGATCTTTTTCGTTCTGGTTACGGAATTCAATTCCGTAACTTTGCCCTTCGTAATTATGATTACTGTTGTTCTTTCCTTCTTCGGCGTTTTTGTTGGCTTGCTGGTTACCTTTAAACCTTTCGGTATCATAATGACCGGCATAGGAATCATCTCACTGGCAGGAGTTGTAGTAAATAATGCAATTGTGCTGATCGACTATATTCAAAAGCTGCGCGAATGGGGCTCCGAGAAAATAGATGCCATTATTCAGGGCGGAAAGACCAGGCTGCGCCCGGTTATCCTAACTGCTGTGACTACCATTTTAGGACTTATTCCATTAACCGCCGGAATTAATATCGACTTCATTGGCTTATTTAAAGGTGATTTCAGCAAATTCATCCAGTTTGGTGCAGAAAGCTCCCAATGGTGGAGCGGAATGGGCGTGGCGGTTATCTTCGGATTGTTTTTTGCCACCGCGCTCACTTTAATAGTTGTGCCGGTACTCTATGCTGCAATGAGTGATCTGTTCAAATCAAAATCGCCGGAGCAATTGAAAGAGGAAGAGTTGGAAGAGACAGCTTAAGTAGTGGATAGATTTGTTCAAGAAAGGTTCTTGTTTATGATTCCCTAAAAGCAGGGGTGCTACGGAAGCTCCGCAGAGCTCTCGTATATTGCTGAAATATTATGCCCTCTCGTCTCTGCTTTGGTGACTGCTTTATGAGCTTTTTCCAATAACTCGGATGAATCATCTCCCATCTGCGGAAATTGCACTAAGCCGCAATTGACGTAAAAATCCTCAACCATGCCATCCGCCCACACTTTTTTCAAGTCTACCTTTTCACAAATGCTGTGTGTTACCGGTAAAATATCCTGCAATGATTTTTCAGCAATTATGATCGCCACCGTGCTCTCGCTGACTCTGAAAAAATTACTGCTGGAGGGGAATAGCGGTAGTGCAAACGTCAGGAATTCGGAAATAAGCTTATTATTGATCCAATCGACGGAATCCTCTTTCTGATGAAAACTAATTCGAAACATCGCCATGCTAAAGATTTTATTGAATTCCCTGGATCGTTTCATTTCTCTATCGAGTTCCCCCTGCAGTGCTTTGATATTGCCTATCCCGGTGCCTTCATCAAAAATATTTTGGCGGTTTAATTTTTCGATCACTTCCATCTTTTCCAAAAAGGATGATATTTGATAGGCAATCGTTTCCAATATTTTCTTTGATTGCTCCTTAAATTTATTGCTCTTAAAGCTTTCCAAAGAAATTGCTGCTCGGACAGTTCCAATACCGGAAATCGGCACCGATAAAAAAGAACGATATTGCGGTTCAGGTGATTCCTGCATTAGAAATCGCGGAACATAATTCTCCTTTTCTGCGAAATCCTCTACCATTAGTGATTGATTTTTGCGGAAAACCCATCCGACAATCCCTTCATTTAAAGGAAATGCCTGTCCGATTCGAATAGCGGGCGTGGATCGGTTTATATAGGAAATCCGCGATTTGACTTCATTTACCCTTTCGGAAATAATAATTCGATCCGCGCCAAAAACTTTCTTAAGAAATTCTCCCAAAAATTTCCATAACTCATCGGTCGCCTGAAAACGAAGTATCTCCTTGCTAAAATCATATAATGTCTTAGTAATCCAATTCTCGGTTTCATATTCATATAATTTATTGGAGCTTACTAATTGAATTTTCAAAAGCTGACAAAACCTGGTCATAATCTTTAATTCATCATTACTAAAGGCTTCCTCCTCGGAACTATCTGCGCACATCACACCGACAATCTGCTGTTTATAATACACCGGAATTCCCAAAAATGATCTTGCCGGCTGGCTTTTGGCAGAATAATATGGGAGCAGGTTTTCAGTATCAGGCAAGTGATTTTCGACCAGGGAATTCTTATTCTTAAAAACAATCGATGGCAGCCCTTGGTCCAGATTGATAAAATCGCCCGGCAAAAAACGATCTTCATGATCAGTAACTTTATACCGTATATAAAATTTCTTTTTGGAGAAATTTACCATCAGCAATACAACAGACTCCGCAAATAGGGTGGTTTTAATGAGCGGAATGATGGTGGATAAAAAAGAATCAAAGATTTTCTCCACATCGCGATCGCTGTCAATTTGAACCGGGTCATCCGTGATAGTGGAAAAATCCAACTCGCTTATTTCGTCGTCTTCCTCGGAAGCAGACAAATTTTCGGGGTCAAAATTAAGTTTGTTTTGATAAACATAAAGTAATACAAATGCTGTTATGATTATAAATATTTTCAGGGCAAGAAAAATGGAGGAGTTCGGCAGAAAGCTTATTAAAAAAGCCGAAATCAGAAATACTATTCCTAAGATAATTAAGAGGAAACGATTATCCAAAGCGTGCACTCTCTAAGAAATTCTTAGAGCCATTAAAAACCATCCAATTATGTTATGCCCGAGAAGTCTGTTATTTCTCGTCTATCAGCTTCAATCCTTTGTCTCTCAAACCCCTGCTGGAATCATTTTTCAGAGAATCCTGAGCTATCAGGATGGCGTCGGCATCCGAATTCCGTCCCGGCAAAACTGATCTCTCAGCCTGATTATGAGGATTAACCTGATTCACTGTTGATGATGGCCGGGCAGGAATATTTACACTGCCTTGATCAGACGAATTTACCATAATAAAAACGCTGACACCGACGAGAACCACAAGTGAAGCAGCAACAGGAATTTTCCAATTCTGAATTGGAATTGAGAATTGGATCGAATGGCTGTTCCCGATATTGGCTATTTGTTGATGAAGCTTATACTCAAAATCCGGTGATGTGGTTAAAACCTGCATGCTTCTCAAAGAATTACACATCTCCTTCAATCTTACAACAGCTCGGGCGCATGGTGGGCAGAGCGCCAGATGATCTTCAAGAGACTTCCTTTTCTCCGGGAAGAGATCTCCTTCGATATAGCTTGAAAACAATGGTTTAAATTTGTCACAATCACTCATAAGCATACCTTCTTAATTTGATTCCTTGTTTGTTTGAAATTCAGGTTCAAATAAAAACTTTAAATCTTCTTGTAATTTAAGCCGTCCCCTATTCACTCGTGATTTTACCGTGCCTAACGGAATATTTAATATCTGGCTGATCTCTTCGTAGGCAAATCCCTGCACATCCCTCAACAAAATTACCTCCTTAAATTTCGCCGGCAATTTCTCAATCGCCTTTTGAATAATATCATCTTTTATGAAACCATCGACTTCTCGTTCGGGGTTATTAGCTGTATCCGGAATATCATAATCACGTTCTTCATTTACAAAATTGCTTACACTAAATATCTTCCGTCTTTTCCGGCGACGGAGCTCAGTTTTTGCCAGGTTACCGGCAATGGTATAAACCCAGGTTGAAAACTTGGCAATCTCTTTATAATAATGTTTGTTTTTATAGACTCTGAGGAATGTTTCCTGAACAAGATCTTCGGCATCATTGCGGTTTCCAACAAACCGATAGACATAGTTGAGAAGTTGATCTTTATATCGCCGAACCAGTGTATCATAAGCCTGAACATCTCCTTGCTGAAATCTGGCGATAAGAACTTCATCGGTAACTTTTTTTCTTTTTAAAGTTGTATTCTCTGTCATTATCAAATATGGGTTTATAACTTTTTTGAAAACTCAAAGTTCCCAAAAATTAATATTTATTATCTTTTTATTTATTATGAATTTACCAACCTGAAGCTCAGAATGTCAAGAATTAAATCCGGCTTGATTTGCGTGGATTTCAGGTTCCGATCGCACTCCTCAATCAAACTCATGGCATTTTGCAATTTTTGTGAATTCCATCCGATTAATTGATTTTTGTATTCGGTAAAATGCCTGGAATAAAGACCCAACTTTCGGCTAATTTCATAATCGTTTTTTATCCCGCTACGGTTCATGCCATAAATCTTCCACAGAATGGAAATATGCCGAAGCAAGAGCGCAACGAACGAAAAAGGACTCTCGCCCTTTTCCAATAATTTGTGAAGAATAAACAGCGCTTGCTCCAGATCCTTTCTGGCAATTGCATTTATGAAATCAAAAACATTTTGATTGACAAAAACCCCTACAATTTCCTCTATGTCCTTAGTGTTGATTTCATTTTTATCATGATAAAAATTGCAGACTTGAGCAATTTCCGTTTTCAAATCATGGATTTGATTTCCAACCAGAAAAATTAAGCTTTCAACACCCCTGGTGGTCACTTGTTTGCCATTCGCTTCAAACTCCTTTTTAATAAATGCCGCTAATTCTCTCTCCCTCAAAGGCTGTACATTCGCAAAGGTCATTTGCGCCTGAAGCTTTTCATACTTGGTTAATTTTATTTGATCGGTTCTGGCAACCAGGATCAGGCAAATATCGGAATTAAAATTCTCTAAATATTTTGACACTCTTTTCAGGTTTGGGTTTCTTAGATTTTGGAAATCTTTATACACCACTAATTTCCGGGATGAAAATAAACCGCCGCCGGCGCAAAGAGATAGTATCTCATCGATGCTGGTATCAGGCGCATAACGAAGAAAATAATTAATTTCCTTCTGCACTTCTCCGATAAATTTTGAAGCGATTTCGGCTATAGTGGCATCGATCAAATAGGATTCTGCACCGTAAAGAAAGTATGCGGATTTGATTTCACTTTTTTCAGCCGCTTTCAATATGTCGGTTCCTGTGATCATTGGCTAGCGTTGTTTTCCTTTTAATTTTTTGCTTCCTACTTCTTGATCCTTACTTTCTTCTTTTCCTTGCGCCGAGCTTTACTTATCAAAAAACCCAAAGTACCCCATGTGGCTCCAAGAATAATAACCATAAAAACGATGGTAGATAATTCAAGCATAAGCCTGATCCTTTTTTATCCATTTATATAATTGTGAATTGAACAGCATTAAAATCAGGATCAAGCCGCCCCATTGCACCAGGCAGGTCCCCATGCTGTATTGATGAAAGGGCTGCCACCATGAGCCGGGATTCCATTGAATGGATTGATAAAACCACCAGACCATCATGACAATTGATTCTACGGGAATCACGTATTTGGTTATCCAGTTGAACCAGGTTCCAATATATAAATCATTACTTGAAATATTCAGGTGTTTTTCACGGAAATTTGCTACGCCGGTCTTAATAACGGCAAAGGCAAAAAAGGAACCGCTAATAATCAATCCCAGCCCCCACACCCAATCCTGGTTATTAAAAAATTCCAAAGAGAGTGTGGATGGAATCCCTAACACAGCAGTGATGACAGCGACAAGCGGCAGCGCCTTTTTGCGTTGAATGCCAAAATCGATAAAGGTGCGGGTGGATAATTCCAGCATGGCGATTAACGAGCTCATAGCGGCAAAAAACAATCCCAGAAAAAAGACAGTAGTGAAAAACCGGGTTCCTGGCACCTTGCCAAACAACTGTGGAATTACAATAAATGTAAGTCCCTGGTTTCCAGCGTCCAGCGCTTTTTCGGCTTCAGGAATTGTGGAAGTTAATGAAAAAATAGCGGGAATGATCGCCAACCCGGCAAGCAGCGAAGCAGAATTATTGCCGAAACCGGTGATGAATGAGTTTAGAGTAACATCTTCATCCTTGCGCATATACACGGCATAGGTTAAAACCAATCCCCAACCGGCGCCGGTTGACCAGGCAGATTGGGAAAGCGCTTCCAGCCACACATGATAATCGCTGAATGAATTAACATTAATGTCAAAAAAATAATTCAATCCCGCAGCAGCATTCGGCAGGGTTAGGGATCGGATAACACCCAACAGTAAAAGAATCAGAAGAGAGGGTAAGAGGATTCGATTCGCCCGTTCAATGCCTTTTTGAATTCCTTTAAAAATAATGACCGATGCCAAACTTAGGGCAATAAGATGAAATATTAAGGGCTGGAATCCGCCGCCGGTGAAATTATTCCAATAGGCTTCATGGTCAATATCTGTTAATCCCCCAATCAGTGATGAAGCAAAATATTTCAATGCCCATCCGCATACCACCGAGTAATAAAACATAATCGCCATTGTACAGATAGCTACAAATGCTCCCATCCAGGTATATCTTTTCCCCAGAAAGACGGAGAAGGCGCCGATAGGTCCCTTGCGGGTGCTTTTTCCCAAAGAAAATTCCACCATCAATAAAGGAATTGACCAGAGGATTAAAAAAATGATCCAGGCGACCAAGAAGGCGCCACCATACTTGCCTGCCAGCCGCGGAAAGCGCCAGATATTTCCCGCTCCGATTGCCATCCCCAAAGTAGATAGCAATAAAGCCCATCTGGAAGAGAAATATTCCTTATTTTCCATGAACAATCCGCTTTATAAGGGTGGAATCATGCGTAATAATATGAGATAAAGGATAGGCTAAAAGTAATCATTCAAGCCGTATAATTAAAAATAAAAAAATAAATAATTCAGGAAGGTTGAAAGACATACGGAATAGAAGACACTGCAGGCCATTCTATTTTCAGGTCATCAATAAAAGGAATATTATCCCGATTGCTATTCTGTAATACCCGAAATGTTTAAACCCATATTTCTCGACTATACTTAGAAAGATTTTTACGGCAATCCATGCACTTATGAAAGCGCCAATCAGTCCTATAGCCAGAAGCAAGATTTCGTGACGGGTAAAGTTCACAGGTGTTTTTAGCAAGTCATAACCCGTTGCGGCGAACATGGTCGGAACGGCTAATAAAAATGAAAATTCCGTAGCCTGTTTTTTATCCAATCCGTTAAAAACACCGCCTACTATAGTGGCAGCTGCTCGTGATGTCCCCGGAATCATACTCAGGCATTGTATCAATCCAATATAGAAAGCATTTTTGTAAGGGATTTTCTCCAGGGTTTCGGTTGTGCTTGTCCTGCTAACGACTCGTCTATCTATAAGAACCAGGATAATCCCCCCAACGATTAAAGAAACCGAAACAACAATGGGGCTGAAAAGTACGGATTTTATGAAGCCATAAGCTAAAAACCCAACAATAGCTGTGGGAATAAAGGCTGCTGCCAACTTTAGATAAATCTCAATGCCCTGCAAAAATCTTTTAATGTACATTAATACAATGGCAAGAATAGCTCCCAACTGGATGGCTATTTCAAAAGTTTTTAGAAATTCAGTCTCCTGAATTTTCATGGCGGCTGATGCCAGGATCATATGGCCTGTGGATGAAACAGGCAAAAATTCTGTTAATCCTTCAATAATGGCGAGAATGATAGTTTCAAATATACCCATTGGAACCTATTTTAATGTGTTTAAAAAATATCAAAAAGACCGGCATGACTAATACTATGCCGGTCCATCCTAATAAAATTGTCCATCCAGAATATTCTTTCAATTTAAGAGGCGGGAAATATCGTTATAAAAAATAAAGATCATCAACAGCAACAAAATTGCCATCCCCACCTGTTGAATGATCATTTTTGCCTTTATTGAAATTGGTTTTTGACGGATCCCTTCAATCAGAATAATTACCAAATGTCCGCCATCAAGCGCCGGAATTGGCAAAATATTGATGACCGCCAGAATGGCGCTCAAAAGGGCTGTAAATTCCAATAAATTCAGGAAGCCGGTTTTGGCAATGTCCCCTGCCATTTTCCCAATGATGATGGGACCTCCTAAGGCTTCCCGGGCGGATACGTCTCCGGAGATGACCATGGCAAAGCCCTTTACATTCAAATATAAAAAAGAAGCGATTTGTTCGGTGCCTTTTACCAAAGCGCCGCCGAGGGATACTTTTTGCCATTCAAAATCGATTTGAGGCGTAATTCCGATTTTGCCAACCGACGACAGATTACCCTCAGCATTCTCTTCCATCTGCTTTTCAGGGGTGATGGTTAATTCTTTAGTTTCACCGTTTCTGATAATGGTGAAATTAAGCGGCTGCTCAGGGCTGTTCTTTACAATGTCGGTCATATCATACCAATTAGAAATTTTATTCCCGTTGATGGCGATGATTTTATCCCCGATTTGCAGACCGGCTTCTTCTGCTGGGGTGCCGGGTACCACACCGCCGACGGTCGATGCATATAGTTGGTATAACTCAAATCCCTCCATGCTCTTAATGGTTAGCTCCGATTTCGGCAGCGTCAAATCAATTACCTTGTTATCCCGCCGAACTGTTACATGGATATCCCCGCCAATATTTTTGGCTAAGGCAGTAGGAAGTTCATTCCAGCTCTTAATCTCCTGGTCGTTAACAGCTAAAATCTTGTCGCCCTTTTGTAAACCGAGTTTAGAAGCAATGCTGGTTTTGGGTACCAGACCGACCGTTGTATTGGGGTATGTCCTTTCCCCCTTTAGCCAGAGAATTCCAGAAAGAATTGCGATTGCCAGGAGAAAATTCATAATAACGCCGGCGCAGATGATAGTGGTTTTTTGAAGGGTACTCTTTGATCTGAATTCATATGGCTGAGGCTCGCCTTCCATGCTTTCGGTGTCCATACTTTCGTCGAGAAGCCCGCTCATTTTAACATATCCGCCGAATGGAATGGCTGAAATGCAATAATCGGTGTCTCCTATTTTCTTTCCGAATAACCGGGGAGGAAATCCGATTGAAAATCTCTCTACTCGAACGCCGAATATTTTGGCGGCGATGAAATGACCCATTTCATGAATAAAAATGAGCACGCTTAAGATAAATGCTATTGCTAAAACATAAATCATAATCAATAAATCCTTGTTATCAATTGAATTTACAACTTAACAAATATTGATTCGAATTAAAACAAAATTCGTAGGCTTAAGTAAACCGTATGAACTGGAAGATTGTTTCAAATGTTAAACAAACTGATCACAAATGCCAGGTGGGTTCACTAAAAGCAGCAATTTTTGCGAGATTACCCTCTTATCAATCCTCGCTCGCTCTTTTTTACAAATTCCAAGATGTTGCGAATTTCTGGCAATTGTTGGAGAGTT
>Ga0307423_1002100_pt1 | contig 11444 bp, 5 predicted proteins | sample SalMarWE160310MG_FD_202154 | JGI IMG/M metagenome (GOLD analysis project Ga0307423, IMG submission 202154) | Salt marsh sediment microbial communities from the Plum Island Ecosystem LTER, Massachusetts, United States - WE1603-10 | ecosystem: Environmental > Aquatic > Marine > Intertidal zone >...
ATTGTTACACCAATGCATGCAGGAGATAAGGATACATTAAAATCTGTAATACACAAAAATGTGAAGTACATTGGAATGATGGGAAGCAAAAGAAAAATTAAAAGTATATTCGATGCATTAAGTAATGATGGAATTGATAAAAATTTTTTTGATAAAGTGCATACGCCGATAGGAATCGAAATAGAAGCGGAAACACCCGAAGAAATTGCTATAAGTATTGCTGCAGAAATCATTAAAGTAAAAAACAGCTGATGAGCGATAAATTTTATAGAATACCAATAGAAAAACTTTTTAAATGGATTCTTGCCGAGGAAAAAGAAGGGAGATTCTTTGGTTTATATAAAGAAAACCTCTTCACTCCTGATAAAAATGATCCATTCCGATTTAAGAGATACGGACAACTTCTTGAAACTCCTGTTGGTGTAGCAGCAGGACCACATACTCAGCTTGCACAAAATATTATTGTCTCTTGGCTTTGTGGTGCACGATACCTTGAATTAAAAACTGTTCAAACGCTGGATGAAATTGAAGTGACAAAGCCATGCATCGATATGGAAGATGAAGGGTACAATTGTGAATGGTCCCAGGAATTAAAAATTAAGGATTCTTATGATGAGTATTTAAATGCGTGGATTTTGATCCATGTGTTGAAGCATAAATTTGGTTGGGATATGAATGAGCCCGGATTCATTTTTAATTTAAGTGTCGGTTACGACCTTAAAGGGATTCTGAATGAGAATGTACAGTGGTTTTTTAATAAGATGAATGATTCTTCTAAGGAACTTGAAGAAAAAAGAAAAATATTAAAACCGTTTTATCCTGCTATAGAGGAAATCAAAATACCTTCGCATCTTTCGGATAATATAACTTTATCGACAATGCATGGATGTCCACCGGATGAAATTGAAAGAATTGGTAAATATTTAATTGAAGAAAGAAAACTGCATACGGCTATTAAGTTGAATCCCACTCTATTGGGACAGGATGAATTAAGATACTTGTTGAATGAAAAACTTGGCTATGAAATTACAATTCCGGATGAAGCATTTGCACACGATTTAAAATATCCTGAAGCTTTGACTATGATTAAATCACTATCAAAGCTTGCTGATGTAAACGGTGTTGAATTTGGATTAAAACTTACAAATACACTTGAATCTCTAAATTCAACTCATTGGCTTTCCGGAAAAGAAAAAATGGTTTATACCAGCGGAAGAGCACTTCATCCTTTAACAATAAATCTTGCAAAAAAACTTCAAAATGATTTTGATGGGAAACTTGATATTTCATTTTCAGCAGGTGTCGATGCATTTAATGTTTCAGATACACTCACCTGCAACTTAAAACCAATCACCGTTTGCTCTGATCTTCTGAAACCCGGCGGTTATTTACGGTTGATTCAGTACTTAGATGAATTACAGAAACATTTTATTGACGTTAACGCAAAAAGTATTGATGAGTTTATCTCTAAACGAAGTAACAGCAAAAAAAATATTAATGAGGCCGGACTTATAAACTTAAATGAATATGCAAATAATGTAATTGAGAATAAATATTACCATAAGAGTAATTTCCCTTATGAAAACATAAAAACCCCTCGCGAATTAACTGAGTACGATTGCATTCATGCTCCCTGCATAGAAGCCTGCGCTATTGATCAAAAGGTACCGGATTATATGTATTATGTATCAAAAGATGATCTTCAAAAAGCTTACGAAGTTGTCACAGAAGATAATCCTCAGCCAAATATTACAGGAAATGTTTGTGATCATTTATGCCAACCAAAATGTACAAGAATAAATTATGATAATCCTTTATTAATAAGAGGAATCAAAAGATACATTGCTGAAAATGCTGATGTAAAGATTATATCTAATGGCAAAGAGAAAAATGGTTATAAAGTTGCAGTGATTGGCGGAGGTCCTTCGGGTTTATCTTGCGCATACTTTCTCGTGCTTGAAGATTTTGAAGTTAATGTTTATGAAAGCAAATCTTTTGCAGGTGGAATGGCTTCAGGGACAATTCCCAAATTCCGTTTAAGTGAGGATCAGGTTAAGAATGATATAGATTTAATTGAATCAGCTGGAGTAAAATTGCAGTATAATCAAACTGTTGATGAAGAAATGTTTAACCAATTAAGAGCAGAAAATGATTTTGTTTACATAGCAGTTGGTGCAAAAAACAGTAAAAAACTTAAAATAGAAGGAAAAAAATTAAATGGTGTTTACGATCAGCTTAGTTTTCTTTTTAAAGTAAGAAATGGTGAAAACTTTTCTCTGGGAAGTAAAGTTGCGATTATAGGTGGCGGACTTTCCGCTGTTGATGCTGCAAGAACGGCAAAAAGAATTATTCAAGCTAACGGGCTTGTAACGATGATCTATCGCAGAACTAAAAAAGAAATGCCCGTTGGTGATGATGAGATAGAAGCATTGCTTAATGAAGGTGTAAAATTAATTCAACTAACTTCACCTGTCTCGATAACCAAAAATTCTAATAATGATCTTATTCTTGAGTGCATTAAAATGGAATTGGGACAAGAAGATGAGAGTGGAAGAAGGAGACCAATTCCGGTAATAGGATCGGAATTTAAATTAAAATTCAATTCGATTATTACTGCCATAGGTCAGGATATTGTTATTGATTTTATTAAGGGAGAAAATTTAAAAGTCAATCCCAACACTTATGAAACACAATTCGACAATGTTTTTGCTGGTGGTGATGTTTTAAGAGGAGCGAATTCGCTCATAAATGCTATTGGTGATGGTAGAACTGCTGCTAAAAGAATTATAGAAAAATCTAAAAGTAAATCTCATAATAAAATAGAAGTGACTAAAAAATTATCACTTGCCGAATTTCAAAAGAAACAGTCACATCGAGAGTTTGGAATTAAACTGCCTGAAACAGACTTAAATGAAAGAAGAAGTTTTGATCTTGTAAATCCTGTTCTTACACTTGAGCAGGCAATTAACGAAGCAGAACGCTGCCTTTATTGCGATGATATATGCAACATATGCGTTGGAGTGTGTCCTAATTTTGCAAACGTTGCATTTGAATCAAATAAGATGCGCATACCAGTTTATACAGTATATAAAAATAATGAGCATACTAAATTTGAAGTAACAAATTATTTTGAGATAAAACAGAACAATCAAATCTTAAATGTTGCTGATTTTTGTAATAAATGCGGCAACTGTGTTACTTTCTGCCCAACGAGTGGTTCACCTTTCCAGACAAAACCAAGATTTCATTTAACAAAAGATAGTTTTAATAAAGAGGAATATGGTTATTATATTTCGGAAAATCAGATTAAGTATAAAAATAAATCGGGGATTGAATATTTATCTTTGAAAGATGATTTGATGATTTACGAAAGTGATACTGTTGTTATAAACTTCGACAAGAATAATTTTGATATGATTGATCTGCAATTTAAAACTAATGCTATTAATGAAGTAGTTTTACAACAAGCTGCTGAAATGTATTACTTATTTATCAATTTAAATAATCACACACTCTTGGTTTAATAGAAAATGAATTTTACACTTAACGGAAATAAAAAAGAATATACAGGCGATCCTGAACTTCCTTTGCTTACTTATTTGAGAGAGCACGAAGGAATCATTTCACCTAAAGATGGCTGTGCACCTCAAGCCTCTTGCGGAGCCTGCACTGTTGAACTTAATGGTAAAAGTGTTTTGTCCTGTGTTATCCCAATGAAGAAAGTTGCCAACGGATGTGTAATTACAATAGAAGGAATAGATGAATACAGACAAAGAGTTTTTGCAAATGCTTTTGTAGAAAAAAGCGGAGTTCAATGTGGATTCTGTATTCCCGGTATTGTAATGCAGGCTAAAGTTTTAATAGATAAAAATCCATTGCCAACCAGAGATGAAGTTGAACGAGCGCTTCAACCGAATTTATGCAGATGTACAGGCTATAAAAAAATTGTTGATTCAATTTTATACGCGGCAGATGCCATTAAAGATTTAAAAGAAATTCCAACACCGAAAACAAATGGAAAAGTTGGAAAGCGACATCCCAAATATGATGCGGCAAATCTTGTGCTTGGTAAAAGTCCTTACATAGCTGATATGAAGTTGCCTGAGATGGTTTACGGTGCACTAAAATTCAGCGATCATCCACGAGCTAAAGTTTTAGCAATTAACATTAAAAAAGCTGAAAAACTTTCCGGAGTTTTAAAAGTATTTACTGCAATAGATATTCCCGGTAATCGTTATTCAGGATTGATAGTTTCTGATTGGCCGTTGATGATAGATGTCGATGAGGAGACCAGATACGTTGGAGATGTCCTTGTTGGTGTAGTTGCGGAGACTGAAACGATTGCCCGTGAAGCAGTTAAATTAATTGAAATTGAATATGAAGTTCTTAAACCTTTAACTGACTTCGAAAAAGCTTTAGATCCTGATGTAAATAAAATTCATCCAAAAGGAAATCTTCTTTCTGAAACAATAATTAATCGTGGGGAAGTTGAAAGAGCAATTGAGGCAGCAGATTATATTTCTACTGGTGTTTATCATACTCAAAGAATTGAACATGGTTATATGGAAACTGAATGTTCAATTGCACGTACTACAGAAAACGGTGTTGAGGTTCTATCTCAGGGACAGGGCATTTATGAAGATCAAAAACAAATTGCAGAAATTTTAAATCTCCCTTTGGATAAAGTACGCGTAATTCTTGTACCTAATGGAGGTGGATTCGGAGGCAAGGAAGATCTTTCGGTTCAGGGACATGCAGCTCTTTATTCATACTTGTTAAAAAAACCTGTTAAAGTTTATCTGAACAGGGATGAGTCAATAATTATGCATCCCAAACGTCACCCATTGAGGATGAATTATACCTTGGGTTGTAATAAAAATGGAAAGCTTACCGTTCTTAAAGCTGATATTTTGGGTGATACCGGTGCTTACGCTTCTGTGGGCATGAAAGTTTTAGAAAGAGCTGCCGGTCATTCAACCGGACCGTATCAAATTCCGAATGTAAATGTTGTAAGTCGTGCTGTTTATACTAATAATCTACCTTGCGGTGCAATGCGTGGTTTTGGAGTTAACCAGGTTACGTTTGCAGTTGAAAGTTGTATTGATGATTTGTGTGAGAAAGGTGGATTTGACAGATGGCAGTTCAGATATGATAATGCTTTAAAGGAAGGAGATATGACTTCAACAGGACAAATAATAAATAGAGGCAGCGGCGTACGACAAACATTACTTGCTGTTAAAGATATTTTTAAAAATGCCAAGTACGCCGGAATTGCATGCGGAATAAAAAATACGGGTATTGGTAACGGTATGGCTGATGAAGGGAAAGTAAAAATTGAGATTGTATCAGAAAAAAAAATAATTCTGAATCATGGCTGGACAGAAATGGGGCAGGGTGTTAGCACAATGGCTGTGCAGTTTTTATGCGAAGAAACCGGAATTGAACCTGATATTGTTGAAGTCCGTGTTGATACCGCAGAAGGAGCAACTGCCGGTATGACTACAGCTTCGAGAGCAACATCAATTATTGGTAACTCGATTGCAAACACCTGTAAAAAATTACGAGAAGATTTAAAAACTCATTCACTTCAGGAACTTTCTGGTAAAGTTTATTATGGCGAGTGGGTTTGTGATTGGACAACAAAACCTGAAGATAAATCAAAAGAAATTATTACGCATTACTCTTATAGTTATGCAACGCAGGTTGTTATTCTTAATGATGAAGGAAAGGTTGATACTGTTATCGCTGCTCACGATGCAGGTAAAATTATTAATCCCAGTTTGTTTGAAGGACAAATTGAAGGCTCAATTCATATGGGATTAGGGTATGCACTATCTGAAGATCTTGAGCTTGAAGAAGGTGTTCCTAAAAGTACGAAATTAAGAAAGTGCGGAATTTTACGCGCGAAGGAAATGCCTAAAATGGAAGTGATTGGAATTGAAGTTCCTGATCCACACGGACCTTATGGAGTCAAAGGTGTTGGAGAAATCGGACTTGTTCCAACTGCTGCGGCTGTTGCGAATGCTTTTTATCAATATGATGGAACGCGTTATTACAAACTTCCGATTAAAAAAAGAATAAAGAAGAAATAGAACACAGATGACGCTGATCAAACGAATAATCACAGATTTAAATCAGCGAAAATCTTTCTAATCTGTGTCATCCGTGTTTTATTGTAGCTTTGAATAATCTTCTTCAGTATCAATATCCTGAAAAATTTCTGCGTAATTACATTCCCAATATTTTTTTTTCACTTTTGGATTTTTGCTTATCTCTCTAAGGTTTGAATCAGGAGATGAGTTTGCAATCAATTCGAATAAATCTTTTCCAATTAAAATCGGATGACCTTTTTGTCCTTTGTTTATTGGTTGAATCCAATTGTTACTATTATCTGCTTGTTTGATAAAATCAGGATAAAAGTTTTCCGGTAAACCCGGCTGATCTACAAAATGATATAGAATCCAATCACAGTTTTTTGCTTCAGAAATTCCTTTCTGTAGAGAAGTAAACATCCCCTTTTGAAATGAATCATTAAAAATAAATTTTATTTTTTTAGTCGCTTCTGATTGATTTTCATTTTTTAAACTTTTTATTGTCTCAGTTTCCAATTCATCAGAATTAAATCCGGTCACAATAATTATTTCATTACAAATCGTATTAAGCTTTGTAACAATATTATTAATAAATGGTTTTCCCTTATAATTAGCTAAAGGTTTAAACATTTTCATTCTACCGGAAAGTCCGGCTGAAAGGATAATACCGTATATATTTTGGTGCTTCATATTTCTGTTGCTAAATAGATTATTCAGTCCGTTTTATAATGATTTTGCCGGGAACTTTTTTATATTTTAATGGATGAATATTTGTGAGACAATTTAAGAACATTCTTGTTGTTTCAATATTCATAAATAAAAATAATATCACAATACATGAGAATAAAAATAATGCAATTAACATTATGTTAGTGGTGATACTGTACCGACACAGCGGTATTAAATAAATCAATAAACTTTGGAAATGCCATGTACTTAGAAAAATTCAACATAAAAAACTTCAGGACAATTGAAGACCTTACACTGAGTTTCAGTCAAGGACTTAACATTTTGATTGGCGAAAACAATTCAGGTAAAACGGCAATCATTGATGCCTTAAGGATTTGTATTGGTTATGGCAATTTACGCAGGGACTTGTATGTAAAGGACACCGATTTCCATTATAAGCGACATATTATTTCAGAAGCAGCAAGTGAAATAGAGTTTCACCTTTATTTCAAAATTGAAATCCCACAGGAAACAGGTTGGTATAATGACCTTTTAAACTCTTATGAAGATGGAACGCAGGATTTACAAATGCACTTCAAATTTTACACTGAGGAAAGAAATGGAATAAAAAGAATAAAATATAAAGTTTGGGGAGGGGCAAACGAAGGACAACTCATCTCACCAGATGTTTTATCACTTTTCTACCATCTGCATTTGGATGCTTTGCGAGATGCAGAACAATTTTTGAGACCAGTAAAAGGTAACAAATTGGGGCAACTTTTTTCGAATATTCAAATTGATACTACCAGTTCAGAGGCTGACAAGCAAAAGAAAAGGGACCTTGCAAGCAGAGTGCACTCGTCTGTTAATAGTGATGCAGAATGGACTACCCACCTACAAACCGGCAAAGACAAAATTAACGAACATCTTAATGAAACAAGTTTTACAGGGCAAGAACAAATAATTGATATAGATTTTTTGCCTTACGACTTCAACAAACTGGTTGAGAATTTGAAAATACAAATGCCTTTGTATTCTGATGCAGTACTGAACGGAAACCTGAAACAGCAAAAGCACTTTGAACTAATCCAAAATGGACTTGGTTATAATAATCTTGTTTATACTGCAACCGTTTTGGGTGATTTGCAACAGAGAAAAAAACTTGATAAAGAAAGCTATTTTGCATTACTCATTGAAGAACCCGAAGCGCACTTACATCCACAACTACAAAATTTGTTTTTTAATTACCTTAATAAATTAGACAAAGAACAAGGGTTTCAACTTTTCGTTACTTCCCATTCACCAACAATTACGGCTAAAGCCGAATTAAAATCTGTGATTGTTTTACATAATTCGTCAGACAAAGTTCATGCTTTATCACTACAACATTCCGGTCTTTTACCTGAAAACCAAACCTACCTTCAAAAGTTTTTAGATGTTACTAAATCGCAACTTTTCTTTTCAAACAATGTCATTTTGGTGGAAGGAATTTCAGAAGCATTACTAATGAAAATATTCAGTAGAAAAATTGGCGAAATATACGATATTGAAAAAGCAGGAATAGAATTGGTTAACTTAAACGGTGTTGCGTTCTCTCATTTTGCCAATCTTTTTAACAATGAAATTGCAGAAAAAAATTTGCGAACCCGGTGTGCAATCATTACAGATGATGACAGAGAAGAATTAGATGAAGATGGTTCACCGAGAGCAGAAAAAGTAAAAGCGTTAGCAGCGGGTAATTTGAAAATCTTTCCTGGGGTTGTAACATTTGAATATGAAATATTTTTGGCAAGCGAGGCAAACAGAAACCTGTTACTGAAAATCTACAAAGAGTTTCATCCGAGGACAGAAATTATAATGAGTGATGACGCAAATGTTTCTTCTAAAAATTTTGCTGACAAAGTGAAAGCTCAAAAAAGCAAATCAGAGCTTGCTTTACGTTTGGCAACGCACCTAGAAAACGGTGGAGCATTATACAAAACATTTCAACTACAAGCTGAACTATCAGAAGTCGATTATTTGCAAACTCTTACCGAATCAAACAGAAATGATTTTTCTGCTTACAAGGATTTTACAGTCCCGCTTTACATTCAAAGAGCAATCAAGTATGCTGTAAAAGGCGTAACCAATGTTTGAAAGTTTATCCCCAACACAATGGGAAATAGTTTTCAATAAGTCTGGCAAGTTTGTAGTCAGAGCTTGTCCAGGTAGTGGCAAAACCTATTGTGTGAGTGCACGTCTGGCAAGATTGGTAAGTGAATGGAAAGAAGGTTATTCAGGAATTGCTGCTGTATCTTTTACAAATGTAGCATGGAAAGAAATTGAAAAGAATTTCAAAGAAGAATTTAGTTTAAACCAGTCAATTTCTTTTCCTCATTTCCTTGGAACTATTGACAGCTTTATTAACCAATTCATTTTTCTTCCTTTTGGTCATTTGGTTATGAAATGCAATAAGCGGCCCACGCTTGTCGGCGAACCATATGGTTCTTGGATCTGGAGAAATTTTGATAGAGACCCAAATCAATATTTTGACAAATGCAGTTTTGATGTTAATGGTGAACTAATTCCGATTGCTCAAGCCCAAAGTTTTCAATTCAGTTGGAAGAAAAACAAAAACGGTGATCTAAATGGACATGTAAAAAATTTATTGAAAGCAAAGCATGTCTTAGTTGCTTTGGGATATGCAAACCAATCTGATGCAAATTATTTTGCAATGTGAATCCTTGAACAGTTCCCTTTGATAGCGCAAGCAATAGCTTTAAGGTTTCCAACATTAATTGTTGACGAAGCTCAGGACACTTCGGAGGTTCAAATGAGAATTGTTGATTTGCTGGCAAGTAATGGGCTGAATGAAATCATGCTTGTGGGCGACCCAGACCAAGCAATTTTTGAATGGAACGGTGCAAAACCTGCTTTGTTGAAAAATAAAATTGTTGAATGGGAAAATGCAGTAGTGTTAAATGAGAACCGCAGAAGTTCACAGCGTATCTGCAATTGCACTTTCAACTTTTCTACGTTGGATAACCCTTCAACATCCGTAAATGATAATGTTGTAAATTGGAACTTTCAGCCAATGGTAGTTACCTACAACAACAACTTACCAGATATTGTCAATTCCTTTATTAATGTTTGTACAGCAAACCGAATAGAAGTATCAGATAAAACAGTTTCTGTCTTATACAGAGGGAAAGGAATGATTAACGAAATAGTTGGTGTTAAAAAAATTCCTTTCGGTGTAAATCATTGGGATAGCCAAAATAAATTCACTAAAGATTTTGTCAAAGGAAAATATTATTATGACAGAGGCGATTTCAAAACAGGTTTCAAACTAATTAAAAAAGCAATAATTAAAATGAGATATGATGCTGCAGTTTGTTCGGAGGAATTGATTGAAAAGAGAATTGAAAAAGTTGGCTTCATTAAACACAGGACTGTAGTTTTCAATTTCATTAAACTTTTGCCCAATACAGACACTACACTTGGAAGCTGGATTGAAATAGCAAATGCAGCATTTGCATCAAAAAACATTCAATACGTTTTGCAAGTTAATCCTGAAAGTAACAACTTTTCATTTTCTCAAATCTTTCTGAATGAGGATGAATTTGTAACTGAAAACAATTACAGGATTGGAACCGTCCATAGTGTCAAAGGAGAAACTTTTGATGCCACACTTTTAATACTTAAAGAAAAAGCGGCTCACAATGCAAAATACACAAACTTAATAGCGACCATTAACCCACCATCCGACCACGAAGAATTACGGATTGCTTATGTAGGCATGACACGACCAAGAAAAGTTTTAATGTTGGCAGTTCCTGATGCTGAAAGTAAAACAGCATGGGAAAACAAACTCAATACGTTAACTTAACGCTAATTTTCTTAACGATTCAACATCCTTCAACCCATTCCCTGTAATCAGTAACAGATTTCTATCGGATGAATTGAGATTGTAAGTACATAATGGTTTATATTGTGTGTGGTTATAAAACCAAAAATAATTTTAAGAAGGATCATTTATTTTCATTCCTAATAGCTGCAGATATTAGTCTAATATTTTATAAAATTTTGCGTTTAGCATAATCTTAGGCAGCATAATAAAAGTCCTTCTACAACATAAATCTGACTAGTTTTTAATCAATCTATTTAACAAAGTTAATACAATGAGAAAAATTTTTATACTTTGGATTCTGATAATTCCCGCAGTTCTATTTGGACAAAAAGACACAACCCAATTTTTTGAACCAGCTCTGATAAAGGCGGATATTGACACATTGATTTCTAAATTAATGGATATTCATCCTACATTTCTGAACCATTACAAAATCAATAATTTACAAAGCAAGGTTGACAGCATAAAAAACAATATCAATAACCCAATGTCTTCGCTGGATTTCTTTAGGATTATGCAGCCAATCGTTTCTATCGACGGACACACAACCCTTATATACTCTGGAGAAATATACCCCAAAGTAGATAATCCTTTCTTTCCTTTTAAGATTATTATATATAATAATTTATTGCTTGTGAAAGATAATTTTTCAGACAATAAATCAGTTTTTAAAGGGGCGGTTATTGAGAAAATAAATGATATACCAGCCGATGTTATAATCAATAATCTTATCAAATATATGCCTGGCGAAAAAGAATCTTATAAAACAAAAAGGCTTGAAAAGGAATTTTACA
>Ga0307423_1002101_pt1 | contig 11444 bp, 13 predicted proteins | sample SalMarWE160310MG_FD_202154 | JGI IMG/M metagenome (GOLD analysis project Ga0307423, IMG submission 202154) | Salt marsh sediment microbial communities from the Plum Island Ecosystem LTER, Massachusetts, United States - WE1603-10 | ecosystem: Environmental > Aquatic > Marine > Intertidal zone >...
TGGTGCTGACAATGGCATACCTCTCTGCATGCGATAAGAAACGCGTTTCTTGCGAGGCTACAGATTGGTTGGTTGGAGTGGAGGTGTCAGTTTCTGGGACACGATTCACGCGGAGATGAAGCGCTCGGTTGCAGCGCCAGAGCAGTAGGAGGAAGTGGTGGCGCGGCTCAACGAAAGCAGGAGGGAATCTCGGTACGCCGGGAGTGGTTGTAATAACCAGGCAACGACGGAGAACCCAACCAATGCATTTCGGAATCACCTTTGATTACCTATGCCCGTTCGCACGCAATGCCAACGAGGCTGTGCTCAACGGGATCGATGCCGGGAAGCCGTGGCAACCGCGGTATCTCGCCTTCTCCCTTGCCCAGGTGCACACTGAGGAGGACGAACCTGACGTTTGGGACAAACCAACAGGCAAGTCGGGCGTACTCGCTCTCCAGTGGGGGATAGCGGTCCGCGATGACTTCCCGGAACATTTTGCCGCGACACATCGTGGACTGTTTGCTGCCAGGCATGACGATGGTCTCGATATCAACGACGAGAGGGTCATCCGCCAGGCCGTCACCACAGCCGGTGCCGATGCCGACGCTGTGGCCAGGGTCGTTGCTTCCAGGACGTCGATGGAGACGCTCGCAGCCGAGCATATGGAAGCCGTTGCCGATTGGCAGGTGTTCGGCGTCCCGACGTTCATCGTCGACGACCACGCCACGTTCATCCGTTTCATGAGCCGCGGCGACGTCGATGACCTCGGGCGGGCCCTCGACCTGCTCACCTGGACCGATCTCAACGAGTTCAAGCGCACCACCATCCCGCGCTGATCGCGCTCGAGCGGCCGCCGACACTATATAGACAAGCTACCTAGTGGTAGGTAGAGTAACTATATAGTGAGAACGACGAAGAAGATCACCACAACCGAGCAGCGCCGGGGCCAGTGGCTCAAAGGGGTGCTCGACCTGTGTGTCCTTGCCCGCCTGTCGTACGGCCAAGCGTACGGCTATGAGCTCGCCAGAGGGCTCGAGGAAGACGGCTTTGGTGCAATCAAAGGGGGAACTCTATACCCACTGCTCAACCGGCTCGAGCGGGATGAGATGGTGGCCACCTACTGGCGGCCCAGCGACCAAGGGCCGGACCGCAAGTACTACCGCATCACCGCATCAGGCATCGCCGCACTCCGCAACGCTGCACCTGCCTGGGCCGATTTCGCTGCCGCCGTGGCGCATTCGCTGGCAACGGCCGATAGGAAGCGATCATGAACCAAGCCAATTGGACCTACCTCGCCCAACTCGCCCGGGCCCTGCAAATGGAGGGCGTCGAGGGCCACCGCTCCGGAGAGTTCCTCGCTGAGATCGACAGCCACCTTGCCGAGACAGGTGTCGACCCCGTCGAGGAATTCGGGACGCCGTATGAGCTCGCCGCCGAGCTTGCCGTACGGCCAGGAGCGAGACGTCCCGGCTGGGTGCCGCCGCTGTGGCTGATGTGGTTGCTGTCGATGGCGGCGGCCATGATCGCAGTCGTCGCCATCGACGCAGTGATGTTGGGGTGGGAGGATGGACGAATCCCAATACGTGCCCGGAGCCTGGTCTGGATTGCCGTCATGATGGCCTCGAGCCTCAGCTTCGGCTACTTCGCCACCCGACGTCTCGACGGCAGGAGCTGGCGGCCCCTCAACGGTGGAGGCGCCGCACTCGTCAGCTTGGGAATCGCAGTAGTGGTCACCACGGCCAGTCAAATGGTGGGGGACCGCGTCATCGCCACGGTGCCGGCAGTTGCTTTCTGGGTCACAGCCGCGATTGCGCTTCCGCTGCTGATCGTGGTGACTGCCCGGCGCAACAACCCGATTCGCTTTCCCGACCACGCTGCTCACTTGCGACGACTGCGACGGGGGATCTTCGCGGGAAGGCCGCCGTCCGGGGGCTGACGGCGGCCTCAGGGGGTATGCCCGCTCAGATGGTGAACGACAGAGCGTCTTCGATGTCGGCCTGGTCTGTGTCCTCAATGGAGCTGGTGAGCAGCCGACCGTCAAAGCGGCGCAGCTCAGCCAGTAGATGGGTGGGGTAGACGTTGTGCATCTCGAACACGACGGCGACCTCATTGCCGTAAATGCTGTCGACGAGGCCGCGCATCCAGTCGTCGGGCACCCCGACGTCCCGGGCGTGGGCACGCCACCAGCCGATACCAGCACCGAGAGCGCCACCAACCAGCCAGCCGATTATTCCAAAGGCGAAGACGCCGAACAGGCCGCCCCACCAGGCGCCGAGCATCGCGCCCTGCGACGGATTGAGCTCCCGGGTCTGGATGATCTGCGGCTTGCCCTTGCGGCTCACGCCGACGATGGCTGCGTCGGACAGTTCGACGGATCCCCGCTTGCCGAGCCGGGTTGCGGCAAGCAGCAGTTCCTGGCCGCGCAGCCGGTCGGAGACGGCGATTGCGAGCACGTTCGACGGAGTCGTTGTGGTGGAAGTGGTTTCGATTGCCGGGTTAGTTGTCGTCATGATCAACCTTCTCTATCTCCCTTCATTGTGATCCCCGGGAGTTAGAGATCTCTGAAACCCGGCTTAGAGGCACATGAGAGCGGCCGATGGGGGAGAGGGAAAAGAGGTCTTGAAATCTGGGGCCGGGTATCGTATGTTTACAGTGTAGTTTACGATGTAAACATACGAGAGGACACACTCATGAATGCAGACACGATGGCATCAGAGGGCGCAAGGAGGGTCGCCGCAGCCGCAGGAGTCTGTGTCGGTATCTCCGGGCTCGATCATGGGTTCTTCGAGGTGCTACGGGGCAACACCCCCATATCCGGCCTGGTGATCCAGGCGATCGGCCCTGAGCAGCAGATGTGGGAGAGCGGCACCGAAGAAGCGTTCACCGTCGTCCCCAACTTCCTCATCACCGGCATCCTCGCCATGGTGGTTGGTATCGCGATGATCGTGTGGTCTGTCGCGTGCCTCGACAGACCGCGAGCCGACCGCTGGTATCTCACCCTCGGGTTGCTGATGTTCGTGGTGGGTGGCGGCATCGGCATGCTCGTCTTCCTGCTGTTGGGCTGGGCGATTGCCAGGCGTATTCACCGCCCGGCAGCATGGTGGGGACGGGTGCTCCCCGGGGCTCTGGAGAGGATCTTTGCCCGGACGTGGCGCGGGGCCATCGGCGTCGCCGGGTTGTTGTATGGAGTCGCTCTCGAGATCGCCATCGTCGGGTATGTCCCCGGGGTGGCCGACCCCGCCCTGGCGCTCTCCATCTGCTGGGGGTCGCTGCTGGCCATGTTGGTCATGTTCGCTCTGGCATTGTTTGGCGCCTCGTCGCGGCCACGAATCATGGCTCCCGTGGAGGCATGGCAATGAGCCCTCGCACCCAGCCGCTCACCCTCGACGAAATAGTCGGCGCTGCGCTGCAAATCGTCGATGACGAAGGTCTCGAAGCACTGTCGATGCGTCGCCTCGGGTCGGCCCTCGGGGTCGAGGCCATGGCGCTGTACCGTCACGTTCCCAACAAAGACACCCTGCTCGACCTGACCATCGATCGGATGCGGTCCGAGATGCGTCTCGCCGAGGATCTCCCTGAGGATCCTGCTGGTGTGTTGCAGGCGATCTTTGTTGAGTACCGGCGGGTCTTGCTCGATCACCCCAACATGTTGCCGCTTGCCGCTCGCCGCACCGACACCGGTGGCCCTTCAGGTCTCACCTACCTCATCGAGCATGGCCTGGACCTGGACACGGCGGTGTCGCTGTACCAGTCGTTGCTTGCCTTCACCGTTGGCTATTCGGTGCTTGGCGCCCGGCGGGTGGGGGCCGATTGGCCGGGGGTGCCCGACGACATCGCCGACCGCCTCGGGCAGTGGAGGGACACGACCTTCCGACGCACGCTTTGCGCGGTTATGGCCGAGCACGGCCTCACTCAAGGAGACTGAAATGAAAGCAATCAGCAGCATGCTGCCCTGGGCCGCGGTGCTGGCAGTGGCCGGGGTCATGATCGGGTGGATGCTCGTCAGAGATGTGACGGCCGGGAAATGGCTGCTTGGCGGCCTCCTGTTCGCCCATGGGGCGGTGCATCTCCTGTTTGCGGTGCAGGAGCCGGATGGGAACGGCACCGGATGGCCATTCGACATGACACGGTCGTGGATGATCACCGGTCCCGGCCTCAGCCCGGGCCTGGTTCGCTCCATCGGCTGGGCTCTCATCGTCGTTACCGCTGCCGGGCTCGCCGTTGCCGCTCTGTCGACGGTCGGTATTGTTGTCCCGGCCGGATGGTGGCAACCGGCCGTGATCGGCGGCGCCTCTCTCTCGACGATTGCATTGGTGCTTTTCTTTGATCCTCAGCTTGCGCTGGGAGTCGGTATCAACGGCGTGCTCCTATGGATGGTGGCCACTAGCTGGTGGGCGCCAGCCTGACCGTCACCCGGTACCGTAGGGTGCGGAGACACGGTTGACAGGAGCTGGATATGGACACTGGTCTCGAAGGCAAGGGTGTGTTGGTGACCGGCGGTGCGGGTGGCATCGGCACCGCCATTGTGCGCAGGTTCGCCTCCGAGGGAGCCATGGTCGCTGTGCACTACAACACGTCGGCGGTGGCTGCGGACGCGCTCGCTGAGGAGATTGGTGGAATCGCCATCCACGCCGACCTCCGTGACGAAGCACAAGCCGACACCCTCATCCCTAAGGCTGTGGCGGGTCTCGGGAGGCTCGACGTGTGCGTTGCGAACGCCGGCATGTGGCCGCATGCGGACGAGCCGATTTGGAACCTGTCGCTGGAGCGGTGGAACGAGACGCTCGCCGCCAACCTCACATCTACCTTCCTCACCGCCCGTGGCTTTCTGGAGCATGCGGCCAGCACCGGTACCGGGTCGCTGGTGATGATCGCCTCGACCGCCGGCAGCTTCGGAGAAGCAGGCCACGCCGACTACTCCGCCGCCAAGGGCGCAATCCTCAGTGGGCTTCTACTCAGCGCCAAGAACGAGGCGGCCAGGATCGGCCCCGGGGTGCGCGTCAACGTGGTGGCACCGGGATGGACGATGACACCGGCGGTTGCCGCGCGCGGGTTGAGTGATGAGCACTTCGCACAGGTCACGGCAACCATGTCGGTCAAGAAACTGGGCCGACCAGACGATGTCGCCAACCAGGTGGTGGTGCTGGCATCCGACGTGCTTTCCGGGCACCTCTCCGGCCAGGTCATCACCGTCGCCGGCGGTATGGAAGGAAGGCTGATCACCGGTGTCTGACATAGACATCGCAACTGTGCGTCGGGACACACCCGGCTGCCACGACGTGGTTCACCTCAACAACGCCGGATCATCACTTCCGCCCGGCGTGGTTGTCGACACGGTGCTCAACTACATCCAGCAGGAATCTCTGATCGGTGGATACGAACTGGCCGATCAGCGCGTCGAAGATCTCGCAGCGGTGTATCGATCTGTGGCCGGTGTCATCGGCGCCTCCGAGGACGAGATTGCACTCATGGACAGCGCCACCCGGGCCTGGGACATGGCTTTTTACTCGATGCGGTTCTCATACGGTGACAGGATTCTCACCACGACCAGCGAATACGCCGCCAACTTCATCGCCTACCTACAAGTGGCAAAACGCACCGGGGCCCGGATCGAGGTCGTGCCGGACACTCCGACCGGGGAGATCGATGTTGTGGCCCTCGAAGCCATGATCGACGATCGGGTGAAACTGATATCGATCAACCACATGCCCACCAACGGCGGGTTGGTAAACCCGGCAGCGGAGGTCGGCGAGATTGCCAGACGCGCAGGCATCACCTATTTGCTCGACGCCTGCCAGTCGGTGGGCCAGATGCCCATCGACGTCGACGAGATCGGTTGCGATCTGTTGTCGGCGACCAGCCGCAAGTTCCTACGTGGCCCACGCGGCGTCGGGTTTCTCTATGTGAGGGACACGATGATCGAAGATCTCGAGCCGATCTCGCTCGACCTTCACGCAGCAATGTGGGTGGCGGCCGACCACTACGTGGTACGGCGGGATGCCAAACGCTTCGAAACGTGGGAGTCCAGCCCGGCACTCCGGCTCGGCCTCGGCGCCGCATGCCATTATGCGACGAAGGTCGGGCTCGATGCCATCTGGAACCGGATCGCGTCGCTGGCAGCGATCCTCCGCACGGGTTTGGCCGTCGTTCCCGGCGTGACGGTGCACGACAAGGGCAGGGTGCAGGGCGGGATCGTCACCTTCGGCGTCGCCGGGCACTCCGCCCGGGAGGTGAAGGATGCGTTGGCCACCCGCAACATCAACGTGTCGATATCATCGGCATCATCGGCGCGCATCGACATGGAAGCACGCGGCCTCGAGGAGATCGTCCGCGCCTCGGTGCACTACTTCAACACGGAGGCAGAGCTGGACACCGCAATCGGAGCGGTCGCGAGGATGTGAGGAATCCCGGTAGGCTTCTATTCCAGGGAAGAGCCCTGCCCTCTGGTCACAACTCCAGAACATCGCCTCGTTTCGGCAGGTGAGCCTCTATCCCGAACTCGGTGCGAAGGCGCCCGGCGAGGGCGGCGCGGGCATCGTCCTCGCCGTGGATGAGGATGATCTGTTTTGGCTTTGCCTCTGACACCCAGCGCACTAGTTCGTTCTCATCGGCATGGGCGCTGTACGCCTCGAGACGGATGATCTCAGCTCGCACGTTGACATCGATGCCGTGGATTCGGATTCGTTCGGCACCGTCGAGCAGCTTGCGGCCCCTGGTCCCCTCGGCCTGGTAGCCGACGAAGGCCACCACGTTCTCCGGGTAAGGGAGGCGGCGCTTGAGGTGATGGGGTACCCGGCCCGCAGTTGCCATCCCCGATGCCGCGATGATCACCATCGGTCCGCGCAGCGAGTTGAGACGTTTCGATTCCTCAACGGTGTGGGTGAATTGCAGCTTCCGGGGCCGAAGCGGGTTCGAGCCCGACTGCTCCAACGCCTTCATCTCGATGTCGTGCTCCTGATGGTGGCGGGCATACATCTCGGTGGCGTCGATGGCCATCGGGCTGTCCAGGTAGATGGGGAGCGATGGGATCCGCCCCGATTCCTCGAGCTCCCGGATCCGGTACAAGATCTCCTGGGTGCGCCCGATGCTGAACGCCGGGATGACCAGAACCCCATCGGTGCGGGATATCTTGTCGAACACCCTTGCCATCATCTCGTTGGCGTCGTCCGACGGGTCCTGGTGGGAGCGACCTCCATATGTTGATTCGATGAGCAGCAGGTCGGCATCTTGAGGGGGCTCAGGGTCGCGCAACACTGGAATGTCCCACCGACCGACATCGCCGGAGAAGGTCACGCGGTGGCCGCCCGTCTCGAGGGTGATGTGCGACGAGCCGAGGATGTGGCCTGCGAACGAGAAGCGCGCCCGACCCACCGGCACGTCGATCCACTCGTGGTAGTCGACGCCTTGCATCAGCTTCTGCGCCTCGATGGCGTCGTACTCGGTGTACAACGGCAGCGCAGGCTGGTGTCGGCTGTATCCCTTCTTGTTGGCAAATGCGGCATCCTCCTCCTGGATTCGCCCGGAGTCAGGCAGCATCACCGACAACAGATCGACGGTGGCTTTGGTGGCCAGCACCGGGCCCCGGTAGCGATGGGTGCCGACGAGACGAGGGAGATAGCCGGTGTGGTCGATGTGGGCATGGGTGAGTAACACGCTCTCAGGCAGACCGATCCTGGCAAAAGGGTCCTTCCAGTTCAGCTGGCGAATCGCCCGTGGTCCCTGAAACATCCCGCAGTCGATGAGCGTGCTGTTGCCGTTCGAGTTCACCAGGAAACGGGACCCGGTGACCGTATCTGTACCGCCGAGGAAAGTGATAGTCGTCATGGCCGCATGCTAAGACGTGGCGCCGGCGAAAGTGGTCGAAGCGTTGCCGATTATGTCGGAGGGTGTCCGTACCCTGGCGATACGACATCATGAGGGGGTTCATGTGAAGGTATTCGTCGCCACTGACCCGGGCGCCGGGGTCACAACCTCGCGCTTTGGGATGGCCGTCGACGGGGAGGTCGTCTGCGTCCTCCCCAACGTGCCGCCGTGCTCGGCATGCGGATGCGTCGTGACGGCGATAGGGATCGCCAGTGGGCATACCACGTCGCGGTTCCGGGTCGAAGACCGGCCCGATCTCACTGCCGCAGAGTATGTGGAGATGCTGGGCGAACGTTGGAGCGCCTCCCGGCGCCAAGACTTGATCGACAGCCTGGCGAGACAACAGATGGACGCGGCCGCCCGGTTCCCGGTAGGAAAGAAGTTCAACCTGCGCGAGCCGCTCGATCGAGCGATCGCTCTCAGCTTTCTCTAGGCGGTCGTGGTCGTTCGTATTGCTATCCCGGGGTTGCCAGTACGCTCATCGCCGTGATGATGAAACGGGTCCTGATTCTTGTCGAGGCGCTGGTCCTCACCGGGTGCGCCGCCGCCGGTGCGTCCACTTCCACAACGTCATCGTTGGAGACGACTGCCGCTCCTACGACCGTTGCTGTAACTACCCCTGCGCCGCAGGCGACCACAACCACGGTGCCGGTGACCACAACCACCGCGTCGCCGTTTGCCCGACCCGACTGGCTCGGTACGAGGGTGCTGCCGCTGGGGCCCGATGGCGAGAACGGCATAGCTCAGCCGACACCGCCTGAGCTACAGGACCGGCAACTCGAGACCATCGATCGGCTGCCGCCACCTCCCGATGACCAGTTCGTCGCCACCATCGAGCCGGTGCCCGACGATGTCATCGCCCGCTCGACCTGGACAGATGAATGCCCCGTTACCCGCGACGAGCTTGCCTACATCAATGTCTCTTTCTACGGCTTCGACGGCAAGTTCCACACCGGGGAGACCATCGTCAATGCCTCGGTTGCAGAGGACATCGTCGGTGTCTTCGAGAAGCTGCACGCCGCCCGGTTTCCGATCGAGGGGATGAAGGTGACCACCCAGGAAGAGCTCGACGCCCCTCCCACCGGTGACGGCAACAACACCGGATCATTCGGGTGCAGGCCCGCTGTGGGCGCCGACCACTGGTCCATGCACGCCTACGGGCTGGCCATCGACATCAACCCTTTCCACAATCCCTACGAGAAGGGCAAGTTGATCATCCCGGAGCTGGCGATGAGCTACCTGGATCGTGACCAGGCATTGCCCGGGATGATCCACGACGGCGACATCGTCGTCGCTGCCTTCGCCGACATCGGCTGGAGGTGGGGCGGCGACTGGAACACGCTCAAGGACTACATGCACTTCAGCCAGAACGGCCGGTGAGCGGCTATTGCTCCGGGTAACCCATCTGGTGCAAGGTCGTTTCGATCTCATCCAGGATGGCCGGGTCGTCGATTGTCGCCGGCATGTTCCACGGAGCGCCGTCTGCAATCGAGCGCATAGTTCCTCGGAGCACCTTGCCGGATCTCGTCTTGGGAAGACGATGGACGACACTCGCCTTCTTGAAGGAGGCCACCGGGCCGATCTGGTCACGTACTCTGGCTACTAGTTCCGCGCCGACCTCGTCGGGATCACGTTCGACCCCGGCTTTGAGCACAACAAAACCGATCGGAATCTGCCCCTTCAGCTTGTCGGCGACGCCGATCACCGCACACTCTGCGACGTCGGGATGGTCGGCGAGGACCTCCTCCATTCCACCCGTCGACAGCCGGTGTCCGGCGACGTTGATGATGTCGTCGATCCGGCTCATGATCGACACGTAGCCGTCCTCGTCCTTGAACCCTGCATCTGAAGTCAGGTAGTAGCCGGGGTAGTCGCTTAGGTAGGAGTCGATGAAGCCCTTGTCGTTGTTCCACAGCGTGGGCAGGGTCCCCGGGGGGAGAGGCAAACGAACGACGATGGATCCGATCGTGCCCGACTCGACCTCGTTACCGGCGGTATCGACCACCTTGACTTGCCATCCCGGGACGGGCACCGTCGGCGAGCCGGGCTTGACAGGGAGACGCTCGATGCCCAGCGGGTTGGCGACGATTGGCCATCCGGTCTCTGTTTGCCACCAGTGATCGATGACGGGAACACCCAGTGTGTCCTCGGCCCAATGCAATGTGTCGGGGTCACAACGCTCACCGGCCAGGAACAGGGCCCGGAAACCGGACAGGTCATAGTCGCGCAGATAGAGGGCATCCGGATCCTCGCGTCTTATCGCACGAAAGGCGGTCGGGGCGGTGAATAGGGTCGAGACGCCATGTTGAGCGATGACCCGCCAGAACGCACCCGGGTCGGGGGTGCCTACAGGCTTCCCCTCGTAGAGGATGGTGGTACAGCCATGGATCAACGGCCCGTAGACGATGTAGGAGTGGCCCACCACCCATCCCACGTCAGACGCCGCCCAATAGGTCTCTCCAGGATCCACGTCATAGATGTTCTTCATGCTCCAGGCCAGGGCGACGGCATGGCCGCCGTTGTCCCTGACGACGCCCTTGGGCCTGCCAGTCGTCCCCGACGTGTAGAGCACATAGAGAGGGTCCGTTGCGGCTACCGGAATACAGTCCGCCGGCTCTGCATTCTCGATGAGTTCCGCCCAGTCGAGATCACGATCCGGGTTGAGTGGCGCGGTGACCTGGTCCCGCTGCCAGATGACGCATGTGTCGGGTTTGACCGTTGCGAGGGCGATCGCTTCGTCGAGCAGTGGTTTGTATTCGATGACACGGCCTGGCTCGATCCCGCACGATGCCGAGAGCACAACCGATGGGGCGACATCATCGATCCGGGTCGCTAGCTCCTTGGCAGCGAAGCCACCGAACACGACGGAGTGAATCGCACCGAGACGGGCACAGGCGAGCATCGCGAACACGGTTTGCGGAATCATCGGCATGTATATGACAACCCGGTCTCCAGTGCCCACGCCCACAGTTGTCAGCGCTCCGGCGAGCCGGGAGACCTCGTCTTGCAGTTCCCGATATGTCCATTGAGCCACCGTGTCGGTGACCGGGCTGTCGTAGATGAGCGCAAGCTGTTCGCCGCGTCCAGCTTCGACATGCCGATCCACCGCGTTGTAGCAGGTGTTTAGCCGTCCATCAGGAAACCACCTGTAGAGGGGAGCGCGGCTGTCGTCGAGGATCTGTGTTGGGGGTGAATACCAACTGATGGCTTCTGCGGCCTCGGCCCAGAACTCGGTCGGACTCTCGATAGATCGCCGATAGACCTCGGTGTAGCGATTCACGCGTGTCCTCTCCGCAGGCTTCTCCGGTGAGCCTACTAATAGACCCGACGTTCTGGCATGGTCTCGGAGGAGTCGGCGGCCGCAAGCTGTCCGTCCCCACCCCGTGATTTCGGGCGGAGACGGACAAACGGCGGCTGCTCTCAGTCTTCGATCTTGATGGTCACCTGTAGCTCGACCGTGTCGGCGCCTCGTAACACCGCCACCGGGAACGGCTCGCCGGTCGGAGCGGTCTGGAGCGCGTCATGGAGGTCGTCGACGTCGGCGACTGTGGCATCGCCGACCTTGACGATCATGTCACCTTCGACGATCCCGGCCGCCG
>Ga0307423_1002102_pt1 | contig 11439 bp, 13 predicted proteins | sample SalMarWE160310MG_FD_202154 | JGI IMG/M metagenome (GOLD analysis project Ga0307423, IMG submission 202154) | Salt marsh sediment microbial communities from the Plum Island Ecosystem LTER, Massachusetts, United States - WE1603-10 | ecosystem: Environmental > Aquatic > Marine > Intertidal zone >...
GTTTCCAGGCAAGAACATGTACGATGCTGCTTGCGACTTGGAGCGTCGTTTTAAGAAAACTTTGTTTTTGGTTAATTCTGGAAGCGGCTATTCAGATGACCCGCTGGTTATGGCTCAGGATTTGGCGCGGTACATTGAAGAAAAGAAAACCTCCAGGTTCGAAATTGGGCTTTTAACTTCCGCTTTGGAGTCCCCGTTGGCTCAGATAGCACGCCAGTACGGTCACGTCGTTTATGTTAAGGGCAGAGGTAGGTCCAAACCGTCATTTGAGTACAGCGAAACAGGCATGATGGGCGACGTTTTCGAGTTGGGCACGCTTATGCTTGTTTGCATGATGATTGAAGCAATTTTCAGAAACCTCGAAGTGGAAGACGTGTTCAAACTCTGCAGAGAGGAATTCGAGAAAATAGGTGCCGTCATAGACGCTAACGTGAAGTCGGAAACGTACACGCAGCTTGTAGACCTCATGGAAAAACGAACCAACGTGTTCCTCGGCGGAAAAGGCACAGGATACCAGATTGCAAACATGACAGCCGTCAGGCTTTTCCACATTAAAAGCTTCTTAGGCGACAACGTGTACGTAACCAGAGGCGTTAACACTCCTCACCCGCGGGCTGGAGACCTCGAAATCCTCCTGTCGTACACTGGCGAAACGAAGCCTGTGCTCCTCTGGGCGGACGTGATTAAAAAGTTCAACGGCACCGTGCTGGCGATAACGGGTTCACCAGACTCCACTTTAGCAAAGAAAGCTGACCTGAAAATAATCTTGGAGGAAGACGTGAAACCCGGCACACCACGGCGGTTTTACACGAGAGCAGCCTACGTTTTAAGCCCCTTACCCGTCAAGTTAGCTGAAAGACTCGGTCAAAGAGGACTAAAACTGCCCGAGTACATAATCAGCTGGTACCACTCCGTAACACAATAACCAAAAGAGAAACAGCAACGCATGGACCCCTTACAAGCAGCATTACTAGGTTTCATCCAAGGCGTGACAGAATGGCTACCTATCTCCAGCACAGGCCATCTCCGAATAACCGAACAACTCCTAGGCTTAACATTGCCCCTGCTTTTCGACATAACCTTGCACGTGGGAACGCTTGCAGTTATCCTCTTTTTCTTCCGAAAAGACGTAAAAAACATTTTCGCGGCACTTGCAAAGGGTGACTTTAAATCGGAAAACGGAAAACTAATCCCCCTAATTATCGTCGGAACCGTGCCCACCGCCATAATCGGGGTTGTCTTCAGCAACACCATAGAAACGGTTTTCAGCGGTTTCCTGCCCATCGCTGGTGCTTTTCTGATATGTGGCGTGGTGCTTTACATTTCTAAAACTGGACGGGACCAAAAAGAGAACATAACTTACCTTGCAGCTTTGGCGATAGGCGTTGCGCAGGGCATAGCTTTGGTTCCTGGAATATCGCGAAGCGGTTTCACAATTGCCACGGCGCTTCTGCTTGGAGTGAGGCGCGAGAAAGCCTTCAAGTTTTCCTTTCTTTTGTCTGTTCCCGCGGTAATCGGCGCTTTAGGCTTAACCCTTTACGAGCAACATGAAGCGTTGACGCTGGTGGGTGTTGGCTGGACAGAAATCCTCGTCGGCATAGCCGTGTCGATAGTAGTCAGCTACTTCGCGTTAAAGCTGCTGTGGAAGACGTTGGCAGGCAAGAAATTCTATCTGTTCGCATTTTACTGCTGGCTCATCGGCGCAATCCTGCTTATGCTAATCCTCGGCAATTTTTAGCCAGAACGGTTTCCCCGAAAGAAACCCTGTCAAGAACTCCGCAAACCCGATGTTGTCCCTGTACACTTCCAACACTTCACCGTTCACCAAGACCTCAAGTTTTTCCCTGAACGCCTGTGCCATCAACTCTGCAACGCCTATGTTCCTGCCGCCCCCGTTCAAGTTCTTCTTGAGAAGCTCAACGACATCAGTGAACCTTCGCTGAAGCTCCACGACCCATCTCCCGTCTTCAACGTAAGGTCCAGAAACTACGCCTTCGTTGGTGCCGTCGTATTTGGATAGGAATTTTTCGCATTCTTTTTCATGCTTAAGAGGCGGACCAAAATGCTTCTTAACGCTTGGCAAGATGCTCTGTTCAAGCTCGAAGGTGAACACGTTAAGCGTTTTTTCGTTGCTCCACACGGCGTCTCTGAGGATTTTGAAGTCGTTAAGCTCAGCCAGTTTCCGCAGAGCCCGTTGCGTCTTGTACAGTTGCCCCCATAAAACGTCGGGAACCGCCTCTACGTGCTTAATGGGCAGGAAAATGAGGGTGGCGCCGTGGTTCTCCAGCTTAGCTTTCAAGGCTTCCGCTGTTGGTGGGGTTGTTTTGGGTGGGTAAAAGAATCGTTTGTCGGGGGTTTTTAGGAAGGCTCGGGATGCCGCGATGACCGTGTAGAGTTTTTGCGGCTGGACGGCGGATGCTACGTTTCGGGCTTTGTCCACTGGGTCAACTATGACCAGCGGTTCTGGGAACAGCCTGTTTAGCTCTTTTTCTTTGCCTGCGTAGTAGTTTTCGATGTCTATGGCTTTTTGCGTGTAGCCAGAGAACGCCTGCAGCGTCTCAGCGAAGGTTTTGTAGTGTACTATGAGGAGTTCGCAGAGGTAGCCGCTGAAGCCGCCTGTTTTTATTTCTGCTCCGTAGGCGCCGATGCCTTTCAGGAACTTTTTTAGCAGGCGGACTTCGCCGCGGGCGTCTTCGTTTAAGCGTTTTTTAATGTAGCCCGTGTGGAAGGGTGTGCGGTCTGTGGCGCTTAACCATTCGCCGGGTTTGACGTCGTAGCAGGGCACAATGTTCAATCGGACACCGTCTATGAACGCTTCCAGGTAGGGGTGTTCCGCGAACCGTTCGATTTGTCTGGCGCCTTCGGTGGCTTTTCTGGCGATTTTCAGGCTGATTTCGCCGAGTTTTTTGCGGGGTATGCTGGGTGGGAGGCGCATGAAAGCGTCAATCTCGGGTTCTTCGCTTAACCAAGTGTCTTTCGCAACTGAGCCTTCAACCCGCACTTCAGCCGTGATGCCTTCTTGTTGGCAGGCTAAGGATACTTTCTGCTGTAGTTCTTCGGCTAAAGCCTGTATTTTGGCTCTGTCCGCAGGGGTAGGCGTGATTTTCCGCAAGATTTCTTCGTTGATTGCGTCAAGTTTTTGCATTGCAGTTTCCTTGTTACTGTTGGGGGCAGAACTCTTTAAGCGTTGAGTACACAGGTCCTCTGGGTGTTAAGTCGCTTTTTTTGAGTCGGAGGCACTTTGCGTTGATTGCGCCGAACTCGTAGCCTGTGTTTTCGGTGATGAACTTGGATAGTTGCTGTTTGTTTCGTCCTGAGCGGACGCGAGCGATTGTCAGGTGGGGGCTGAAACCCTTAGAGTCTGGCGTGAAGCCTAACCGTTGGAGGCGGGGTTCCAGCTGGCTGAACACGTTTTTCAGTTGGTCTGCGCCCTCAGTGATTCCTGCCCAGACAACCCGCGGATAGTTGGGGTTGGGGAAGGCGCCTAAGCCTTTAATTTGCACGTTGAACGGGGAAAACTGGATTTGCGTCATTTCTTCGTGTATTTTTTCGGCTGTGGCTGGGGTGATGTTTCCGAGGAATCGGATGGTGACATGTATGTTTTGCGGCTCTACGAGTTTCAAGTCGGCGCCTGTTTGAACCAGCCGTTTCTGTGCGGATGTGAACCTGTTCAAAACTGTGTCGTTTTCAATGTCAAAAGCTAAGAAGCTTCTTATGGAATCGGTCATTTCTGTTCCTTCCGGGTACTTTTTACATTTTCCTCTCATAAATGCTTTTTAATTTTAGATGTTGCTATTGTAAGAAATAACAAAAGGGTGCGACATGACGGCTGATAAAATTGTTGTTGGTTTGGCTGGGATGCCTGGTTCAGGTAAGTCTCTTGTGGTGGCGGCTGCTCGCTTGGAAGGTTTCGGCGTGGTTGTTATGGGCGACGTGGTTAGGGAAGAGACTGAGAAGCGTGGGTTGGAGTTGAATCCGCAGAATATTGGGCAGGTGATGCTTGAGCTGCGGCGGAACGGCGGCGCCAGCGTGGTGGCTGACAAGTGCATTCTGAAGATTGAGCGGAAGCGAAGCGCGAAGGTTATTGTGGACGGCATCAGAAGCCTCAGCGAGGTTGAAGCTTTCAAGAAGCATTTCTCCAAGTTCAGCTTGGTTGCTGTGCATGCTTCGGCTGAAGCGAGGTTTAATCGTCTTTACCGTCGCCGTCGGAGTGATGACCCTGACGGGTGGGAGGTTTTTCACGAGCGGGACATGCGTGAGCTTGGGGTTGGTTTGGGGAACGCCATTGCGATGGCTGAGCATGTTATTGTTAATGAGGGTAACCGGGATGCGGCTAAGTCTCGGGCGAAGAAGGTTTTGTGGAGGATTGGGCGGCAGTGGAAGAGATAACGGTTCACGTTGAGGCGGAGGTTAACCCGACGGAGGATGAGGCTAAAGTGGAGAAGGCTGTGGCGAACCTTTTCACTGGTGCGTCCGTGGAGGTTAAGCCGTCTTACAAGGGCAGCGTGCTGTATGCTACGGCTGAAGGGCGCGAGGCGCTGGTTAAGTTCCGTAACCTGCTCGGTTCCGACCGCATCCGTGACGCCGCCCGCAGAGTTTTTCTCGGTGGGATAAGGGGGAACGCTGTCAGTTTTTGCTTGAACAAGCAGGTGGCGTTTGCGGGTCACGTTTCCTTCTGCGAGGAAACCGGGGAGTCTCCGCTTGGATCCATCAAAGTTACCGTTGAGTATGATGAGCCGCGGCAGCTTGTTGAGTGGTTGGCGTCGAGGAGCACTTAGGGGGTTTTTGGGTGTCGGAGAAGGCTGTGGTGAGTGAGCGGGGCGCGGTTTTGCTGGGTGATTCGGTGGCTTGTGACGCGTTTGACGCGGAGAGGCCTTTGCGTGTGGTTACTCATGCTCATGCGGATCACTTGGTTGGTTTAAGGCGGAGTTTGAAGAGCTGTGACAAGGTTTTGATGACTCGGGCTACGCGGGACCTTATTGGGGTTGTGAATGGTTCGTTGCCGCTTGATGCTGGTTCGGTGCAGCTTTTAGAGTATGGGGAACCGTTTGAGTATGGTGGCGAGCGGGTGACGCTTCTTAAGGCGGATCATATTTTGGGTGCGGCTCAGGTTTTGGTGGAGACCTCTGAGGGTAGGCGTGTGGGGTATACTGGTGACTTCAGGGTTGACGGCACGGAGCCTCTGTTGGATTGTGATACGCTGGTGGTGGAGGCGACTTATGGGAGCCCATGGTTTAAGCGCGCTTTCAAGGTGGATGTTCGGGAGCTGCTGGTTTCTATGGTGGAGAAGAATCTTCGGCAGGGTGCGGTTTACGTTTTTGGCTATTATGGTAAGTTGCAGGAGGTTATGCAGATTCTTCGTCGGGCTGATGTTTATGTGCCGTTTGTTATGCCTGAGCGGATGTTTCATGTTTCTAAGATTTGTGAGGCTCATGGTATGGAGCTTGGTGGTTTGACGCTTTCCTCTGCGCAGGAGGGTAGGAGCTTGTTGGATGAGGATTTGCCTTGTGTTGCGTTTTATCATATGAATACTCGTAAGAGGGTGGGCTTGAGTAGTTCTCGTATTTGTGTTAGTGGTTGGGAGTTTCGTTCTCCGTGTAGGCAGATTGGGGAGCGGGAGCATTTGGTTGCTTTGAGTGATCATTCGGATTTTTGTGGTTTGATTGAGTATGTTCGGCGTTCTATGCCTAAGCGGGTGGTTACGGATAATTATAGGGTTAGTCATGGTGTGACTTTGGCTAGGGAGATTAGCAGGCGTTTGGGCATACCTGCGGTTGCTATGCCTTGTTAGTTTTTGGTGGGGTTTGTTGTGTGTATATTTGTTGAACAATAACGTTTAGTGAATATTACGACACAATATTTATTTCACTGTGCCAGTAACCTTTCCCCTATAAGGGTTCGGAACACGATTCCGAGTTCAAAGACGAGAGCGCACCGCAATGGCAGCCCCACTACAGCCCGAATTCTTCCTATTGCTGGGCATAGACCTATTCCTAGCGACAAGCCTACTCTCCTGCCTAATCGACAAGCACCTGCCATGGCAACTCCCATACCTCTACCAAGTCGTATCCCTCGCCGGCTTCGGACAACTACTCGTAGCCAAAGAATTCATGACCGTATTCGGCGAATACACCCGCTTCTGGTTCAGCATCCTCTACCTAACAGTAGCCCTCGTAAACATCATAGCACTCAACGCCTACCTCGGCATAGTCAAAAAACTGCTCACCCACGCCAAACTCTTTACTCTGGCAGTGTCTTTTCCCTCTCTCGCAATCTCACTGTTCTTCTTGACAAGCTACTTCACTGGCGCAACGCATCCAATAGCCATACTTCCACAGGTGTCATGGGAAGGCACCTTCATAGGCATCGTAGCATTCGACACGTTCGTGGTGGGATTCGGCACCTACATGTTCTTCAAACCAAAATGGTTGTACATCGCCATAGGCTCAACCGCAGCAATAACAGGCGCAGCAGCATACACCCTCATCAAGCCCACATGGGACACCGGAGTCTTCCTCGCCTCAGCCATAGCCCTCGCCATAGCCTGCATGATAGTCCTCAGCGTAAGCGTTTACATATTCATCAGAATTTGGAAAGAAACCCTTAAAGAAAAAAGACGAAAACGGAGGTGAAAAGAAAAAATGAACGTGAACTATAAAAAAAGCCTAAAAATAGTAACCTTGCTACTCAGCGCCGTGATTATTGCCTCAGTTAGCGCCGCGACCTACAGCTATATGTACATTGACGGAAGTGTAACCGTAGGTACTGCTAAATTACTTTGGATAGCAGGCGCAGATGCCCCTGGAGATATTAGTGTTGCAGGTGGCACAGTTACAATGGATCTAGATGTGCAACCAGGCGTAAATCAAAACTTCACAGAAGCTTTGTTCCTTAAGAACCAAGATTCAGCAAGCCACAACTTGACTATTACCGTGACAACAGCCCTTTCAAGTAGCGACTTCGATATTGCAAATGCGTACATATATGAAAATGCGACAACCCCCGGAACATGGACACATCTTGACACTCTAACGCTGACAACAGCAGATGACCAATACTCTAGTTACACTGGCAACACACCACTCGCAAACGATGGCTACTATCGATTTACATTTGAAATACAATCAGACCCTGCTGCATCAGGCGGTTACGACTTCGATCTGCAAGTAGTGTACGAGTAGTGACATTCCATCCCTTTTTCTTATTTCCTTTTCTACTTTTCGACATAAATATTTCAAAATATCTGAGAGAAAAAATAGTCAAAGTTTAAAAGTGCAAGCCGAAACCTATTTCATGCCTTCACTATAAAACAGAACGGTGAATAACTCTGAAAAAATCATCTTCAATCTCTGGTTTCTACAAACTCAGCCCTAAAGAACGCTTAGCTATTGTAAAAGATTTTACTGGTTTATCTGATGAAGAATGCAAGTTGTTGTTGGATACTGGTTCTTTGTCGTTGGAGGCGGCTGATCGTATGATAGAGAATGTGGTTGGCGCGTTTCCTCTGCCGTTGGGTATAGGTGTTAATTTTCTCATTAACGAGCGTGATTATCTTGTTCCTATGGCTATTGAGGAGCCGTCTGTGGTTGCGGCGGCAAGCTACGCGGCTAAGATGGTGCGGAAGGGCGGCGGGTTCCACACGAGCAGTACGGCGCCTGTGATGATTGGGCAGATTCAGGTGGTTGACGTTGCAGACGCCGAGGCGGCTAAGCAGCGCGTTTTAGCTGCGAAGCAGGACATTTTGGAGGAAGCTAACGCGCAAGACCCTGTGTTATCGTCTGTGGGCGGGGGCGCAAAGGACTTGGACGCGAAGGTAATCAGCACCACCGTGGGCGATATGGTTATTGTGGAGTTGCACGTGGACTGCCGCGACGCCATGGGCGCGAACGCGGTTAACACTATGGCTGAAGCCGTCGCCCCAACCGTGGAGCGCGTAACGGGCGGTCGCGTTTACCTCAGGATAATCAGCAACTTAGCCACCAAACGCCTCGCCAAAGCATGGTGCACCGTGCCCAAAGACGCCTTAGGCGGCGAAGAAGTGGTGGACGGCATCGTGAACGCCTCCGCCTTCGCAGCCGCAGACCCCTACCGCGCGGCAACACACAACAAGGGCGCCATGAACGGCATAATCGCCGTCGTCCTCGCCACGGGAAACGACCACCGCGCCATAGAAGCAGGAGCCCACGCCTACGCCGCCCTAAACGGCAAGTACACATCGCTTTCCACGTGGGAGAAAACAGAGAACGGCAACCTCAAAGGCACCATCGAACTGCCCATGGCTGTAGGCTTAATCGGCGGAGCCGTCCGCACACACCCCATAGCCAAAATCGCCCTGAAAATCCTCGGCGTAAAAACAGCCAACGAACTCGCAGAAGTCCTCGCCGCCGTCGGCTTAGCCCAAAACCTCGCCGCACTCAGAGCCCTAGCACACGAAGGCATCCAACGCGGACACATGTCCCTCCACGCAAGAAACATCGCCGTAGCAGCAGGCGCAACAGGAGAACTCATAAACACAGTAGCCGAACAAATGGTGAAAGAACGAAAAATACGCATGGACCGAGCCAAAGAACTAATCAAAGAACAAAACAAATAGTTGAAAAAAGGCAAATCTGCGTACCAAAATCAACAATTGTTATACGCCTTGACAGCAATCTATTTTAAACTTTAACCAACAGACCTCAGCAAACGGCAAATACTAAACCAGTCATATTTGGAGCCTATTAGGATCCTAATAGGAATTCGTTGCAGAAAAGGGGGAGGGGGTCTATCTCAGCGCCAGAAAACGGGGGGTAGGTCGCTATTGCCGCGGAAAACGCACTGTGGATTTCCCTGCAGTTTAGTATATATAAGGAGGCTATAGGAAAATTTTCACGCGTCAGATGGTTGGTAACACAACTTCTTTAAAACTGGACATGTTATAGTATTGTTACGTGAGAGGAATCAAGTTATGCCTATTGATAAAACACCTGAAGAAAACGCGATTCTCTTTGTTTGGTTTAATCATTACGCTGGAGTGTTAATTAAAACCCCTTCGAAAACCCTTGTTATCGACCCTGTGGATATACGTGCTCGTAGTTTCCCTGACGCAGATGCAATCTTGATAACGCACGAGCACTACGACCATTTGGACCCACGTTTAATCGCGGAAATCCAGAAAGCCACAGACTGCATGATAATCGCCGACGCCGCATCCGCACAACGCCTGCAACACGCCATCCCACCCGAAAAACTGCATCAAATCCGCCCCAACGACGAAATCAAAATCGGCGAAGTCACAGTCAAAGCACAAAAATGCAACCACCCCGCAACCACACCAGTAACCTACATAATCACAAGCGAAGACGGCGTAAAAATATTCCACACCGCCGACAGCCTACCATTCCCCGAACTCGCAGACATCGGCGCAAAAGAAAAATTCGACGTGGTCTTCTGCACCGTAGGAATCGCACCAGGAACCTCACCAGAAACAGGCTTCGAAATCGCACGCCTAACCAAACCCCAAGTCGCCGTACCATACCACACAAACTCAAAAGAATACCAACAAGAATTCGCCGCCATCCTGAAAGCAGAACAACCCAGAACCGCATGCTTGATCCCCGAACTCAACAAAATATACCAAGTCTCAAAAAGGAAGTGAAACCTTCACAACCCAAAAAACCAACCAAAAAAAGGTTGAAATAGCAAAAATCCTACACAAAATCGACGCCCTAAAATTCGGCGTCTTCACCCTCTCAAGCGGAAAACAAAGCCCCTACTACATAGACCTCAGAGTAGTCCCCAGCTTCCCAGACGCATACAGAGACATATGCAACTACTACACAGAATACATAACCAACCACATAGGCCCAGAAAACTTCGACAGAATCGCAGGAGTCCCACTCGCAGGAATGCCCTTCGCCTCACAAATCGCCTACAACCTCAAAAAACCCTTCCTCTACGTACGCAAAGGCACCCGAAAACACGGCAGACAAAGAAGAGTCGAAGGAATCCTCGTCTCCGGCGACAAAGTCTTACTCATCGACGACCTCATCACCACAGGCCTAAACCTGAAAAAAGCAGCCGAAGCCATAAGAGCCGAAGGCGGCGTTGTAACCGAAGTCGTAGCGTTGCTGGACAGAGAAGAAGGCGGAAAAAAGAAACTTGAACAAAACGGCATGAAAGTCCACACCCTACTGCAAATCAGGGAAGTAGCCAACACGCTGTACGAAATAGGCGCAATCGACGAAGAAAGCCTCAAAACTATCCTAAAACAGATCAAAAATAATAAAGGGAAGTAGCAGAAACCTGCACTACTCGTAGAATATCAGCTTTTTCTCTTCCAACAACACGTGCAGCTTTTGCACCGCATCAAAAACGTCCTGCTCCTTCTTCGCTCCAGTGCAAACCAGCTTCCCACTCGCAAACAACAAAATCACAACCTTCGGCTCAGCCATCCGATAAATCAAACCCGGAAACTGCTCAGGCTCATACATCGTCCTTTCAAGCGAAAAAGCCGCCTTCTCCAAATCAATCATGCCGCCCAAACTCGCTGACGCCACAATGTTTTGTATCTTCAACTCAGGCTTGCTGATGATTATTATCCCGCCTTTCTTCAACTCCTTAACCACCTTCATAACGGCTCTACGCGCTTCCTTCTCCGATTTCGCGCCGGTACACACCATCTTTCCCGAGTTAAAAATCAACGTCGCCGTCTTCGGTCTCTTCAACCTGAAAACAAGCCCAGGAAACTGTTCCGGACGATACTCCACACCCGGATACCCTTTCACCACAGCATTCAAGTCAACTTTCTGATTCAACGTTGCAGAAGCAACCACGTTCTCAATGCTTATTGTTGCTTTAACTTTTGGCATTAACTCCCCTTCCAATTTAGCAAGTTTAAATACCCTTCTTTATAAGCAAGGTATCTTTATAAATAAATCTATTTTTTAATGAATACACCTATCTTTTTGGTCATTTTCTTTTTCTGTATATTTGCTGGTTGTCGATGGTGGAAACGTATTCGTATCCAACTGCTATTAGTTTTGTAGCTTCTTCAACGGTCTCTGCGACTTTTACATGATACTCGTCGTTTCCTTCTTGGAACAATGCCTGCTCCAAGTTGACGTAGATTTGTGTTGCCAAGATGTTTCGATGTCCGAGCAGTTTTTGAACATGGATTAAATCTGGTTTTTTGTGGTATTGCATCGTACCGAACCAATGTCTTATCAGATGAAAATGTATCTTTGCTAGTCTCGGATTGCCAAGTTTTGTAGCCAGTCTTCGTCGTGAATGTTTAAAGCAGTTTTGGGCAGATGTCGGTTTCACTCCAGCAAAGATTAATTCGTTTTTCTTTGGCAATGCAGTGAGCATACCGACAAGCTTGGATGATACTTTGAAAGCACGAGGTCGTCCATGTTTTTCTGGATTGTTCAGCGTTAGTATGTTTCTTTCGGTGTCAAG
>Ga0307423_1002107_pt1 | contig 11423 bp, 9 predicted proteins | sample SalMarWE160310MG_FD_202154 | JGI IMG/M metagenome (GOLD analysis project Ga0307423, IMG submission 202154) | Salt marsh sediment microbial communities from the Plum Island Ecosystem LTER, Massachusetts, United States - WE1603-10 | ecosystem: Environmental > Aquatic > Marine > Intertidal zone >...
CCCGGGCGCGGCACGCTGGCTGCCGGTGCTGGCCGCCGGCCTGTGGCTGGTGCACCCCCTGAACCTGACCACGGTGCTCTATATCGTGCAGCGGATGGCCGGCCTGTCGGCACTATTCAGCGTGGCCGGCCTGTGCCTTTACCTGCTGGGACGGCTGCGCATGCGCGAGGGCAGGCCGGGGCTGCACTACATACTCGTCGGGCTGCTGGTGTTTGGCGCACTGGCCGTGCTCAGCAAGGAAAACGGCGTACTGCTGCCGGTCTTCATGCTGGTGCTGGAGATCGCCCTGTTCCGCTTTCGCGACCAGGCCGGACAGATCGACAGGCGGATCGCCGGCTTTTTCTTGCTGTGCGTTGCCTTGCCGGCACTGCTGACCTTGATGGTGCTGCTGTTCGAGCCCGACAGACTGGCCAATTACAGCATCAAGCCCTTTACCCTGGAAGAACGCGTGCTGACCGAGGCACGGGTGCTGATGTTCTACCTGAAGATGATTATCATGCCCTCGATCAATGAACTGGGGCTCTACCACGACGACATCCCGCTGTCGCAGGGCCTGCTGGACCCGCCCACCACACTGCTGTCACTGCTGGCCATTGCCGGGCTGCTGGCCACGGCGTTCGCGCTGCCAGCACGGCATGCGCTGGTCAGCCTGGGCATCCTGTGGTTCTTCGCCGGTCACCTGCTGGAGTCAGGCATCATTCCCCTGGAGATCGCCCACGAACACCGTAATTACCTGGCCGATTACGGCATCCTGCTGGCGGCCGGCGCCTTTGCCAGCCAGTTGAGGATGCGGGACAATGCCAGGCTCATCCAGGCCGGCAGCGCAGCCCTGTTCCTGCTGCTGTTTTCCTACACGACCTGGCTCAGGGCCGGACAATGGTCAGACAACATCCAGCATGCCATCTACGAGGCCCTGCATCATCCGGAGTCGACACGAGCGGTTTTTTCGGCCGGCCGGATCCATGCACGCCTGGCGCTGAAGGGCGTCACAGCAAGCGAGGCGGAAGCGTTCAGGTACCTGGAACAGGCCCGCCGGCTGGACGAGACCGGCATCATGCCGGATGTCACCCTGATCATGCTCAAGTACTACCTCGGCAAGCCGGTCGAGCCCGCGCGCTTCACCGAAATCAGGCGCAAGCTGATAGAGTATCCGCTGTCGACCTCGGATATCAGCAGCCTGCAGGCACTGACCGAATGTTTCGGCGACAGCTGCGATATCCCCGCTGATGTGATGGAGGAAATGCTGACCCTTGCACTGGCCAATATCAGGACGTCGCAGTTGTTGACGATTTACGGTTTCTTCCGCATCAACAAGCTCGGTGATTTCAACACCGGACTCGAGGTGTTTCGCGAGATAACCGAGAGATATCCCGGCGAATCCCAGCACTGGGTCAACCTGATCAACCTTCTGATCGTCATGGAACGTTACGAGGATGCCGAACAACAACTGGCACAACTCAGGAATATCAGCAGTTACGGTGGCAACGATACGCTGTTTGACATGCTGGAAAGCGAAATCAACACGGCCCGCACGGTAAACACCGCCCTGACCAGCCAGGGCGCAGCACAAGAGACATCCCAATGAGCAAGGAAGTCAGCATTATCCTGCCTGCCAAGAACGAGGCCGAGAGCCTTAAAACACTGCTCCCTGCATTACGGGGCAAATTTCCGGATGCGGAGGTCATTGTCATCGATGACGGCTCGATAGATGGCACCCCCGATGTGTGCCGGCAGTCCGGCGTGCGCATCCTCTCGCATATCTATTCCATGGGCAATGGTGCGGCTATCAAGACCGGCGCACGCAATGCGGAAGGTAATATCCTGGTCTTCATGGATGCCGACGGGCAGCACGATCCCGATGACATCCAGCAGCTGATCGACGGGGTCAACAAGGGTTACGACATGATGGTCGGCGCGCGTCATCTCGACAGTCATGCGTCACTGACACGGCGCATCGGTAACAGCATGTATAACCGGCTTGCCTCGTGGATGACCGGTTATCCCATCCAGGATCTGACCTCGGGGCTGCGCGCCGCACGGGCGCGTCATTTCAAGAAGTTTCTGTACCTGCTGCCCAACCGGTTTTCCTACCCGACCACCAGCACCATGGCGTTCTTCAGGTCCGGACTGCCGGTCGGTTACGTGCCGATCCGGGCCAAAACGCGCACCACCGAGACCAAGAGCCACATTCGGGTGTTTCACGACGGTTTCCGCTTTCTGATCATCATCGTGAAGATCGGTGCGCTGTTCTCGCCGATGCGTTTCTTTCTGCCCATCAGCGGGGCACTGCTGGCGTCCGGCCTGTGCTACTACGCCTATACCTATTATTCCTGGGGTCGGCTGACGAACATGAGCACGGTTCTGTTCCTGTCCTCGCTGTTCACCTTCCTGATCGGCATCGTCTCGGAACAGATTTCCGCACTGCATTACAAGGATATTGTCGAGACCAGAAGGCGCACCACAAGACTGGATGAAGAAACACAGGAATGATGTACAAGGGTGATTTTCCCATAACACCGTTCACCCCTGCCTTCAGCAGCTTTTCAGTGCCATGAAGACTCACGGGATGATGTACAGGGTCAAGCTCAGTCTTGCAGGTAACAGTGTCAGGGGCGGGATAGCTGCAAATGCGGGCTGGCTGTTCTTCGACAAACTGTTGCGCATGCTGGTTGGCCTGACAGTCGGTATCTGGCTGGCCAGATACCTTGGTGTGGCACAGTTTGGAAAACTGAGCTATGCCATTGCATTCACTGCCCTGTTTTCCGCTTTCGCCTCACTCGGACTGGATAAAATTGTTGTGCGGGATCTGGTCCGCGACAAGGACCACAGAGATATCATTCTCGGTTCTGCATTCGTAATGAAACTCGCTGGCGGGTGCCTGGCAGCGTTTCTTGCACTCACTATCATCAGGCAGCTTCACCCCGGCGACACTACAACCCAATGGCTGGTAGCGATCATAGCAGCGGGCATGATCTTCCAGTCGGTAGATATTTTCGACTTCTGGTTCCAGGCTCAGGTTCAGTCGAGATACGCAGTGTATGCAAAAAGTACGGCCTTCCTCGCCATGTCAGCTGTAAAAATCGGGCTGATCCTGAACGGCGCAGAACTCGTTGCATTTGCCTGGACCGCCCTGGCCGAAATCGTGATTGGCTCGATTGGTCTGGTCATGGCCTATTCAGCGACAGGCAATTCATTCGCTGGCCTGAAGGCAAGCCGTGGTGTGATTATCAGGTTCCTCAGCGAGGGCTGGCCATTGCTGTTTTCCGGACTGGCCATAACACTGTACATGCGAATTGACCAGGTAATGCTGGGAAAGATGGCAGGCGAACATGAGGTCGGACTTTATTCGGCAGCACTGACATTGTCCACCGCGTGGTACATTATACCCACGGTCATTATGAGTTCGCTAATGCCTGCGATAACGAAGAGCAGGTCGAATTCCACGACAGATTACTATCAACTCCTGCAGAAATCGTCCACCCTGCTTGCCCGTACCGCATATATTATTGCAATCCCAATGACGATCCTTTCCGTGCCCCTGATTACAGCCCTGTATGGAACAGCCTACCAGAATGCGGGGAGCATACTTGCAATCCATATCTGGGCCGCCCTGTTTGTATTTATGGGCGTAGCACATGGCCCATGGATGATAAATGAGGGCCTGGCGAAAATCAGTCTGTTCAATACAGCATCTGGCGCAGCGCTCAACATCGTCCTGAACTATCTGCTCATACCGTCCTATGGCGCAATCGGTTGCGCGATTGCCACCACTGCCTCCTATGGATTTTCAGGGTGGCTTGCCAATATATTGTTCAGCAGGACCAGAAAGATTTTTTACGTACAATCCAGGGCAATCTTTCTCGGTATCGGAAAATGACCAGACGGCCTCTTTCCAATATCATCCTGCGGCCGCTCAGACACATTTATCAAGACTACCTGAAAAGCTATGCTGTCAAATCATATTCACAGGAAGGTGAGGATATGATCCTGCGGCGCTTATTTGAACACGATACCGGCGGGTTCTATGTTGACGTAGGCGCACATCACCCAAGACGTTTTTCCAATACCTGCTTTTTCTACAACCGGGGATGGCACGGCATCAATATCGAACCAAACCCGGCAGGACACGCCTTGCTGGAACGCGCGAGGAAACGGGATATCAATATCCTGTGCGGTGTATCCGATACCTATGGCACTCTCGATTACTACATGTTTGAAGAGCCTGCGTTGAATACACTCGACGTCGCAACCGCGAACAGGCAATCTTCGTCAACAAGACTGCTTGATACCAGAAAGATAAATGTCAGCCGGCTCGAGACCGTCCTCGACAACAACATGCCCGCCGGTACCCGCATCGATTTCATCAATATCGATGTCGAAGGACACGACCTCAATGTACTGAAGTCCAACAACTGGCAGAAATACCGCGCGCGTCTCGTGATCGCCGAAGCCATCGGCAAAAGCCTTGAGGAAGTGCTCGACAGTGAACTGGCGGAATTTATGCGCAGCATCGACTACAGCCTCTTTGCAAAAACGGTAAATTCCATTATTTTTCGCGATACACTGACATCATGATCAGCTGGCGGATACAGTCAGGGACCGGTATCCATGTCCGCAGTTTGAAGTTTTCCAGAGCGGGAAGTCCTGGCGCGGCAGCTCGCCACGGTGGAGAGCACCCTGCCGGGGCAATACTACAAGCAACTGTTTATTATATATATTATATTTTTCCCGGCGCACAGAGCTACTGAAACCCGCGACAGCGTCCGATAACATGCCGGTAATGCAGGTGAGACAGCAATGAGCAAAAGAGTGATCATACTGGGTGGGGACGGATTCTGCGGCTGGCCAACGAGCCTGCATTTGTCCGAGCTCGGCCATGACGTCGTTATTGTGGACAACCTCTCGAGGAGAAACATCGACAACGAACTCGAGGCCAGCAGCCTTACGCCGATCACTGCCATGGGCACTCGCCTGCAGGCGTGGCGCGAGGCGACCGGAAGGGAAATCCGTTTTATCAACTTCGACGTTGCGAGGAACTACCATCGCCTGTTGACCCTGATGAAGGAATTCCAGCCGGATGCAATTATCCACTTCGCCGAACAGCGCGCCGCGCCGTACTCGATGAAGTCTTCCTGGCACAAGCGCTACACCGTTGACAACAACATCAACGCCACGAACAACGTGCTCGCTGCAATTGTGGAATCACAGGTCGACAGCCACATCATCCACCTCGGGACCATGGGCGTGTATGGTTACGGCACTGCCGGCATGAAAATACCCGAAGGCTACCTGAAGATCAGGATTGATGCCGACGAGGGCGAGGCCCTGGAACACGAGATTCTCTACCCGGCGAATCCCGGCAGTATTTACCATATGACCAAGACCCAGGACCAGCTGATGTTCGCCTTCTACAACAAGAATGACCAGGTGCGCATTACGGATCTGCACCAGGGCATAGTCTGGGGCACGCAGACCGAAAGCACCAAGAAAGACGAAAGACTGATCAACAGGTTCGACTACGACGGTGACTACGGAACCGTATTGAACCGCTTCCTCATGCAGGCCGCCATAGAATATCCACTGACTGTTTATGGCACAGGTGGACAGACCCGCGCCTTCATCCACATCCAGGACACCGTCAGGTGTATCGAAATAGCCTTGAACAATCCGCCTGCCAGCGGTGACCGGGTAAAAATCTACAACCAAATGACGGAAACCCATCGGGTCAGGGATCTTGCGGAGCTTGTGTCGCAGATAACAGGTGCCCGGATAGACTACATATCGAACCCGCGTAACGAGGCTGATGAAAATGATCTGTTTGTGGCCAACGATTCATTCCTTGGACATGGTCTGCAGCCGATCACACTGGCCGACCACCTGATGGAAGAAGTCGTCGATATCGCCCGTCGCTACGTCAGATCCTGTGACGTTTCAAAAATACCGTGTGCATCCTACTGGAACGCGGAAAGGGAAAAGTCATCGAGATAATCCGCCAGCGAAACGGTGACATCTTGAAAACACAACTGCAGGTACCTGTCTCTTTCCATATCTTCAACCGCCCGGAATCAACCCGGAGGGTCTTCGAGCAGATAAGGAAAGCGCAACCATCGAGACTGTTCGTCACCGCGGACGGTCCCCGCACCGATCGCCCGGATGATGTGGAGAAGTGCGCCCAGACCCGGTCAATTATCGATGACATAGACTGGGACTGTGAACTGACCACGTTTTTCTCGGATACCAATGACGGCAGCTTCAGGTCGACATCCGGCGGCATCACCCGGGTATTCGAGCACGTGGATCGCGCCATCATCCTCGAGGATGACTGCATACCACACGAGACCTTCTTCCGGTATTGTCATGAATTACTTGACTACTATGAAAATGACACGCGTGTGGCACTGATAGCCGGCAACAATTTCCTGGAGTCAGAAAACTATACGAGTTACAGCTATTATTTCTCGCGTTATACGCATATGTGGGGCTGGGCAACATGGAAAAGAACCTGGGACCAGCTGGATTTCTCCATGAGCAACTGGCCGGCATTCAGGGATATGGGCGGCCTGAAGACATGTTTCGACAAAAAGCACGAAATCGCCTACTGGCACGACATCATGCAGGGCATGTATCAAGGGGAAAGGGGACCGCACTGGGACTACTTGTTGATTCTATCCATGTACATGAACAATACACTCGCAGTAAAACCCGCCGCCAACCTCATAACCAATACCGGGTTTGACGAGGACGCCACACACTTTTCGCACAAGACCCGGGTTCACGATGTGCAACAGAGCGAGATGGGCTTCCCCTTGCGACATCCGCCGTTCGTATGCCGTCATCCGCTGGCGGACGACCACGTGGAATGCCGCATCTTCAGCATGGGTGCCGGCGAGCACATGCAGAGAAAGGTTGCCGGCCTGTTGCCGGAGCGCGTTTTCTCCATACTGCAGAGCGCCAAGAGAGGTCTGATCGGTCGCAAGCGCTGACTAAAGCTTCCTTAGAACAACGGAGAAATGATCGTATGTAAAAGGAATCTGCGGCGCGATACTGCCATCCTCTTTCAACCTGCCCGCAATCTCGCGATACAATCCCGGGACCAGCCGCCACATTGCATACTTGAGCAGTTGTTTCAGTTTGTAGGCGGCTGACTTGCCTCCCCAGCCCTTGTGATCGACCTCGTTCACTTCTACCACCTCGAAGCCATGCCTCGCCGCGTGGTAACGGATTGATTCCGGTCGCCAGAAGACATGATGCTCGAACAGGTTTGTATAACGCCAGCGTTCGGGACCGACCTTCCTTGCCCATACACTGCCGACATTGCCTGTCTCGAGCATGACCAGGCCACCTGCTTTAAGGAATTTGCCAAGGTTTCTGAAAGCCTGCAAGGGACTGTAAAAGTGCTCGAACACATCGAACACCGTCACAACATCGTACGGCTCTCCGTTCCAGGTCAAATCCGCCTGATCGAGCAAGCCGGTTATGAACTCGCCACGCAGGCAATCAGCCAGCCCGGGATGCATGAACAGGTCGAGACCGGATCTGCGCCCGGGCAGGTCCGCAAATGCCCGCAACAGGGCCCCGTTAGAGGGACCGATATCGAGCAGATCGAACGCCGTCGCTGTTATCAGGCGACGGACCAGGTCCTTCTCAGGCTGAAAGGCATAGCTGTCATTCCATACGGTCCCGGCCTTGCCGGCAAACACAGCAGTCAGATAGCCGGGTGACGGCAATACCGTCTTGAAATACAACCCGCAGGTCTTGCACTCCGCAAGGCCGATCCCGCCCACCGGCAACGGAATATGCTCACCAAGGAAATTGTAATGCTGACGCGGCAACTTCCCGCGCGGCGTAATCTCCTGCCCGTCACAGCCGGGGCACCTGTCAATCTCCAGCCACTGTTGTGTCATTCCGGGTTCCGGTTTCATGTCCTACACATTTTGTAGCTATACGCTATTACGCCAGCAGGGCATTACAGGCTGCCACACAAAACCATAAAGTCAGACCCCAAGGCAAACGAAGTACTATCAGTTATCTGACACACGGCTGGACAGGTTAGCGCCTTGCTCAATCCTGAAATCGGGCATTTTTGTCAAGACCATGCGGATAAGCGGCGTATTTCCCGCCTGATGGTCACATTTTCAGGCTTCCGTCTGCTTTAAACTGCCTATACCGTGCATCGGCTGTCGATCATGAGCAGGTGTCAGCTTTACATTTCTTCTGAAGTAGAAGGAGGTTGTCCATGTATAACCATTTATTGGTCCAAACCCGGACATATCGACTTCAATCAAGTCGGAATTTCGAAGCAATTCCGATGTTTTTTCATACCAGTCGGAATTATCAAGCACAATGAACCCATCATCCCGTAGCTTGCCGATCGCTTCCACGGCACATTCATACCGGTGACTGCCATCGATAATAACTACGTCGAAATCATCGGCATAATTGTCTATTGCCTTGATGTATTCCTTACCCTCCTCGAGCAAATGATATTCGGCACGAGCTGGCAATTTGCCCCTGATCTTGTCATACCATTCCTTGTTGTCCTCCACCGAGACGACCTTCTTGCAGCGCTCTGCCCAGAAGCGGGTAGAATTCCCGGAGCCATATTCAAAAACATTTTTATCTGAAAAATCCAGTTGCTTTATATATTCGATTGCCGGGTATGTATACCAGGGTACAGGTGCATCACTTGCATCAATACACTCCCAGCGTCGCATTGACTTATATTGTCCAAATTCAGCGCTTAACGTCCTGTAACTATGGAGCGTAGTCAGGACCTCTCTAGGCAACACTGATTTGATTATCTTCTTGATCATTATGATCCTTTGCGATTAGCCATGACCTCAACGAGGATTAGACAATCATACCTTTTTCTTTGCAACAGAACTTGTCGACATGAAGTGTCTGGCCATGAACTTTACGAGTTTTTTCACGCGTTACAGGTTAAACTTCAGAGCCGGGAACAACAGGGCAGGGTCCTCCGAAAAGCGGCCCCGAAAAGGGCAACAGAACTAGTTCAGGAATGACGCTGCACAACATACATATCCGACTGACAACAGCATGGCCGGGCCTGGCCGTTCAAACCAGGCTTGCCACACCAGGCGCCATCAAACGGTAATGCGCATACTGGCCATCACCAAGCGACAGTACATGAACAAGGATCTGCTGGATGACCGCTATGGCCGATTCCGGGAAATTCCACTGGCGCTGGCGCGCCGCGGGCATGAGGTCCGCGGACTGTGCCTCAGCTACCGGACGCGCGCGGATACGCAGGCTGTCGATACGGACCCCCGCTCCGGCGCATCCGTCAGCTGGGATTCGGCCAATCTCGGCAAACTGCTGGTGCCGGGCCTGGCCCGGTTCCTGCGAAAAGGCCGGCAACTCGTGCGTGACTTCAGGCCGGAGATCATCTGGGCCGGCTCGGACAGCTTCTACGGTCCCGCCGCCCAATTCATCGGCAGACATTCCGGCACTCTTGTCGTATTCGACATCTACGACCACTTCGAAACCTTTGCCTCGACAAAGATCCCCGGCCTTTTTGCGCTGTATCGCCGCTCGTGCCGGGACGCGGACGGCGTCACCAGCTTCAGCGAGGTCATGAGCCGGCACATCGTAGAGCAGTATGGACGCAACGGGCCGTTGCTGACCCTCGTGAACGGTACCGACAGGACGTTGTTCCACCCGCTCGACAAATCCGGCTGCCGCAGCCGGTTCGGCCTGCCGGCAGGCGCCAGGCTGCTGGGCATCGCCGGTGCTATCTCACAGAGCCGCGGCATCGAGACCGTCTTCCAGGCCTTCGAGACCTTGGCCCGGACCGAGCCTGAGCTGCACCTGGTGATCGCCGGCCCGCGTGACCCGGACCTCGACATCCCGGCCCACCCCCGGCTGCACGACCTCGGCATGCTGGATCATGCGGACGTGCCCTGCATGCTGAATGCACTCGATATAGGCATAGTCCCGCAGCGCGACAGTCCGGCCGGGCGCTTCGGTTTTCCCTACAAGGCCTATGAAATGATGGCCTGCGGCCTGCCCCTGGTCGCGGCCGATGTCGGCGCCATGAGCGGCCTGCTCGATGACTGCCCGGGCTGCCTGTACGCGCCGGATAACAGCACAGACCTGTGCCGGGCCATACGCTACCAGCTGGATGCCGCGCGCACCCCGACAAAGGTTGTCCCCGACTGGGACGATATAGCCGGCATACTTGAAGGATTTTTACTGAATTTGGCCAACCAGACCCAGCGAGCAGGATGACCCGGCAGCTCTTCATCATCATTCCGGTACTGAACCACTGGGAGCAGACGCGCACCTGCCTGGACCGCCTGATGTCAGGCAGCGACACCGGGTTCAGCGTGATCGTCGTCGATCATGGATCGACCGACGGCACGCGCGACGGCCTGCGCGATGAATTTCCGGGCGTCCTGCGCATTGCCGGCAATACCGACATGTGGTGGACCGCCGCCACCAACCTGGGCATTCGCGAGGCCCTGCAGCGCGGCGCCACCGATATCATGCTGCTCAACAACGACTGCTACGTCGAGCATGACACGATTGCGTGCCTGACAGGACATCAGGCTGACGCCGGCGAGGCCGTGATCGCACCGGTTCAGCGCAGCCTGGAGAGCGGCAGAATACTCACCCGCCGTATGACAACCTGCTTCCTGCTGGGATTTCCGACCCTGGTCCTGCCGGGCAGAAATATGTACCGCCCTCAGGAACACCGTCTGCTGGGCACGCCGCTGATCATTGGCGGCCGGGGTGTCCTGATACCGGCCGGTGTACTGGAGAAGACCGGTCTGCTGAACGAAACGGACCTGCCACACTACGGGTCCGACCACGACTTCTTCCTGCGTTGCAGGAAACTCGGCATACCGCTGTTCATCGCGAGCGATGCGGTCGTTGATATCGATGCCACGAGCACAACGCTCGCCGCACAGCATGGACACATGCCGTTCGCCCGCTTCCTGGCGAGCCTCAGGGAACGGCGCTCGCATCGCAATCTGCCCGAGCTCACCGCACTGTTCAGGCTGCATTATCCGATTCCCGGGCTGTACCCGCTTGGCGTGGCACTGAACCTGCTGCGCTATACGCTGGTATACGGCGCAGCCCGACTCCTGCACGCGGGTGGCCTGAAGTGATCGTCCTGTGCGCGCCGCCGGTATTCAGTGCACGACAGCGTGAACACGGCGTACGATCCAGGACCGCTGCCACTATTGGACAACTGCCGGTTGCATCCTGCCATCCCGACGAGATGCAGGCTGCAGGACACTATTGCGGCCATGCACCGGTGCGCAGGCCACATCATTCCATGCAGGGAGATCGACAGTCTTGAGCAGAGGATATCAATACGGTTTCTCGTCAGGCAGCCCCTACGTCTATGACGTGGAGAACCGGGAGAGAAAGGCGCGTACCATGACCGCGGTGCTGGC
>Ga0307423_1002111_pt1 | contig 11402 bp, 14 predicted proteins | sample SalMarWE160310MG_FD_202154 | JGI IMG/M metagenome (GOLD analysis project Ga0307423, IMG submission 202154) | Salt marsh sediment microbial communities from the Plum Island Ecosystem LTER, Massachusetts, United States - WE1603-10 | ecosystem: Environmental > Aquatic > Marine > Intertidal zone >...
AGCCTGGAACGCCTGGCGCGTCGAATACCCCGCCATTTTCCCCGATCTGAGCGACCATGTGTTCCTCAACTGCCAACTTGCGAGAGCGAACCTTTCGTTCACAAACCTCTCCAACGCGAACCTTTCGGGCGCGGACCTCTCGGACGCGGACCTCTCGCGTGCGAACCTTTCGGGCGCGAACCTGGAGAAGGCGAACCTCTCTGGCGCGCGCTTGCGCTATTCAAGAGGCCCCTTGGATAATGCGACGCTCTCGAACGCTGACCAAACACGTTCGTTCATTCCACATTCGATTCTCTCTAACGCAAAACTCGCCAAAGCTAATCTCACAAAAGCCCATTTTGAGAGCGCAATCTTTCGAGACGCGAACCTTGAAGGCGCATCCCTCACTAAGGCTCACTTGTCTGACATTGATTTCATTAACGCAAATCTTCGGAACACACTGTTCACAAAATCGGTTCTTAAGAACGTCTCTCTTCAAAATGCAGACATCGCTGATGCGGACTTCACAGGCGCTATCTTTATAGGACCTGTGTTACTTTCTCAAACCACCCTCATCAATTTGAAAAAGTCCCTCTCCGAAGAACAACTCACCGAGGCCACCTTCTTTTCTTGTAGTTGACCCGCCCTCCGCCGCCGCCCCGGCGTAGCCCCGCATGGAGCGAGGGTCCCCGCCCACGTGGCCGATGCAGCCAAGCCCGGCCAACCCGCTCACGATGACGATCCAGGCGGCAGCGCCGTCAAATCCAGCCTCGGCAGATACCCCCGCCGAATGCACAACCGGATGAACAAAACATGCAGAAAGACCCACCCCGCCATGCCCTCTCGCGTCGGAAAATCCATATTCATAACCGTCCCCTCCGCATTTCCGCCAGGGCCGCGAGGACGAACCCGGCCAGCCCGGCCAATCCGATCGCCCCGGCCGCCCAGATCGAGACCGGCAGCCCGCCCGCCTGATGGCTCAAAACGCCGTTGATCGCTTCAAGCATGGGTCCTCCCGGCGCACTCCGTCCGCCTTGGCGCACCCTTGATGCTCAACCCCAAATATCTCCATCTTCCGGTTCCAGGTCGCAGGCGAGAGGTAAAATCCATAGGCCTGCATCCTCCCGCAAACCTCGCAGCGCATCTCCCGCTTGTCCGCGTCGAACCGGACATGCCCGTCCTTCACGCCCGCTCTCCCGCCGCCAGCCGCTGGCGGTCCAGCCCGGCGGGCGCGTCTTCCAGGTGTGCGAACCGGCGCACCCCGGCCACGGTCGCGGCCGCACCGCGCAACGCCCTGGTCTGCCCCGCCCCGAACTTGCCGCTCTCCGCCGCCCTGACCAATGCGGCGATGGCCGCATCCAGATCCTCGACAGGTGACCGCATGCCCATCACGCCCCTCCCCGCCATCCCTGCTGAAATGCCTCGCGGCCCGCCCCGGCCGAACCCAAAACCCTGGCCGCCTCGCGCCGCAGATCCGTCGGCCCGTCGCAGGCCCGCAAAAGCCGCGCCGCCACGTCCTCGACCGCCGCCAGCCGCCCGATCAGTCCGGCGCAGCCCTCGCAGCCCGTGTCCGCGTCCTCGTCGCGGCCGTAGACCGCCACCGGCCGCAGCCGTATCTTCCCGGCCTCGAACTCGCCTCGGCCCACCGCCTGCGGCGTCTCGACCAGGAACTCCATGCGCCGGAATTGGTACCCATGGGCGGCCAGGCCATCGAAACACGGCCAGTCCGTGGCGCCCTGAAACGCCTCGCGCACGCTCCCGAACGTCCCCGGATAGTTCAGCCTGATCTCGCCCGCCATCACGACCTCCTCATGATTCAGTCCCGCACATCCCGCCTCTCCAACTCCGGAACACATAGCCAAAAATCGACTAATCTATTCACCATAAGTCATTAGATTTATTAATATAGGTTGCACAAAAAATAAGCTCATACATAATCTAGTAGAATTTCAACTTCCCTCAAAAAGGAGAAGCTATGTCCCCCAAAAAACCGTCTCTTATTACCAAATTCCTCGGCATCGTTTATTCGCCGGAGCACCCCTTTGCCCTCCTGAGGTTTGAAATGGATGACGGCAATCGTCTCGCCCTCCCTCTCAACACCGATTCCTTCCACTCATTGCGGGCCGCCCTGGACACTCTCCCGACAACCGTGGGCGGAAGATCTCGTCCAGCCGAGGACGAATCCGAATAGCCCCCGCCGACTCGTCCGCCGGAGCAGGCCTCGAAAATACGGCCTGCTCCACAAACAAGTTCTTCTCCATCACCCCTCCCCGTCTCCGCCCCATCCGGCCGCGCCGCGCAAACCGGCCACGGCCTCCATGGCCTTCTCGATCACGTCGAACAGTTCGCGGATCAGCCGCCGGGCGTTGGTCTTGTTGATGTTGTTGTCAGCCACCGCCCGCTCGCATTCCCTGGCCACGTCGCCAAGTTCCCGGAAAAGCCCGCCCAGGCTGAACAGCAGCCCCTGACAGTCCAGGCTCTCGAAATCCCGGCGCAGCCCGCCCGCTTCGGCCGAGGCCTTGATCCAATCCAGAATCAACGTGGAACGGGTATGCAGGCAGAACGCCCCGATATTCGGCAGACTGGGCCAGTAGTCCTCGGCCTTGTCCCGGATTCTGGACAGGTTCGACGGCCCCCAGCCCACCAGCGCCCCGACCTCTTCCCAGGACCGCCCCGAGCCGCGCACCATCACGTCGAGCACCTCGCCCAGGGACAGTTTCACCAGCTGCAACGTGTTTTTCTTTTCCATGTCACACCTTGACGCCTGAAATGTTTTTAGTTTTTGTGGCCATCATGGCCCGCGCCGTTCACCCAAAAATCCACCACTGCCCGCTCCTCGCCCCGCCAGGCGCAGGTCATGGCTCCCTCAAGCTCTTCGGCCGGGCAGCCCAACCGCTCCACCGCGAACGCTTCTATCCGGCGAAACATCTCCAACTGCCCGTCATTATCCTTTGCGCCCTGGTTGACGAACCCGATGGCCGGACACTCGAACCGCGATTCCCGGCCGATGTTGTTCCCGAACGCCACCCACAGAGTCAGGATCGAAATGGCCCGCCCGTCCGGGGCGCGAAACATGTGCCAGTGCTTGTTCCGCACGGTCTCGCCGGGGTATTTTTCAGGGAAGAGCGCCCCGCCCTGCGGGCGGCCAACCAGGCCGCCCGAGGCGGAGCTTTTGGGGGTGGAGCCGCCGTCAAGGAGGGGGACGGCGCCCGGCCCCGCAGGGCCGGAAAGATCGAACAGCGACAAGCGCCCACTCACGCCGCCGCTCCCTGGCCCGCCTCGGCCTGCGCCTTGGGCTTGGGGCTGGTCTTGACGGCTCGGCAAATTGTTGCGAATCTGTTCACGTAAATTCATAGGTTTTCCTTTTTCTGGCCGGACGAACCTAACCCGCTGCTCGTAAAGGCAAAGTCATGAGCGAACAAAGCATTGATGAAAAAATCAGCGAACTCGCGAAAAACCGAAATAACGACGCATTTGGCATGGCCTACAAATTGACAGAAACTTACGCTGGTTCGGCAAATGCCAATGCGATCCAAATACCCGGTCTTTTCAAGGCCCTGTTCACCTTGTTTGAAACTGGTAAGGCGTAACGTCCGCCAGATTTTTGCGCGCCCCGCAACGGACGAACACGGCCTCCCGGATCTCCTTGTCGTCCGCGCCCAGTGCGCGCAGGCACCCAGCCAGATCCAAAAGCTCCCGGCCGAATTCCGTCTGGACCTGGACGCCTGAAAGGGTCTTTGTTTCTTCGCCGCTCATGGCAACCTCCACCCCGGCCTGGCTCGCCGGGCCGAATTGATGCGAAATTGAAAGTGTTATTGTTAATTTGGCAGATATGAGAAATTTATTATTTTTGTAAGATTTTTCTTAATATTGAGATAATAAACTTGGAAATTACAAAACAAATTATTGATATAATTGATAAAGAAATTTCTGAGAGACTTGGAATATCTCAGAAAGATCTTAGCGATCAAAAAATTGAGAATTATCTAGGCATCAAGGCGCACCGTATTCGAGCTTGGCGAGGCGGTCAGCGACCCAGCGCGGATGATTTGGAGACACTTTCTAGGAAGCTTGGTTTTTCACCTCGCTGGCTGCTTCTTGGCGAAGGATCAATCCGCGAGACAATGAATCCAGATGATGAGCCCAAACCTGCGACCCCATTAGAATCAGAGTTACTGACCCTTGAAAAAATCCTCCGCCGGGCCAATGCCTCGGACGAGGAGATCCGGCGCAATGTGGCCGAGTTGTTGCGGAGGTCGCCTAAGCGACCCGGAAGTGCCCAATATCCGGATTCTGGAGAGTTGGCGGTTTCTGAAAGCCACCCTGCTGTCCATGAGGGAAAAGAGGTGTTCAGGAGCAAAGACTAGGACCAGACTCTGACCAAGCCCCAGGGCGCGGGTCCGCGTCCCGAGCCCCCGGCTCGGATTGCTCGCGTCAGCTGAAACCGGTTATTGCGTACTCTAGAATAAAACAGGACGGTTTATTCAGGAATTCCATACCGTGAGGGGTGATAATTCATGAACAACGGAACGAAAACCTGTCCCCACTGCAAGGCCGAATACTCCCCCACCGACTGGCCCGACAAAAGCCCCTGTCCGTCCTGCGGAAGACAGCCGACCGCTCTTTCCCCGCGTAACATTTTTCTCATCACCCTGGTCATGGCCATCCTCGGCGGCCTGCTCGGCCTTTGGCTGGCTACGCCATCCGCGCCATGAAAAAACTGATTACGCTTTTCCTCGCAGCCATCCTGGCCGTCGCCTCCGGCCTGTTCTGGGCGCACATCACCCGTCCCGCGTATTCCCTCAAACAGGCCAGAGAGGCCGTCAGAGACCGCGACCTAGAAGCGTTTACAAAATATGTGGACATGGATTCCGTGGCGGACTCCTACCTTGACCAAGCCCTGAACGAAGCCGCTTCATCGCCCGATTCTGATAATGAGGCGGCCTTGATTGGCCGCTCCTTGGGCATGGCGATGATCCAGGCTGCGCAACCAGGCATGGCGGCAAACCTCGTGCGCCAGTTCGAACGAAGCCTGGAAAATGGCGACCTGGAAAAAAACGTCTTTCAGAAGTCCGGCGACGCAGTCTCCCTGGCGTACGTGATTGAGGAAGGCAAGACCGCCCTCGCCGGTTTTGAAACACAAACCGACAAGATAGGCCAAACCGGCGTCATGGAGATGACCCTACGCGACATGGGCTCCTATTGGCGTATAACTGCGCTTAAAACAAACGCACCAAACCGCGCGCTCAAGATCCCCAACCGCAAATCGCTCCCCCTCTGCGTCACCAGGGCGGGATATCACTACGCAAAAACGCGAGAGAACCTGGAGAAGGCCCAAACAGCCATCTCGAAAAACGACCCCAAAACACACGCAACCCTCAAGAACTCAGACCGCATCAGGGATCTTCCCGGAGCCGAGCGTGTCTGGCTCCTGAGCAAAACAGCCGACAACGCCCTTGTCGAAATACTCTTCCAAAAAAGCAAACAACCTTTCTGGACCTTCAACGAAGCCTTGGGGTGTAAATAGCTTTCAGGCAAAGACCTGTATTCGTGCGAATATTCACGCTCATCCTCAAAAACTGGAGACTGTCGTGGTCAACACGTATAATATCTTTTTCAGCCACCCGGCTTATTCAATTCCCAAAAATCCTTAAAGAACGTGATTTATCTTGTTTTCAAGAACCGCCTCCACGAATCGCATCGCAATAACGCGTCACGTTTGATAGACGCCGGGACTGGGACGAAACAATGACAAATCAAGAGATTACCAGAGAATTCCTGCTGTTGCTGGCTGACTATTGGGACGATCCCGCTGTGCATCGCGGCTTCAAGGAGTTGCAGGGCCAGGTCTCGGGACAGGGGGAATGGCCGCGCATCATCGAGGCCCGACTTATGGTCCTCGAAAAAAGAACAAAGAAGGCCGTCGCCCTCCTTGAAGAGATCTTGAGCAAAGAGCCTGCGAACTGTGCAGCCGCCTTGATGCTCGCGCGCATCCTCAACCTAGACGCCCACAATTATCTGAAGGCTCTCGATGCGCTTGACCAGCTCCTGGAGCGAGGATGCGATGGCCAGGATTTGCCAGAATGGTGCGAGGCCCTGGCTTTGGCCGAGAATATCTATGCGCTTGCGAAAGAGAAAAGATTCGACGAGTCGCTCGAAACGGCGGATCGGTTTTTGGCTCGTTTCGGAGAGTCTCAGGAACCTTTCCTTGCCCAACAAGTGGCCAGAGCGCTGATGACTCAGAGCGCAACCTTCTGGCTACAGGGCAAGCTGGAAAAGGCAAGCTGGATATGTGTTGCGGTTGTGCGACGCTTCGGAGAGGCCACGGAGCCAGGCATCCGGGAGCAGGCGGCCAAAGCGAAGGTGAACATAGGCGTAATCCTCGTGCGGCTGGGCAAGACGGAGAAGGCAATACAGGAATACGAGGAGGTTGAGAGTCGCTTCGGAGAGGCCACGGAGCCAGGCATCCGGGAGGCGGTGGCCAGTGCGCTGGTGAACAAGGGCGTCGCCCTCGGGCTGTTGGGCAAGCAAGAGGAGGCAATCCGGGTATACGAGATGTTTGCGCGAAGCTTCGTAGAGGCCACGGAACCAGGCATCCGGGAGCAGGCGGCCGGAACGCTGGTGAAAAAAAGCGTCCCTCTCAAGCGGCTAGTCAAGAGGGAACAGGCAATCCAGACATTCGAGGAGGTTGAGAGTCGCTTCGGACAGGCCACGGAGCCAGGCATCCGGGAGCAGGTGGCCAGAGCGCTGGTGAACAAAGGCTGGACATACGGGATCCTCGGAGAGTGGTCCGAAGCCGTTCGCGCCTACGAGAGCGCTGTGGAGCGATTTGGACAATCTCCTGAGCCTTTGCTGCGGAAATGGTCTTATAATGCACAGTTGCGAGAAAGCCTGGCGTTGCTGGAAATGAGACAGGACATAAAAGCCAGCAAGCTTTTTGAGTCCATCCAAGAGAAGCTTCGTAAAGAAGGCGAGATAAAAAAGGAACTGACATCATTATACGTAAACGTTGCAGTCCGTTTGGCATCCAAGATGCCTCTCACGGACTCGCCTCAACGCAGCAAGCGAAGGAAGTTGGATCTCGAAATTACCAGGGAGAACCCTGAGGCCAACCTGAAAATACGTCTGTCTCACCTTATTGAGGAGTTCGACCCCGAAACGCAGAAAAAGTATTTCGACAAGATGGAGGCCGCGCAAAAAAGGACTGACGGCTTCATTACGGAGGACGCCCACTTCACAGACGATGTTTCGTTCCTGCTGGTGCTGCGGGAGTGGAACTCCTACACCCCGGTTATTCCCTCAGCGGAAGAATCCGACCGGGGAGGCGGATACTATATCAGGCATGCGGGCGAAGGCATTGTCATCGACCCTGGATACGATTTCATCGAAAATTTCCATCGCGCAGGCGGCCGACTGCAAGGAATCGACCACATCATCGTCACCCACGCCCACGACGACCATACCGCCGAATTGGAAGCTCTTCTTATGCTGTTCCAGAGGCGAAGGAACAAGCAGAATCTGCCGAAAAAATTCGTGAATCTGTATCTGAGCGCCGGGGTCCAGAGAAAATTTGCGGGCCTGTTGAATTTGCGCGACCCAAAGTTGGGCAAGGTGGTCACCCTGTGCCCGTCCGCCAAAGGCTACGCGCAGCGCATTCAACTCAACGAAAAAACCGTCCTCACCGTTCTGCCCGCATACCATGACGACGTCATCACGCGCGATTCCGCCGTGGGCCTGGGTTTCGAGTTCATAACTCAAAACGGAACACGAAAAATCGTCTTCACTGGCGACTCCGGGCTATATCCGCGGAAGCGAAATTCGGACGGAACCGAAATGCACGACGACGCTGATGTGAATAAGCCCATACTCGAAGCAATCCCGGGACGCGCCCTGTACGAGCAGTATCCCGAAGAGTTTGCGGTCTCTCCCCACCTTGTCGTAGCCCACATCGGCTCGATCAAGGAACAGGAATTCGGCAGGGGGAAGATCCCATCGCCGGATGATGTCGGCAGCCGCTTTTATCCCAATCACTTGGGGCTGCTCGGAACATTCTTACTCCTGGATGCCTTGCGCCCGGCCGCGGCGGTGGTCAGTGAATTCGGCGCCGAACTCAAAGGATTCCACATCGATCTGGTGGAGACATTGGGCTTGGCTCTGAACAACGCTCAGGAAATAAAGAAACAAATGCTCGTTATCACGGGGGATCTGACAACGGCATACGACATAACCAACCATCGCTTTCTGAGCCATAGCCAATGTGAAGATATGAAATTCAAATTTAAGGATATCGATACGCTGGTTTGCCGTAAAGCGCCAGACCATTTGTGCAAATTTACAAGATCGGAAGACAACTGCAGTGTCTCAAAAAAGAACAATTCAGAAAGAGCATATCTGTTCAACAGTCAAGATGAAGAAGACATACCCAAAAAAGATTTAAAAGGATTGTACGACAGACACGCACAAGAATTTGCCAAGCATTTATTTGAACACAAGCTTCCTTTTCACAAGAATAACGAGACCAAAGAAACATAAATTGCTCGGCATGCCAATCCAACGATAAAGCGGCTCCCCTGCCTCGACGCCCAAGGAGCCGCTAACAATCAAAACCCAACAAGCGCCCGGCCTAGCCGGGCGCTTCCTTTCCCATCTCCATCCCGACATCCAACCGCTCCAGGTTGCGCCAGAATCGCTTTGCCGGTATCAGTCCCTCATTTCAATCAGCGCTCGCGAAATAACTCTTCAACTTGAGACGTAATACCCGAAGGAGTGAATGTGCGGAAGACAATCGACGTACTGATCATCGGAACAGAGCCGCCATGTCCAAGATGTGATCTCCTCTCAATCTTGGTGAAAGAAGGCGCGCCGACCAGCCTGCTTGTCAACCTGACGCATTGCGCCTTCAATGCGCTTCAGGCAAACGAGCTCGCCAAGAAACTGGGATGCAAGATCGGCACAGCGAAGCACGTCGCCAAGGACGCCGGCGTTCCAATGGATTGGGAGGCCGTTTCCAGACTGGTCGAGGGCAAGAAATCGGCGCTGCCTCAGGAACACAGGCCCGCCGACATGTGGTCGCCTGAGTTGGACCATGCTCTCGAACCCTGCCAGCGCGTCGCTGAATCCGCTGGCTACCTGATGACGCCCATCCTGCTGGTTAACGGCAAGGTGGTACACCATGGCAGTGTGCCGTCAAAGGAACAGATCACAGCATGGCTCTCGGAATGATACGAACAGCCTGATCATCACGAAAGCGCCCGGCCTAGCCTTTCCATCTCCATCTCCCGCAAAACCTCCCTGACCTCCTCCACCGTCGCCCCCGCCCCAATCTCCATCCCCTTTTCCCCGGCCCGCCGCCGCGCCTCCCGCCAAAACACCGTCCTGGCGTACGAGGCCTGACCGCGAAATGCGTCCCCGCCTCCTTGAATTGCATCCCGGCCAGCACGGCCAGGGAAAGCTCCCCGTTCAGCTCCTGCTTTTCCTAATCATGGACACCGGACTCAAGCCCGATCCGCACGACCTTCGGGCTGCCCGCAAAATCGCTCACCGCGACCTTGAGCCCCTCCGGCATGGTGAAAAAGCCCTTCTCAGCCACAAACCGGAGAAATCCTCCATATGGCCCCACTTGCCAGCTCCAAGGACCAATCCATATCCTCACGACACGCCGCCGCCAAAAGAAGCCGGAAACGAAAAATGCTCCAACAGGTCGTCGCAATAATCGGGAAAACCGCAGTTCGTTTGTTGTGGCTTACTCTGCCGTTCTGAGCAGCAACTTCTCGACGCGGGCCAGGTGCTTTTGAGCCTCCTGCAGCCAAGGGGTGGTGTCGGCATTCGAAAAAACTTCAATGGCGCCTCGCAAACAAGTGGCGGCCTCTTCCAGGTTCTGCGTATCCGATTCCAGTTCTGCAAGCGCTGTAAGGGCCTCGCCCAGGTTATTTTGGGTTGCGGCCCAGTCCAGGGGCGCCTGCTCACGCCCCCTCTCCTCCAGAGCGACACGGTAGGCGGAGACGGCTTCTTCCAGCCGATGCGCATCCGATTCCAGTATTCCGAGGGTCGCCAGCGCGTTGCCCAGGTTGTTTTGGGTAGCGGCCCAATCCAGGGGCGCCCGCTCTCGGGTCCTCTCCTTCAGGGCGGCACGGTAAGCGAACACGGCTTCGTCCAGCCACGCCGTATTCGACTCCCGCTCCCCGAGCGCCTGAAGCGCGGCGCCTAGGTTGTTTTGGGTTGCGGCCCAAGTCAGGGGCGCCCGCTCGCGGGTTATCTCCTCCAGAGCGGCGCGGTAGGCGGACACGGCCTCTTCCAGCCGCTGTGTATCTGATTCACGCCTCCCTAGCGCCTGAAGCGCGGCGCCTAGGTTATTTTGGGTTGCGGCCCAATCCAGGGGCGCCCGCTCTCGGGTCCTCTCCTCCAGGGCGGCGCGGTAGGCGGACACAGCCTCTTTCAGGAGCGTCGTATCCGATTCCCGTTCCCCAAGTCTCTCCAGCGCGTTGCCAAGGTTGTTTTGGGTTGCGGCCCAATCCAGGGGCGCCAGCTTTCGGGTCCTCTCCTCCAGGGCGGCGCGGTAGGCGGACACAGCCTCTTCCAACCGCGTCGTATCCGATTCCCGTCCCCCGAGGGTCGCCAGCGCGAGACCCAAGTTGTTTTGGATTGCGGCCCAAACCAGGGGCGCCTGCGCGTGGGTCCCCTCCTCCAAGGCGGCGCGGTAGGCGCTCACGGCCTCCTCCAGCCGCGCCGTATCCAATTCCCGTCCCCCGAGGGCCGCCAGCGCGAGGCCCAAGTTGTTTTGGGTTCTGGCCCAATCCAAAGAGTGTTTATCCCGGGATCGCAGAGCTAAAACGTTTTGCCATAGACCGATGGCCTCTCGAAGCGCCTGATTGTCACCAAATTCGTATCCCTGGCGGTAGGTAGCGCAAGCCTGCTCGCGCAGATAGGCCCAATGTTCCTGACTTTCCGGCGGCACGATAGACGCGGCCATGGCGTAGTGCGCTGCGGCCTGCCGATAGTTCAAACGGCTGGCTTCGAGTACGCCACGAGTGACCATAGTTTGCGCTGCTGAGAGTTTCCGGGCATTGAGTTTTCTTTCTTGCGCATCCAGGGCGCTGATGTCGATTTCCTGTGCTTTGTTTAGCGAACTATCAGCCTGATCGTATTCACCCTGCTGTAAAGCAGACAATGCTTTGGTTCGCAGGCGTTCAACCTCCGGATCATCGCTTTGCAGGGCCTGTAACTGTTGGAGAAGCTCACTGTAGCGCTTGGCGATCTCAGCCAGCCGCAGGGGCAACAATTCGACAGGGATTTCCTTCTCCCCCAGAATCCGCAACATCCCGGCCACGGCGTTTTCGTGTACCCCGAGTTTTTTAGCCAGATCCAGGCGCTCGGCGCTAAGCTGTTGTGTTTGTGGTTCGGAGGCGCTTTTGACGAGGGAGGCA
>Ga0307423_1002112_pt1 | contig 11394 bp, 10 predicted proteins | sample SalMarWE160310MG_FD_202154 | JGI IMG/M metagenome (GOLD analysis project Ga0307423, IMG submission 202154) | Salt marsh sediment microbial communities from the Plum Island Ecosystem LTER, Massachusetts, United States - WE1603-10 | ecosystem: Environmental > Aquatic > Marine > Intertidal zone >...
ACATTCTCACGCAGAATCCACAGTACTTCAACGAATGGATGGTACTGTACAACGTCACAAGCGTACTTGTAGGGAAAAGCGATTCAATAAACCCGCTTGGTATAGAAACAGCACTTCACAATGCTTTCGGCGACCATAATCAGTACCTAGACTTGGTAGCTGCACCAGGCGGGCTTGAGTATTTTAAAGAGGAGCTTGATAAACCAGAATATGCTCAAAAAATACTGGGTCAAGCACTACAAGCAGGTAGCCCACTCCAAAGGTATCCGCTGGTTTTTCAGTTTATGGGTCAACGGTATATTCCTGACTCCTTTATGTTTCAGATGTTATGCTGGGACAAAACCGGGACCACTGGTCACAGGCGCATATTGCCTAAAGGCTTGGACGTATTCGCCGTTTTAGGCTCTGAACGCGCATATAACCTGCTACAGCCAGACTTCTCTTACGTTGGATTTGTTAATAATTTGGAGGTGTTGAAGAGCGATTTCGCGAATCTGACAGAGGAAGATTGGCAGAGTTCTTCTTACATGTCGTGGATGAATTCTTTGCAGAGCCTTATAGACACGGAGTATGATGCCAGTTACCCTGCATTCATGAGAACCACTGCATGGCTAGATGAGAAACTTAATACCGCGTCTGGAAGCTGGGCTCAACTTAGACATGACACATTATTATACGCAAAACAAACGTACATACCCACTTGGATTTGCAGTTATCCTGAAGCCTTCGTCGAACCCAACCCGACCTTTTATTCCAGAATGCAACAGCTTACTGAAAAAACGATTGAAGCGCTTGAAATCCTACCCCCAAGCACTGGTGAAGGAATCAATCCAGGTTTCTCAGGAACAATCATCCGAGATTCACTGCAACAGCTGAAAAGTATAACCCAAAACCTTGAAACAATATCCACTAAAGAGTTGTCGCAGCAGCCATTAACAAGTGAAGAAACCGAGTTCATAAAGAAAATAGCATATACAATGGAGGCTTGCGGAGGAGTCAGCGGCTTAGGCTGGTATGTGACCACAATTCAAAGCATTGCACAGGCAGCCAACTACACCCAATTGCTGGATGTCCCCCTTATAGCTGATGTAGCAACGTTTCCGCCTGGCGACATAATTCCGCCTCAAATACTGCATGTCGGTGTAGGCTACGTAAACGCACTAATCGTTCTGTACCCCATGTCCAATGGAACACTTGTAGCAGCCGTGGGACCAGTGTTCTCATACTACGAGTTTCCTCTAATAGGAACAAAACGCCTGAACGATGATGAATGGAAAACGATGCTCACTTGGGACAACACAAGCGACTATATGCCCCAGTGGGTTAAAGACAGCCCGATAACGCCGTATCCAACCCCCGAATACACAGCAATAACCGTGGTAATAGTGACAACAGTAGCCACCGCAGCAATAGCCTTAACAGCGGTACGCCGAACAAAGAAAACGCGGCACCAAACGAAACTCCTCAAGTAAAACGCCCCGCGAACATGGAAACCCTGAGGTTGGGGGCTCGTGCCGCATTCAGGTAACTAATAGCCTAAACACAGCTACGCACTCAAGATCCAAATCATCCTTAAAGGTCTTCGGGGCCAGAGTCGTCATCGCCCGCCAAACAGAACTCTGCCGTTTCCTGCATTAAAACGTTAAGGTCAGTTTTTGTCTGATATATTACGAATAGTGAAATACGCCTTTTATTGTTTCGCGCGAGTTGACTTGCAGTTCGAGGAAAAGGAGAGCTTCAACTAATGAAAGGAGAAGGCAACCTACTGCAGCACAGCCTATTCGACAAGTCTGTTCATGAACCTGCAGGGTTCATTACCACTTTCGGCTCAGAGAAGCACAGCCCGACGGTAAGCGTGATAATCCCAGCTTTCAACGAGGAAAAAAACGTCGCCAAAGTCCTGTCAGGAACAATCGCGGTTATGGGTCAGCTTCACCTGCCGTACGAGATTATTTTTGTTGACGACGGCTCAACAGACAAAACTGGGTTGATAGCTTCAACCTTCAAGGTTAATGTCCTGACCAACAAGAAGAATCGTGGCAAAGGCTATTCGCTGAAAAGAGCGTTGCAGCACGCAAACGGAGACATAATTGTAACAATAGACTCAGACGGAGAACACAAGCCTAAGGAAATCGCCCCGCTGCTTGGGGCAGTGGTGAATGGGTTTGATGTGGCAGCAGGGTCAAGGTTCATGAACAGCCACACTGAGGTCACAACAAAACTCAATCAAATAGGAAATCACTTTTTCAACTTGGCTATCATGTCATTGACTGGTAGACACGTAACAGACAGCCAAACAGGTTTCAGAGCCGTCAAACGAGAAGTTCTTGAAAAACTGAATCTGCAATCAGACGGCTACGAAATCGAAACAGAAATCACCGTCAAAAGCCTCAGAGGCGGCTTCGCCTTCAAAGAACTGCCCATAACAGTTGAACGGAGAAAATTCGGCGCATCAAAACTAAAAATCATCAACGACGGCAAAAAAATCTTAGAAGCCATCCTAACAACATCACTAACGCGTTAAAAAAAACCGCACCAAACCACGTGGTTGAGAAGTTTTCAAAAGCGCAGGCGCTGGAAAGACTGTCTCAGGTTTTTTCTTTCAGCCATTCTTCAAACTGTTTCTCGCTTAGCCCAGAGCCGAATCTGCCGTCGAGTCTTCTGCAAACTTTTCCTTCTTCAAAGAGGATGACTGTTGGAACTGCGCCTATGGAGTATTCTTCCCATAATGGGTTATCGTCATCGTCCACGTTCACGCGCAACACTAAGTTGAAGCCGCATCGTGAATAGTTTTTGTCAAACGCAGGCAGAAAACGTCTGCAAAAGGGGCACCATGAAGCGTAAAACAACACCAGAACCCTTTTGCTCTTTTTCAAGTGGCTGTCGAGGTCGCCTTTACTGCTGACTTCTATCATTCTTTATCGTTACGGAGCCACTCAACGAACATTCTTAAACATGTCGCTACCAGCAAGAAAAAAACAAAATGGCAACATGCTTTTCAATCCGTAACACCGTTTGTGTGGTGGATTCTTGTTTGCTACCGCGGTGGGTAGTTTGCTTCGAATTCTGATGTTAATTCCGATTTTTTAATGCACCTTTTTGCTCGTTATCTTCGATTCATAAGAGTTAATTTACTGGGAATTATCAGTTAAAACACGAAAGAGGAATAAGACATGCCCGAATATTTGGTATTGCTTAAGGTAAACCCAGCTGCATTAGCTGACACGATAGAAGCTATTAGGAAGATGGCGCAGAAACCAGTTGCCGGCGTAGACCTCCAGTACAGCATAAACATTTTTGGTCGTTGGGATGCGGGACTCTGGATAAAAGCTGACGAGAACTCTTCAACTTCGCAGCTTGTACAGAAAATCCGCAAGGAAATCAACGGCATCACCGACATATACCCGATTCCCACGTTTCCACATGGAAGCGGGGACAGCACCTAAACACTCCAGCATAGCCGAAGCAGCACATCTTTCTATTTTTTATCTTCTCCCGTCGAACGCTTGTGTAGCCCTGTTTAACATGAATACAAAATTGGATAGGTAATACTTAGTCTACTTAAACAAGCTCTAAATACGCTTTTAGAGCAACTTACTTAAAAGAAAGGCGCTGAAGCGTGCAGAAGCCACAGGAAGAAAAACAGGAGCAAAACGAGAGCTACCGCTGTCCAAATCCTAGCTGTAACAAGGTTTTTTCAAGACCAAAAATAATCAAATACTACGTGTGCCCCACCTGCCAAACCCTCGTCAAAATGGACACGGCGCAAGGCAGCCCAAAAAAGAAAGGAACCACAGAAGCAGAACTCAAAGAAGCAGAAAAGAAAACAAGGCAGCTGGAGTCAGAGCTTAAAGCGGAGCGCAAGAAAGCCGAACAGCAGACAGCGCAGTTAGAGGCTGAACGGCTGAAACTGAAGAAAAAGGCTGAACGCTTGGAAGCCGAGCAAAAGACTCAACTTTTTGAAACAGAACAATTGGCTGACCTGTTAGAGGCTGAGCAGTTAAAGGCTGGCCAGAAAATAGCGCAGTTAAAGGCAGAAATAGAAGCGGAACGCCAAGAAGCAGAACAGAACGCGAAGAAATTAGCGGCAGCACAACTTGAAACGGAGGAGAAGGCAAAGCAGATAGCGGGGGAACTGTTGGAGAAGGAAAGAAAAGCGAAACTGTTAGAGGCTGAGCTGCTGGAGGCAGAAGGGAAAACCGAACAGTTGGAGACGAAGCGGTTAGAAGCACAGCAGCGAGCGGAAAAGTTGGAAGCTCAAAGAAAGGAAACGCAGCTGAAACTGGAGCAGTTAGAGGTGGAACGACAGGAAGCAGAACGTCAAGAGGCAGAGCGGCTGGCAGCAGAGCAAAAGGAAACGCGGCGGGTGGAAGCGGAACGCAAAAAAGAGCAACTTAAGGCGGAAAAGGAAACAAAACGGCTAGAAGAAAAACTGGTGGAAACAGAACGCAAGGTAAAACAGCTTGAGTCGGAGCTGCAAGCCGAGCGTGAGAAAACAGAGCAAACAGAAGCGGGACGGATAGAAGCAGAGAGCCGAATGGAGCAGCTGGGGTCTGAACGCGAGGAAATAAAGCGAAAGTTAGAGCAGTTGGAGACCGAGCAAAAGGCGCAGCAGAAAGAAGCAGAAAAAACAGCAAAGCTGCTGGCGGCTGAACGAAAAGAGAAGGAACGTAAAGAAGCAGAATCGGAAGCGCAGCGGCTGGAAGCGGAAAGAAAGACGCAGAAAATGAAAGAGGAACGCTTAGAGGCAGAACGGAAAGTGGAACAGTTGGAGAAGGAACTCGCGGAGGCACAGCGAAAGTTAGGGCAACTGGAGACCGCGCTGAAGACAGAACAGTTAGGAGCGAAAAGAAAAGCGAAATCGCTGGAGGCGGAGCGTTTAGAAGCGGAACACAAGTTAACGGAGCGGCTTGAAACCCAACAACTTGAGGCAGAAAAGAAGGCAAGGCAGTTGGAGGCGAAGCGGCTGGAGGCGGAGCAGAAAGCGGAGCAGCTGGAAGCGGAACGGTTGGAAGCTCAAAGAATGGTGGAGCGGTTAGAGGCAGAAAAATCGGAAGCTGAGCAACGGGCAGCTGAACAGTTAGAGGCGAAAAAGAAAGCGGAACTGTTGGAAGCCGAGCGGCTTGAAGCAGAAAAAGAGGCGAAGCGGATAGATGCGGAGCGTAAAGCCGAACAGTTGGAGGCGGAACGGGCGGCTGAGCGTAAGGAGGCAGAACGTTTGGAGATGGCGCGTTTGGAGGCTGAACAGAAGGCAAAGCAGTTGGAGTCAGAACTAAAAGAAGAACGTTTGGAGGCGGAGCATAGAGAAGAGCAGTTAGAGTCAGAGTTGAAGGCGGAACGTTTGGAGGCGCAGCGTAAGGAGGCGGAGCGTTTAGAGGCGGAACGGTTGGAAGCAGAGCAGAGGGAAGCGCGGCGGATGGCAGTGCAGCGGAAGGTGGAGCGCTTGGCAGAGAAAATGGCGGAGCGGATGGAGTCTGAACGCGAGGAAAAAGAACGAAAAGAAACCGAAAAGCGTCAACAGATGAAAACTGAAGCGCCAAAACCTGCAGAGCCTGCTGTGGAGTCGCCACAAGTTGAGCAGTCCGCAGCACCTGTCGAGGAGAAAACTAAGCCTTCGTATCCTGGGTGCCAGCACTTTTTTGGTTATTTGGGTCAACGAGACAAGGGTGAGGAGATACCTGCTGAGTGTCTGGAATGCCCCAAATCGCTGGATTGCATGCTTCGGAACTACAAGTCGAAAGAAAGTGTTGCTGAAATCAAGAAGTGGTACCCTGACAAAACCTAATGTCCAAAGGGCGGCATAAGGTGTCCTTATTGCTGATAAAAAAGGGGCAGGTGTTTTTCATCGTTTTTCGATGGGGATAAATTTGGTTCCGTATGCGCCTATGTAGCCTGATGTTGGGCGGATAAGCACTGATTCTGAGTACTGTTCTAGTATGTGGGCTGTCCAGCCGGCGATTCTGCTTGACGCGAAGAATGGGGTGAAGAATTCTTTAGGCACTCCCAGAGCGTTCAAGACTATGGCGGCGTAGAAGTCTACGTTCGGGTAAATTTTTCGTTCTTTGTGGACGACATCTTGAATTCTTCTGCATTTTCTGTACAAGTCCATTCGGTCAATTCGTTGGCACAGGGTTTTACCGACTTTCCTGAGGTGTCGTGATCGGGGGTCTTCTGCGATGTAGATTCTGTGGCCGAAACCCATTATTTTTTTTCCATCGAACAACATTCCTTGTATATATGCTTCTACTTCTGCAAGGTTGTTCACGTCAAGAAGCATGCCCATCACTCTTTCGCTGGCGCCTCCGTGTAGTTTTCCTCGTAGGGTTCCAACGGCTGAAGTTACGGCGGAGTACATGTCTGAAAAAGTGCTGGCTGTTACGCGAGCGGCAAAGGTGGAGGCGTTAAGCCCGTGGTCTGCGTGTAAAATCATGAAACTGTCCAGAGCCGTTTTTTCTTCAACGTCTGCGGGTTTTCCGCGGAACATGTACAGAAAGTTTTCAGCGAACCCGTACTCTTTCTTTGGAGCAACTAAGTCTTGCTTATTTCGTAGTCTGTAAAGCGTAGCGACTATTGTGGGAACTTTCGCGATTAATTTCAGCGCTCTTTGTTTGTTTGCTGCTTCAGAATGGTCCTCCTGTTCGGAATCGTATTCTCCGAGCTGTGAAATCGCAGTTCGTATGTTCTCCATCGGATGGCTGTTCTTGGGTACATGCTCTAAACATTTGATTACCTGTTTGGGTAGTTTCATCTCGGAAATCAATGTTGACCTGACATCATCTATCTCATTTTGGTTAGGTAGCTTGTTGTGCAATAAAAGATGAACAACTTCCTCAAAGCGCACTCGCCCAACAAGACGGTCAATATCATACCCACTGTAGTAAAGTGCGCCAAGAGGGTCTACAAAGCTAATTCGCGTTTGGCACGCGGCAACATCTCTTAAACCGCGAGCATAAACCGTATCATCTGACATTTCGTAAACAACTCAAATATCCAGTATGCTGGACTACTATATCTAAAAACCGTGGTATATTACTGTTTTAGTATTCGGTTGGCAAGTAAAAACAGGTGCCTATGGCTGAAACCGATTAGCCTTTTGGTTGCAAAAAATCAGGTTTTGATGCTTATTTCTATGCCGTCTACGCCTACCTGCACGTATTTGCTGCTGTATTTTCCTGAGGTTCGCACGTAATCTAAGTAGTTTTTCATTTGGTTGGCGAAAATGCCTGCGTTGTCTGCCACTATGACGGTGCCTTTATGCAGCTTGTCCTCGGCTTGTCTCAGGTAGTCTAAGTACTCGTCTTTTGCGGCGTCTATGAAGACGAAGTCGAAGCAGCCTTTCAGTTTGGGTATGACTTGCAAGGCGTCGCCTGTTATCACTTTAACTTTTGGGGGTATCTCGGCTTTTCTTATGTTTTCTTCAGCGATTTCCACTTCGTCCGCGTGGACCTCTATGGTGATTATCTGGGCGTCACCGTCCAGTTCCTTTCCCATTAGAATAGCCGAGTAGCCTATGAGCGTGCCAACCTCTAAAACGCGTTTCGGCTTAGCTTTTCTGATTTCTTCGGCTAGAACTTGGCCTTTTTCTGGGCCTACGATTGGTAGAAACTCGTTTTTTGCCTTTTTTTCGATTTTCCTCAGAACAAATTCTGCCTTGTTCAAAGTTAACCACATCTCGGGCTGATTTTGCACTTTTCCGTCTATCTGTTGCATTTTTTTCGCGTTTACACCTTCAGTTTTGATAGGAAGCGGTGTTGCAGCTTGGCAAGCTTAGGTGCAATAACCGCTTGGCAGTATGGCTGGTTTGGATGTTTCTTGTAGTAGTCTTTGTGGTAGGTTTCAGCCTTGTAAAAAACCTTAAGTGGCTCTACCTGTGTTACAATCGGCGAGTTCCAGATTCCCTCCTTTTCCAACCCTGCAATAACTTCTTCTGCCGTGGCTTTCTGCTCCTTATTGTGGTAAAAAATTGCTGAACGGTATTGGGTGCCCACATCTGGTCCTTGACGGTTCAGCGTGGTCGGGTCATGTGAAGCAAAGAAGATTTCGAGAATCTCTCGGTAAGAAATTACGCTGGGGTCAAAAGTTATCTGGGCTGCCTCTGCGTACTCTGTAGTTCCTGAGGAGACTTGCTCGTAAGTAGGGTTTGGCACTGAGCCGCCAGTGTATCCTGGCTCAATTTTCTCTACGCCCCTAATTATGCTGAAAACCGCTTCTATGCACCAGAAGCATCCTCCAGCAAGTGTCGCAACTTCCATTTTCTTGCTTTCTGTGTTTTCCTTAGACATAAACTTCTGTCCTTGATTTTGAATGCTGCCTGTTTCTTGGCGAATGCAAATCTGCCCTTCGGATTTTCTAAAATCCATGCGCCAAGAGTAATTCCTGTAATGCTATGCTTATCTTGCACTTAATGGTTTGTGGCTGTCAGGTAGCAACAACTATTAAAAATCCCTTTTTTAGATGACGTAGACATCGCTGATGCTGACTAACCCGTCGTCTCCTACGATGCGTTTAAGCTCAGGCAGAAGCGGTTCCAGCTTTGCTTGCTCATCAACTACTTCGATAATTAGTGGCATGTTGAGTGATACGCCTTCAAGGTGCATTGTTGATTTGCCGCGTTTTCCAAAGCCGTTCACGCCTGTCCACACTGTGGCTCCGGCAACTCCTGCTTTCGTTAGAAACTCTAGGATGAGCAGGTGAAGACGTTTGCCGTTAAATTCGTCGTTCTTTTGTATTCGTATGGTGAGGCTCCACATTTTCATTCTCATTGCAGTATCTTCTCCAACACTACGTCGCCTATTACTCTGCCGCCGATTACAGCGGTTAAAGACAAGCCAACATTGGCGAGTATGTTAAGGGCTACAAGGCTAAAACGGTTGTTATCCAACAAGTTGCTTGTTTCAAGCGCGAACGACGACATAGTGGTGAACGAGCCGCAAAACCCCACAGCCACCAACAAGACATATTTTGCATCCAAGTTGAAAGCAAGCGCCAAGACAGAAAACAAGCCTATCAGGAAGCTGCCGAGGACGTTGACTATTAACACGTTAACCTGCAATCCGCCCAGAACAATGGGTGACTCAACGAGTTTGTAGCGTAAGAAAACTCCGATTAATGCGCCTACGGCTAACATTACGATTTCTATGCCCTTCAAGCATGCCCACCTTCGCATAGTTTCATGTTCAGGTAGGCATTATCAGCACCACGTTTAGGCGCGGTTTTGACCGTGCAGTCAGGGCTAATGCCATAGCCGCCTTTCCCTCACAACACTTAAACAATATTAATACTTATCCCCGCAAATTGTTTTATCACCTATGTTAAACAAGATAAAAATCACCCCTCTAGCAGCGGAGAGTTTCGGCGTCCGCTCCATGTGCACGATAGTCCAAACACCCGATGTCACAGTGCTACTGGACGCAGGCATCTCATTATGCCCCTACCGCTTCCGTCTGCCTCCGCACCCAATTGAATTCCAAACAATCCAGACGCTCCGAAAAGCCATCGCAGAAGCCGCCGACAAAGCCCAAGTAGTTACCATAAGCCATTACCATTTTGACCATCACACGCCCTCGTACGAGGACTGGGTGGTCAACTGGACTGAGGCAAAAGAAACCGCACGGCAGCTTTATCAAGACAAAAAAGTGCTTATGAAAAACCCGAGGGACAAAATCAACGCCAGCCAGAGAAAACGGGCTTGGGTTTTCCAGAAGACAGGCGGCAAACACGCCGAATCCATGGAGAACGCAGACGGAAAAACATTCAAGTTTGGCAAAGAAACGGTTTTACGTTTTTCAGAAGCGGTTTTTCATGGGTCTGAAAATTCTATGCTCGGCTGGGTTGTCATGGCGCTTGTTGAGTACGCTGGTGAGCGTTTCATGTTTGCGCCAGACGTTCAAGGTCCAATGTCCACGCACACGGTTGAGCTGATTAAGGCGGCAAAGCCGCAGGTGATTATGATTGGTGGACCACCGTTCTATCTTGGCGGCTTCAAAGTCTCCGAAGTTCAGTTGCAGTTGGGACTGAAGAACCTGACGGCGGTGGTTGAGGCGGTGCCCTTAACCATTTTGGAGCATCACGCCCTAAGAGACGAATCATGGCGCCAGAAAACAAAACAAGTTTACGCCAAAGCCGCCGAACTCGAACACAAAGTTATGACCGCTGCAGAGTTTGCTGGACGTGAAAACCGCTTTCTGGAGTCAAAACGTAAAACGCTTTACGTTGAAAACCCGCCGCCGAAAGATTTCGAGAAATGGATGCGGGAAGGCTTAACCGAGAAAAGCAGTACTAAACCGCCAATGTGAACACGCGCTTTTCAACAGCTCATAGGCGAGAGCTACTTCGCCATGTATTCTTTTTCACCAGTTATCCATGCTAGATACAAATTGACATCATTGATTCGCTTTGCAAAATGTATCGCATTCTGCTGTGCCGTTATTCCGAATAAGGAGATAAAATTGGAGTAGTCAATAAACCATTCATTAGTGGGACTAAAGGAGTGAACCATCATTAACGCCGTTGATGCATTGAATCGTTTAGCTTCTATAACAGCTGATGCGGTTCTATGGAGAAGTTGATAGCGCATTTCCTGAAGATTATCCTGATTGAGTTGAAGTAGGTCGCTTAGGAACGTTAGGCGTATCCTTTTACCCTTTGTTTCGTCTTTTCGCCAGTTTTCAATAGTTTCGCCAAAAGGCTCAGAGACTTTTCCCTCTACAGCAATAGCAACCAAGTCGTTTTTACTCTTAGCGAGAACTAAGATGTCGTTTTGAGAAGGGCGAACTCCTCCAAGCAAAGGAACTTTGTGCTCAACAAAACCTACAAGAAACTCAATGTCGTTGAAAACACTGTATTCGGATTTCTGGAAAACTCTTTTAACGGAACTGGGGAAACCTCCAGCTTCCATCCAACAATAGGCAAGAGCTTTGGCGGAATGACCAGTTTTCCATTGTTTATTTGGTTCTGCGAGTTGATTTTGCCAGTCTTCAGGTTTGGAGGTTCTAACAAAGAAACTCATTTGACCGCTCTCACTTATACTCTTTACAGTTGAAACAATGCAATGCTTTCTACTGCAGAAATTATATGATTTATGAATCTGGAAGTAGTATTGAAGGTTCAATCCAACTAAATCAGGGTACCTGCCTTCTACAAGAGGCTACCTGCCACAACCTCAAGGTCAAGTCTCATTTTCCTTTAAAAAGTTCCTTTAAATAAGGGGGTATAGGCTGTTCCGAGCACTAGAGTTCCCTAAAAAGTTAACTATGTAAACGAGAAAATTTTGGCTTGTAAAATTTATCTGCTGTCTCCCAACTTGTTTTCAATTTAAGCACTCTTGACAGAGCGAAATATGGGAAAAGGCTATAATTGAGACTTTGAATGAGATATTGTCATACTTTGAAAGGA
>Ga0307423_1002113_pt1 | contig 11389 bp, 9 predicted proteins | sample SalMarWE160310MG_FD_202154 | JGI IMG/M metagenome (GOLD analysis project Ga0307423, IMG submission 202154) | Salt marsh sediment microbial communities from the Plum Island Ecosystem LTER, Massachusetts, United States - WE1603-10 | ecosystem: Environmental > Aquatic > Marine > Intertidal zone >...
TGGCGGCCCAATTTGTCCCGGGAGGAGGCGCTTGGCGTCATCCTCCGCTATAATAACAGTACCTATTACGCAGAGACGATTCTCAAGGTGGCGAAAGCCGTTTCAGAACGGGAAAAAGAATAATCGCACGTGGTTTGCAAACCCCATGGTATACTTTTTTAATTGGTGACGGAAATGACCTTCACTATCATTTTTCTTCTTTTTCTTCCCATGCTTTTCACTTTCTGGGCCATTGTAGACCTCGCACAACGAGATCTCGGCTCCACAAAAAGGAAGGCCCTCTGGGCCATTCTGGTCGTCTTCGTACCCTATATCGGCGGTCCTGTTTACCTGCTCTTCGGACGGAAGGGAGGCAAGGGGTCCGCACCCGCTCACCCGGGAGAAGGGGAGTGAGTGAAGTGAATAGAGTGACTAAAGTGCCTAGAGTGCCTAAAGTGAGCTCTAGAGTGACTATCACGTCTCTTCTCAAGGCTTATAATCACGAAAACACGAAGAATTGAAAGTACGAAAAAATACAAAGACTTTCGTGTTTTCGTGATAAATTGCTTTGCTCTTTGGTCCTGTTACAATACGCCATCCGCTCAAAGATCCCGTCTTGGCGGGGCGGTGGGGTGATTCACGGTGAGCAATGCATTCAGTTGAAAGGGAAAGATCATGGCGAAGAAAAAGGCTGAGAACCAACTCCCCCTTATTCAGGATGCCGAACTGGGAGGCAAGGTTGTACTCGTCCGTGTCGACCACAATGTGGTGAAGGGCGGCATCATCCGTGACCCGTACCGGATCGACCGCACCATTGGAACCCTTTACAGCATTGTCGAACGGGGCGGCCGTATCATCCTCATGACCCATGTCGGAAGGCCTCGAAACAAAAAGACCGGAGAGATTGCCTGTGATGCTTCCACGGCCGTAGAGCCGATTGCAGCCTATTTGGAGCGAAAGCTCCACTCCAGGATTCACGTTCCTCAATTCCCCGCTGAAAACAACCGGGGCATTCTGCATATTGATACCTCCATCAACCTGGCCATCAAAGAGCTCAGGCAGCACAAGATCGGCGGCATCTATCTGCCGAACACCCGATGGTTTGAGGGGGAGGAGCCCTCCGGAAAATTCCGGGCGGCCTTTACCCGTCAACTCGCAGGCCTTGCCGACGTTTTCGTGAACGACGCCTTTGGATCATGGCAGCCCCACGCATCCACGTATGACATCACGGAGTATCTTCCGTCCTATGCCGGATTCCTGATGCAGGAAGAAATCAATAACCTGGCAAAGGTGCTTCAGCCGGAGCGGCCCTTTGTCGCTGTGGTGGCCGGCGCCAAGTACGATACCAAGATAGGACCTCTCAATGAACTGTACAAAAGGGTCGATTCGCTTATCTTAGGCGGCGTGATCTATAACACCTATCTGTGCGCCAAGTACGGGGTTCGGATCGCCGGCGTGTCAGAGGAGGATATTAAGGCGGCCACCAAGCTCGTTTCCCAGGATAAGAAGGCCAAGAAGATCGTGGAGCTTCCTTACATTGTGGAATCCGACATGCTGGGAAAAAAGGTGAGAGGCAAATACAGGACCTTGCCGGTGAGCGAACTGGTTCCGGGCCGCTCCTACGGTTATGTCCTGGACATCGATTCCAAGTCTTTTACGGACGGCAAGGTGGCTGACGTGATCGCCTCGGCCAAGGCCATCTTCGTCAATGCGGTCATGGGTTACACCCCCTATTTCACAGAGGGTTCCGAGGCCCTGGACCGAACCATCGACAAAAACCAGACCGCCTGGAAGCTTTATGGCGGCGGCGACACCCTCCAGGAGTTCAAGAGCCTTTGCCCGGGCCTCTACCTCTCCGTGCTGGATGACGCGCTCTACTACTTCTTCACCGGTGGGGGCTCAGTTCTGAAGGCCATTGAAGAGCAGGATGCCCTCGGCATGGATCCCATCCGGGCCCTGATCGCAAATAAGAAGGCCTGGGCAAAGAAGTAACTCCCTATTTTCTTTTCCCAGATTGTGTTTCTGCCGCAGACCCACGCAGACAAACGCAGACTTTTTGTTGACCGCCTTCGGCGGCTTGCGACGCAGGCGGTAACGCTAAAGCGTGGCACTGCCGTCGATTTAGGGGCAGGTGGTCTCGCACATGACCACAGAGGGGCGGGCAGGAACGCTGTGTGCCAGGGGTTCCTTATTGAGACATGCGATGAGTTTACCCCCGCGGGGTGAGTATGCAAATATCCGGTGCCGTGTCAGCCAGATATTTGCCTGCGCCGGTCTGCGTGGGTCTGCGGCAAAAAAACATCTGTTCGGGCTCTGCGAGAGACCACAAAACCCATTGACAACGTGGAACCCATTAAGTATCCTGCTGATCGTCCAACATGGTCCCATCGTCTAGCGGTCTAGGATATCGCCCTCTCACGGCGGGGACACGGGTTCGAGTCCCGTTGGGACTACCAGGAACCACCCAACCCCTTGATCTTTCTCAATCCGGTCAAGGGGTTTTTGCGTGGTTTTACGTGGTTTGACGTCCATTTTAGGCCCCCGGGGCCCAAGAATTATCCTGGTCGTCACGGATAGACCCGACTCAGATAGCAAAATAACGAATCTAATTTCATGACAGAAGGCAATCCAGGGGGTTCAGGGCTATTTTAGCCTGATGTCCAAATGCATCTTGGCCGTCAATCTGCCCTTGAGTCTGTCAATAAAAGCATCCTTGGAGGGAATATTTGGATTATTGCGGAACGCTCGGAAGAGGTCGTCGATGGTGGAGGATTCAATTCTTGTCTGAAATAATCTGTACTTGTCCCCTTGCTTTTTTATGTCGTAAATGGCGAAGATTGTACTGTGCTTCGGGCTGTAGGCGATTCCATTCAGGTTATAGCGATCCAAAAGATTCTGATAAACCGGCTCTTGGACAACCCAATATATCTTATGGCCCCAGTTTTCGAGCACAATCCCTTTGTTCAAGATCTGCGTAAACGAACGCTTCCAGATGTCAGCCATGTTCAATCCAAAAGCATAGGTTCTGCCTTCCACGCCCCTTTTGCCCTGGGCGAGAAAATCCTTAAGGGCTTGAACCAGCTTACCCGTGCCCGTAGTCTGTCCGGTTTGAAATTCGATGACCACAAAATCCTCGATGTCGCTGCTCAGAGGCTTGTGCTTTACCATGACGTAGTCAAATGTTCCGGTCCCCGCCAAGCCAACCTCACTAAAGACCATCAAATTATTACGTGTTTTGAAATGGTGATCTGCGATGTCCTTGAAAACAGTGTTATTCTCCAGGAACCTTCGGGGAGACAAGGCAATGACCTGATCGCCGTATTGAACAGAGCATACTCCCATTGGAAAAGGGATTAGGCGGCTCTGCTTGTTGCACTTTTGTTGTGCGAAACGGCACCAGTACTTCTTGCGTGCTTCTCGCGATTTTGGTGACCTTGCGCTGATCGGATATCCAAAAACTTCAGCCGGATGCTTTGCCACTACCGTCTCCTCCCAGCAACTTCTTCCATTCCTGCCGAATCTCTTCTTCCGTGAAATCCGAATCAAGGAACCAGCCTATGGCTGTTCCGCAGTCACGACAAAACGTGTGGCTGTCTGTGCTATTTATGACGCCTGGTTTAGGCCATTGACGGCCTGCCTTATCTGCCGTGTGAGGTTTCAGAACCAAGATGGCATCGTGCTTGAGAGACTTGAGGCCCAATATGTGAACCGAAATAGGATTTTCCGAGAACACAACGTAGCGGTTAACCAAAAAGAATCGGGCTCTTTTTAGAGAAATGGTGAGCTCGGCCCAAGCACCGTGGCGCCAGTGGTGGAAGGTGAAAACAAGCCGTCCTGTTTTCCTTTTTAATGCCTTGAAACATACCTTCCAAATTCTGGAAAGTACATCGCCATACTTGCGCCCCCCGGACACGTCTCCTTCAGAAACTGCTGATCCAAGGACGTCATAACACCAGTCAGCTTCATTAGGCAAAAACAAACGGAGCCATACTCTGAAGAAATTGGACAAGTCGCTGTATTGAACGCTGTCGAAGTATGGAGGATCAGTAACTACATAGTCTACGATGTTCTCCGGAATGTTTAGATAGGCTGAATCTCCTTGGGCTACAAAGAATTTGCGTTTCCCATTCATCAGAGATTGCCAATCAGGCACAGATTCACCCCCGTCTATCTCGCCTACAATTGGGACCTTTGTCCGCCTTTCACCCACGATTCGCGTTTCGACAGGCTTCAAGGCCCACTCAGCTGCCCTTGCCACTCGATCGTTAAAGATCCTGTTTAGCGTGCCAGATGTTTTTTTCTGAAACAGCGGATTGTTTTCCAAGGCTGTATAGGGAAAGGAGTAGGCGTGGTGAGAGAATACATGACGGATGGCACCAGGTCGACGAATATCGCGTCCCTTATAGCCGCACAGCAGGGAATTGAACTCCAAGGAGGTGGAGACTAATAGTGTGATCCACAGACGATCCCGGTCTGAGACTTGTCTCAGGAAACGCTGGGAAGCATCTAAATAAAGCAACTGCCGAGGTGTGAAGAGTTCGGGGTAGGTGCCTATCCCGCGCCTGAGAAGGTCCCCGGATTTCGGCCCTTCTGAAACCCGAAAATCTTGAAGGGCTGTAAAGTCAATCTCTTCTGCCAGCCCGCGGGCTCTATCCAGAAACTCCAGATCACTTTTGGCCACACGTTTGAAGAAAGTGCCGTGTTTTTGGCAAGTTCCCGCAATTACAAGTGGAACATAACGCTGCGAAAAACGGTCATCAAGGATATCGGAGAATCTCTCATGGCATCTCTCGCACTGTTTGGTACCTTTAACCATTAAGGGTGTCGCCGACCCATCTCGACACTCATGCTCTTTTCCAGTAAAGACCCCTCGGCACTTGTGACAGATGTTCACAGGATGGCCATTATTCTGTCGCAAAAGCAAGTCGTCAAGGAAAAGCACTTCCCCGCACGAACACCTTCTACGCAATGCGTACAGGACGAATTGAGTCTCCCCTTTTTTCCTACAACTTGGACACGCAGTCTCATACAGGGAGCTAAGCTCGTGCCTCAACGTATCAAGAAATTGGCTGAAGAGAACTTGTTTGTGGCGAAGAGTGGAAATGCTCAAACTCGCCTTTGCTTGGAGCACAGGAATCGGATCAATATCAATGCCAGCGACGTTAGCTCCCATGCGGATAGCTTCATGTAACGTCGTGCCACCGCCCATCATGGGGTCGAAAATAATCTTGCCCTCCAAACCCCCTGGTTCATAAAAATCGCGCTTGCCCGGCTCATGGACCAGCTGTTTGAGGATGTGGCGAAACGTCGTGCCAGATCGGCGTGCCCACCATTTATGCAGGTAGGTGTTCGGGCGATAGAGGTGTTTGTTGTACGATTCAAGAGCTGCCAGTTCATTAGCCGCCTCTTCAGGGAAAGATTCGTCAATCGGCAAGACACTTGTTCTTGAGTCCCGAGGTGCCTCGTTGTGAAAGTCGAATACGGTCTGGAGGGGCATACTCATGAGATTCTGCCTGCAGTGGGGCAAAGAGAACGGGTTAGCTTTACCATACATATGGCACCGACTATACCTATAAACCCCGGTATGTTGTATATGTCAAGTGGAAACTCGCGGCGCAGTATCGACAGCACCGCGGCTACCGCTGGAACTGTGCACGGAGATGGGGACGTTCGTGAAATATTGACATACGGCATTGGCAGTGCTAAAGGAAGGGAATGCCACGTCAGTCACGCATAGACGCCCCGGGTGCGCTTCACCATGTGATAATCCGAGGAATCGAAAGAACGGTGATTTTTCGGGATGATCAGGATCGGGAGTCGTTTCTCGATCGGCTTGGTGAGATTTTGATGGAAAGCTCCACGCCTTGCTACGCATGGTCGTTGCTGAGCAATCATGCTCATTTTCTTTTCAGGACCGGAAGAATTCCCCTTGCCCGTGTGATGAGGAGGCTACTGACGGGTTATGCAGTGAGCTTCAACCGGCGACATTTTCGTCATGGGCATCTTTTCCAGAACCGTTACAAGTCGATCCTGTGTGAGGAAGATGCGTACCTGAAGGAGCTTGTTAGGTACATCCATCTCAACCCACTTCGTGCAGGTCTTGTGGAGGATCTCAAGGAACTGGGGTCATACCCCAACTCGGGACATTCCGTGCTGATGAGCAAGAAGAAAAGGGGCTGGCAAGACAGGGACTATGTTCTGAGATATTTTGGAAAGGGGGAGAGGGAGGCAAAGAATAGTTATCTTTCCTTTGTTTCAGAGGGGGTCGGAGCAGGGAGAAGGCCGGAACTTGTGGGGGGAGGATTGGTTCGATGCGTGGGAGGATGGAAGGGCCTGAAAGAGCTACGGGACTCGGGCGAAAGGGTGAGAGGGGATGAGCGGATTCTCGGTGGATCCGAATTCGTGGAGCGCGTGTTGAGGGAGTCCAATGAGGAATGGGAGAGAAAATCCCTGCTCAGGCAGAGAGGAGTAGATCTGAACCGATTGCTCGATAGAGTCGCCGATCATTTTGGCGTGGGTATAGAAGATTTGAAGTCCGTAAGCAAGATTCCGGCTATAGCGAATGCACGTACGGTTCTCTGTTACTTGGGGGTGCGAAAGCTTGGGCTGACCTCCGCTTCCATTGCCAAGGAACTCGGTATGAGCCCGTCGGCCGTTAGCAAGGCGATACAGCGTGCGCCGAAGTTGTTGGAGCACGGGGAAATAGAGGCACTGATGCCTGAAAGTCAATAATTCACGAACGTCCCTATTCATTCATAGAATGAAGGCGAAAAACAAAATGAGTAGCATACCACGTTGTGAAATTAAAAAAGGCCTACGAGTTCGAATAGTGTTAAAAAATGATCAAAGAACGGGCAGGCTGACAGAAGGAATAGTCAAAGAGATATTGACAAAATCCGCTACTCATCCACACGGCATCAAGGTTCGCTTAGAGACTGGTCACGTAGGAAGAGTAAAAGAGTTGATGGTAATTTAGCGATTATTGGACATCGTTTGAAGGATGTAAATTGCCTCTTCCATTCCAATTCTTCCGTCATTGTTGGTGTCGACCAACGGCGGCCCCAGTACAGACTCCAGGCTGATCTCTCTTTGTACAACTGTTTCGGTATCAAAGTCGAAGGAACCACATGAAAACAGGCAACCCTCATGGTTTAATGGTGATTCGCTTACCCTCTGAAGTTTAACCGGTCCAATGCCTTCTGCCAGCCAAAGCCTTTCTATATAATGGGTCACCGGGCTATCGTCAACACGGATTTGTAAAACTAATGTATTGTAAAATTGACCAGCCGGAACCGTAACTGTTTCCTGTCCCACCAGCGTCACTGTAAAAGTTATCGGAGCATCATCAATTCTTCCTGCCGGGATTGTCGTTATGATTACGTCGTTGATACTCATATCAGCAGACGCAAATTTGAGGGGTGTGTCCAACAAATCAATCGTCTGATCTCCAAAATTTAACCCGACACCTAATAACCCTTCGGGGCCCGAGTAAAAATAGAAGTAGGTGCCACACACCACGTCACAAAAGCCGCTTCCATTGATTAGTTGAGTACCCGTATAATTAGTAAAAGTGTGTGTTTTTGATCCCATAATGAAAAGGTCTCGGTCATAGATCCAGACTGTTCCTGCTTTAACAGGCCAGTACTTTGTCATATCAAATGCCAGTGATGGTGTAACGCTGGCCACAAAGCCAATGAGCATGGTGATCGAAATTACGACTATCCTTTTCATGCTGCCCCTTTCAAACCAGGGAACCGCTATTTGATATCAGTGCTTACCGGGGGCCATCTCCACGCCCTTCCGCTCGTGCGCTATGTAAGCCTCTATGGCGATCATTCGAGGATCGTCGAGTCCAAGTGTTTTACCCTCCAGCGGATTCTGAATGCACCAGTTAATCATGTCGCGCAACGCGATCACTCTGCCCAGCTGCTTCTGAAATTTGGGGTACGTCTCCGGGTGTGTGTTGGCTGCGTTGGGATGGCATTGAGCGCATGCCACACCATTGGTGCCCAGGTCAGGGCTCACCCACAGCGCACGACCTTTATTCACCACGCTCATGTACTCGTCCTGCCAGCGTTTGAGGTCCTCTTCAGTGAACTCGTCGGCCCGAACCATAAATTCGCCCAGGGTCAGCATCAAGACAACCAGCACGAACGCCGCTCCGGCTAACTTTCCAAACATAGCGCCCTCCTCTAGTAATGGGTTTGCGGGGGAATCCGTCGGGCCGGATTCTGGAACGCAATGTCCTCGGGGTGCCCCGTCTTCGGGTTGAATGCCACGGTACGGTTGGTGTTGTTGTACAAGTTGTACTTTATGGCAGCACGACCGGTTTCCACATTGATGACCTGCCAACCCGTGGCATCACGTTCAAAGAACGGGTCGGCCCGGTTCATGGGAACCGTCAGCTTGGGGAGATGGCTCTCGGCCTGGGCGTAGGTCTCCGGATATGGCCAAGGCCAGGCTGTCGCCATCACCGATTGGAAGCTGATGTTTCCGATCTGGTTGTACTGGACCTGATGCACATGCCCATAAATCACGTTAACGTCATTGAAAGGCTTGAGGAGCGCTTGCACCTCATCCGCATCCTCAGTCCAGAAATTCCACCCTTTGTAAATCTTCTGGATGGGCGAGTGAGAAAACACCACGATGGGGGTGTCCTTCTTCACCTTTTCCAGGTCCTTTCGAAGCCAGTCTCGCTGCTTCTCGCCCACCATAAAGGGAGATCCGTTGGGATTGTCGAGTCCTGCCATCTCGACCATACGCTGCATGGCGGTGGGCCAACGCTCGTAGGTCCATTTGTCGTAGGTGATGACGCTGTTGAGTGTGACAAAATGTACGCCCTTGTGGTCCCAGCTATAGTAATGCGGTCCGTAAAGCTTGGACCAGTAGTCACCCAGATCGAGATAGTAGTCATGCTCGCCCATCACACAGTAAACCTTGTTGTAGTCAAGCTTGGAAAGCATCTCGGCGCCATGGTCCAGTTCTTCCTTTTTCCCAAGCTGGGCAAGGTCCCCCCCGAACACAACGAAATCGGGCTTGGGAACGAGCAGGTTGGTTTCGGCCACGGCGCGGATGAGTCCGCGATCCCAATTGCGGACGAACTTGGTCCCGGAAATGTGCTGAATATGTGAGTCGGAGATGTGTGCGAAGCTGAAGTTTTTGCGACTGTCTGCGAAGGCAAGTTCTACCATGCTCACAGGAAGGCAGCTCACCGCCGCAAGCGCCCCTGCGCTCTTGAGAAAGTCGCGACGGCTCATTCGCGATTTGTTCATGATTACCTCCTCTATTTTCTTGCAGCCTTGTTCTTGGCCAGGTGAGCGAACTCAGGACTGGTGAGCGCCTCCATAAACGCCACCAGGTCGTCGATTTCCTTGTCGGTCAACCCGAGGGGGCGGATACCGCCACTGAGAAAGTCATTCACCGGATCGCCCTCGTGAGTCACACCGCCGTTGTTGTAATGTTGCATCACGTCATCGAGTGTCTTGAGGCTGCCGTCGTGCATGTAAGGGGCGGTGACGGCGACGTTGCGCAAGGTCGGCGTCTTGAACGAGCCAAGATCGTCGAAACCCCGAGTCACCGCGAAGCGACCAAGTTCCGACGTCTTCTTGTTCGTCAGGACCTGAACGTCCACCTGAGAGGCCGTAGCCTCCGCTTTGAGAAACTCATGAGCGAGACCGGGGACGTCGGCCTGAATGTCGTTGATTCCCACACCAATGTTGTGGAAGCGGTTGTCCGTAAAAAGGGCCTGGGTCTGTTCGATGACATGGCATGAGACGCAGCGGCCCTTGTTGACGAAAAGGTTGAAGCCTCGCTTCTGGTCTGGCGTCAACGCGTCGTTTTCACCGCCGTAGAAAAAACGGTCAAAGGGCGAGTTAGCCGCAACGATGGTGCGCTCAAAGGCAGCAATGGCCTTCGTCACCTCGTCCATGGTGACGGCCTCTCCGCTCTTTCCGAACACCTCCTTGAATGATTTCACGTACTCAGGATCCGAGCGCACGATATCGAGTATGGGCTGGTGGTCCTTCAACCCCATTTCGACCGGGTTGGTGGGCGGGTGTAAGGCCTGGTCTTCCAGGCTCGGTGAGCGCCCGTCCCAGAACATGGTCTTGAAGTACACCGCGTTTATCACGGTGGGGGCGTTGCGTGTGCCCGTGAGCTTGTTAATGCCTTCTGAAACAGACAGGGGGCTGTCGGTAAAGGCTTTTTCCTCAACGTGGCAAGTGGCGCAGCTCACCTCGCCCGTCAAGCTGAACCGCTTATCGTCGAATAACTTCTTTCCTAAAGCAACCTTTTCAGGGGTCTGAGGATTGTCCTCCGGCTCAGCAGCGGGGGGTAGCCCCAGGGGCACTGAAGACCCCAATGCCGGGGACGCGTAAGTGTCCGTAACGCAGAGGAAAGCTACGATAAGGAGCAACCTGGACAAAAGAGTGCTCATGATTCATCCTCCTTTTCTCAAAAGCGACATCAGATTCCGGCTCACTTCACCCTGACATGGAATCCTCCGAGTCCCAGGGAAATGAATGCCGCGTCCTTTAGTCGTTTGTTTCCTTTCAAAAACGCCCTTTGGGGGAGGCAAAGCAAGGACATCCGCTATGGACTGCCGATTTGAGATAGAGTCCATCCCTCTTTGTGTGGTTTTCGCCAAAAATATTAAAAGGATATTAAGCATGCTTCTGGCTCAAAATAAATGGGGCGAAGACCCCATTTTTGTGTCATGAAGACTGTATTTTTTTGATAGGGTGGAACAAGACAGTTGATCTATGGTTGACCCCGAGTTCGGTCTCTCAGCACATAACCATGACAAAGACCGCACAGGCAAATGTACAGAAGGTGAATGCCGTGATCCCTGCCTCCTTAACCTTGCCACGACGCTCGAAGAATGGTTCCTTTTCCCGGACTAGACTCAATGGAAAAGGAGCCATTTGACAGCTCGGTTCGTTCCTTCATGCTGTGAAGTCCGAATCCGCCTGTCAAAGCTCTTTTGGTCTGTACTTCATCCGTATCAAATCCTTTCCCATTATCCGCAACAAGCAGTTCTATTCCGCTCCCCGTCCTTTTCAAAGAGACACGCACAAGCCCTGCATCGCTGTGTTTGGCCACATTGTTAAGCCCCTCTTGAAGAAGTCTGAAAAGGACGATTTTCAGAGGATCAGGGACCTGGTCTTCCTGTATACCGAATTCTTTTTCGATAGTGAGACGGGGGAAGAGTTTTTCAAATTCCCGACAAAACCAGGAAATCGTTGTCAGGACCCCAAGATCATCCAACATCGAAGGCCTCAAATCCGTGTGAATCCTTCGGACTTCTTCACTGGCCTGCTTAATCACAGGGATCAGGGCTTCCAACGATTCAATCCCGGCCCTGGTCGTCCCGTGTCGCGTCTGCTCAATAGCACTTTCAACCCCAAACTTG
>Ga0307423_1002114_pt1 | contig 11387 bp, 6 predicted proteins | sample SalMarWE160310MG_FD_202154 | JGI IMG/M metagenome (GOLD analysis project Ga0307423, IMG submission 202154) | Salt marsh sediment microbial communities from the Plum Island Ecosystem LTER, Massachusetts, United States - WE1603-10 | ecosystem: Environmental > Aquatic > Marine > Intertidal zone >...
TTGGATAAGAGAGCAATATTTCTCCATATAGTGCAACCGCTTTTACAGGCTCAACATTTTCATAAGCTCTTGCTAATCCCCATTTGATAAGTCTCGATTGAGGATTCCTTTTAAGCGCCGAATCTGCAATCTCGATTGCCTTAGAATATTCCTCTTGCTCAATGTATATCCAAATTAGTGAATGAATTGCAAGATGTGAATTATATCCTGATTGATTAATTGCTTTTTTAAGATAATCTATCCCAAGTTCTTTTTCATCAGGTACAAATGGCAGCCAATTCAAGAATTCAGTTTTTTTACTTCGCCAAAATTTATAATTACCAATTGCTATAAAAGATTCATAAAAATTTTGATCCAGCTCTAAGCAATAATCAAAAGCTCTAACCGAAATTAACCCATTTGAAAATGCCGAAAACCAATCTTCCTTTAGAGCATCGTAATAGGCAATATAACCCTGTGTTAAAGCAAAAAAGTAATTATACCAAATATTTTTATCATCTTTATTTAACAACGATTCAGAAATACTTTTAGCACTTTCCAAATAAGGCGTAATTAATTCATCATTAAAAGGTTCTTGATAATCGAAGCATTTTGCAATTTGAGTTGCAGCCAAATAGATTTTACCTAGTGGCAGATCACTCCTTGATTTATCGAATTGATCAAATAATTTTTGTGCATCATTATATTTTTGCTCAACAATTAATTTAATACCAGCCTTTAAAGTATTATGAATTGACTTATCCGGATAAACTTGAGCAGAAATTTGTGTGAGGGCGAAGAGGGATAAAAAAACAAATATTTTTTTAGAATTAAAGTGTACCAAATGTTCTATCACCTGCGTCTCCTAATCCGGGAAGAATATAACCTTTGCTGTTTAATTCACGATCTAAAGCGGCTGCAAATATTTTGATATCCGGATGATTCTTTTCAATTCTTTTTATTCCTTCAGGGGCAGCAACAAGACAAGCGAATACTAATTTTGTTGCACCTCTTTGTTTAAGATACTTTAATGCTTCAGATGCGCTTCCGCCAGTAGCAAGCATCGGATCAATCATAATTACTTCAGCCATTTTCAAATTTTTGGGAACTTTGTAGTAATATTCTATGGGTTTCAGTGTTTCCTCATCTCGTTGCAATCCTATATGTCCCACTTTTGCTTCTGGAATGATCTGCAGAAATCCGTTCACCATTCCAAGACCAGCCCTTAAGACAGGGACGAGAATTACATCGTGTGTTAATTTTGATCCTGATGTTTCTTCGAGCGGAGTTTCAACATTGATTGCTGAAAGTTTAAAGTTTTTTGATATCTCAACGGCTAAAATGTTTGATACTCTCTGTAAGGCTGCACGAAATGTTTCAGAAGTGGTATTAACATCTCGCAAAATAGTAACATCCCTTTTAATTATGGGATGCTCTATGAGAAAAAAATTTTTATTCATAATATTATTACTGTTTATTTTTGCCTAAAACTAACTGTGATCGGAACACCTTCGAAACCATAAGTTCTTCTAATTAATCTTTCTAAAAATCTACGGTAATGGTCCGGAATATATTTGGGGAAATTGGCAAAAAATAAAAATATAGGATAATGTTCGCCCACTTGAGAAATAAATTTAATCCTCACATCTTTTCCGGTTGGTGATGCGGGAGGTGGATTTTTTTCAATCTCTGGTAATAAAGTATCATTTAGTTCTGACGTAGGAATCTTTTTTACTCTATCACTCTGAATTTTTTGGCAAAGTTCAAGCAGTTTAAATATTCTTTGCTTTGTTAACGCAGAAATAAATATTATTGGGGCATAATCTACTGTACCTAATTTTTCTTTAATTGTTTTTTCAAATTCTCGAGCTGTATTTGTTTCTTTCTCCACTAGATCCCATTTATTAACTGCTATTATTAAACCCCGCCTCCATCTAACAACTTCATCAATAATTTTTTGATCTTGTTTTTCAAATCCAACTTTAGCTTCAATCATTACAACAGCTACATCACTTTCGCTAATAGCTTTATATGTTCTGATGTTTGAGAAAAATTCAATACTCTCTTCAATTTTTTTCTTTTTCCTTAATCCTGCTGTATCAATCAAGATAATTTCTTCACTATAATATTTCAATACTGAGTCGAGACTATCACGTGTTGTTCCTGGAATATCTGTGACAATACTTCGTGTACTCCCTAACAGAGCATTGGTTAAAGATGATTTACCGACATTCGGTCTTCCAACAATTGCAATCTTTAATCGTTTATCTTCTTCAATCAAATCCATTGTTGGAAAATCTTGGGTGATTCCGTCTAGCAAATCTCCTGTGTGTCTCCCGCTTACTGCAGAAATATCATAGATCGTGTCAACACCCAAAGAATAAAAATCAGATGCAGCAGCAACATGCACTTCGGCATCTACTTTATTAACAACTAAATAATATTTTTTATTGGATTGCCTGAGCATGTTAATAATAACGTTATCGATTGGATTTACGCCAGCCTTTAAATCAACAAGAAAAATAATTGCATCAGCCTCATTAACAGCTACTTCAACTTGTTCACGAATCGCAGATTCAAATTGATCAGTTGATTCAGGAACAAAGCCACCGGTATCTATCAATCTGAACATTTTTCCGTTCCATTCACACTCGCCGTAATTTCTATCGCGTGTTACACCGCTTTTATCATCAACTATGGCTTCCCTTTTCCCTAACAATCTGTTAAAAAGTGTAGATTTTCCTACGTTGGGCCTGCCTACTATTGCAACTAAAGGTAATTTCATAGTTAAAAAATATAAAATAATGAAGTGGGAATGAAAAGTTCAATTATTAAGATTTAATCTATTAACAATCATCAAGTTATTTAACAAACACATCTCTCAATTTATTCCATTGAGATATTTCATAATATCAGTTGTTAAACAAGCTAAAAATTGTAGGTAATGTGCATAACCGGATAAAATTCAGATCGATATTCTGTAACCTGGATATTTTCTAATCTTACATTAACAGTAATGTCTTTATTGTATTGAATAGATGACCAAACTGCATCCAGCACACTTAAAAAGTGATTAACATAAATACCAATTACAGCTGTTGATGCAACAGAATAAAAACTATTTGCATCTCCTCTCATTTGTGAATAAAAATGATAATTCGGTGATATTATTTCTTTATTACCGCCACCAATAAAGTCATTCCAGCCAGAAGAATATTGATGATATTTTCCAATCAGTTCATAATATTGTTGCTCACCATGGGGTGGTAAGTGATGTGAACCTGTTTCAGCAGAATTTAATTCTTTCCAGTTTACTCTTTCCCAAGGTGGTATATTTGGGTCTTCACTTATTATTATTTTATTTCGATCGGCTCCTTCGTATAGAACAAGCCATTCAGCATATCTCACTACACTCCAATTGTGCTCAGGATTCTTATAAGCGTCGGCATAATCCTGAAACTCATTTGTTTTTTTATTACCTTTATTATCATAAACAATTGCAGTCCCAACAACTGCTGCCTCTAAAGCAACAAATATCCCCGCTTTCAAATATTCTCCAGTATAAAGTTCACCAGCGCCGGGTATCAGCAAAGAAAAAATTCCCGCCAACAAGGGCGATTTTTTATTGCTATTTATAATTGTCATTTGGGGAGTTAAGTGTTCTTTATAATTGTCTAAGATGGTCTTCGCATCGACAGATAAATTACCTGTGAATAAATTTGCATCACTTTTTTGCTGTGCAAAAGTAAATGCGGTAAAGATAATAAAAATCAAAAAAATATTTTTCATCTCAATTCTTTCTATCACTGTCTGAACGGTTTATTAAAATTTAAGATATCAAACCCGAATAAAACACCACCATAAAAATTCCATTCTTTGCCATACTTTATGGTTTGATTATTAATAACTCTAGAAAATTCATCAAACCCATAAGATGCATTAAAGAAAATACTTGTGGGAAATAGATAATAAGAATTTAACTGCAATCTTAATTCTGCTCCCACACCTTTTTTAAATTTTCCGGCAGAAGATAAATTTCCAGTCCAGGCGTTGCCGATATCTCCATTAAAAGAAAGAAATATTTTATCTAAATAAAGATGCCCAATCTTTGCATCAATATCTCTGAAGAGCGGGAAACGGTATGTAAAGTCTAACCATGCAATTTCATTTCCGCTGATAGCATAAAAGGGATAAGCTTTCATTCCAATTAATCCGCCCAAGTAAAAATCAAAAAAATCAGGTTGTTGTGGCCCAAGTATTGAACCAACTCTTAAAGAGGTATTAATTGTGTGAGAGTCAAAAACAGGTAAATACAATCCTGTTTTTAATTCTACCCGGTGAAAATTATAATTTGAGTAACGTGGTTTAAGAATCCCATCTTCTATTGTGTACTCACCTTTATCGTTAAATTTATTAAACTCATAATTGTATGCGAGATCAATTGAGAATCCAACAGGATTTATTTCAGCATCCTTCGATGGTAAAATGGCTTTCCATGTATATCTTGCTTCAAGATTTCTTCCTATAAAATAATTATCCTTAGTAGTTGGATATAGAGTATTCTGCACATCAGGTAGAATAAAGCTGCCAAGAGTTGCTGTATAAGTACTGAAAGTAAATTTTAACTGTAAATTTTGATCTCGAGAGAATAATCTATGGCGGACAATGAAATCAAATTCAAACAAATCATAAGTAACACTAGTTGGAATAATAAAATCATAATTAACAGTTCCACCAGTAGTATCAGCACCAAAGGAAACATCGACATCTGCTTTTCGGCTAATACTGTAAAGCTCTAATGATAATTCTGGTCTTAATCCGATTGATGTTAACAACGGAAGTTTATTTTTATAATCAAAAATTAAAAACAAATCTCTTTCTAATCTTGTATTGATGGAACCACCGGCAAATATTGCATATCTGTTAAGCATATCACTTGAGGCAACTAATAGACCTGGCTTAAATTTTTCTAATAAGCTATTTCCTGTATTGTAATTATCAAAACGTAAGAATGGAAAAAATGTTAAACGAGAAAATGCACCAGTATATTTCTCTTTTGGCAGATCAGTTAAATTTTTATCATCATAATTTTTTAATGAAACAATATTAAAATTATTAATATCGCCTAAAGGTTTGTCAATATTCAAAGGCGGATTTTTTAACTTAACATAATCATCCCCTTTAATTATATTCTTTTGTTCATCCAAATCGATATTGAAGATCTTATATCCGGCAGAAGTATAACCTGAATAAACTATATCGCCATCATCCGATGCGTTTGCCATAAAAGCACCACCAAGAACATTGGTTAACTGTCTTATATTTTTTGTATGAAGATCCATAGCGTATAGATTGAAAATACCGGTTTCATCAGATGAATAAATTAGTTTACCATTTTTATCGAAGGTGGGATTTCTAGTATCATGACCAGAAGCAATTATAAATTCTACATTTCCTCCGGTTGAATTAACCTTTGCAATATCTCGAGTATTTGCATAAGAATAATCAAATACAATGTAAGAATCATCCGGAGAGAATTTTGGATTATAAACCTGTTCCCCATTTTCAAAAAATGTCAATCGTTTAAAGTTTTTCCCATCCACATCTACTGAGCCAAGATTGGTAGTACCGTCCTTTTGATAAATGAAAACAATGTGCTTTCCGTCATTCGAAATTGATGGTTGATTTGCCCGAAGATCTTCTGTTAACCTGGTTTCCTTTTCAGAAGTTAAATCATGAACAAATAAATCATGAACATTGTACCATTCAGGATTATCTTCGGTGATTTTGGCATAAATTATTTTATTTCCATCTGGAGTAAAAGAAAATGTTGATCTGACACCGCTAACAATATTTTTTTCAGTTTTAGATATTAGATCGTATTCATATATTCCTGAAGGTGCAAAGTAATCTGATGATTTATTTGAGATGTAATAAACTTTTTTACCATCTTTAGAAAAGATCGGATAGAAATTTCCAAACCCTTCTTTAGCAATCTGTTCGCCGGTAACTAAATTTGATAATACTTTTTGACTACGTTTACGGTAATCATTTTTTAAGAAGCTGCTCCACTCATCGTAAATCTCGTTTCCATTCTTACCTATTACATCTTTAAAAGCTGCATCAATAGTAAAATTTCCAAAATTTCCTAAAGCTTTAGTTATATCTCTTAGCTTATCTTCACCATATTTTTGTGAGATATAACTTGTTAAAGCAAAACCCGAATTATATACTGATTCATTGCCCAAACTTGTTTTACCAAATACACCCATTTCATTCCACGTAAGCATATTATTATCTAATGCATAAGAACGCAAAATCATATCACGATGCGAATCCCAGTTATCATAATTAAATTCCTTTCTCATATATTGTGCGGTTCCTTCAGCAAACCAGGCAGGCACGTTAATCATTGCTAAAGGATATGACACTACAACATTTGGGAATCCATAAAGAATATCCGGCCTTCTTTTATCCTCATAAGTAAGCACTTGTAAAAATAATGCGGGAACACTTCTGGACGCTTTCATAGCGGACTGGATTTGAACCATATGTGTAAACTCGTGGGAGATAACATTTCTTAGCCAATTATGTGCTCCACGTAAATCAAAATCTAATGCACATGTCCAAATCTCAATTTTGTTATCAAAAAAATAGGTGGCACCGTTTGAGTAGTCATCAATATCTTTTATTATAAAATGAACTCTATCAGGTTCATAGCCGTAGAGCGAACAAATTGGATCCCATACTTCATCTACAATTTTTGCTACAACCTGAGCTGTTCTTTCTGCCTCATCGTGAAAATGAATATCAGCATGTTTACCTTTTATTGTGTACCACTCGAGTTCAGGATGAAAGTCTGTAAACTGGGCAAAACTATTGGTGACGAAAAATAAGAGAAATGATATTATTAAAAAGAATTTCATAGAGTATAAGGTCAAAGTTGTGAGTTGTAAACGGAGATTATTTCACCACAGCAATTTTAATTATAACAGATTCTGATTTTCCACTGATTCCAATCGCTTCAATTCTTGCAAGATAAACTCCACTTTGAATATCACTGACTTTCCAAATAGTTTCATTATCATATCCACCTCTTGCCTCATTATTTAATTCGGCAACTAATCCTCCGGCAAGATCAAAAATTTTAATATTTATTTTAGAATCTTCATCAACGTAATAACGTATTGCTGTTTGTCCATTATAAACAGGATTTGGATAATTATAAGCACGACTTGTAGGGAAAAACTGATTTATGAAATTTGAATTTTTTGCAGCAGTTACAAAAGATGTATTTTGGTTGTCGTCGTTTTCTTCTGCCCAGAATAATGTTCCCACAGTAGATCCGATATTCCATGTAGAGAAATATTTTTTACTGTCTATTACTGCTAAAGATGATTTATTATTACTATTAAAAAGGACAGGGATAACATCAATATTATTGCCAACACTGATCGGGAAACCATTTACAATTTTTCCTGTATTGCCATCAAAAGCAAATATTCTCCCATCTTTAGTATAAGATATAATCTCAGCATTATTTCCTCCTTCAAAATCCATAGCCAATGGAGTCCCAACAAAGTTATTGCCCTGAGGATCTGACTTTGGGAAATTGATGGCTGAAGCGCCAGTTAAATTTCTAGCCTCAAGTTTTTTACCATCTGTGAAAACAATATAATTATTTCCATCTTGTTTCAAATCAACAAGCGAAAATGAAATTATTGGAACTGATGATGGCAATGAAAAAGTTGAATAGAGTTTTTTATCGACAAAAATATAAAAATTATTATCAGCAGTCAGTGCCACATAAATAGATTTATTCTCCGCATCTTTGCTTAAAGCTAAGTCGATAAATCTTTCATTATTTAATTTATACTCAAATCCATCTGCAACAATTAAGGAGTAAGGATTATAGAGATTAATAAGATTACTTCCAATTGCAACAACTTCATTTCCATCTGAAGCTACTTTAGAGAACCTAACATCAGTTGGGAAAGTTTGAATTCTTAGAGTATCTGGATTGTTTGATGGTAAACTGCCTAACGAATAAGAAATGATTTTTTGATCATCCGTTGCAATCAAAATTTTATAATTATCAATAGGATCTTTTACAATCAATGGTGGAGCATCTATTACTGTATTTAATGAAAAACGAGATAAATATTGTTGAGTGCCATTATCCATAAAAACATTAAGCTTATTTTCTAAAGTTCCAACATAATAGGTAGTATTATTGAAGTAAACTGAAGATATCTTGAATGATGAAAATTCGGGTATTGAATCTATTTTTGTATCATCTTCAAAAATTATTAAATCTGTACCCACTAAAAAACAGAATTGATTTTTGTTGGGGTTTGATCCTTTGGATAAATTATAAACTGGATATTGAAAATTAATTTCTTTCGCAAAGATCGGTTTAATAACCGAATCTCCATACTCTAATTTAAAAGACATTTTGTTTGAGATTGAAGAAAAATTATTGAAGCTAATTAAACTATTTGCGCCAGTATTTGTGTTTGTATTTGGTCTTGTATCTTTATCAAATCTATTTTTATATAGTTTTGCTTTGTTGTTTGCATACCAAAAATCTTGTGCGGTTCCTTCACCCACTACTTGATCACCAAATATTGTTGTAAAGGTTTCTCCAATATCCTGCACACCGTCAGCTTCTTCAACATCCACACCACGTCTTGTTTTATTTGTATTGATTTTGTTGTCAGCTATTTTTTCATCGATAACATTTTGATCTATGTGCCAAATAACAATTCCATTGCCAGGCAAAGCCCAATCATATTCATCTACATCTTCAATCACACCTGACAACGAGTCAGTATTATAACTATAAAATCCGGTTGTATCATTTAGAAAAGTTTTTGTGAAATTATTACCGTTAGATTTAATAGTTACTTTTGCTCCATCTTTCAAAGCATCCCTCTGTCTGTTTTCAATTAAATAATACTCGGATGAGTTTAGAGGCACTTTTAAAATAACAGTATCGGATACTGTTGCTGCTAATTTTGTTACCAGATCTATATCATAATTACCAGGATTAACAGTAACAGGTTCTGCCCATCCTAAATATATTTTTTCCCAAGCAGATGGCTCTGGTGGAAAGCATCCGTTATAAGCAAAGATGGCTTGTCCATCCATCAAACCAAATCTTCCTATGGCGCTTAATCCTGTTGCAGTATCAAAAAGATCTGGCAAACCTAAATGGCTTGCAACACTAGCCACTAACAAACCATTTATTGTTATTTCGAATAAAACTTTTCCTGAAATACCATCGAGTTCTCTACTTTCTGTTTCCGGAATAACCATGCTGTTTTTAATTTTAAAAGATCCATTTGATACAGGAAACCCATCAAAGCTTTGTCCAAAAATATTTTTAAGAGAGTTTTCACTTATATAAACTGAAGGTAAATCTCGCTCATTTCCTAAACTTCCAGGTAAAGAAATATCTCGTCCAACTCCTGCATGAAAAATTAGAAATACATTATAATCAGAAAATTTAAAACCAGGATTCATCTGATCAGCTTTTGTCCAAACTTCTTGCGCGAATTGTCCAAGTGTCGTAAAATCACTAGAATTAATATCGGGTGCAAAGTTTCTCATAGTTTTAGAAACTGAAAAAGTATCCGGCAGAACTGTAAACGAAAGGTGAACTTTACCTTCTGATACGTTTTGATAATAATTTTTCACAAATGTAAGATGGGATTCAAAATATTCTTTATTGTGCGGTAACGGATCAAGAATATCATTACTATAATCTTTAGAATAAATAGATCCGAATTTACCATTGCCAAACGTAGCACCATCGCGATCTTCCTGAAAGTTGACCATAACAGCTAAAATTTTAATTGTATCATCAGTAGCAGCTTGAACAGATTGATTTGGGAAAGGATTAATTTTTCCAACAAAACTTTGGGCAGATAAACTGCCCAAAGTAATAATACAAACAGCAATGGAAAGAAGAACTTTATTCATACTAAATTAGATTCCCCTTGGCAATCCTCCGGTTGATTCCGGAACAGCACCCCAACCAATTAGTACAGTAAATCTCAAAGTGTCCGATAGCGGATGGTTTTCTCCACCTTTAAAAACTGATGTTGTAATGTAACTGAAATCAAAACCGTAAATGTCATATCTAATACCGGCACCGAAAGTAACAAATTTTCTATTTCCATAAGATGGATCTTCATAAAAGAACCCTGTTCTTAAAGCAAAAAGAAAATCACCTGGAGTTCCATACCAGTATTCTAGTCCCATTGAAGTTACAATGTCTCTTAGTTCTTCTCGAAATGGTTTATTGCCCCAAGCTGTAAATATAGCTTTGTACCATTCATCTGAATGAGAAACTGTTGAAGTATCTGTACCGGAAATTACCTGGGTTGTAGTTTTGTTTACAAGAAGTTTGCTAAAATCCAATGTATAGATCAAACTATTGAATTCATCAGATATTACTTTATATGCAAAACCTAACCGGAAATTAGTTGGGATAGGGTCAGCTTGAGCTTTATCTATATAATAAATTTTTGGACCCAAATTGCTTAGATTAATACCAAGACTTATTTTATTACCAATATCTTCATCGATGAGTGGTATAACAAATTTATCCGGTCTCCACATCGTAGCAACATCAAAGCTTACAGAAGTTGCTACACCTTGCCCTTTTTCTTCACCAACACCTTGATCTGATAAACGGCTATGAATTATTCTAAAATTAAGCCCCAATCCCCAATCAGAAGAAACCTTTGTTGCATAACCAAGTGTAAGAGCTGCATCAAATGATCTAAATGTTCCAAGCGGTGTTGGATCATTCTCGCCTGTTCTTACAAATTCACCAAAATTCATATAAGTTATGCTACCAGTAATACTTCCACTCAACTCTTCAATATATTGCTTATAGGTAAGGTAGTCGTAGAATAAATCCAGATTAAATTGGGGTAACCAATTACTATGCGTAATGCTAACCTCTGTTCCAGTTTGAAATGCAATTCCTGCAGGATTCCAAAAAATAGCAGAAGAATTATCTGCTAAACCGGTACCAGATTCACCTAGACCACCAGCGCGTGAATCGGGAGCCAGTAACAGAAATGGAACAGCAGATTCACCTTGTCCATATGATACAGCACCCAATAAGCCGAACAACATGCTGATCATCATTAGCCTAAGAATTATTTTCATTTTATTTCCTCCGAAATATATAATTATATGTTAATCTTTTTTTAATTCGATTTTAAGAGTTAAATATATAAAAGAACAATTACAAGAAACCCATTTTTTTAGTAATAACTTATCTTATTACAGCTAATTTGCCTAAAACACTTTTTTGAAATTCACCATCAGAAGATTTAACAATGATTTTGTATAGATAAGTGCCGTTTGCTAATTGGTCACCATCAGTATCG
>Ga0307423_1002115_pt1 | contig 11387 bp, 10 predicted proteins | sample SalMarWE160310MG_FD_202154 | JGI IMG/M metagenome (GOLD analysis project Ga0307423, IMG submission 202154) | Salt marsh sediment microbial communities from the Plum Island Ecosystem LTER, Massachusetts, United States - WE1603-10 | ecosystem: Environmental > Aquatic > Marine > Intertidal zone >...
AATTCACGGCCCCGGCTGGTTGCGGCCCAGCTGGCCTACAACACGGGCCGCATCGGCAGCTATGTCGTGGCCGGGGCGCTGGCCGGTTTGCTGGGCCAGCAGGCCACCACGATGGGTTTGACCGGAGGTTTTCCGGTCGGCGGGATCATTGCCGCTGTTATCATGATCCTGCTGGGGCTTTATCTCGGAGGCTGGTGGCAGGCGTTGCAGTGGCTGGAGCGTCTGGGTGCGCGGGCATGGCGGCATATCGAACCGCTTGGACGGCGTTTCATTCCGGTGCGTCATGCCGGGCAGGCGCTGTTGCTGGGTCTGGTATGGGGCTGGTTGCCCTGCGGCATGGTCTATTCGGTGCTCGCACTGGCACTGGCCAGCGGGTCGGGGACGGAAGGCGGGACTATCATGCTGGCATTCGGTGCCGGTACCTTGCCGACCATGCTTGTGATGGGGGTCGCGTTCAGTTCGCTGGGACGCTGGATGCGGGACAGGCGGGTACGCAAGGCGGCCGGTATCCTGGTTGTCCTGATGGGGGTCGTTATGCTGCTTGCTATTCCTGGCAGGCATGGGCATCATTCTCACCCCGTTGCCGAACAGCCGGGGCATCACGAACACCATCCCTAGCACCCAGCACGATGTTTTTCTAGACAAAAGTCTACTTCCCGGGCGTTAATCGCCCGGATTCCGCAATATTAGAAACACAATATATTGTGTTTAGCTGTTTTATCTCCTGGCCTTGGTGACGACTTTCCGACACTGGTAAAATAATTATAACTATCTGTAATTTATAAGTTTTTATGCCCCCATAAAATGCCCTTGACAGGGCGTTCGCGGCTGAATAATCTCATCTCCCTCGACACAATATATTGTGTTTAGCTAAATCAGGCTCCGCTGCGGGACTATCCCCACAGCAAGGCGGCAAAAACACATTCCTGTACAAGAATGTAACAACAGAGGGAGGAATACAGGACAGATGACCACGATGGCACACCTTGAAGCAGTCCCGACCAGCGTCACTGAAATTCCGATGCAGCCGGCATCGCAGGATATCTGGGAAAAGAAATACCGCCTGAAGGCCAAGGACGGTACACCGGTCGACGAAACCATCGACGCAACCTACCAGCGTATCGCGCGTGCACTTGCCGACGTTGAAGACACGCCGGAAGCACGTGAGACCTGGTACCGTGAATTTCTCTGGGCGTTGCGGCATGGTGCGATCCCCGCCGGCCGTATTACCTCCAATGCCGGTGCACAGGAGCACAAGCCGGCCACCTCGACCATCAACTGCACGGTGTCCGGCATCGTGAAGGACTCCATGAACAACATCCTGGAGAAGGTGCACGAGGCCGGATTGACGCTGAAGGCCGGTTGCGGTATCGGTTATGAGTTCTCCACCCTGCGTCCGAGGGGCGCCTATGTATCCGGGGCCGGTGCCTATACCTCGGGTCCGCTGTCGTTCATGGATATCTACGACAAGATGTGCTTTACCGTGTCTTCCGCCGGCGGTCGCCGCGGCGCGCAGATGGCTACCTTCGATGTCGGTCACCCGGACGTGATGGATTTCATCCGTGCCAAGCGCGAGGATGGCCGGCTGCGTCAGTTCAATCTCTCGCTGCTGATCACCACAGAGTTCATGGACGCGGTTCAGCACGACGCAGACTGGAAACTCGCTTTTCCGATCAGCCGCAAGGAGCAGGAAGAGGGTATTGACCTGAATAACCCGGAGCAGGTGATCTGGCGCGAGTGGCCCTACAAGGGCGATTACATCACCAACAACGCCGGACTGGTGGCCTGCAGGGTATACAAGACCGTGCCGGCACAGCGCCTGTGGGACATGATCATGAGTTCCACCTATGATTTTGCCGAGCCGGGGTTCATCCTGATCGACAAGGTCAACGAGATGAACAACAACTGGTTTTGCGAGAATATCCGTGCCACGAATCCCTGCGGTGAGCAGCCGCTGCCGCCGTATGGCTCCTGCCTGCTGGGTTCGGTCAACCTCACCAAGTTCGTGCGCAATCCGTTTACCCGGCGTGCCGAGTTCGACTGGAAGGAATTCCGCAAGGTAGTGGCGATCTTTACCCGCATGCTCGACAACGTGGTCGAGATCAACGGGTTGCCGCTGGACGGCCAGCGTGACGAGATCCATCGCAAACGCCGTCACGGCATGGGCTTCCTGGGCCTCGGTTCCACTGTCACCATGCTGCGCATGAAGTACGGCGAGGGGGATTCGGTGGAATTCACCGAACGCGTCAGTCGTGAACTGGCCCTGACCGGCTGGGAGGTGGCACTGGAACTCGCGAAGGAAAAGGGCCCGGCACCGATTATGGAAGAGGACTTTACCGTGACCGAGGAGATGCTGCGCAAGCGGCCGGACATGCGCCGTGACGGTTACCTGCCCGGCGACACCGTCAAGGGGAAGGTGCTGCATGCGCGCTACAGCCACTACATGCAGCGCGTGGCGGGTGCGGCCCCCGATCTCGTGGACCAGCTCGCCGAGACCGGCGCACGCTTTACCCATCACAGTTCCATCGCCCCGACCGGCACCATCTCGCTGTCGCTGGCGAACAACGCCAGCAACGGCATCGAACCAAGCTTCGCGCATCATTATTTTCGCAATGTGATCCGCGAAGGACGCAAGACCAAGGAAAAGATCGACGTGTTCTCGTTCGAACTGCTCGCTTACCGCGAGCTGGTGAACCCGAACGCCAATGCCAACATGGATGAACATGCCGATGCACTGCCGGATTACTTCATCGCCGCGGACAATGTCACACCGAAACAGCACGTGGACATCCAGGCGGCCGCGCAGACGTGGGTGGATTCCTCCATCTCCAAGACCGCGAACGTGCCGACGGATTATCCATTCGAGGATTTCAAGGATATCTACCTGTATGCCTACCAGCAGGGTCTCAAGGGCTGCACGACCTTCCGTTTCAATCCGGAGGCATTCCAGGGTGTGCTGGTAAAGGGCCAGGATCTGGAAAATACGGTCTATGAATTTACCCTGGATGATGGCAGCAAGGTCAGTCTCAAGGGTAACGAGGAAGTCGAATATGACGGTGAAACCCATACCGCCGCAAATCTGTACGATGCGCTCAAGGAAGGTTATTACGGCAAGTTCTAGTGTCTTTTCGCATCCGGATTTGCGTGCCGACCCGGTAATCAGAAATTTATCAGGAGTTCAGAATGGCAATTCGTATTGAAAAAAAGATCGTGGGGTACAAGGTAGGCAACCGTGACGAGCCGCAGCAACCGGCACCTGCCGTGAACGAACAGGTGCAGTGCGAGGACAATATTGTCCACCTGCATGAGAAGCTCGAGCGCCCGGAGATGCTGATCGGTTCAACCTACAAGGTCAAGACGCCGCTCTCGGAGCATGCACTGTATGTCACTATCAATGATATCGTGCTCAACCACGGGACCCAGAACGAGCTGCGCCGGCCGTTCGAGATCTTCATCAATTCGAAGAACATGGATCACTTCCAGTGGATCGTTGCACTGACGCGGATTATCTCCGCCGTGTTCCGGAAAGGGGGTGACGTGACCTTCCTGGTAGAGGAATTGCGCTCTGTGTTCGATCCGCGCGGCGGCTACTTCAAGCGGGGCGGCAAGTACATGCCGTCGCTGGTAGCCGAGATCGGTGATGCAATCGAATGCCACATGCGAATGATCGGATTGCTCAAGGACGACGGGCTCGACGAGCATCAATTGCAGCTGGTAGCCGAGAAGCGTGCCCAGTACGAGGCGGCCAAGGGTACCGAGGAAAGCGCGGAATCGGGCGATTTTCCCGAAGGTGCGCAGCTCTGCGTCAAGTGCCACACCAAGGCCGCGATCCAGATGGATGGTTGCCTGACCTGCCTGAACTGCGGCGAGTCGAAGTGCGGGTAAGCCTGTACCAGCGCCATGAACACGGTTCGCGGGAGGCCGGGCCACAGCAAAGCTGCCGGGCGATAGATGATAACCTATTGTATTTAATGAATTAAATACGATGCCTGTCGACCCGATTGAAGTTAGTACCTTAGACCGATTGTCCATCCGGCCGTACACGGGCTATAACATACACATGACGTTTTGGGTGTAGAATGTCTCAAGGCGAAAGAACAATAACAGTCCGACAACAACAACAGGTTCGGGCGAAGGAGGCAGGATGTTTCTGCAACAAAAGCCGATTCCCGGCTACTGGTACAGCAACCTGGCTGGTCAGCTGATTCAGGTCCGCGCGATCGTGTTTACCTCGGGCCGGCACAGTCGCATTATCCTGGAAGATATCAGCGGCAGGCGCCAGTCGGTGGATCTGACCAGCTGGCGCGGCATGGACATGGTGTTGCATTCACCGGTGGTGGATCGCAAACATGATGACGCCGTCCGCGATTTCTAGCTGCCGGTAATCCAACAAGAAAAGGCGCAGTGAGATTTAACTCCCTGCGCCTTTTTCATGGTGCTACTGTCCCCAGCAGGTGTCGGCGTCGGGGGCAGTACCTGTGTAGCCCCGGTTTCCGCGCGAGTCCAGTGTCAGCGATGTGCACTTGGTATCACTTGTCTGTCTGCCGATCGGTGTTGCGGTGAATGAATAGGCGGTTGCCGTAACCGAGACCGGCGCAGCAATGGTGTAGTAACCGTCCACGGACGGGCTGACGACGGGGGCGCCTACATACGTCGCATTGTCGGATCGCCAGGATTCCATGACCATGACCTGATGGTTGAGCGCTGCGATCCCGTCGGCACGCCGCGACTTCAACACCTGGTTGGTGTAGGTCGGGTAGGCAATGGCCGTCAGGATGGCCAGCACCACCAGCACGATCATCAGTTCGATCAGCGAAAAGCCGCTTTGCTGTCTCATGGACGTTGCCCCCGCTCCCGCTAGTCGGTCCACGAGGTGCGCCTGATCGGATTGAACAGATCGAGGTCATCGACCTTCTCCGGGCCTACCACCAGGATCGGGTGATCATCACTGGTGAAGATCAGGCGTGGCTCGGGCTGAATGCCGCCGCGGACCAGGGTCTTGTAGCGGTCTGTAACCGTGAGGTTGCCCAGCGTGCCCACCCCATCGAGGTTCTTGACCGGTGTCGCATCGTAGGCGTTGATGGCATACAGACGTCCGACACCCTGGCTGGGGGCGCAGGAATTAATGAGGTTGGAATCCGGCTTGTAGGTGGTGAACAGCACCGTGCCGTCTACCGTCAGGGAATTCGCCAGGACCTTCTCACCGGTCTCCAGGTCGAGACGCCAGCCGCTGCTCGATGACAGGTTCGGGCTCAGGTTGTTGGTGACATCCAGCAAGTCATTCTCATCCAGAGGCGTGTAGCTTCCCGGCGGCGTAAACACCCCGCTGAGGAACAGCATGTGGAAGCGGTCCTGTGTGACCGGGCTGAGCGGATGGGCACGGTATCCGGAGCCAATCGCCAATGCGTAGTGAAGCACGCCATTGATCTTGATCAGCGAGACGTCCGGTTTGGCGTAGAAGCGGCGGTGCTCGTTGGTACCATTACCCGCGAGCTGGGCGACCACGCCACCGGTGATGGTGGTGTCGCTGCCGCTGTTGTCGAAATCGAACCGCCAGATCTGGCCGCCCATGTCCGCGGCAAAGACGATATCTGTGTAGCCATCGGCGTTGATATCACCCGCCATGACCGATGCCGGCATGCTGTATTCCATATCGGCGTTTGTCAGGTTGGCGCCCGAGCCGGTTTTGCCGGCCCACCAGAGGCGTGCGCCGGTATTCGCGTCGACGATATAGAGCGCGTTGCCCTCGCTGTCGACGCCCGCGGATTCGGTATCCTGGTTGACATCGTACCCGCCGCCGAAGATCAACACGGTCTTCTTGCTGCCGCTGCGCTTGATGCGTGCGAGTTGCATCTTTGACCAGGTCTGGCCCAGCTGGGCGAAGTTGCCCGCGCCGCCCTGGATCATCCATTTCAGCTCAGGCGAACTGCGGTTTGTGACGTCCAGCGCGTAGTAGTTATTGCCGCCGCGGCGCATGCCGGCATAGAGGAAGGCATGTTCACCGGTTTCGGTGACGCCGCTGCTGGTTTGCAGGACGCCGTTGTTGTTAACGTCATTTGCCCAGACGGTCAGCGGGCCGTCCAGTCCGTAGGGGTGGCTATTGGCACCGCTATTGTTGTACAGGATGTCGAGATTCGGCAACAGTTCCTGCGGGATGAAGGAAAACAGCTCGCTGCCATCCGTGGTATCGATGGCGTGCAGCAGGCCTTCATTGGTCGCAATGTAGAGGGTGATGTCCGGATTGGCATTGGTGCCGCCGTAGTTGACTACCACCGGGTTGCTGTGGAGAGGGTCACCCATCTGGCGCCGTGCATCCGTGGTATCGCCGTCTTCATCGATATCGAGGAGATCAACGCCGCGCGACCATTGCATCAGGGCGGTGCGGTAGGGGTCCGTCATGCCCGCGTTGCCCAGCATCGTCTTGGTTACCAGGGTATTCGTCTCGTTAAAGAGGTGGGCTGGCAAGGTTAGATCGACGTTGCTTGGCGCGGTGGCACCGGTATAGGTGTACATGTTGCGCGACAGGGTCAGCTCGGCCGCGGAGCCGCCCTTTTCAACATCGTCGCCGTCCGGTGCATCGGGACCCGAGGTCCAGAAGCTGGTCGACGAGGTCGAGAAGAAGCCGGTGGTGGCGTCGACCGCCGCGGCGCCCGTGGCATCGGTGATGATCGGCGGTGAGCCGGCGAGCTTGTACTGCTTCATATTGCCGGACCACTGCGGGAATTTCTCGGGCCGGAACAGGGCAAAATACAGCTCGTCGCGGTGGGTCAGGCGGTTGAAGGCATTCACCGGTACTGCCGGTGCCACGAATGTGGTGTTCACCGCCAGGATGTCGGAAATGATCTGGGTGAACGCGGTGGTGAGCTGCACCGTGTCATCAGCCGTGTAGTACTTGCCGCCGCCCTTGTTGGCGGCATCCTGCAGCAACGTCTGGTTGGTTGCGAAGCCGATCGTATAGGTGGTGACGTTCTGCACGTCGTCCAGGTCGGTACGCTGGTCATAGTCAAACAGGTACTGGGACAGCTCGTCCAGGCAGTCTTCCACCGGCGGGCCATTGCTGAAAGCGCAGCTTCCCGCGGTGGTCGCGAAGTCGGGCAGGGCCGCAATATCGGCATCTGCATCGGAGTCGTAGGTCGGGTCGCCGTCGGTCAGCAGCACGGCATAGTTCTGCTGGCACTGGTATTCGATCGGACTCTTGTACAGGGTACTGTCGGTCGGGTCGAGGACACCGCTGTGGTTGGTGCCGGGCGTGGTGCTGTTGCCGAATTTGACGTTTTCGCCACGGTAATACCGCGCCGCCTCGTAGAGGGCCTCGGCCAGCGGTGTGTAGCCGTTAGCCGTCAGGGCAGTGGCCGCGGCCTTGAAGGTGGGCCGCGAACTGCTGTCCAGTTTCTGCATCGGCATCACGAAGTAACCGCCCATGTTCAGGGACATGCTCTTGTCGTCGAAGCGCATCAGGGCGGCGTTGATGCCCGAGGTGCTGTCGACCAGGTCGCTGAACACGTCCTGTACGATCTGCAGCCGGGTCTTGGTGGTGGCAACGCCGGGCGAGTTGATCCAGTTCAGGTAGTTGGCGGAATACAATGTGTAGACGCCGCCGGTGGAATTCCAGTTAATGGCATTGGTGGCGGTGGTATTGTACGGACCGCCATCATTCTGGTCGGCCGGGTAGGTGCCGCTGGCGCCGCCATCCCCGTGGACGCCGTAGTCTGGCCGGCAATCGATGATCTCGGAGTGATCGGTGCTGCTCAGACCCTGCCAGCGATCCTCGCCCCACCTGATATTGAAGCGTGCGATGGTCCCGGTGTAGTAGCCCGGTCCAGTCGAAGACAGTGCTGGGAAAGAGTCAGCACAGTTGTTCGAGGTGGCAGCGATGTAATGGCTTGTCGAGCAGTCGGGCGCCACACCGTTGGCGCTCGCCGGGGCCCAGTAGACGTTGCTCGAACTGCATGTGCCGGTATAGGTGGTAGCAGGGTCGTAGGTGCCCGACGTGAGCATCACATCGGTGTCCATACTGCCGGAGGTGTCGATGATGAACAGCACATTCGGCCGGATATTGGTCGTGAAGGCGAGATCGCCGAGATAGACCTCGGTATCGTCCGCCAGCAGCGGGAACCCCGTTATCGCCGACACGATGAATGTCAGCAGCATTGCCTGTGACTTGATTTTCAACGTAAACATGGCCATTTCCCTCTTCCTGATCCTGCTGCCGGTGACTAGAGTTTCAGTCGCACTACGTTATTGGTCTTGATGTCGTAGATGACAATGCCACCGGACCAGTGCTTTTCGATGGACTTGCTAATCTCGACGGGTATGCCGTCGACCGTGACAGCCGTCTTGCTGTCGATGTCCAGACGGGTAAACGGACAGGTCGCGCAACTGCGCGCCAGTACATAGCCGTCCCCGCTGCTGTATACCATGACCTTGATATCGTGGGCCTCGATGGCTTCCTGTAGTGCGACCAGGTCTGCGCGCAGGACCACGCACCACAGCAGGCCTGTGGCAAGGCCAAAAAATTTCAGGAATTTCATAACGATTCTCCTTGCAGCATTGCAGCACAGATAGTACCGAGTGTACCGCCGGGCATGCGAAAAATAGTGTTTTCTGTCACAATTTTGAACTCCGTCACTCCAGGTAAGGCGCAATCTTGCTGGCGGTTTGAACATGCGTGTCCGCCGCATTGATGGTGGCGATCGCGCCGTCACCGGTAATGGTAAAGGGATAGCTCACGAATTCGCCGATGGAGTAACCGATAGGGACGGTTGGTGCCCCGACCGTAATTTCCGCATCACTGCTGACCGTGAAGTAATTCGATGCATGTGTGACGGCGAAGCTGCGTGTAGGCCACGTACCGCTCGTCGGCGTGTTGATCGCGGCCACGAAGGCGGTGTCATCCGCAAGCGTGCCTTCAATCGCGGTTTCGGCAGCCTGGAATACCAGCATTTCATACTGGTTGTTGGTTGCCATGTTCTTCTCCATCACTACCGAGCGCACGCCGCTGACGCCGATGATGGCAATCACCAGCAGCATAATCAGGCCGATGAACAGGGCGGCCCCGGTCTGATTGTGCCGACCTGGCCTGCTGGTATGCGTGCAGTTGTATGGTGACTTGATCATGATTCCTGCATCCTGTTCCTGATTACGGCCGTGCTGCTGTAGGCACGCCGCCGCATGCGGTCGGCCGATGCAGCAGTGGCCGTTTGCCCGATGAGCGCATAGCTTGCCGTGTCATCGGACGTCGCGATGACGCCCTGTGAGTTCACGATAAAACCGATCTTGACGCTGACCACATTATCCCAGTCCGTTACATTTCCGGCCGTGACGTAACGTGTGGCATTGGTCAGGCCGTCCGCCGCAACGTTGTCCTCGCCATACAGGATCTGTATGTTTTCAATCCCCGCCACCATTACACCCGAGGCAAGAACGGAATTATCCTCGGCCAGTGCGTCGCACATCAGGTTGCCGTTCTGGACGAAATACCTGTTCTTGGCATAGCGCTGTCCGTCTGCATAGACCGGTGTTCCACCGGCCGTGTTCAGGCAGTCGACGGTTGACTGGTATCGCACGGTGAACATGTCACTGTTATTGCCACCGCCATCCTGGGTCAGTCCTGCTCCCGGTACAAATGTTTCGATGCTGCTTGACTGCGGGAAGCCCGCCATCATGATATCCCTTGTCAGCAGGTCGAGGGTTGCACGCCCGGTTGACTGCATCAGGGATAGGCCGCTGACCATGCGGTAACCTTGCTTGGTGCTGAGAAAGACGCTCAGCGTGCCGGCTATCAGCAACAGACCGATCACGACAGCGATCATCATTTCAACCAGTGTAAATCCTTTTTGTCGCATCACGAGTGCCTAGGGTATGAAGGTTACTGACACGTTCCGGGCCTGGACATTGCCATCTTCATCAAGTCCGTTCCAGCTGACCTGGACCGAGTAAATACCTGCTGCCGAGCTGACTGCGACAGCCCCGGTCGGCAGGGTAGCCGTCACATCACAAAACCAGTTAAACGCGTCTTCGTCGGCCATTTCGGTCGTGGTGCAGTCAGCGGCGGCGCCTGCCGTACCTTCGCTGCAAATCTTGGCCGGTGCCGAAGTGCAGTCGATCGTCGCGTAACTGATACCTGCGTAATAGTCACTGTCAACAGACGGGCGGTTGGCGCGCATGCGCTCGATCATGTCGTTGGCCAGGAACGTCGCCTCGGTGCGCAGGTGGGCGTCGGTGCTGGCCCGGACACCCAGCGCCTGGATCTTGGAGTGTCCAAGCAGGCCAATCGACAGGACGATTAGCGCGATCAGCACCTCCAGCAGCGAAAATCCGTTTTGTTTCAGTGGCAAATGCATTATCTCATCTCATGGACAGGTCAGGGCGCTGCCGTCAAAGTGGGTGGCGCCGGCTGTGATCAGGCCAACGCGGCTGACAATGACGCTGCGCGCATGGCTGGCGCCGCGGTCATCACAATAGGCGATATCGCCCGCAGCACTCGGGCGCCCCGTTGCTGCATAATTGAGTCCGGTGGTAATACCGGTGGCGCGCAGGCTGGAGCCGTTTGCCGTGGTGCCGGCGTGTGCGCGCAGTATCGTTTCTCCGGCGTCGACAGCCGGGGGGTTATCCGCGTCGTTATTGAGAAACACAATCCAGCCATTGTCATAAACAGCCCCTGCGCACGTTGCGCCGTCCGAACTCGGGCAGAAGCCCACGGTTGCATTACTCTTGGTCGCCTCGCTTCTCGCCAGATTCAGGCCGCTTACCAGTTCGTTGACCTGGGTGACACGCCTGTTGTCCTTCTGAAAGGACAGGAAGCTTGGCACGGCAACCACCAGCAGTATTGCGCCCACCACCAGTGTAACCAAGAGCTCGATCAGCGTTAATCCCGCTTGTGTATTAGTACGCTGCATATGCAACTTCATCCTTGCCTTCTTAAAGGTGGTCATATACGCAATGGGGTGATTACCACCTATGCTCGTACTAGATCAGCCCGGCTGCGAAAAGTCAATAATAATTTCAATTAAAACAATAATATAAGAAGCAGGTAAACCGACGCATGCAGCCATGCAGCTCCGCGTACCGCTACGTATCGGCAGCGGGTCGGGATTTCTTGAATTGAATTATAGGCAAGCAGATGAGAATTACGTGAAGCATCTCTTGTTTCTCGCCAAGTTGCCTGATCGCCGTAATGGTGCAGTCGGGCAAGGCGTGGCTTGACGGGTTGCGTATAGCAGGCACTCTGTCGAGCCCCGGCGAAAGTGGGTGTCGCCTGCTGCTGCCGATCCGGACTGCAATTGCAATATAAAAAAGATAGTCCATTCAGGTAGATAAATGAATAGCGAGTGAGGAAAGTCCTTTAACCCGTGTGGTGATTGGCGCCCGGGGTTCGAAATCGGGCA
>Ga0307423_1002116_pt1 | contig 11382 bp, 8 predicted proteins | sample SalMarWE160310MG_FD_202154 | JGI IMG/M metagenome (GOLD analysis project Ga0307423, IMG submission 202154) | Salt marsh sediment microbial communities from the Plum Island Ecosystem LTER, Massachusetts, United States - WE1603-10 | ecosystem: Environmental > Aquatic > Marine > Intertidal zone >...
CGCGGCACGGGCAGCGGACGGACCGCCCCGACCAGGAAGCTGAAGAACGTCGCGGGGAGCGCGATCCCAAGCGCTAGGATGGCGACGGCCAGGAGGGAGGAGCCGGGGTCGCGGATGAGGCCGCGGGCGGCGAGGGAGAGCGCCAGCCCCGCGCGGAGCGGGCTGCGTCCGGGAGACGGTCTGGAAGGCATGGCGTTCCGGTGCGGGTTGCGTTTCGACTCCCCCTACGACGAGGAGCGCACCTCCAATGTTACGCACAGCACCCACCATTGCTTGCGCGCGGGCCTCGATCTGTCAAAGCTACGCGGTCGCCGCCGCGCCACCCTCCCCGAGGACGCCGATGACCTCCGACCCGCCCGACAAGCCTCCCGTCCCCACGTTCCGCACCACCCTCCTGCGGGTGATGATCGTGCAGGTCGTCACGCTCGTCCTGCTGTGGCTCCTCCAGGCGCACTACACGGGATAGCGGCCCATGCACCCGATCAACTGGCTGATCGTCGTCGGCTACATCACGTACGTGGTCGTGGACGGCGTGCGCCGCTCGAAGGGCACGCACGAGATCGAGGGGTACTTCCTGGCCAACCGGAGCCTCCCCTGGTGGGCCGTCGGCCTATCCGTGATGGCCACGCAGCTCTCCGCCGTCACGATGATCGGGACGACGGGCCAGGGCGCCACGGACGGGATGCGCTTCGTGCAGTTCTACTTCGGGCTGCCAATCGCGATGGTCATCCTCGGCGTCACGCTCGTGCCTTTCTTGCACGGCTCGAAGGTGTTCACGGCCTACGAGTACCTGGAGCGCCGCTTCGACGCGAAGACCCGCTCCCTCACCGCGTTCCTCTTCCTCCTGTCGCGGGGGATGTCCTGCGGCGTGATCATCTCGGCGCCGGCCGTGGTCTTCTCGGCCGTGTTCGGGTGGAGCCTCCCGCTGTCCGTGGCGATCATCGGCGTCCCCACGGTGATCTACACGATGATCGGCGGCGTCCAGGCCGTGACGTGGGCCGACGTCAAACAGATGGTGCTCATCGTCACCGCGCTGGTGGCGATCGTCGTGGTGCTCCTGCTGAAGATGCCCGTCGGCCCGGACGACGCGCTGCGCATCGCGGGCGCCACCGGGCGGCTGCGCGTCTTCGACTTCTCCTTCACGCTGAAGGAGACCTACACGTTCTGGTCGGGCATCCTGGGCGGAACCTTCCTGATGCTGTCGTACTTCGGGACCGACCAGAGCCAGGTGCAGCGCTACCTCACCGCGCGCTCGGTGAACGAGGCCCGCAGCTCGCTCCTCATGAGCGCGTACTGGAAGATCCCGCTCCAGGCCCTGGTGCTGCTGGTGGGCGTGCTGGTGTTCGTCTACTACCAGTTCGTCACGCCACCCCTGCTCTACAACCCGGCGCAGGAGGCGCGCGTCGAGGCCGCACGGCCGACCGAGTACGCGATCCTCGACGACCAGTACCTCTTCTACCAGCGGCAGCGTCGTGAGGCCGCGCAGCGTGTCGCCGACTCCGAAGGCCCCGCCGCGCGGGCCGCGATGGACGAATTCCGTGCCCGCAGCATCGACGTCGAGGGCGTGCGCCGCGACGCGCTCGCGATGGCCGAGCAGGTGACCGGGGAGCCCTCGGAGGACGTGAACTACGTCATCCCCCGCTTCGTTCTCTCCGAGCTCCCGGTGGGACTCTCGGGGCTGTTCATCGCCGGCGTGCTGGCCGCCGCCATGTCGAGCATCGCGGCCGAGCTGAACTCGCTGTCCACCGCGAGCGTGATCGACTTCTACCGCCGGTGGGTGAAGCCGGAGGCGAGCGATCGGCACTTCCTCACCGTGTCGAAGATCGCCACGGGCTTCTGGGGTCTGTTCGCGTGCTTCGTCGCCACCTACGCCGCCACGCTCGGGTCGCTCATCGAGGTCGTCAACCGGTTCGGGTCGTTCTTCTACGGGTCGATCCTCGGCGTCTTCCTCCTCGCCATGATCGGGCGCGCCCGTCCGGCGGGCGCGTTCTTCGGGCTCATCGCGGGGATGGGGGCGGTCGCCGCCGTGACGTTCGGAGCCCCGGAGGTGTCGTTCCTCTGGCACAACGTGGTCGGCGCCGTGACCGTCGTCGTGGTCGGGATGATCCTCAGCGTCGGATCGAAGCCCGCGGCCAGCGCCTAGCTTCGCGGGTGGCGGGCTGCGCGGGCCCCTAACCCCCCGGGACGTAGACCTTCGCGCCGCGTCCGCGCGCGTCGGAGCGCCAGCGCGCGACCCACGCGTCCAGGTGCTCCGCGAGCGCACCGGCGGGTACGATCTTCCCGGAGAGCGCGGTGGGGGCGTCCGCGAGCCACCCGAGCTCGGGCGCGTCGGGGGCCGCGGTCGCGGGAACGCGGTGGAGCTCGCGGGCGAGCGCCGAGGTGACCTCCGGCGACCCGAGCCACGCGACGAACGCCCGCGCTGCCTCCGGCTGGGGCCCGCCGGCCACCACGGCGACTCCCTGGACGAGGATCGGGCCCCCCGACTCCGGGACGACGTACTCCACCGCCGAGCCGTCCCGACGCGCCGCCTCGGCCCGTGAGAGCCGCACCGGCGCCACCGAGCCGTCCACGCCCCGACCCAGCCGCATCAGCAGGTCCTTTTCGTCCGCTTCGTAGCCACGGCACTGGCCGTCGAGGCGCGTGAACCAGTCGATGGCGTCGAGGATGTCGCCGTAGGACGCCTGCGAGGCCTGCGCGTGCGCGCCGAGCAGTACGGAGGCGCCGTCGTCCCGGCCCGGCTCCGGAAGGAGCAGCTCGCCGGCGAAGCGCGGATGGAAGAGGTCGATCCAGTCGCGCGGCGCCCGGCTCCGTGTCAGTCGGTCGTGGTTGAACGCGAGGACCAGCGGATCGAGGAGGCTCGCCGCCCAGCGACCATCCCGGTCCCGGAGGTCCGGGGCCAGCGCGGACGCCCACGGCGGCAGCTCGGCGGCCAACAGGCCCTCGTCGGCGGCGGCCGCGAGGATCCACGACGGCGCGCCCCACACCACGCCGGCCGCCGGATCGGCGCGCTCCGTCGAGAGGCGGGCCAGCACGTCTCGCGACGACATCGGGACCAGCCGCAGATCCACGTCGGGGTGGGCGTCCCGGTAAGCTCGCTTCGCCCAACCCACCACGTCCGCGTCGAGGGGCGTGTAGACCACGACGACGTGCGCCGGTCGGCCGCACGCGGACAGCGCCGCGGCGGTCCACAGGATCCACGTCGATCGGCCCTTCATGGTCGGCCCGCTCCGGGTTAGTCGCGGCTCAGGGTTCGGGCTGTGACACCGGGTGGAAGGCGCTCCACTCGCTCGCCTTCAGCGACACGATGTTCGCGAACAGCCGATAGGCGCCCGGCACGCCGGACGACCACTGCCGGAAAAAGGACAGCGCCGCGTATACGTACAGCCCCTTGCCTAGCGGCGCCACCAGGAGGGAGCCCCTCGCAGGTGGCTCGTCCTTGTCGTGCATCTCGAGGAGGGGTGTGAAGGCCTTGTCCCACTCGCTGAGGAAGTAGAGGCCGCGCTCCTGCACCCATCCGTCGAAGTCGCGCTGCGTGATCCGGTTCGGCGTCGTGAACACGGGCGCGTTCGGCTGGAGGATCTTCACGGCGGCGTCCTCCTCGGCCACCCGCTGGGCCGGCCGGCTCATCGCGACCTCGTACGGCGTATAGCCGCCCCGCGCGAAGTCGTACTGGTTGTACTGCACGACGACCGTGCCGCCCGCCCTCGCCCAGTCGAGGAGCTGAGCGTTCGCCGCCTTCAGGTCCTCGCGGGTCTCGTAGGCACGCACGCCGACGACCACCACGTCGTACGGATCGTAGGCGCCGCCCCGCACCTGGTCCGAGCTCAAGAGCGTGACGTCGGCGCCCACCTGGCGCAGCGCCTCCGGGCCGTCGTCACCGGTCCCCATGATGTAGCCGACCTTCAGGTCGTCGGCGATGCGCACGGGGATCACCGTGATCCTCGCCTCGGCCGGGGAGAAGAGCGCGGCCCGCTCGATGTGCTCGTAGTCGATGATCGAGAAGCCCTCGTCGTAGCGGTGCCCGTCCGCCGAGGCGACGACCGCGTGGAACGTCGCCTCGCCGGCCTCGATCGACCCGGTGGGCCGCACCTCGAACGCGAAGGAGCGCTCCGCGCCCTCGGCGTCCACGTCGAAGTCGTAGGACTCCGGCGTGACGGTCCACCCCGCGGGGGCCGAGAGGGTCACGGTGCCGCTGCTGCCGCCCGCGGCCTCCGACCGGACGGCCACGGTCAGCGTGCGCGCCTCGCGGCGTGCCAGCGGCCACGCGAGCGCGGAGGGCGTCACGGCCGCCGAGATCGGCGGTACCGTCAGGACCGGCCGGTGGAACTGGCCGCGCGCGGGGTTCACGCCGACGAACTCCCACGGCACGTCGTGCTCGACGGCGACCGGCCCCGTCGCTGACGTCACGTCGAAGTCGAACGTCGCGTGCACGGGCGGCGGGTCGCGCGGCAACCCCCACAGGTCGGGCTCGTCCTTCGGCCACCGGTAGCGGTAGCCGTCCCGGGGTTGGCGCAGGTAGTAGAGGCGGGACAGGTCGGCGTCGAGCGGGAGCGTCACGTCGAACACCCAACGCGCGAGCGTCGACGGCGCAAGGCTTCCGTCGGGTGCGAGGCCATCGGCGGACACCAGCTCCGTGCGCCAACCCGACGGGATCGCCAGCCGCGCCTTCGCGCCGCGGAGGACGGTGGGTCCGCCGTTCCAGGCGATCGCGCTCACGCGCACGGTCTGGCCAGGCGTCACCAGGTCGTCCTCGGCGCGGACGTCGAGGGTCACACCCGCCGCCGCGAGGAAGGCGTGGGTCGCCAGCTCGATCTTCTGGTCGAGCACGTGCTTCAGCTCGGTCCCGGCGGCGGCGCCGGCCGTCTTCCTGGCCATCAGCAGATGACCCAGCGCCTCTTCCAGGGGGGGCACCACGGCGTACAGATCGGCCCCGCCGAAGCGCTCGTGGGCATCCTCCAGGGCGGTCCGATAGGCCTCCAGGTGGGCGCGTGTCGGACCGCCCGCCGCCCCGTCAAGACCGTCCGTCGCAGCGACCAGCGTGGTGTCCACGCCGCCGAAGATGCCGGTGCCGGGGCCTGCGCCCGTGAGGTCCTTCTCCAGCCGGACGCCCGAGGTGCGCGGGCCCATGGGGCGGGGCGCACCCATGTCCTGGGAGCGGTGGAAGCTCCGACTCTCCATCGAGAGCATGAGCTCCGAGCGGCCGAGGAGCGGGTCGAACGCGCCGGTCTCCACCGTGGTGGTGGCCTGGTCGGGCCGCCTGCGCGCTAGCTCGAAGAGCTTGAGCGGCGTCCACGCCTCCACGCCCTCGGAGAGCTGCTCGGGGAAGCGCGTGGGGTCGCCCGCCGCGGCGAACGCCTCGCGCGCGACGATCCCCGAGGCCTGGTGCTGGCCGTGGCCGTCCACGGGCGTGCCATGGAAGACCGCGACGACCACCTGCGGACGGAACCTGCGGATGATCCACACCACGTCGGACGTCAGCTCCTCGCGGGGCCAGAACGTGAGGGCTTCGTCGGCGCGCTTGGAGAAGCCGTAGTCGAAAGCCCGCGAGAAGAACTGCTGACCGCCGTCGAGGGCGCGCGCCGCCTGCAGCTCGCCCGTGCGGATGATCCCCAGGCCGTCCCACAGCTCCGGCCCGATGAGGTTCTGGCCACCCTCGCCGCGCGTCAGGGAGAGGTAGGCCGTCTGCACGCCGAAGCGTCGCGACAGCGTCGCCAGGAGGCTGGTGTCCTCGTCGTCCGGGTGGGCGCCGATCATCAGAACGCGCTTGACACCGTCCATCCTCCGCAGCAGGAGGCCGGTGGCCACCACGCCGGTCCCGTCGAGGGACTGCCCCGTCGCGCGCGACGGGAGCAGGACCGACAGGAGCAGGAGGAGGCCGACAGCTGCGCGCTTGGGGTGGGTCATGGGGATTCCTTCAACCGCTGGGGCAGTTCTTGGCGCTCAGGTCCGCGGCGCACACCGGAGCCGACGAACCTACGCGCCGTCCGGAGACCGGGGTACCCGCCAGCGCCCTCCGGGTTACGCCCCTCCGCCAGGGCGGGGCCAGGGCAACGCCAACGCCGCGGGTGCCCGCACGCGCCCCACCCAGCCGGCAAGCGCCGCCAGGCTGAGCAGATAGGGGAGCGCGAGGAAGAGCTGGTACGGCAGGTCGAGGCCGAGCGCCTGGAGGAAGAACTGCAGCGCGGAGGCGCCGCCGAAGAGGAGGGCGGCGATGAGCACCCAGATCGGGTTCCACCGGCCCAGCACGACCACGGCGATGGCGACGAAGCCCCGGCCGGCCGTCATGTTCTCGGCGAAGGTGCCGGCGTGCGCCAGGGCCAGGTGCGCGCCGGCCACGCCTGCCATCGCCCCACCGAACAGGGTGGCCAGGAAGCGGGTCCAACGGACGCGCACGCCCGCGGCCTCGGAGGCGGAGGGCTCTTCGCCGGTGGCACGCAGCGCCAGCCCCCACCCGGTGCGGAAGAGGAGCCACCAGAGCGCCGGCGCGAGGAGGTAGGCCAGGTAGGCGGTCGGCGCCTGGGCGAACAGCGCGCGTCCGACCCAGGGGATCTCCGAGAGCCCGGGGATGGGCAGGGGCGCCAGCGTCGGGAGCGACAGCGCCGTGCCGGTCGCCCCGAAGCGGGCCTGGTACACCGCTCCCGTGACGCCCAGGCCCCCCAGCGTGACGGCCGTGCCCGTGATGATCTGGTCGGTCCCGAGGCCCACAGCGAACGCGGCGAACACCGCGGCCACAAACAGCCCGGCCGCCGCCCCTGCCACCACGCCCCCACCGGCGGACCCGAGGGCCAGAGCGCCCATGGCTCCTCCGAGGGCCCCCGCGATCATCGAGCCTTCCAGGCCGATGTTGATGACGCCGCTGCGCTCGGTGACCGTCTCGCCCAGGGCGGCGAGCGCGAGCGGAACCCCGAGGCGCACCGCGGCCTCCAGGAACGCGGCCAGGGCGGACTCAGGCATCGCCCACCTCCCCGAGGGACCGGGTCGCGGTGCGCTTCGCCGGTCGGACGCGGCGGCGCGCCTGGTCCACGGCCAGGACGGACAGGATCGCGAGGGCCTCCACCGCGCTCACCCACGCCGCGGGGATCCCGGCCGAGCGCTGCATCGCGCCCGCGCCCCCCTCCAGCGCGCCGAAGAGCACGCCCGCCAGAAGCACGCCCCCCGGGTGGAGCCCAGCGAGGAGCGCGACGGCGATGGCCGTGTAACCCCACCCGGGCGACAGCCCCTCGTAGAGCGCCCAGGTCACCCCCGCCACCTGGACGCCGCCGGCCAGGCCGGCGAGGGCCCCCGAGGAGAGGAACGCCGCCCACGTCACGCGGCTGGCGTCGATGCGCCCCGATACCCGGGCCGCCTCCGGCGAGGCGCCCACCGCTCGGATCGCGAATCCCGCACGCGTCCACTTCAGGACCCCCCAGAGTGCCAACGCCAGCGCCACCGCCACGGCGAATCCCAGATGGAGCCGCACCCCGGGGAGCGTGGGAAGCCTCGCCACCTCGGCGATGGGATCGGTCTGGGGAAAGACCCGCCTGGCCTCCTGCAGCGGCCCGCGGACGGCGTACGCGGTCAGGTCGATGGCGACGAAGTTCATCAGGATCGTCGTGATCACCTCCCCGACGCCCAGGCTGAGCTTCATGAGCGCGGGCACGAACGCCCACGCCGCCCCGGCGAGCGCCGCCGCCCCCAGCACGGCCGGGACCAGGACGCCGGCCGGGAGAGAGCCGCCGCGCAGCCCGACCCACGTCGCCGCGATCGCGCCGGCGTAGAGCTGCCCTTCCGCGCCGATGTTCCACACCCCGGCCCGGAACGCGACCGCCACCGCGAGGCCGGTGAGGATCAGCGGCACCGAGCGGACGAGCGTCACCGAGAGGAACGCCTCCCGACTGCCGAACGCGCCGGACACCAGGGCGCCGGCCGCGCGCCCCACGTCGTAGCCGCCCGCCCACAGCCCCGCGACAGCCGCGAGCGCCGTCACCATCAGCGCCGCCGCGGGCACCGCGAGCGGAACGAAGCGGGCGCGGCCCGGCTCAGGCATGGGCCGCCGCGACCATGCGGGCGCCGACGCCCTCGCGCGTCCGCGCCTCGGCGGGGATCTCGTGCAGCCGTCCGCGGGAGATCACGAAGATCCGGTTTGCCAGGGCGAGAACCTCGTCGAGGTCGGTGGAGACCAGCACCACGGCGGGCGCGCGGTCCGTGCCCACGAACGACGCGAGCTCGCGGTGCACGAACGCCGAGGCGGCCACGTCGAGCCCCCGGGTCGGGTTCTCCGCCACCAGAAGGTCCGAAGCCATCGCCAGCTCACGGGCGACGACCACCCGCTGCTGGTTGCCGCCCGAGAGGGCCGAGGCCGGGACGTCCGGCGACGGCGCCCGCACGTCGAAGCGTCGCATGAGCTCCCCCGTGCGCCGGCGCATCGCCTGCCAGCGCAGGAAGGGACCCCTCCGGTACGCACGGTCGCGGTGGAGCGCCAGCGCCACGTTCGCGGTGAGGTCGAAGTCGGCGATCAGGCCCTCGAGGCTCCGGTCCTGAGAGATGAATCCGCTCCGCGGGGGGAGCACGGCCCTTCCCCCGTCCACGTCGCGGCGTCCGGCGAGCACTGCGGCGAGCTCCCGCTGGCCGTTGCCCTCGACGCCAGCGATGCCCACGATCTCGCCGCGGTGCACGGTGAGGGAGATACCGTCGATCGCCCACTCTCCCCGGGGCCCCCGTGCACGCACGGCCTCGAGGCTGGCCACCACTGCCCCGTCGCTCGCCCCACTCCCGGCCGCGCCCCGGCCCAGCGGCGCGCCCACCGCGGCCGCGTCGGCCACGCCGCCGCCCACCATCGCCTGGACCAGCCCGGCCACGTCCACCTCGCGGGCGGGGGCCCGCAACACCGTGCGCCCCTCGCGGAGCACGGTCACCCTGTCCGCGACACCCATCACCTCGTCGAGCTTGTGGGCCACCAGCACCACACCCTGCCCCTCGTCCGCCAGCGAGCGGAGCAACCGGAAGAGGGACGCCACCTCAGGAGGCGCGAGGACCGCCGTGGGCTCGTCGAGGACGAGGAGGCGCGGGCGCCGGAGGAGCACCTTGAGGATCTCCACCCGCTGGCGGCTCCCCACCCCCAGCGTGTCGACGGGGGCGTCGAGGGGGACCTCGAGGCCCGTCCGCTCCGACAGCTCGGCAGCCTCGGCACGCAACCTGGCCAGGGGCAGCGCGAAGCCGGCACGCCCGGAGCGGCGCCCCAGCGCGAGGTTCTCGAGCACCGTGAGGGTGGGCACGAGCGTGAAGTGCTGGTGGACCATGCCGACGCCCAGCGCCCAGGCGTCACCGGGGCGGCGCAGGACACGCGCGAGGCCGCCGACCTCGATCGTGCCCCCGTCCGGGCGCAGCATGCCCGCCAGCACGTTCAGGAGCGTCGTCTTCCCGTCGCCGTTCTCTCCCAGCACCCCGTGCACCTCACCCGCCGCCAGCTCGAGGTCGGCGCCCCGGAGCGCCTCGACGGCGCCGAAGCGCTTGCGGATGCCCGCGAGGCGGGCGAGGAGCGGCGTCACGACCGGTCGGGTCCGCCCTCGGCTCCGGACGGGCCTTCCGTACCTGGCTCGCCCTCGACGAACGGCACCCTGGGGACCTGGAGCGCGCCCGAACGGATCCGTGCGCGCGCTTCGTCGACGCGCTGGAGCAGCTCCGCGGGGATCCGGTCCGCGACCGCCGGGTTGACGACGAAGTCGATCACGCCTTCCCTCGCGCCCTCGTACCGCGGCTTCCCGCCCAGCTCCCCCTTCTGCCACGCCCGCGCGGTCTCGAGGAAGGCCCGTGGGATGTCGATCACCGCGCTCCCGAGCGTCACCTCGGGGGCCACGTCGTTCTGGTCGTTGTTCATCCCGATCGCCCACACGCGGTCGCCCGCCTCCACCGCCTCGCGCACGGCCTGGAAGACGCCGAACGACGCCGCGTCGGTGTTGTGCACGAGGATGTCCGCCCCACGCCGAAGCTGCGCGATCGCGGCCTCCTTCGCCGCGCCGACGTCGTCCCAGTTGCCGATGTAGGACTCCAACACCCGCACCTCGGGAGCCACGGCGCGCGCGCCCGCCTCGAAGGCGCGGAGGGTCCCCTGCACGGGTGGGATCGCGACGCCCCCGACCATCCCCAGCGTGCCGGTGGCGCTCATCCCGGCCGCGACCATCCCGGCGAGGTAGGTCCCCTCCTCCAGCGTGAAGATCAGCGGCACCACGTTGGGTGCCACCTTCCCTCCCCCGCTCACCACGATCGTCACCTTCGGGAACCGCGCGCCCGCACGCATCGCGGCGTCCTGGTACTCGAAGCCGTGGGCGAAGATCAGGTCGTAGCCAGACGAGGCGTAGGACAGGAAGGCCTCGTCGAACTCGGCGGGGGTGCGGGTCTGCTGGTGGCTCACCTCGGCGCCGAGGGAGTCGCGCAGCATCATCAGCCCCTCGTAGGCGCCCGCGTACCACCCGGCGTCACTCACCGGCCCCGCGGTGAGAAGCGCCGCACGGAAGGTCGGCGTGGACCCGCCGCCGGAGCCGCTGCCAGAGGCTTCCCGGTCGGCGCCGCCGCACGCCCCGGCCGCGAGGGTCAGGCAGACGGCGAGGGTGAGCCGGCCGAGGGAGGAGAGCACGGGCGTCGCTCCGGTGGATGCCGTCGGTCGAACGAACTGAGACAACACGGTAAGCGCCTGCCTGTCCGCGGTTCAAAGGGGCCGGTATCTTGGGGCCGAAATTCGCCCGGGCCGGGGCGCGTATCCCCCGGCGACTGCCCTCCGTCTACCCGGAGCACCCCGATCATGAGCCAGCAGCGCGACCAGTGGACCTCGAACGTCGGCTTCGTCCTCGCGGCCGCCGGCAGCGCGATCGGCCTCGGCAACCTGTGGAAGTTCCCGTTCATCACGTGGAACAACCACGGTGGCGCCTTCGTGCTGGTCTACCTCATGTGCATCGCCGGGGTGGGCCTGCCGATCATGATGGCGGAGCTGCTCATCGGTCGCAGCACCCAGAAGAGCCCCGTCGGCGCCCTCAAGGAGGCGATCGGTCCGGCGTGGGGGCTGGTGGGCGCGTGGGGCGTGTTGGCGGGGTTCTCGATCCTGAGCTACTACTCCGTGGTCGCCGGCTGGTCGCTCTTCTACTTCGTGAAGACGCTGGGGTGGAGCCTCACGGGATTCCCCGCGGACGTGCAGACCGGTGCGATCTTCGCGTCCGTCGTGAGCAACGGCTGGCGCCAGATCCTCCTCTCGGGGCTCTTCTCGATGGGCACGGTGGCGACGGTGTACTTCGGCGTGCACGGTGGCATCGAGAAGATCAGCCGCATCTTCCTGCCGGTGCTGTTCGCCATCCTCCTGCTCCTCCTCTTCAGCGCGTTGACGATGGACGGGGCCGGGCAGGCGCTCCACTT
>Ga0307423_1002117_pt1 | contig 11378 bp, 5 predicted proteins | sample SalMarWE160310MG_FD_202154 | JGI IMG/M metagenome (GOLD analysis project Ga0307423, IMG submission 202154) | Salt marsh sediment microbial communities from the Plum Island Ecosystem LTER, Massachusetts, United States - WE1603-10 | ecosystem: Environmental > Aquatic > Marine > Intertidal zone >...
CCGGTTGATCAACCACCGAGCAATAAAAATATTCTACTTTACGGATTTTAAATGCCATTTACCCCTCCGACTTTTATTTTTACTGAAATGTTCATTTGATTTAATATTTTAATAATGTGTATTTGTTCTTAAGGGAAACTAAGTATTTATATTTGGTTTTTCAACAATTTTGAATTCTCTAATTTTAGATTAAAAATTAATTCGGTAATTAAAATATAGATGGCCAGAACAAAACTCAAAAAACTATCCAAAGTAAAAGATTTGCCAAATGTTTTTGATCTCGAAACGGAATCCGTGCAAAATGAAATTCATGATTACTTTAAACCGGATCGTCTCTTTACTCTCGAAATCGGATGCGGGCATGGCGATTATTCTATTGAATTAGCGAAAAGATTCCCCGAAAGAGTTTTTATCGGTATTGATGTAAAAGGTGCGAGAGTATACCTTGGAGCAACGAAAGCTATTGAGGAAAAACTGGATAATGTTGCTTTCATTGTCGGAAGAGCTGAAAAACTTAATGAAGCTTTTAAATTTAAATCCGTTGAAGAAATTTATATTCCATTCCCTGATCCTCATGTTCGCCGGTCAAATCAAAATAGACGACTAATTTCAAATCCATTTTTAAAAATCTATAAAGAGCTTTTAACCGATTCGGGTGTAATTCATTTCAAAACAGATAATCAAAGTTTATATGATCATGCATTAAAAGTTATTTCAGAATTTGGCTGCAAGATTCTCTATTTAAGTGAAAATTTATATGGTAATGAAAACAAATTAAAGAGCAGCATTATCACAAATTTCGAAAGACACTATATTAAAGAGGGAAGGAAGATTAAGTACATTCGATTTAAATTTTGATTTGTGATTAATAGACTTTGTATCAGCTAAAAGTTATACCTTAGTTATTATTTAAGAATAAGTATAATTTAGAAGTAGCTAATAATTAAAATTGTTTTACATATAAAAAATCTCTTTTCAATTATAGGAGGTTATTATGAAATCTCGCCTTACTTTTCTTTCGTTCAATTCAATACTTTTCGCTTTTATTTTTTTCTTGTCTAGTAACATAATTAGCCAGAATAAAGATTTTGTCGGAATAAAGACTCTTCAAAAAGATGGTAAAACATCTTTACAAACGATTCCGGCAAAAAACAATTCCGGTATAGAATCAATTGACGAGCACTTATATGGTACTAATTCTTTAGGAGGGGATAAATTTGTTCTTGGTGGTACTGTTCTATGGTCAACTCAGGATGCTCTGGCGATAGCCAACACGGTTGCAATTAATGACGCCGGTAATTCAGCCCTGACTGCATGGGGTCTGAATAACCAAAGAGTTAGTCTTTATTCAGATGTAAGTAGCGTACCATTATGGAATTTTTCTACAGGCCAGTACGATCCGGTTGTGGATATTTCCGGTGATGGATCAATCGTTGCTGCAACTGCGGGAACAGATTTTTATTTACTCGATCCATCCAATGGAAATATCAATTATCAATTTGCTCTACCTGATTCTTTTTATGCTTCAGGTGTAAGTGTATCACGAGATGGATCCATGGCTGTTTTCCTTGCAAGCGCGTGGGGAAATTCAAATACATATAGAGCTTATGCTCTTGATCTTTCCGGTACTCCTTCAATTAGATGGACATTTGATGTACAGGTTAGCGAAATCACGAACTGGGCTGGAGTTAAATTTTCTGCAGACGGATCAGAAGTAGCAATTACAGGTCGCTATCATCTTTATATATTTAACAGTATTGATGGAACATTAATCTGGGATCATTTTCTCGACAACACTGAATCACCACCTGCAATTAGTGGGGACGGTAAGGTGGTAGCTACTGCAGATAACAGTGGCTTTGTTCAAACCTGGCATTTTAATCCAGTAAGTAGCGAATACGATTTACTCTGGCAGTATCGTGTCCCACCGGGTGCTTACAGTAACTGGGCTTCTTCAGTTGGTATTTCTGCTGATGGAAATACTATTATGGCGGGTTCGTTAATCTTTCTTGCTTCAGGTTACGACGGCTCTATTATGTGCTTTGATACTTATGGGGATGGTACTCCAAAATGGATATATGGGGGAGTCGGAGATTTAGTAGATGACATTTCGATATCAGATGACGGAAAGGTTGCAGCTGCAGTAACCTGGGGTGATTATCCTGCACATACCAAACCGGATCTGCTTGTATTTGACACTCAAACTGATTCATTAGCATTCAGTGTAGTTACACCAGGTTCATTTTTCACTTGCGATATTAGTCCGGATGGAAAAAGAGTTTTTGCAGGAGGGAAAGCGGTTCATGCACGCGAATTTGGTAATGGCGGGCGTATTTACCTTTGTGATATTGAGCTTAGCGGCGGAAATGTAAGTGGTAATGTTAATCTGACCAATACTTCTGATGATAGTGGAGTAATTGTTAAAGCAGAAGGTACTGTCCGCAGTGCAGTTACCGATGCAAGTGGTAACTATATTATAGAAAATATACCGGCGGGAACTTACACGATCACTGCTGAGAAACCCGGCTACAATTTTGGATCGGTTTCAGGTGTTGTAGTTACCGAGGGGAATACTACCACAGGTATTAACTTTTCTCTTGACCCCTTTCCGACACCACCGCCGACTTTAAGTGCATCAACAGGATTGGTTGGGATGATTATGCTGAATTGGACTTCACTTTTTCCAAATCCTGAGAGAAAAAGAGAAATAGCAAAAATGGTTGGGGACGAATATCAAGAGACAGATTTTTCTTTGACAACTACACAGACAGTAAGAAAAAACAATTCATCAAGAGAAAACCTACATTCAAATCTATCCTGGTTTTTAGCTGATAGTATTGCGGTTTATCGCAGTTCTGTGGCTGGTGGTCCTTATCAAAGAATTGCAAGCGTTCCTGCCACTGAAAATAGTTATATGGATTCAAATGTTTTTGCTTTAAGAGACTACTACTATGTCGTAAATATTTTCAATGAAACGGGACAAAGTATTTATTCAAATGAAGCAATTGGACAGGTGAGTGATACTCTTTTAACTTTTAGTTTGGACGTACCTCAAGCCTCAATTCCTACAATTGATGGTGTTTTATCTCCAGGTGAGTGGGACGATGCGTTCAAGCTCGACATCTCAGATATATTTGGTTATGGAGGTGGAGTTCCGCAACCTCAAGGTTCTGTCTTTATGTACTTAAAGTTTGATGACAATACCGATATGCTATACATAGCAGGAGAGGATTTCCTAAATCCAACACTTGATGACAACGAAGGTTTTGGTTTATACTTTGACGATAACAATAATAATATATTCGATGGACAGCCACCATTCATCCGCGAAGGAAATTTTTGGGCCTACTGGCACCCAAGTGGTTCTGATTTAAGATTTAGGGAAATTCCCTCTTATGCCATTACTTATTTAACTGATCCTCAGGTGGAATTCTCAGACATCAGTGGACACCTTCAGGGAGAAGTTGCAATTCCGATGGGATTTATGGAAGGATATCAACTGCAGGTTTTTGGTCCGGATAAAATCGTTGGCTTAGGTGCATTTTTAATCGCAAGACAGGGGGGTGCAGCTGTATTTAATGGATGGTGGCCGCAAACTATGAACACTGTTTTCAATCCGCAATATTTTGGTGATGTTGGAATAGATGTATCGCTCCTCGCACCGCCACAGGCACCTTCAAACATCAGTGTCACAAGACAAGGAGAAGATTTGTTACTAACCTGGCATGATCCAACATTAGGTTTGAATAACGATCCTCTTCCTGTTCCATCGATAATTAATATTTACAAAAATGGTGAATTTTTAACTTCACTAACCGCAGGAGTTCAATCTTATCAGGATAATGACGTATACTGTGTAGCCTGGTATGAATATCAAATGAAAGCCTCTATAGTTGTTGGTTCTGATACATTGACTGGACCTATTAGTTCTCCAATAGGAGAGTATGCTTGTGAAGAACCTACACTTGTACCAATAAGTTATGATGATGGAAATTGGAATGGATTTTATGCTGCCAGTTTTACCTGGGAGAATAACAAATTTGGAATTCGTTTCACTCCACAAGCTTACCCAATATTTGTAAGAAAGCTTGAAACGATCGTTAATAGCAATGATGCTTTTAATTTTACAGTTCAAGAAGATAATGGTGGTGTGCCTGGTGATACTTTAGCAGGTCCATACCTTGTTTATGATACTAGCCCGTTGCAAGTTGGTACCGTAATAAAAAATATTCCTGGTAATGATCCTCCTAAAATTGGTCAGGGAGATTTTTGGGTTGTAATTAATTGGTTTGAAGAAACCCCTGGCTCACCAGGTATTGGTGGAGATACAGATGCTCCATTGGACAATCGCAGTATGTATTATCTGACGAGTACTGGCTGGCAGCCTGTTCAGGGTGTTGACATTATGGTCACGGCTTATGTTACTGATCAACCTGTTGGTTTATATGAAGAAAATAAAGCACAGCTTCCATTGACTTTCGATATGAAACAGAACTACCCTAATCCGTTCAATCCATCGACAATAATCAGCTATCAGATACCTCAGAGCGAAATGGTTACTTTGGAATTGTATAATGCTCTTGGTCAAAGAGTGAGAATGCTGGTAAATGAAATGCAGGAAGCCGGACAATATCAAATTGTTTGGGATGGTAAGAACAATGCAGGAAATAAATTGTCCAGTGGTGTTTATTTATACCGGATAGTTGCTGGCAATAATGTTAAAGTGATGAAAATGATGTTGCTCCGATAGAAAGCTGTTAAACCAAAAAAGTATAAGGCTCACTTAAATAGTGAGCTTTTTTTTATCAGGTAATATTAAGTAATTATATAGGCATCGAAACTTATAATCATTTTTGTATTTGTTAAAAGTTACTAAATCACGTTACATATCATTAAAATTTGCTAATTTTACTTTAGAGGAAATAAAAAGTTTTTAACGAATCTTTTGCTAAATATTTCATCCTCAACAAAACTGTTCAACTGAGGGCATCATATTTTTTCCTGAATATATTAGGGCATTGTTATCCGCTTAATAACTAAACTCATTGCAATCTTTGCACTATTAGTGCTTCTGTTTTTTTCTGCCTGCCAAAAAAAACACACAGAAGTTAAAATTAGTCTAAATGAAAAGTTAAACTTCAATTTTTTTGAATATTTTAAGATTTTTAAAAATCAATTTGCATCAATAGACGGATACATCATTCAAAATGATTCTCTAATCACCTATTATGATACATTGAAGTACTTTTATTCATTGAGGGATTATCAACCTCTATTCATTAAAAGTTTTGATGATAATGACAAAGTATTCTCTCTTATTTCGATTCTCGAAAGAGCCGGAGAATACGGCTTGAATCCGGAACAATATCACTTCAGTGATATCATTAATGACTTTGCTGGAGCGACTGATACGGTTCCTAACCTTTCGAGATATTACCTTTTGGCAATGACAGAACTACTGGTGAGTGATGCTATATTGAAATACAGCTACCATCTGCGTTACGGAATTGTTAACCCGAAAACTTTATTTCCTGATACGTACTTTCGGCCGATTGATGATTCATCCAAAGGAAGCTTACTGGAATCACTCACTCAGGAAAATTTTATCCGGTATTTAAATGATATTCAGCCGAAGAGTAAAAGATATAAAGACCTTCAAACTGAATTAGAGCATTTTGAAAGCTATAAAGATTCTGATTGGCAGATTATTCCTTCGCTTAATATAAAATTAGAGCCGGGTGACAAAAATTCATCAATGGTTCCAATCATTAAGAGACTAATTACTCTTGGATTTCTTGATACCTCAACAGTACGTATTAAAGATTTTAATGTTTACGATACTTTGCTGGTTAACTCTTTAAAACATTTTCAGCGGGTAAATGGATTAAATGACGATGGTGTGATTGGTAAGAATACAATCGAACATCTAAATACAGCTCCGCAAGAATACATAAATAAAATTAAATTAAACCTTGAGCGATTCAGGTGGAATAATTATACAGACACTGCCCAGTATGTTTTAGTGAATATTCCCGATTTCAGATTATTTATATACGATAAAGGGAATGAAATATTTACTTCAAAAGTTTGTGTTGGTAGAAAGCGACCGTCAAGCTATGAAAAACAGCTTGAGAGATATAAGAAAACCAGACATTGGGAAGATAAACCCGAGGACTGGCAAACACCAATAACAAATGGTGAGCTTTCTTATTTAGTTCTGAATCCTACCTGGAGTGTGCCTGAGAGCATAATTAGGGAAGAAATTTTCCAAAAGGTTTCTAAAGATTCAAATTATTTAATCGATCATAATTTCAAGGTTTACTTAGACACTTCAGAAGTTGATCCGGCTAAGATTACCCTTAATGATTTATCTGCAAAAGAAATTCCGTATAAAATTGTGCAAGGTCCCGGTGCCGGAAACGCTCTTGGAAAAATTAAATTTATATTCCCAAATCGGTTTGGAATTTACCTGCACGATACCCCAACACGACCACCATTTAAGTATTCAAATAGAGCGGTAAGTCATGGTTGTATCCGCGTGGAAAATCCAATGCCTCTGGCTGAGTTTCTGCTTAAGGATCATCCAAAGTGGAATATTGATTTTTTGAAAATTGAAATTGGTCAAAAGGTTGAGGATAAATTGAAAATAGCTGAATACAAAAAAATTCGAAATAAATTAAGAAAAGATGCTGAAGATCAGAAAACAACAGAGGTATATCTTTCTAGAAAAGTGCCGGTGTTTATTGATTACTATACAGCCTGGGTAGACGAGAATGGTGAAATTAATTTCAGAGATGATGTGTACAACTTGGATAAAATTTTGATGGAATATTTAACCACTCATAACTTACTTTAAATATTCGATTGTTGGTTTGAATTTTATCTCAATTTTCTGACTTTCCTTTACTTTAACAAAATCATTTTTCTTGTTTGTAAGTATTTCCCAGTAATTAGTTGATAAACGTAAATTCCACTTGGTAAATTCTCTGCATACCAGGTTACTTCATAAGTGCCGGCAGGTTTTTCTTCTTCAATCAGAGTAGCAACTTCATTGCCAAGAACATTATAAACCTTTAGGCTTACAAATTCGAAATCCGTAATCCGAAATCCGATATTTGTACTTGGATTGAATGGGTTTGGGTAATTCTGAAAAAGCTTAAAAGATTCAGGAATATTCTCTTCTTCTACTGAAGTTGCATTAGTAAATTCATAGCTGCCGATATCGAAACCACTGCCTTGCGGTCGTGGAATATTATCAAGGTCTTCAAAGACTGTTGGAAGCACAAAATTTGTTCCTGCATCTATAGCTTGCGCATTTTGGAGAAGATGGAAATTTCCGTTTGTATAATCAACAAATATTTGATCTTCGGGATCGGCAATCATTGAATGAAGATCATAACCAAGCGATTGCCATTGACTTAATGTCATATTTGAATTGCCATCATCCTCACTTAATCGGTTCACGACTATATTGTAATCACTAACAAATCCATTTGAAGAAGCAGCATCGATCGCAATGCTTCCTCTAAAGCTGTGATGGTTTATTAAAATATTATTATAAAGTGTATTCCCGGTTGAACCATCCACAGAAATTATACACCATCTTCCATCTGCTGGTTGAATGATTGTGTTGTTGTACACTTTGTTATTCTTCGAAGCATCACCACCATCTATTTGATACATTGCAATTCCGGTTGCGTGATTGTTGTAAATCAGATTATTAAATATTTCAGAGTTCTGAACTCCATCCATGTTTATAGCAGAACCTCCTCCCAGTCCGTTATCGTGTAAAATATTTCCTTCAACTACAGCGTTGCTTATAATTCCGTCACCGCCCATCGAGATATCGCCATTCATATGAATTCCGCATCCATTATTGTTGAATGAATGATTGTTTCTTATGATTGGTCTGTCGCTGCTGTTGGAAACATAGATTCCGTGTTCTTCTATGCTGTATGAACAGGTGTTATTTTCAACGGTCAGGTCGTCTGTAAATCCGGTAAAGATTCCCCAGCGCTGGTTGTTATGGCAGTAGTTATTTTTGATTGAAATAAAATCAGAAACTGCAGCACGAATCCCGGCACGAGGCTGATCTTTAACTTCAAATCCATCAATAATAATCCACGAAGCATTTTCAATATTAATTCCATCCGGAGTAACTGAATTTCGTTCATCTATAACAACATCACTTTCGATAGTTTTAAAAACGATTGGACTATTCTGACTTCCGTTTTTTCGAATATCAAAACCAATATAATTACCTTGGAGAACTAAAACCGAATCACCTGCTGTAATAATATCTGCTACGTACTGAAGAGTTTCAAAAGCTGTTTCAGGAGTTAGTCCGTTGTTGCTGTTGTTTCCATTTTCTGAGACGTAATAAGTGGTTGAATTAATACTGAAAAATCCATTTAGAATTAGCGCAAGCATTATCAGTATTCTAAAATATTCTTTCATAATTTTCCTGGTTAATTATCTAATACGTTGGTTCACGCAATAAAAATACCAGAGTATATTCTTCTGATAAGATTGTATGAGGTGATTTTGAGCAATTGTGCGGTTTGAAAAGGCGACAAATATTACTTTTTGACCGTCTATTATGGTAATTTTACTATGTTTTTTCTTTCAACTTTTTAACAATAAAATGGATTTTTTTTGGAGCAATTGATGATTTATAACCTCATTAAAAAATCAGAATTTGATAAAGTAAAGTCTTTCAATGGTGACTGGGCAACTAAGATGGAATTATTTGCAGATATGTGTCGGTACAATACTCTAGTTGCGGTTAAAAAAGCCGGCTCAGGTCATCTTGGTTCCTCGCTCAGCGCAATGGATATAACCACTTATCTTTATTTAAATGAAATGAATGTTTTGGAAGTTGGACTTGATTCACCTGATAGAGACATTTACTTCTCATCAAAAGGTCACGACGTTCCCGGACTCTATTCTTTGTTTTATGCGCTTGGAATTATTCCTGAAGAAAAATTATTGATGCTGAGAAGATTGCACGGACTCGACGGCCATCCTGAAGTTCGTCAACCTGGAATAGAAGCAAGCACAGGATCACTCGGAATGGGAATATCAAAAGCTAAAGGTATGGCATGGGCAAAAAATTATAATAAGAATAAAGGACACGTTTATGTCTTAACTGGCGATGGAGAATTCCAGGAAGGACAGATTTATGAATCACTTCAGGCAACGGCTCACCAAAAAGTGAACAACGTAACTGCAATAATGGATCACAATAAATATCAGACGGATATGCTCGTCGCAGATGTAAATAATATTGAGGATGTTATTGAAAAAGTTTCAGCATTTGGCTGGTATGTTGTCAGGATAAATGGTCACGATTATAATATGATTAAACATACTTTTGATGCGATGAAGATATTGAATGATAAACCAAAAATGATTATTGCTGATACAATTAAGGGCAGGGGAGTTTCTTTTATGGAAAAACCTCTAACCGAAACTTTCCAGGGAAAGACACTTTACAAATGGCATTCTGGTGCACCGGACGATGAAAGTTATGAAAAAGGATTAGCTGAATTAACTAGTACCATAAATAAGCTTTCTCAAAAGCTTGGAGTTGGAAAAATTCAGATACCTGAAAACAAATCTGAAGGCAAACCAATTACAAAGCTTGATAAAGAATTTGTAACTGATGCTTATGGCGAAGCCTTGGTTGAACTTGCAAAGACAAATAAAAAATTTGTTGTACTTGATGGCGATCTTTCTGCTGATTGCAAGCTACGTAACTTCGAAAAAACTTATCCTGATAGATTTATTGAAAACGGAATTGCTGAACAGGATATGGTTTCTATGGCAGGTGGATTAGCGAGAATGGGATTAATTCCTATCGTTAATACCTTTGCAAGCTTTCTTGCGGCAAGAGCAAATGAACAGATTTATAACAACGCCGGAGAGAAAACTAAAATTATCTACACGTGTCATTTCTCAGGGATGATTCCCGCCGGACCAGGAAAATCTCATCAGAGTGTTCGCGATATTTCATTGTTTGGAGCTTTACCGAATATTACAATAATCCAACCGTGCAATGGAGAAGAGACAAAGTGGGCAACAGATTACTGCATAAGCAAAGCTGAAGAAAATTGTGTGTTGAGATTGGTAATTGGTCCTTCACCTGAAAGAATCCAACTACCTAAAGAATATAAATTCAAGTTTGGAGTCGGTGCTGAACTGACCCAGGGTAATGATGCACTATTATTCGGCTACGGACCGGTTATGCTTCACGAAGCTTTAGTTGCTGCAGATTATTTGAAGAAGATTGGTTTCGGATTGAAGGTTATAAATATGCCTTGGCTGAATAAGATTGATAAAGTCTGGCTGAAGAAAATTGTAAGCGATCAAAAGAAAATATTTGTGCTTGAAGATCACTCTGCTGTTGGAGGATTAGGTGACAGGTTATTAAACGGATTAACTGAAATTAGTGAGATTGCTAATAAAGTATTCACCAACTTTGGTTTAAAAGAATATCCAGAATGCGGAACTCCTCTTGAAGTTCTTGAATTCCACAAGCTTGATGGAAAATCTTTGGCTATGAGAATTTCAGGTGTTATGGATATTGAAACCGAAGAGAAGGTGAAACACAAATACACTGCAGATGCACCACAATAAATTAAAAAGCCCTCATCTAGAGGGCTATTCAATTAAAAATTATTTCTGTTCTTTTGCAAATCCGAGATCCGGTCGTTGATTACCATATTTGTTTTCAATATTAGAAATAAACGGAGACATTTTTGCCCATAGTGCACTTGCTTCGTCCTTCATTGTTGTGTTATCTGCTTCCATTGAAGTGTAATAATCAGCACCATCCTTATAATTTTCCGTTAAGGCTATCATGTTGTTATCTAAACCCAACTCAATAAGCCAAATAGTATATCCATTTTTAATGTTTTTTTCTTCATAAAGTTTTTTCCATTCTGTCATTATATCCATTACTTCTTTACGGTTTTCTAACTTATAATGAAAAAACATCCAGTGGATAAATTTTGCTTCTTCAGGTTTTAATCTGGGTTCCTTAGGCCAATAAGAATATTTTGCAGATCGTGTTACAATAAAATCTTTATGGGTTTCTATACTGCTTTCATTCTCGACCATAAATTTTGCCCATTTTTCTTTTCCGATTTTTTCTATAGCAGCACCAAATATTCCCGGGAATTTATCAATAGCTGCGTAATTATCTAACGGAAAAAGATAATAATAGTGTGCATCATCTCTTTGAGATGCCCACATATATGGGAAATCAAGACCCGCATCGGTCATCATTTTAACCCATTCTTTAGAAGTTGATTCATATTTATCCCACATATCTACTTTTGCAACTTCTTCACGAACCCAGTAAAGCTGATCTTTTG
>Ga0307423_1002119_pt1 | contig 11367 bp, 8 predicted proteins | sample SalMarWE160310MG_FD_202154 | JGI IMG/M metagenome (GOLD analysis project Ga0307423, IMG submission 202154) | Salt marsh sediment microbial communities from the Plum Island Ecosystem LTER, Massachusetts, United States - WE1603-10 | ecosystem: Environmental > Aquatic > Marine > Intertidal zone >...
AGGCCAATACCTGCCAACAGGATGCAGAGCAACCGTCACATCCAGAGTTCGTTCTCGTCCGGGGGTAAAACCTGAAACCCGGGCTCCGTGCAGACCAGCCAATGTATTGCTGAATCCAGAAACCAGAAGATTATTGCAGCAACCAGGCCCAAGGCGGTATATCTGTACCTGTACATGCAATTATCCTGTCGGTGAAGTGCTATCCAGGACAAGACCCGCCGGTCAGCGCAGGTTTCATTGGGCCGTCGCACGCCAATTGACAATTTCTTATTCTGGATCGTTCTACGGATCGCATTGGTGCCAGAAGCGGATGTTCATCGCTGCTTGTCGGAAGGTGCGCCGCCGGGCGCGATACGCTGCAGGGCCTGGTCAGGCACGTTCATGCGTCGGGACAACAAGAACCGGACAGGCTGATTTACGGAGTACCCCTTCGCTGACGCTACCCACGAGAAGCTTGTAGATCGCACCTTGTCCGTGAGAACCCACGACAATCATATCCACCTCGAGTTTCGAGGCTTCTTTCAGAATTGTGTCCACCGTTGCGCCTTGCACAAGCAGGGCTGTCGCATCCAGGCCTGCCATGCGTAACCGATCTGCAATCTCCTGTAGCTGGCGGTGCTCTCTGTGGAATCTTTGCGCAAGGGCATCCCGGAGCGATTGTGGATCCAGTCCAACTCCAATCGAATCCGGCTCATACCCGGCGATATAGATGTCTGCCGGCTCGGGCTCTGCAATATGCAGGAGCCATACCTTTGCCGAGAGTGCTTTCGCGAATCTCTCGGCCTTGTTCACAACCGTTTCTGTCGATTCAGACAGGTCGACCCCCACCAGAAGCTTCATGTCTTCCCTCCATAAGAGACGCATCCAGGCATACGACAGCCGGTATCGAGCCTGCGGTACCGGGAACTCCAGAGAAAATATGCCTTGCCCGTCAGCATATCAAGTTAAACAGGTGCGAACAGGGGCCAGGTGCGCTGAAGACCCCGGCAGGGTCGGAAGCAGACCTCCGGTACGGCATATACGCGCAGAACTGAACATGCTCCAGGGTGATCTCCCGGGTTTCAGCACGAATCAGAGTCGGGGCAAGTCAGCCATCAAGTTGACAAACGGACAGCTGAAAGCAGTCATCAACCACTAGTTCACCCACACCCGCGCGTTGCGGAACATGCGCAGCCAGGGCCCGTCCTCGCCCCACTCCGCCGGATGCCAGGAGTTGGTGACCGTGCGGAACACCCGCTCGGGATGCGGCATCATGATGGTGGCGCGGCCATCCGACGTGGTCAGTGCCGTGATCCCCAGCGGCGAACCGTTAGGATTGGCCGGGTAAAGCTCGGTCGCCGCGCCGTACCCGTCGACGTAGCGCGCTGCCACCAGGCCACTGGCCAGCACGTCCGCGGCACCGGCGTCGCCGAACTCGGCGCGGCCCTCGCCGTGCGCCACGGCGATCGGGAGGATCGAGCCGGCCATGCCCTCCAGCAGCAGCGAGGGTGAATCGAGAATTTCCAGCTGGGAAAAGCGCGCCTCGAACTGTTCTGACTCGTTGCTCACGAAGCGCGGCCAATGGCCGGCCCCCGGGATCAGCTCTTTCAGGCCCGACAGCATCTGGCAGCCGTTGCACACGCCGAGCGCGAAGCTGTCGGGGCGCTCGAAAAACGCCATGAACATGTCGCGCAGCTCGGGGTGGAACAGCACCGACTTGGCCCAGCCCTGCCCGGCGCCGAGCACGTCGCCGTAGGAAAACCCGCCGCAGGCCACCAGGCCCTTGAAGGCATCGAGCGTGACACGCCCCGCCAGCAGGTCACTCATGTGCACGTCGACGGCCTCGAAACCGGCGCGGTGAAACGCCGCCGCCATCTCGATCTGCCCGTTGACGCCCTGCTCGCGCAGGATGGCGACGCGCGGCTGCACCCCGGTCATGATCAGCGCGGCAGCCACGTCCTCCTGTGCATCGAAGCCGAGCACCGGCCGGATACCCGGATCGTTCGTGTCCAGCAGGGCGTCGAATTCCTGCTGCGCACAAGCCGGGTTGTCGCGCAGTGCCTGCATTCGGTAGCTGGTCTCCGTCCACGCGCGCTGCAGGCGGGTGCGCGACTCCAGGAACAGGCTGTTTTCCCCGACGCTGATTACCACGCTGTCGGTATCGTTCGGGCGGCCGATTGCGTGCGTGTCCGCTTCCAGTCCGTGGTCTTTCAGGATTCGCATGACCGCATGCATATCGGCATTGCGCACCTGTATGAGCGCACCGAGTTCCTCGGCGAACAGGGCCGCGACGGGGTCGTCGCCGAGGCCATCGAGATGGATCGACACGCCGGCATGTCCGGCAAAGACCATCTCGCACAGGCAGGCCAGCAGGCCGCCGTCGGAGCGGTCGTGATAGGCCAGCAGCAGGTCGTGTTTGTTGAGTGCCTGTATGGCAGCGAAGAAGGCCTTGAGCAGCGCCGGATCATCGACATCCGGGGGTATGTCGCCGACCTGTTTGTAGACCTGCGCCAGTGCCGACCCGCCCAGGCGGTTGCGCCCCTGGCCGAGGTCGATCAGCAACAGTTCCGTGGCGCCGGCATCGGTGCACAGCCGGGGCGTCAGCGTACGGCGCACATCGGAGACCTTCGCGAACGCCGAGACAATCAGCGACAACGGCGCAGTGACAGCCCGCTCCACACCCTGTTCGCTCCACACCGATTTCATCGACATGGAATCCTTGCCGACCGGGATGGCGATCCCGAGTGCGGGGCACAGTTCGGCACCGACTGCCTTTACCGTGTCGTACAGCACGGCATCCTCGCCGGGATGACCGGCCGGCGCCATCCAGTTGGCCGACAGCACGATGTTGCCGATCGTGTCGGTGCGGCTCGCCGCGATATTGGTGACCGCCTCACCCACGGCCATGCGCCCCGAGGCCGGGCCATCCAGCAGTGCCAGCGGGGTGCGCTCGCCCATGGCCATGGCCTCGCCGGTATTGGCGCGGTAGTCGGAGGCGGTTACTGCGACATCGGCAACCGGCACCTGCCACGGACCCACCATCTGGTCACGCACCACCATGCCGGTCACCGACCGGTCGCCGATGGTGATGAGGAAGCTCTTGTTCGCCACCGCGGGCAGGCGCAGCACGCGGTAGGCCGCTTCGCGCACATCGATATCGGCGCTGGCGAACCCGGTACGCTCGACCGCCACACGCTGTACATCGCGCTGCATCTTCGGCGGTTTGCCCAGCAACAGGCTCATGGGCAGGTCGATCGGTGAATTATCGAAGTGACTGTCACTCAGCAGCAGTTGCTGCCGCCCGGTGGCCGTGCCCAGCACCGCGTACGGACAACGCTCGCGCCGGCACAGGCGTTCAAACGCGTCCAGGCGCTCCTTGTCGACGGCCAGTACGTAGCGTTCCTGTGCCTCGTTGCACCACACCTGCAACGGTGTCATGCCGGGATCGTCGTTGGGGATGGCGCGCAATTCGAAGCTGCCGCCGCGCCCGCTGTCGTTGACCAGTTCCGGCACCGCATTGGACAGGCCGCCGGCACCGACATCGTGTACGGAGATGACCGGGTTATCCGCACCCAGCGCCCAGCAGGCATCGATCACCTCCTGCGCGCGCCGTTCCATCTCCGGGTTGCCGCGCTGCACCGAGGCGAAGTCGAGATCCTCGGCGCTGGCGCCGCTGGACATGGACGAGGCGGCGCCGCCGCCCAGCCCGATCAGCATGGCCGGGCCGCCGAGCACCACGATCGGTGTACCTGGCGGGATAGTGTCCTTGTTCACGTGTTCGGCGCGGATCATCCCGCAACCGCCGGCCAGCATGATCGGCTTGTGATAGCCGCGCAGTTCCGGGCCGTTTGCGCCAGGCACCTGTTCTTCAAAGGTTCGAAAGTAGCCGCACAGGTTGGGTCGGCCGAATTCATTGTTGAAGGCGGCCGCCCCCAGCGGCCCCTCGATCATGATTTCCAGTGCCGAGGCGATGCGCGCCGGCTTGCCGTGGTCGGTTTCCCAGGGCTGCTCGTAACCGGGGATGCGCAGGTTCGACACGGAGAAGCCGCACAGCCCGGCCTTGGGCTTGGCCCCGCGCCCGGTCGCCCCTTCGTCGCGGATCTCGCCGCCGGAACCGGTCGCCGCACCCGGAAACGGCGAGATCGCCGTGGGATGATTGTGCGTCTCGACCTTCACGACCAGATGGGCCGGTTCGTGATGTTCCGCGTAGCGGCAATCGTCCGGACGCGGGAAGAAACGCTGTACCCGGTACCCCTCCAGCACGGCTGCATTGTCACTGTAGGCCGACAGGATGCCGGCCGGGCTGGCCCGGTAGGAGGCGCGTATCATGTCGAACAGGCTGTGGTCCTGCACCTGCCCGTCGATCCGCCAGTCGGCATTGAAGATCTTGTGCCGGCAGTGCTCGGAGTTGGCCTGCGCGAACATCATCAACTCGATATCCACCGGGTTGCGCCGCAGTGCCGTGAAATTTTCCTGCAGGTAATCGATCTCGTCTGCCGACAGCGCCAGGCCCAGCTCGCGGTTGGCGCTCTCCAGCGCGGCACGACCGCCACCCAGCATATCGATGCGCTCGCAGGGTGCCGGCACCGCATGGCGGAACAACGCTGCTGTGTCATCGGTATCGAACAACACGGTCTCCGTCATGCGGTCATGCAACAGCGGCAGCAACGCAGCGCGCTGCATCATGCCCGGTTCCGTGCCGACCGGCAGCACGAAGCTGTAGACGATGCCGCGCTCCACGCGGCGCACCTTCTCCAGCCCGCAATTGTGCACGATGTCGGTGGCCTTGCTGGACCACGGCGAGATCGTGCCCGGACGCGGCACCACGATGAACACCAGACCGTCTGCGTGCACGGCCGGTTCGCGCGGCCCGTAGGACAGCAGTTTCTCCAGGATGTCGCGTTCGTGCGCGTCCAGCGGCTCATCGAGCTCGGCGATATGCAGGAAATGGCTGTTCAGCCCGGACAGTTCGGGCAGTTGTTCGCGGCACTGCCCGAGCAGTTTGGTGAGACGGAACTGGGAATGGGCGGGACAACCGCGCAGATACAGCATTGCGACTCCGGGACGGGACCTCCGTGAAGCGGGGAATGATACTGGATCACCCCTGCAAAGTCAGCGCAAGCGGCGTCCCCGTACCCCCGGGTGAAGCTGCCGGGGCGGGAGCGCAGAAAAGGTCTGCTCCCGGCGGTCGCTGCGGGCATCTCCCCTCTTGACGGTCCGGGCAGGAACCCGTGTGTCGCGGAGCACCGGCGGCAGATTCGTTCGCGGAGTGCGTCCGCGCCTGCAGGTGACTCTGGCATTGTAGGAGCGCATCTCATGGCCGCTACGGGCATGGCCCACAGGCCAGCCTCTTGACCGCTGCGCGGTCTCACCTTCTCCTGCCCTCTCGCGGCACTTGTACATGGCCCAGGCCAGCCTCTCGACCGGTTCCCGGTCTCACCTTCTCCATGTACATCGCGCGAGGATTGTTAGATTAACAAGATCGCGGACGAGGTCCGCGCCTACAGGTGTTTCTATTGGCCTAGACGATCTCCCGCCAGCCGAGACCGTCATCCTGGCCGGCAATGCCAACCCAGTGCGGCTGGCAGCAGAGCGCATCCGCCAGCGCCGCGCGCGCCAGCGCCGGACGGTTGTTCTTGTCACTCAGGTGGGCGGCGACCAGGTGCTGCAGCCGAGAGGTATCGAGCCGCGCCAGCAGCTCGCCGGCCTGGGCGTTGCTCAGGTGCCCCAGCGGGCCGCCGACCCGCTGTTTCAGCATTGCAGGGTAGGCCCCCTGTGCCAGCATCTCCGCATCGTGGTTGCATTCCAGCAGCAGTGCGTCGCAGCGGTCGAGGCATTCGACGATATGCGGCGTCATGCGGCCGGTGTCGGTGACCATACCCAGCCGGCGCGCACCGTCATGGAAGACAAACTGGCACGGTTCGCGGGCATCATGCGGTACGGTGAACGGCGTGACGTGCAGGTCAGCGATGGAAAATGCCAGGTGGCCGTCGCAATGGCGAACATCCGGCAAGTCATTGTCACGCATCATCTGCCGCGTCCCGCGTGTCAGCCAGACCGGCAGGCCGTACTTGCGTGCCAGCGCGGGGACACCGCGCACGTGGTCACCGTGTTCGTGCGTCACCAGTAGCGCGGTGAGTTCCCGCGCGGAGCGGCCCAGACGATCGAGGCGGCGCTCGGTCTCGCGACAGGAAAATCCGCAGTCGACCATCACCAGCGTGGCGCCCGCCTCGACCAGGGTGGCATTGCCGCGACTGCCGCTGCCGAGTGAGGCGAAACGCATGTGCCGTTAGCGCAGCTGTTCTTCCAGCAGGGTCAGAATCCGTTTCGCAGTGGAGCTGGTCGCGCGTTCCCCCTGCTTGTTATTGACGATGACATTCGTATTCGGCCCGTTGGCCTGCAGTTCGATGCGGTACTCGTCGCCGCCCTTGTCATCGTCGGACGACCAGAAGGCCAGCTTGTCGAGAATGCCCTTCTTGTCCTGTTCGCCGAGCGGATCGTTGTAGCGTACGTAATAGGTGCCGCTGGATCGATCGCGGTCCTCCACGGTGAATCCGATCCGGTCCAGCGCCACACCGGTGCGGCGCCAGGCACGCGAGTAGTCTTCCTTGATGATCAGCATGGCACCCGCATTGTCACTGACCAGTTCCGCGCGCACCGGGGTTTCCGTGCGCTGCGCCAGCATGGTCTGTGCCTTCTGCTGTTCGACGCCCAGGAATACCAGCATGCGTTTGAGCATCTCCGCCTCCAGCTCCGGATCGGAGGGACGCGGCTGCCAGACGGATGAGGCATCGGCGGTGCCGCCCTTGATGACTTCCTCGACACCGCGGTGGGTCAGGAAGATTTCGGTGGTCTCCGCTTCGGTTCCCCGTTCCAGGCGGACGCGATACTTGTCACGCGTCGCGGCCGAATAGACCGCGTCAAGCGCCTTGCCGATCAGCCTGCGTATCGGACCCTGCGGGATATCGGCACGGTTTTCGCTCCAGTCGGTTTCGAGAATGCCGAGCCGTGGATCCTCGAGCCTGATCAGGAAACCCTCCCGCAGCCAGAATTCCCTGATCCGCGGCCACAGCTGTTCCGGGGTGCCCTGCGCCACCAGCCATTGCTGGTCACCATCGCGTTCGACACGTATGCCGGCGTTCACCGGCAGTACCCCGCTGGATTCGCGCGCCGGCTGCGTGGTCCCGAATTCCGAAAGCGTGGCCTGTGCGGCATCGAGATTTTCGGGGGCGTCGTTGATGGTGGTGGAGGAAAGTTCCGGCGGCACCTCGAGCGTATCAATCGCCTTGCTCTTCTTGTAATCGATCTTGTCGCGCCCCGGCGCCACCTTGTTCATGACGCCGCACGAGGCCAGCAGCAGGCCGGCCATCATGATCCCGAACGTTACTGGTAAAGATTTGCGCTGCATAGATTTATCCTGCTTTTACCGGCACACCGGCCTGCCGGAGTGCCTGTCTGATTGATTCGTGATACCTCTCCGCCAGCGTTGTCAATGGCAGACGTATACCGGGAGGAATCATACCCATTTCGTGAAGCGCCCACTTGACCGGGATCGGGTTGGACTCGACGAACAGCGTGCGGTGCAGAATTTCCAGGCGCGTGTTGATAGCCTCTGCCGCCTGCCGGTCTCCCCGCATGGCCGCCTTGCACAGCTCGTGCATCGCGGCCGGCGCGACATTGGCCGTCACCGAAATATTGCCCTTGCCACCCATCAGCATCAGCTCCATGGCTGTGGCATCGTCACCGCTGTACACGGCAAAATCCGCGCCGCAACGCTGCATGATGTCATGCGCGCGCTCGAGACTGCCGGTCGCCTCCTTGATGCCGATGATATTATCAACCGGCGCAAGCCGCCCGACTGTTTCCGGCAGCATGTCGCAGGCGGTACGCCCGGGGACATTGTACAGAATCTGTGGCACCGGCACTGCCTCGGCAATCGCCAGGTGATGCCGGTACAGACCCTCCTGGGTGGGCCTGTTGTAGTACGGCGTCACCAGCAGGCAGGCATCGGCCCCGGCCTCGTACGCGCAGCGGGTCAGGTCGATGGCCTCGCGAGTGGAATTCGCGCCGGTTCCGGCAATGATCGGGATACGGCCGGCGGCCATTTCCACAAAACGCCGGATCAGGTGGCAGTGTTCGTGTTCATCGAGCGTGGCGGATTCCCCGGTCGTCCCGACAGCAACCAGGGCATCGGAATGCTGCGAGATGTGGAAGTCGATCAGCCGCTGCAGGCTGCCTTCATCAATGGCGCCACCCGCGTGCATCGGGGTAACCAGCGCCACAATACTGCCTTGAAACATTAATGAATTCTCCGCGCCCGCAAGGAAACGGACATGGTACTGGCGGCACTTGCGACTGACAAGGCAATCCTTCCATCCGCCGATTTACCGCCACGCGAAGTGCGGCAAAGATGGTAGACTGTTCTCCCCCGTATGCGGAACACCGCCACTGTCTCCGGGAAGCCGAGGTATGAACGAAAAATCTGCCAACAAGAACCACCACCTGGTCCTGGCCGCGCTCGGCGAGGATAAAACCGGTCTGGTCGACGAGCTCTCCAGGTGCATCCTGCAGAGCGGCTGCACCATCAGTGACAGCCGCATGGCCGTGCTGGGCGGCGACTTCGCCCTGCTGCTGCAGGTGGCAGGCAACTGGAACAACATTGCCAAACTGGAGGACCAGCTGCCGGGGCTGCAGCAACGGCTGGGACTCACCATCACCTCGCACCGAACCTCTGAACGCGAAGGTAACAGGGACCTGCTGCCCTACGGCGTCGACGTGGTGGCGCTGGACCAGCCCGGCATCGTGCACAACCTGGCCAAATTCTTTTCCCGGCGCAGCATCAACATCCAGGAAATGGTGACGACCAGTTATGCCGCCGCACACACCGGCACACCGATGTTCTCGGTGCACCTGACCGTCGAGATACCGGCAAACATGCAGATCTCCACGCTGCGCGAGGAATTCATGGAGTTTTGCGACCAGCTCAATCTCGACGCCGTGATCGAGCCGGTGAAGGGCTAGCGCGTAACGGGATCATCCCGCCCGGCATTCAATCGGCCATGAAATCTCACGGAACTATACAGCAAGAAAAACAAATCCATTCTGTGTGCTTCCGTGGGTTCCGTGGGTTCCGTGGCTATTTTTTCAGGATTAATGGCCACGGAATCCACGGAAGAACACGGAAAAATGACAACATCATTCCGTGTAGTTCCGTGTGCTTCCGTGTGCTTCCGTGGCTATTTGCAATGACTGTTCAGCAGTTTGTGCAATTTACTCCCGTTATCACTCTTTCATTGCAGGAGCAGCACTGACATGAGCAAGGTGAAGATCGGCAAGAAGGTGCCTGATTTCCGGTTGCCCGCGACCGGCGAGCGGGAGATAGCGCTCTCCGACTACCTTGGCAAGCGCGTGGTTGTCTATTTCTATCCCAAGGACAATACGCCGGGTTGCACGACCGAAGGGCAGGATTTTAGCGACAGCATCAACACCTTCAGGCGCCGCCAGACCGTGATCCTCGGCATCTCCCGCGACAGCGTCAAATCGCATGAAAACTTCAAGGCAAAGCAGCAACTCCCGTTCGACCTGCTATCCGATGTGGAGGAAAAGGTCTGCCGGCTGTTCGATGTCATCCGGGAAAAGAACATGTACGGTAAAAAGGTGATGGGGGTGGAACGCAGCACCTTCCTGATCGACGAGCAGGGCGTGCTGCGCAGGGAATGGCGCAAGGTATCGGTCAAGGGTCACGTCGCGGCCGTGCTGGATGCCATCAAGGAACTGTAGGGCCGGGCGCACGCAACAGGCACCGTTGCGTCCTGCCGATCCGGGCGACGTCCGAGGCACCCGGATTCTCAGGTAATCGGTGACGCCGGTTGCCGTGTTGCAGGTGATGATACGGTACGGACGATTGTCCGGTTCGTATACATGGAACGTCCCCGCCCCCAGTCCACCCCGCCGCTCGTGCCGACCGGCCAGCCCGCGGACCATTGGTAATCACCGTGCCGCTGCCGCGCACCGCCCATTCCGAATGCAGGATGTTGATGCCGCTGGCAAAACCGCCGTGGATACCACGGGTGGCCGCATCGTGGGCCTGTTCGCTGATATCGATAAATTTCGGAATGGCGATGGATGCCAGCACGCCGGGGACGGCGATGACGAGAACGATCCCGATCAGGGTGAACCCGCGTTGTCTGTCGCCTGCCCCGGCATCGGCTGACCTCGCTTTCAGGATGTCCTGTACTCGGGTGGTCCTTCGGAATCATGAGCCTTGACAAACGGATACGGCATCCACGGGGTTGGCAGGCGCACCTCTAGAGAGGACTAATCCCGCGCTGGCTGGCCGTTGCCGCGGTCCGCCGTCTCCTCTTCCCTGGCCTTGCGCGGCCAGGCCTGCATGACGGCCTGCACCAGCGTGGCGAGCGGAATGGCGAAAAATACCCCCCAGAATCCCCACAGCCCGCCAAACACCAGGATGGCGATAATGATGGCCACCGGATGCAGGTTCACGACCTCGGAAAACAGCAGTGGCACCAGCAGGTAGCCGTCCAGCACCTGCAGCACGGTATAGGCTGCCAGCAGCCAGCCGAACTCGGGACTCCAGCCCCACTGGAACCAGGCAATCACAGCCACCGGAAAGGTCACCACCACCGCGCCGATGTAGGGAATGATGACGGACAGCCCGACCATGGTGGCCAGCAGCAACGCGTAATCCAGGCCCGTGAGCCTGAAAATCACGAAGGCCGCGACACCGACGATGAAGATCTCCCACACCTTGCCGCGCACATAGTTGGATACCTGGATGTTGACATCCTTCGCGACCACATCGACCAGCCGGCGCTGCTGCGGCAGCCGGTGGCTGAACCAGGCCATGATGCGGTCCTTGTCCTTGAGGAAAAAAAACGCCAGCACCGGCACGAGGATCATGTACACCAGGATCGTGATCAGTCCGAACACGGCGGGCAGGGACAGTGACAGTACATGCTGGCTCATTGCGGTGATTTCCGCACGGATGGTCGCACCCATATCATTCACCTGCTCGACGGTGAACATGTTCGGGTACTTTTCCGGCAGCTGCAGCATCAGTCCCTGGACCAGCGCTATGATATCCGGCAACTGTCTGACCAGCTGGGTAACCTGTGCAGACAGGCGCGGCACAAGCCAGAACAGCGCGAACACCAGGAATGACATGAACAGCACGAACACCAGCACGACGGCGGAGAGGCGCGGCGCACCCCGCCGGTGAATCTTCTCGACCACACCGTCCAGCAGGTAGGCAATCACCACGCCGGCCAGCACCGGTGCAAGCATCTGGCCGAGGGTCAGCATGACAATAAACCCGACAGCCAGCAGCACCGCCAGGATGACGGCCTGCGGATCGGACATGGTACGGTG
>Ga0307423_1002120_pt1 | contig 11366 bp, 8 predicted proteins | sample SalMarWE160310MG_FD_202154 | JGI IMG/M metagenome (GOLD analysis project Ga0307423, IMG submission 202154) | Salt marsh sediment microbial communities from the Plum Island Ecosystem LTER, Massachusetts, United States - WE1603-10 | ecosystem: Environmental > Aquatic > Marine > Intertidal zone >...
TCTCTGAAATCGGCGAGTTTGATATTGTATTTTTTTATAAGTTCATAAACATCCGCACGATATTTTCCGGCCAGTTGAGCTGCCTGGCTGACGTTGCCTTTGGTCAGTTCAAATAGCTGAATAAGATAATTTTTTTCAAAATTTTCTTTAGCATCTTTAAATGATTTTAAACTTTCTGGATGAACGTTCTGGGTTTGAAGGATGAGATCCTCTGTAATGATATTGTGTTTCGCCATGGCCATGGCACATTCAATGGTATTTTCGAGCTCTCTGATGTTGCCCGGCCACGGATAAGAGATCAGTTTCTGCATGGCATCTGTTGAAAACGCGTTTACATTTTTCCCCATTTCCTCGGAATGTTTTTTTAAGAAATGCCTGGAAAGTATCGGGATATCCTCTTTTCTCTCATTGAGTGTGGGAAGCTTTATCGGAATGACATGAATGCGATAATAAAGATCCTCTCTGAATCGGCCGTTTTTGACCTCTTGTTCGAGATTTTTATTGGATGCAGCGATGATTCTTGCATTCATTTTTTCAATCTGTCTTCCTCCTACAGAATAAAATTCCTTTTCCTCTAAAACTCTCAAGACTTTGACCTGCATGGAAAGAGGCATTTCAGATATTTCGTCCAGGAAGAAGGTGCCAAAGGCAGCCTCGGCAATAAGGCCTTTTTTACTCTTGTCAGCCCCGGTAAACGCACCTTTCTCATATCCGAAAAGTTCGCTTTCCATAAGATTTTCCGGTATGGCCGCGCAATTTAGAGCAATAAAGGGATGATCCTTTCTGTCGCTTGCAACATGCAAGGTCTTTGCGATCAACTCCTTTCCGGTGCCGCTTTTCCCCTCAATATATACATTGGAATCCGTTGCAGCCGCCAGTGTGACCTGTTCGAAAACTTTTTTCATCTTTTCACTTCTGCCGATGATATTATCAAACCCGTATTTTTCTTTGACCAAGCGCTGCAATTGTTTCACTTCTTTTGACAGTTTACTGGTTTCCAGACAGTTGTTTATCTGCATGAGCAGCTCGTGACCGTCAAACGGTTTGGTTAAATAGCTGTATGCGCCCTTTTTCATGGCTTCAACGGCACTGTTAATCGTTCCATACGCAGTGAGAATGATCACGGGGAGGTCGGGAATGATATTGCGGATATTTTGCATCAGCTGGATACCGTCTTGATCGTCAAGTTTCAGATCGATCATTGCCAGATCGAACGGTTCTTGTTCGGCCAGTTTCAGGGCCTTTTCCACACCGGTGGCCTTTGTAACGTGGTATCCTCCAGATTCAAGCCTCATCTGGATGACCTGAAGAATATTCCGATCATCATCAACAACGAGTATTTTTCCTTTATGGTCGTCCATTATTTTCCTGTCCAATTTCAGGGAGAGCTTCCCTTTTCTTTTTATCAATACCCAAATCAATTTCTTTTAAACGTTTTATCTGATTTTGTAAATTTATTATCTGTTTTTTTTCTGTTTTCAGTTCATTTTCCAGCAGAGCGATTCGTTTATTGTTTTTATCGATTTTTTCTGCATAGTCAATGTTCTGGTTTAAAAGCCAAATCCAGATTTTTGCTTTGTCTTTAAAAACGGATTTAGGATATTTTTCAAGGAGTTTTTTAAAAAAATGAATCGATATGTCATAATTCACATATGTGTATTCCGGATTGGCATATATCAAGCCCATCATATAAAGTGCATGGCCGCCGTATTTTTGAGGAAAACGGTGTAACATTTCTTGATTTTTTTTTAAGGATGTCAGAAAATCGCCATTGGCAAAAGATAATTTTGCCTCAAATAAAATCTGGTTCGCTTCATTGTACTGATTAACCGAAAACGGATCTTCATTATACAGGTTATAATAAGGGGTGCATCCGGTTCCGGCAAGCAAAAGGCTTAACAAGCAGGCAATGTAAAGAAAAAAGTGCTTCCTTTGCCGGGAGTACTTTCTACCCATATCTTTCCTCCGTGTACCGAAATTATATGTTTTGCAATGGAAAGACCGAGACCCGTACCTCTGACGGTTTCTTTCCCGCTCTCTATCCGTTTGAATTTGTCAAATATTTTATAAAGATTTTTTTCGTGAATGCCGCAACCTGTATCCGAAACCGATACTTCGATTGCCATATCATCGTTATTTTTTAAAAAGGTACTTACTATAACAGATCCTTTTGCATCCGTATATTTTAAAGCATTTGCGACTAAATTTTCAAGCAATTGGCTGATCCTTTCGGAATCCATCAAAATTTCCGGGAGCTTGGGCGGTGGAGTGAATTCGAGCGTAATATTTTTCCGCTGAGCAATGGGCGCCAGTTTCAAAATACACTTGCGTATAAGGTGGATCAGATCGGTGTGATTGAAATGATACTCCATCATTTTTGCTTCCATACGGGAGAGATCCAGGATTCTGTTGACCGATACGATCAGTCGTTCGCACTCATCGCTGACAATGGTTAAGAATTCATCTCGACTTTTGGGATTGTCGGTAAAAGTTCCATCAATCAATAATCTCGAAGCTTCCCTGATAACGGTTAGCGGCGTACGCAGTTCATGGGATACGTGACTGATGAAATCTTCTTTCATTTCAGACAGTTCCTTCAGCTTGTCACACATTATATTGAAATCGTTTGCTAAATCTTTAATTTCAGGAGGTGAGGCGATATCGAGAATCTTTTCGAATTTGCCTTTTGCAATATCTTTTGTTTTTTTCTGTAACAACAATATGGAGCGATTGATGCTTCGGGTATTAAAAAATGAGATCAAAATACCAAAAATAATGGAAAGTCCGGCAGCAATGGATGTGGTTTTAAAAACATTGGTGCTGATTTCGCTGGAAATTTTTATCTTTTCGTCTCTATCGGATTTTGCCGACCATATGATATATTTGAAATTGTTATTGATTTCTTCAACAATTTTTTCTTTTTGAATCTGATATTCCTTATATGGATATGCCCGGCCTTTATTAATGTTTTCGATTTCCAGGGTGAAGATGGAAAAATATTCATTACAAAGCTGATTGATTTTAAAAAATCTTTCTTTTTTCCCAGTACCGGAGATATGAAAAATTTTAATTTTCTTTTTTCCAGGACCCGTTATTAGCAGCCCCAGTTGCTCAATGTCTTTATCAAAATCCTCTTTGATCTTAAGAAAATGTTGATAAAAGTCATTGTCTTTGGAAATAAGGTATTTCTTTTCGAAACTGACCATTGAAAACATATTGTTCGAAAGACGTTCGGTCAGACGAACCGTCTGACCATCAACGGATGAAGCCGCGCGTGTGAGGCGGGCCAACTGGTTGAGCTTAATGGTTACAAAGATGACCAGAAACAATACAAGCATCATTATGGCAAGATATCCGAAAGTCAGTCGTTTGAAGATCGTAAATTTCATGATGATATAAAAATCGGCAAGCTTTCTTAAAGAAAAGATGTTAAAACTCAATCACATGCGCGGTAAGCTCTTTAGATGGTATTTTGTTGCCCAGGATGGCCTGATAATCCTGGATTAACGGATAAAATCCCTCCTTTTTTGAATACGTGTATATAAAAAAATGCGGTTTATATGTCAACAAAACATTGAATGAAGACATTCTGATCGACACAATAAAATGCTTAACCACATTCCGCATCACAAGGTTTCGCAATTTGACAATGTGTTGATGATTCATGTATATCTGGGTTGAACTGCATGTATTCCAAGACGGGGGTTTCGTGCCGCTTGCCATTGCAAGCTACGAGTGGCAGGCCCAGTTGGAATGATGGAATGTTGGAACAATGGAATAATGGGTTCAGGGATGAAGTTATGTTGGATTGATGGTAGAATTTATACAGTCGATCAAACTAAAAATGGATAACATCCTTTTAAAACCCAACCTTCCACTATTCCATTATTCCACAGTCTGTACAGGCTTTCAATCCCCCAAAAATGTCCTATATTTTTCTTAACTTATTGAAAAAACGAGAATATCCCAATATGCCATGAAACCGATTGTTGCCATAGTGGGTCGCCCCAATGTGGGTAAATCGACCTTTTTTAATCGTGTAACTGGAACAAGGAAGGCCCTTGTTGACGACTTTCCTGGTGTTACAAGGGACCGCCATTACAGTGATGCTGTCTGGAATGGGGTTGATTTTACACTGGTCGATACCGGCGGATTTCCGGGTGGTGATGAGGATGATTTTGCCCATAAAATACGTTCACAAATCCTTCAGGCCATCGAAGATGCGGATGTTATTATTCTTTTGCTGGATGGCAAGAGCGGAATTTCCCCATTTGACGAAGATGTTGTGAGGATCCTTCGCCCCCTGTCGCAACCGGTCTTTTTTGCCGTCAATAAAATCGACGGGGTCGAACAGGAGGTTAAACTTTATGATTTTTATAAGCTCGGGATAAAGAAATTATACCCTATTTCTGCTGAACACCGCTATGGGATCACGGATTTTTTGGATGACCTGACTGAGATTCTGCCAAAAACAGATACCGAAGAAGCCGGTGACGTTGTTCGATTGGCGGTGGTGGGGAAGCCGAACGTTGGGAAATCATCTTTGATCAACCGGATGTTAGGGCAACAGCGCCTGCTTGTCAGCGATATGCCCGGGACAACACGTGATGCCATTGATTCTCTTTGTAAAATTAATGAAAAACCATACCTTCTTATCGATACAGCAGGTATTCGCCGTAAGGCACGGGTGTCAAAAAAGCTTGAAAAATTTTCAATTATCAAAGCATTAAGAAGCCTTGACCGGTGTGATGTTGCGCTAATTGTCATTGATGCCCAGCAAGGGATAACAGAACAGGACATTAATATTGCAGGGTATGCCTTTGACCGTGGATGTGGTTGTATTTTTTTATTAAACAAATGGGATCTTGTTGAAAAAGACCACAAAACTGCAAAAGAATATTATGACCGGCTAAGAATGCAAGCCAAATTTTTAAGCTTCGCACCGATGACAACCATTTCAGCATTAACAGGCCAAAGGGTCTTTAAGATATTTGATATTGTTGAAGAAGTATTTAGACAATACACATTGCGGATGGGGACCGGGCAGCTCAACAGGATATTCGAGCAAGCAATTTTGCAGAACGAACCATCACTTTACAGAGGAAGGCGCCTTAAGTTTTATTATGCGACCCAGATATCAACCAGGCCGCCGACATTCGTTTGTTTTGTAAACTATCCGGATGCCGTCCATTTTTCCTACAAACGATACCTTATGAATCAGATCAGGGATAAGGCAGGGCTTGACAAGACACCGATCCGAATCATTTTCCGCAAACGGACAGGCAAGCCCAAAAGATGATACTGAATTTTGGATGCTGGATAATTGTGGGGTCGGGGAGTTTTTCTAAATCGTCGCTCCATGGCTAATCTTTTTTTAAAGCGGCGAAGCCGTGTTGTATAAAATCGCGAAGCGATTTTATTAAAGGATTAACAATGGATCTGTTTGAATACCGCGCCCAAAAGGATGGTTATGTTTTGCGACCTCTTGCGGACAGAATGCGTCCTGTGAGCATTGACGAGTTCATCGGGCAAAGGCATGCTGTTGGAGAGGGGACACTGATACGGCATGCCATTTTGAAGGATCGGATTTTTTCTATGATTTTGTGGGGCCCGCCGGGATGCGGAAAAACAACCCTTGCTAGAATTTTCGCAAGCCATACCCATTATCATTTTGTCCATTTTTCTGCGGTTCTGTCAGGCGTTAAGGAGATCAGGTCGGTTATTGAGGAGGCAAAAAACCAGCAGAAACTTTTTAGAAAAAAAACCGTTCTTTTTGTGGACGAAATTCATAGGTTCAACAAAGCGCAGCAGGATGCATTCCTTCACCATGTGGAGAGCGGTCTCATCACCTTAATTGGTGCAACCACCGAAAATCCGTCATTTGAAGTGATTCCGCCCCTCTTGTCCAGATGCCGTGTGATAACGCTCAATTCGCTTTCTGACGAAGCTATTGCCGCCATTATGCGAAACGCCCTTAATGACAAGGAAAGGGGTCTTGGGGACATGAATTTGATTTTCGATGAGGATGCACTTTCTCATCTGGTCCGAATATCAGACGGCGATGCCCGGACAGCACTCAACAGCCTTGAAACAACGGCATCTCTCATCGCATCGAGTCGCGAAGATCCATCAAAAGAAAAGCCCATAAATATAACGCTTCAAGATGTAGAACGTGTCCTGGAACGAAAGGCACTCTTGTATGATAAAACCGGTGATGAACACTATAATCTTATCTCTGCATTTCATAAGAGTTTAAGGGGAAGCGATCCGGATGCTGCAGCCTATTGGCTCGGTCGAATGCTGTCTGCCGGAGAAGATCCTCTTTACGTTGCACGAAGAATGGTCAGATTTGCGTCCGAGGATATCGGAAATGCCGACCCTCATGCCATAGGCGTGTCATTGAATGCCATGGAGGCTTTTCGGTTTCTCGGCCATCCGGAAGGAGAACTGGCGCTTGTTCAGGCTGCCGTCTATCTGGCGACGGCCCCGAAGAGCAACAGCATATACACCGCTTACGGAGCGGTCAAAGCGGCAATAGACCAACATGGTGCGCTGCCGGTTCCTTTGCATATTCGCAATGCGCCAACATCGTTAATGAAGGAAATGGGTTACGGCGAAGGCTACAAGTATGCGCATGATTTCCGGGATGCCTATGTCCACCAGGACTATTTGCCGGAAAAACTAAAAAACCGACATTTTTATAAGCCTACGGACAGAGGTTATGAAAACCATATTAAAGAGTTGCTTAAAAAATGGCGGGATTCGGGCTGAAGAGAGTCTGAGACCTTTGCAAAACCTCCCTTTTTGCTCAATTTCTGTGTCCCCGTTTTTTGGGTTAAAAATTCGAAATAATAAGCACAAAATACGAACAATCAACAATCATCGATCATCAATTCAAAGGGCGGGCAGGGTCCACCAGTATGGTTCCGACGCTCAGGCCCCAATGCAGGTGCGGTCCCGTGGCGCGACCTGATTTGCCCACCCGGCCGATGACAAAATAACCCCGGGCGCTCACAGCGCATGGTTTACCGTTGACATAAACCGTGGTCGGCGGCTCGACCTTGCCCATGACCATATCGCATTGCTAGGACGTGTCGGGCAAACTGATTTGCAAAGTCTGGCAAATCGATGGAAATATCAAAATTAAAACCGCGCCTGTCAGCATCCAAAATCGTTTCATTGCGTCTTATATTTCGATACGATTTTATTGTTTACTGAAATTTGCTGTTTTCAGTCACCACGCCGGACGGCTGCTTAAAAGCCTTTTCGTATCGTTTCATATAAGAATTTTTCCCATAAGACAAATCTTAAAATTGATCTTCATAACAGGATTTCCTTGCTTGACAAAAAATATGTCATGTCATTATAATAAAATCATCTTCAAAAGCATTCACTGATCCTCAGAGGTGCTTTTTTAAAAAACCCTATTTTTTTCATTTCAATTGATTTTTGTGTCCAACGATAGAGGAATAACTGCTGCAGATGGATCGTAGAACCTTTCTGAAAATCGCCGGAATGGGAAGCATCAGCTTTACGGCAGGCTGTTCCTCCCGAATCGATAAGACCCTTTATTCTCTGGTTCACGCACCGGATGATATGGTACCCGGAAAAGCGACCTGGTATGCTTCCGTTTGCAGGGAGTGCCCGGCGGGCTGCGGCATTCTCGCCAAAAACAGGGAAGGGCGCATCGTTAAAATCGAAGGAAACCCGCTTCACCCCATCAATCGCGGCAAAGTGTGCATGCGAGGCCAGGCCGCCGTTCAAAGAATATATCATCCGGATCGAATCAAGACCCCCCTTTTAAAAGACAATGAGACCTGGCGGCCGATTTCGTTTTCCAAGGCCATGGCGCTGTTAAAGGAAAAAGCCGCCAGTGCCGCAAAAAAGGGACCGAACCGGGTACGGATGCTCACGGACGCCGAAGGGGAATGCCTTTTGAAGCTGTTTGTAGCATCTCTCGCTCGATGGAATTCCGACGGTCCCGTGGTGTTTGAACCATTTGCCTACGAATCTTTAAAATCGGCTAATGAAAAGGTTTTCGGTGTGAACGCTTTGGCATCATATCATCTTCAGGATGCCGATATGCTGATCTCATTCGGTGCGGATTTTGTGGAAACCTGGCTGTCTCCAATAGAATATGCCGAAAAGTTCAAGGCCATGCATGCACTGAAAAACGGGAAAAAAGGCCTGTTTTTCCATGTGAGCCCATATCAATCGGTGACCGCTGCCAACGCCGATATTTGGATGCCGTGTGCGCCCGGCGGCGAAGTTAACATCGTTCTTTCGCTGATCGACGGCGTCTTAAAACAAGGCCGCGGAAAGCAACTACCGGAGTCCTTCCGCCTGCGCTTGGCAAAAACCGTTTCCATATTGGCCGGAATGCACAGCCTTAAAGATTCAGGAATATCCGAAGATCATTTCCAACTCCTTTTGTCCAGGTTTATGGCATCGTCAATGCCGCTGGTTCTCGGCCCCGGTAACGGTGCATCTGGAGGCAACGATTTCCAGACTCACGTGGCGGTAAACCTATTGAATCTCATCTTGGATCCCAAGTTGGCCCTTTTTGATTTTGCCGACCGACACTATATTGAAATTGCCGCCAGACGTTCGGAAGTCTTCCGTTTCTTTGCAACATTGAAGGAAAAACCTACGGACCTGTTGCTGCTCAACAATACCAATCCCGTGTATTCTCTGCCGCCGGACAGCGGTGTTAAAAGCGCGTTGAGGGAAAAAACGCTTTTTGTTGTGAATTTTACAAATTTTATGGATGAAACGGCACAGTATTCGGACCTTCTTTTTCCGACGGCCCTGTACCTTGAAACATGGGGAGAATACGCCGGCAAAACCGGCATCGGCGGCACCATTCAGCCGGTCATGGGCCGGCTGACCGGCGCTCCGGATACCGGGGATGTCTTCCTTAAAACCGCATACGATTTCAAATCTCCGGCAGATACCTTTAAAGATTATCTTTTCAAGTATCTGGTTCAAAAAGGCGTCATCCGGGATGAAAAAGACCGGCTTCAAATTTTTAGCCGGGGCGGATGGTTTCCGCAAAAATCCCGCGGTTCATGGAAAGGGACGCCGCCGACATCTGTCGCAGATATATTCGATAAAATTCAGGCACCGTTGGATATGGATTTGGTGTTCATGGCTGCCCCGTCCATCCGGTTTTTTGACGGTCGCAGCGCATGCATGCCCTGGTTGAGTGAAATTCCGGATCCATTGACAAAAGTTGCCTGGCACACACCGGTTCTGGTGCATCCGGAAACCATGACCAAAAACGGACTGTCACAGGGTGATGTTATCCAAATTCGATCCCAGTGGGGACAACTGGAGGCACCGGTTTACGAAAGCCAAGGGGTTCGCTCCAATGTACTGGTGATGAGCATCGGACAAGGACACACTGCATTCGGCCGTTATGCCACAGATATGGGGCTCAATCCGAATGTGCTTCTTTCTTTTGAAATAAAACATCCGTCGAACGGGCCGGAGTTTTCAGTGCATCCGGTTTCAATTAAAAAAACCGGCCGGACCATAAAACTGGCGCATACCGACGGCAGCAGAATTCAGCACGGCCGAAAAATCGCGCTGTCCGTTTCGCTGGATGAACTCAGACATGGAAAATCCCATGAAAAACACGGGTTGGCCATGAACGACTTTCCGTTAACACTCCCTTTGCCGGAAGGATACGATCCCAAGCGGGATTTCTACCCGCCCCATGATCACAAAGATTACCGCTGGTCGATGATTATTGATTTGGACAAATGCATCGGATGCGCTGCCTGTGCCGCAGCGTGTTATGCTGAAAACAATGTCGGGATCGTGGGAATTGAGGCGATCCGGAATGGGCGAGAAATGGCATGGCTGCAAATACAGCGATACCAAAATGAAAAAGCCCCGGAAAAGATTACTTTTCTACCCATGCTGTGCCAGCACTGTGACAATGCGCCGTGCGAATCGGTATGCCCGGTGTTTGCCCCCCACCATTCCAAAGAGGGAATCAACAATCAGATATACAACCGTTGCATCGGCACCCGATTTTGCAGCCAGAACTGCCCGTATAAGGTGCGACGATTCAACTGGTTCGACTGGCAGTGGCCTCCGCCCCTCAACCTTCAGCTCAATCCGGAAGTCACTGTTCGCAGCAAAGGGGTCATGGAAAAGTGCTCGTTTTGCGTTCAGCGGATAAAAGTCGCTCACGGCGTCGCCAAGGATGAAGAGCGAATGATAAAAGACGGGGAAGTTGTCCCGGCCTGTGTGCAAACCTGTCCCACCGGCGCCCTGTTATTCGGGAATCTCATGGACAAAAAAAGCCGGGTCAGACAGATGGTACAGGACCCGAGGGCGTATCAGGTGATGGGGTATCTGAACACGAAACCGGCAGTGATTTACCTGAAAAAAGTGATCCAAAAGATTTAGAGATTCAAATTGAAAAAAGGGCCTAAAGTTTGAAGTGATCTAAAGTGCCTAAAGTTGAGGTAGCTCTAACGCGCTGTTATTAAAATATAATTGGTATAATTTATTAACTTTAGTTCACTTTAGGCACTCTGAACAACCTTTGGCAGGGCTGAAGAATAATTGCCGGACGCAGGCAGCTATGTTTCTATAGATGAAGCTAATATGACCGAACTGACATTTACAAAAATCGACCAGACCATTTTGGACACCCTGAAACCACCGGATCGCAGTTACTGGGTGACCGTGGGGATACTGTTTTTGGGGGTGCTGACCGGTGCCGCCTGCTGGATTTATCAGATATTGACAGGTATTGGCGTGGCCGGAATGAACATTCCGGTAGCCTGGGGAACCTATCTCATTAATTTTGTCTTCTGGGTAGGTATCGCACATTCGGGGACCTTGATCTCCGCTATTTTACACCTGCTCAGGGCAGGCTGGCGAAATCCCATTGCAAGAGCTGCCGAAACCATGACGGTTTTCGCGGTCTGTATTGCCGGCCTTTTTCCGTTTATTCATCTGGGCCGGGTCTGGTTGGTGTTCTACATGCTGCCGGTGCCCAACCAGCGAAACCTTTGGCAAAATTTTCAATCCCCTTTAATGTTCGATGTCGTGGCCATCAGCACCTATCTAACCGTCAGTTCGCTGTTCTGGTACACCGGCATGCTTCCGGATCTCGCCATCATCCGGGATCGTGCTACAGGCGTACGCAAGAAAATCTTCAAAGTTATAGCATTGGGATGGACCGGTGCGCATGAACAGTGGCGGCACTATGCCCGCGGCTACCTGTTTTTTGCCGCTCTGGCGACACCTCTTGTCATTTCCGTTCACAGTGTGGTGTCATGGGATTTTGCGTTGGGAATTGTACCCGGATGGCATACCACGATTTTCGCGCCCTATTTTGTGGCCGG
>Ga0307423_1002124_pt1 | contig 11355 bp, 13 predicted proteins | sample SalMarWE160310MG_FD_202154 | JGI IMG/M metagenome (GOLD analysis project Ga0307423, IMG submission 202154) | Salt marsh sediment microbial communities from the Plum Island Ecosystem LTER, Massachusetts, United States - WE1603-10 | ecosystem: Environmental > Aquatic > Marine > Intertidal zone >...
ATTTTTGTTCGAGTTCAAGGAAGACGAAGATTTTAACCGCAGGAATACACGGAGTATTTCGAGGATTAAAATCTGAGTGTGACGCTGAAATCGGACAAAAAGGGATTTTTCTCAAAGGCTTTAGAGTTTGCCTACCGTGGTGAGATACAGGGCTGTTTCGTCTTCACCGTCGATTTCCAGCAACCGATTGATATCATCATCAAAAAATGCGCCGATAGGACAAGAACCAAGATCCATTGCGGTGGCGGCAAGCTGGACATTCTGACAGACATGGCCGAGGTCCATGGGAATATAGCGTACAGCACGGTCGCGATATTTTACCATACATCTGAGCATCATAGCGGTCCAGATGAAAACAACCGCCGCACGACGCACCGCAGGCTGACCCAAACAGGCGGTGGTTAAATTTCTACTAACGCTTCCTTCTTTCAAGCGTTCCAAGGCAAAGGATGTGACATCGAAATGGTAAAGTCCCTGAGATACGTCTTCAACATGATCAACATAAAGATAGGTTTCAAAGGGATAAAGCGCGCCTGCTGAAGGTGCGGTGCGAAGCAGATGAATTCCAGCCCGCGCCGTAACCCCCTGAGCCGCCCAAAGCAACGTTGCAAGTTCATTCAAACTCAGAGGTTTCGAAGTGGTATCACGCTCAGACCGACGCCTTGTCATACATTGCCATAAATTCGCAGGATGGTTCAGGTCGGGCTGTGGTAGCTCAAGTCGTTCCGCATCCGGATAGTTTTTAATATTCTGAACATCCGGAATGGACCCAAGACGGTCTTTTAAAGGTTTGTCCCGATGATATTTGGTGCCCTGTATATAAAGGAAGGCCAGCCCCTCTTTATAGAGTGTCATATATTGCTCCTTTCATTTTGAGACCTTTGAAAAACGTCCTCTTTTACACAATTCCTACGTCAGGCTCAAATTTCAATCCTCGAAATACTCAATGTATTCATCTGGTTAAAATTTTCGCCTTCCTTGGCCTTGAATAAAATTGAACATTTCTCAAAGGTCTCATCTTAAATCGCCATGTGTTTTAAAAAAAGGCGATATGCTTATCCATTAGCACAATTTTTCGCAGTGACCCAATATTTTGGATGTATCGCACTGTTTTTTAAATGATCTCAACTTGGTCACACATCCTAAAATATTGGGTCACGCTGTGATGTCAAGGTTCATTTCGTTTTTTTTGAAAATATATGCCGATGGTCGCTTTCATCGAAATTCACTTGAAAAAGACCTTCCAAGCGACATAAGATAAGATTTTAGCAGAATTAAAGGGCTCGAAACTCGAGTCAAACTTTAAGAGGATTTGCAATTTTGTGTCAATGTTTTTAAATTAAAATAACAATGGGAAACTTTGAAAACAAATCTCTGGAATTGGCCTTTGAAGCCCTAAAGCAAACTGATGAAGCTATCCAAAAATTTGTGTCACAAGAGTCTTTGCCCGAAGCTTTAGACTGTAAACCCGGATGTCACTATTGTTGTTATAACCTTCCGATGGCAACTCCCCTTGAAGCGCTCCTGATCGGACACCATCTGGATCAGACGTTTACAGATCAGCAAAAGCAGATATTAAATACAAAAATCCAAAAGATTCTTAAAAAAATAGCCGGCAAGCGTTCAGATGAAATTTTCATGATGCGGCATGAATTGCCCTGTATTTTTTTAGAAGAAAGCATGTGTCTGATTTATGCGGTAAGACCTGTTGTATGTCGAACCTGCAGTTCGACCAGTGCAGCCCATTGTAAAATGATTTTCGAGAATAAAAATCATCGGGCCAGACTGAGAACTTATCCCCAAATGTATAGAATCCTCCAAACCGTACACTCATCTTTAATAAAGTTTTGCCGGGAAAAAGGATATCAGTCTGATGCATTACGTCTCGCAGAGGCCATAGAAGATTACTTTAAACATCCCAATGCAATTGATGCATGGTTTCAAGGCGAAATTATTTTTCACACCCCCATATAACACGGATTTTTTTAACTTCCTCGGACTGGATCGCTTTTTTGCTAAATCGTATCTTGACAAAACTTCTCTGAAAGGACATGGTGGACACGTTTTATACATATCTTTATGAGATTTACTTTCTGAAAATTAAATAAACCCTAACGTTGCAAAAGTATAGGATGCCGTAAATCCGAGGCGTCCAAGGGTGATGCTGTAGTAAACTACCGCGAACCCTTGGCAACGAAAACGCCGTAGGAGTCAGGCCGTAGGCCATACGGTATCATAAGCTTTCCCGAAGGGTAAAAAAGATGTCAAAAAAAACTTAATATTTTGGAATTTACATTGAGTTAAATCCTAAGTTTTTATAGATTTTATGTAACATATAAATATTATTTACCATAAACTCTTTTGGCATATTTTTTATGCAACTTTAGGGTGAATGTGGAGGAGCATGACTAAAGCTAAAACTGGTGATAGGGTAAAAGTTCATTTTGAAGGTTATCTTGAAGACGGCACGGTGTTTGGTTCTACCATGGATGATAAGCCGTTTGAGTTTACCATTGGTGAGAAAAACATGCTTCCGGGTTTTGAAAACGCGGTCATCGGAATGCAAAAAGGGGACGCCAAGACCATTACGCTTCCCCCTGAGGAAGCTTATGGTTCACCTAAGGAAGAACTCGTATCTGTTATGCAAAGATCAGGTTTTCCCAAAGAAATAAATTTAGAAATTGGGAAGCGGTTAAGAGTTCGCACTCAAGATGGAATATACACAATGGTTACCATTAAAGATTTCACTGAAGACAGTATTGTTTTGGATGAAAACGATCCCCTTGCAGGTAAAACCCTTACCTTTAAAATTGAGCTTGTTGAGGTTTTGTAGAAAACACTTTTAATCAAAATAAACTTTTATAGGAATTTCCTGTGAATTGCATATTCTGCCAATCAGAGATCAATAAAAATGATATCATAAAAGACGGCATTGATACGAGAATAGCCGGAGAAAAAACATGCCCCTTGGAATACAACTGCTCAAAATGTATCCATGTTTGGGTAACTGAATCTTGTGCGATAAAATTTCCGATGGATTCTTTTTTTCATGATCCTAAAAGACGAATGGCTCTTAGCAGGTGTATTCGAAAGCTTTGTGAACAAAGCGATGATAGACGATTACAAAACCCGTTAGGCATGAAGGATTTAAACATGCTTTGGATGAAAAAATAAAAGCCCTGTTACTGCCTCTGAACCGCAATATTTCGATAAAATTCCTGTTTAGCTCCCTCAGGAACCTCAAATTGCTCATAAAAAACCCTATAGGTTCCGTTTGGAATCTTTATCTTTACACCGGCCTCTTGTTTTAAAGCCTCATCCATCAGGCTGCCCAAAGGCGTTGGAAAATCCTCCCGAACCGGGAGCAAAAGGAATGATCCCGAAGGACAGGAAACGCTCCCCAAAACCTTTCCATGGTCTGCGTAAACGTTAAAGTCTTCCTTAAAATGATGCGACATAGGTAACAATAAAAAAGGATCGCTCCAAAACACCGGAACGGTATTATTCTTCATACAGCTTGCGACAATGACACCATGTATTCTCACATAAGATGCTGATGGGCTGTTATATGGATTCAGTATGTCGCCAATATGAGATAGATCGACAATCATCAGAAGCTCATCGTCAATTACGAGGATGTCGTCAATTGATGCGCCGCAGTCCGGACGCATTTGAGTCAGATCCTGAACGGTTCTAAATCGATTGGGGTTCGCCAGAGACAGCGATTTTGGTTTTTTCGGCAAAACATTCTTCCTTTCAGAATACACATAGAATATGATTTATTATATTGTCGGCAACCGACTTGTCAACAAAATGGGGATACTTGACCAGGGTAAGCACATCTGATTTCAGTGCACCGAAGCGACGGCGTATTTCTCTTGAAAACCGAATGACTGTTTGAAGGGCTTTAGCACGCGTTATCCCAAACCGAAAAAAATTATAACTCTAATAATCAATAGGTTAATTGAGTTGTGAATTATTCCAAATCACTCAGTCACGGTTCGGCCTTACGGTTGCTTAAGCACGAGTTTCATTCGGTTGGAAAGAGATGTACGCCGTCGGGAAGCGTTCTCCCTATCGGGATTCAAATGCGTTTGTCCTTGATGCTTGACCACTTTAACAGTTCTTTGATATGATCGTTCAAATGAAATTACAAACCACTATCGTTTATTGGTTTGATTCACTGTTTTAGAAATATATTGCCCTGAAAAACGTAAAATTAACAATTTAGATACTAAAATAGAGGTGTGCCATGGGCATGTGGCTTTATGATGATTGTAAGGAAATGGAAGAGTTTCAGCATTGGCGTGGCGAAATAAAACGTTTGGAGAAAGAATATCTCGACCTTAGAACTCAGTTGCGAGATACAGAAGCAGACCTTAGATCCGATCCTACCGACGAATATCTCAAGGCCAAGGTAAAATACCTTAACAAAAGAATTAAGGGTATTGAAAAAATGGGGCCCCGGCTTGCCGCTGATCAACCGCTGGAAATATTCCTTTGGGCTCCACCCCACGGATAATTTGAACAAAGCGGATACAAAGCATGATGCGGCCGAACAGACTTGACAGACAGCTTCGTATCGAGGGCTGGAACCAGCATGTATTGGAAAATGCGAAAGTAGGCGTCGTAGGTGATAACGACCTTTTGGCATCGCTTTATCTCATGTCGGCATCCGCCCTGGGTATTAACAATATGGTTGTTCTCGCGCCCGTAATAAATTCCAAACTCGTCGAAATAGCCAAAAAGTTAAACCCGCAATTTACGCTGACCCATGTGGAGGGATTTTACACCCATCGGGTTATGGCCGAATTATTCAATGGCTGTGATCTCATTTTGGATTTAAGTCATTATGGTCTGGCCAACAAGTTGTTAATAGAAAGAGGATATAGAGAAAAAATTCCGATCATTAGAGGGTTTTGCTACGAACAGAATGGCGAACAGGGTTTAAAAGTATTTACCTATGTCAGAGGCCGTGAATGGCAAGAGCTTCAGCAGTTAATCTCCCCGTCTCATTTTCCAAACGGTCATTTTGATGACGGCGTATTGAATACGATCATCGCAGGTCTTACTTTGGATGAGACCAAAAATCTTTTGATGGGTCTTTCGGTTTCCGACAAACTGATATCCTACAAAAAGGCAAAAGCGACAGCAGTGCAAACCCGTCCCAACATACTGGTGGTTGGGTCCGGAGCGCTGGGTATTTTTGTGGGATTCGGACTGGCCTATTCGGGATTTCGGCACATTACATTTATGGATCCTGATGTCATCGAGATGACCAACTTAAATCGACAGGTTTTATTCTATGATGCCATTGGCAAGAGCAAAGCTGAAACCTTAACCGAAAGGCTAAACAGCATCTTTGGCATGGACAACAAAGCGCAGGTATTATACTTTGATAAGGACACTGACATTGCACCCTATGATGTCGTTTTCGACTGTGTCGATAACTTCGAATCCAGAATAGTGTTGAGCGAAAAATGCAAGGTTCGAGGAAAGGTCCTAATTAGCGGCGGAACCAGTGTAGATGCAGGCCAAGTCGTTATTTATAACCCTTTGAGAAATGGGGTTACCCCTTCGGAATTGTTGGGGTTGTATGATATTGTTGAAGCGAGAAGTCCTGAATCCTATCAGAGAGAAAGAGCGGCTTGCATCTATCAGCCGGATCCTTCCGTTATTATGACAAACCAAATAACCGCCGGATTTATGGTCGATGCATATAGGATGCTCCTGGATGGTCAAGAACCCAAAAACATATTCTATGATTCTAATAATAAAGAGAAAATATAAGTTAAAAGGAGGAATGACAAGTGACTGATGTTGAGATCAATAAAACGCTTGAGATAGATGAAGCCGAAAAGTTGCTGCCGCTCGTCCTTGAAATCATCCCGGGACATGCTGCGGAGGGATTAATTGATATATATGAACCCGGCAGCTACGAAGGTAAATCTCTCCGTAAACTTTGCGACAGAACTTTGAACAAAAAGAATCTTAGCATAGAGGAACAGCTAATTGTCGAAGATGTCAACCGCCAACTTAAAGGCGGAAAGTTTCTATCGCGGGGGCAGGAGATCGAAGGTACGGCTTTGGAATATGCGGTATCAGAAAAAACAGAGGCCGGAGAAAAATATCTGTATGTGCCGATTCGCGCAATTAAACCTCAAGAAGGAGGTATCAGGATTGATGATTGTTGATTTAAGAAATTCTTTCAATCCTGATGAATTCGTTAAGAGTCATATTCATCATCGGAAAAAAACAGGAGTTAAATAATGAAACAGATGTTTGATTCCGACCTGGAACTTGTTGTGGAATCAGATTTCATATACATGCCCCTGTTATTTGATCCGGAAATAGAAAGAGAGATCCAGGACTTTCAGTCCGAAAAACCTCTGGAGAATCCTATAAAGCCTGAGACAAAAAGTATTATAAAACTTAAAGGCAAGCACTTCATTAAAACTCTGAATTTACACTCTTTCATAGACAATTACGAAGCAATCAACCCCTATTCTTATCAGCGTCTGAGAAATGAATGTTTGCGGAAATATCAGCTAACACGCGAGGTCGATGGACACTTTTTAGATGAAACCCTTAGACTGATTCTCTTCCGGATAACGCCTTATTTTATTAAAAAAAACAAAGGACTGAATCGAAAGAAAATAAGCGATGAAGAAATACTGGACCTTATCGGGGAAAAAACCAACATTCCCGAAAAATATTATAAAGAGGCAAAAACATTTGGTGATTTGAAGCCTCTAAAAAAAATTCTTGAGGGACTGAAAAATCAAAAGCCGCTCTTCAAAATGACCGAAAACGGTCTGCATTCAGATCGAAAGCTGCACGACTGGATCCATAAAGCCATCCAGGCAAAAGTTATGGCGAGCGAGCATCATCGTATAGAAAAAGCCTTGGAACTTCGGGAACAATTGAATCAGACAAAGCCCGAGCACATCGCAATACTGCTTTATATTGCGGATACGGGTTCTCTTGAGATAGATGGTTTTGGCTTTACCAGGCACAATTCTTATAAAGGAGAATATCTGGTATATAAACGAACAAAGGATTACGTTCTTAAGGATTACTATGCACGCAGTTATTTATTTCCGGAATGCAGAGTCGCAGTATCGACTTATTCGCCTTCTATGCCTTTTGTTATGGAAAAGTATAAACATCCATTTTTACTTGGCCATAAAACAGGGCAAGAAATCTGCATGAAGGATTTTGTGCCGTCCAACGAGTTTAAAGCAGAAAATGTCATCAGGACCCTGGAAGAGGGCCTCACGGCAATGCGTTATGGCTACAACGGCCGAAAACGCAACGGTTATCACAGCCTGGACAAAATGTGGGTCCATATCCCGACGATAGACTTTGAAGACTACAGGATATGACTCAAAAATCGTTAATTTGTACCGGCATTATCGGAGCCAATAAAATTGGCTTCGCTGAATACACTTGGAATGTGGCTTAAGTTCAAATATTAAAATCCCAATATCAAATCAAAACCAAATGTTTAAATATCAATTTTTATTTGCACATCGTTTTCTTTTTGGATTTTGAACTTTGGCATTCATTGGGCATTTGAAGCTTTGGTATTTGAAATTTGCTGATAGAAGACTTTCATCGTTGTATTTCTAAAGATTCAATCAAAAATAGGCCCTTTGGGCATAGACATTAGCTACATGGATTTACTAAAAGACATAAAGCGTAAACGGGCTGAACAGAGACAAAAAAAGCCCATCAAACGAGATGCCTATAATCAAATTAGCGGCCTGGTAAGGCAGTATGGCCTTGAAAAGAGCTTCCTGGATGGGATTGATGAGGTTGAAGACTATTTGTCCAAGAAGGAGTTAAAGTTTGCCCGGATCAGGCTGAAAGTGCCTGTTGAGAGTCCTTTATTTTCTCTGGTAACCAAAGAGGAGTATGTCCTTACGATGTCGATTATAAAAAAAGTCGACTGTCCCTATCTTAGGTTCGCACATTCACCCGAAGAAGTCCTTTTGTGCAAACCTTTGTATCGTCTAAATCCGTCTCTGTCCCCTGAGAGGCTGATGCGCTATCATTTTGAGACGCTGCTATTGCACGAACGCATCAAAATAAAAAATAATGAATAAAGTTTAATCCCCAAAAGCTCTGGTCCAGAATTAAGAAACGAATAGGAAATGATGAAAATGGATGACGGAATATCAAAGCAAAAAGGGCAGCGCATAGAAGAAAAAATCGCACGGATGAGAGAAGATCAGGAAATGGATGCTGTGCGAGAAATTATCGAGTTCAACAAGACCCCGTTTGATTTAAAAACAGATATGGATCGGTTTGTGATCGGGCAGGAAAACGGAAAAAAAATCATGTGTACGGCCATTGCTTTTCACTATCGGAGGCTGGGCCAGGCACTAAAAAAAGGGATGACTGATAGCGGGGGAGATATCGACCTTGCGCTGCGAAATACAAAAACACCCAAGGCCAACATTTTGATTATCGGTCCCACCGGATGCGGCAAGACGTATACCGGTGAAACCGCTTCTAACCTGGTGGGTGTACCCTTTGTGCATGAGGATATGACCAAATTCAGTGAAGTCGGCTATGTGGGTCAGAATGCCAGTGATATACTGATTGACCTGCTCTTGGCAGCCGGCGGCAATCCGAATGTGGCTCAGATGGGAATGGTATATTTTGATGAGATCGACAAAATTGCCACGGAAACCATTGCTTACAAGGACGTGTCCGGCAGAGGTGTACAAAAGGGACTGTTGCATATGGTTGACGGCTCTGATAACACGGTTCATATGGGAAAGGAAAGAATCTTTCTGTCAACAAAACACGTGCTGTTTATTGCCGGCGGGGCTTTTGAAAATCTCGATACCATGGTCAAAAAACGGATGGCCCGGCAAGGTATGGAAGGCAATTGGCGACACTATTTAATGGCAGATGATTTGGTGGCATTTGGTATGGAAAGACAGCTTATGGGCCGCTTTCCTGTAAGAGTGGTTTATGATCAACTAAACACCCAGGACTTAAAAGACATCATGACCCAAAGCCAAGGCAGCGCTTTATTGGCGTACACTTATGACTTTAAAGCATGGGATATCGATCTGGAATTCACTGATAACGCGCTAACTGAAGTTGCACGACGAGCCGAACAGGAAGGGACCGGAGCCAGGGGGCTGGTCAGCATCCTACATCGGGTGTTGTTAGAAGATATGTATCAGTTGCCCGGCAACTTTACCGGAAAATTCGTGGTGGATCAGAATATTGTAAGGGAACGACTGGAATGAGATTTAAAGACCTTTCACAGCTAAAACGACCAAAGCCGCTGATAATAACTTTGGGGAGTCTGCCCCAACACATCTTGATGGCCAAGTACGCTAGGGATAAGGCATTTAAAATCAGTGAACGGGTTGGCGTGATTTTTGAAAAGAGTTTTGAATGGTATGGGTTTACCCTCGCGAACAATGACCATCCTGAACTGATTACAGACATCGGATTACCGCAAAACGATCTGAACCTTCAAGACTATACCACCCTTGGGTCCCAAAGAATCGCTGAATTTCAGGAATCGCTTCCGGAAGATGTGCTGATCAATGGATGGATTCACTCTCATGGGGACTTGAATTACAGGCATTTTTCAAACACAGATGAAAAAAATCACCTTACCGTATTAGATTTTGTTTCTGCACGCACCAGAAAGCCTTTGGCAAAAAAAGAAATCGCCATCCAGAATCTGGTTTTGTTGGAAAAAGATCGGTTTGTAGAAAAGGATTTGGAAAAAGGCTCCATTTCCTTAATAACAGATGGACCGATTACAGAAGCGAAAATTATGGAAACAGTCTATGGCAGTTTCTGCTATAGTATCGTCATCGGGGACAAGGGATGGCACGAACAAGAAATCCATTGCCGTGAAGGCGGAATCCTATCCGGACATACGACAGTGAGGAGCCAAGCAGCGAAAATCGAATTTGTGGATACGGGCAGGGCTTTATCTCAGTCTGACATCAGCGCGTTAAGCAACGAGGTAGAGAAGAAAATCAAACCCCACACCGATCCGCCACCGGAGATGATTGAACGCATGTAACCCGAAATAATTAACGAGCCTGATTCACCCATTTGCTGCGTTATCAGGGGTTCGCGGTAGTACACTACAGCTTCACCCCTGAGTGCCTTGCCAATAGACGAATCAAACTCGTTAATTAATCCGGGGAAAGTAAGGGATAAGTTGTGGTGTTGTGACCCCGTAATCAAACATTCGAGATTATTAAAGAATATGGTGTTAACTATAGAAATAGCGAGGCCTTTGAAAAATATTCAATTTTGTTCAAGTTCAAGGAAGAGGAAGATTTTAGCCGCAGACATACATTGAGTATTTCGAGGATTAAAATCTGAGTCTGACGAAGAAATTGGGCAAAAGGGGATATTTTTCAAAGGCCTCTCAGTGGACGTCCATATCTGTATCGTGACTCATGCAATCCCAAACCCCTTTGGGATCACAGTCTTTACAATGATAGTGCTCACCGTAAAGAAGTCTGTGTTTGTAGTCAACGGCTTTATCTTTACGCACCCTCACCCCACAGTGTGCACAGTTTACATATTGAACATCTTCTTTTTGCATGAAAAAATAGATTCAGCATATTTCATGAAAAATTTTTATGAAATATCCGGTTTAGGCTTATGCATCGGCAGCCCATAAAGCGTATCAATCCAATATTCAAAGTTCTCAGGGCCGCCCTCTGTCACCTCGCGCCGGAATTTCTCGCAAATTTCCAAGCCTTTCTCCTTGGCACCCGGAGGAAAACCTTTTTCATCGGACCTGTACCGTTTTTCAAGCTCGTCTATCTTTTGCATGAACTCTTCGTAAGTGATTTCCTCTATTGCCATGGTTGCTCCCTTAGATTCCAAACCGTAATCGTTCAAGGGTTCAGGGGTTCAAGATTGGTGAAGGTTAATAAACACACGGAAAATCATTCGGAAACATTCAATCCGTTCTCGACTTCTTCTACGACTTTATTAGCCTTTTGAATGACTTCGATAAACGCCTCCGATTGATAGGTTTCGATACCAACAGACCCCATATCATTAACTTTATCGAAAGCATGCTCTTTTTCAACATGGGTTGCCAGAGCTTTTATAGCCTCAAACAGTCTTAAGCTTGCTTCTCCATCTGTATTAGAGTTTTCCCGTCCGCTTTCAACATCTTTTATGGCCTTTCTGGCATTTACGATTAAATCATAAAAAGCGTCCGATAGATGAAAGTCCATACCACTGCATCCGCCGGCTGCGGCTTTGTCAAACACATTCTCATTATCAATATAGATCACCAGCGCTTTTGAAGCCTCAAACAGTGCCAAAAAATCATCCTCCATAGGT
>Ga0307423_1002125_pt1 | contig 11354 bp, 10 predicted proteins | sample SalMarWE160310MG_FD_202154 | JGI IMG/M metagenome (GOLD analysis project Ga0307423, IMG submission 202154) | Salt marsh sediment microbial communities from the Plum Island Ecosystem LTER, Massachusetts, United States - WE1603-10 | ecosystem: Environmental > Aquatic > Marine > Intertidal zone >...
CAACCATCCGCTCGATCACCGATGAGACCGGCACGAGCATCGACATCGATGACGACGGCAACGTGAAGATCGCCTCGGTCGATCTCGACGCCGGCAACGAGGCGCGTCGCCGCATCGAGCAGATCACGGCGGATGTCGAGGTCGGCACCGTCTACGACGGCAAGGTTGCCAAGCTGATGGACTTTGGCGCCTTCGTCACCATTCTGCCCGGCAAGGACGGGCTGGTGCATATTTCGCAGATCAGCGAAGAACGGGTGCAGAACGTCAGTGACAAGCTGTCGGAGGGTGATATCGTCAAGGTCAAGGTGCTGGAAGTCGACAAGCAGGGGCGTATCCGCCTCAGCATGAAGGCGGTGGGCCAGGATAGCTAGCCCGAACGGCACATGCGCAAATTAAAAAGGGGCCATTGGCCCCTTTTTTTGTTCGTTTCCACCGGGTTCAGACCCAGTAGTCGCCGGCGCCTTTTTCCAGCCAGTTGCCGAAATATCCGGGCCGGGCTGCAAATATCCGGTCGGCCAGGCGCAGACTCGCTGACAGGAGCGCGGTACGGCGGGACTCTGCCAGCGCGATGATGAATTCAGTCCGTATGCGGGTGCAACAGATTTCCGGATGTCGCTGCAAGGTCTCTACGAGCAGGGCGATATCACTGTCCTCGCCAAGCAGCCGGCCAAGCCTGTCCAGGTCGGCTACCATCGGTTTGAACATGCCGTGCTCCCACTTGTGTATCAGCCTTAGCTGGTTCCATGCATATTTAACCTGCCTGCGCAGGTCGTGACTGTTCTCTGTGCTGGGTTCAGCATGCAGTTTCTGCAGTCCGGTTCGGCAACGACGGTACGTCTTCTGCATTCCCGCCAGCAGCTTCGCACGCGAGATGCGATGCAGGTCAAGATTCAAGACCCGCGTTTCGATCACGTTGAATCCCGATGTCAGGGACAGTTCATCATTGTTATGCGTAAAATCTTCCAGCGCGACCTGGTAACGACAATGCAATGCTTCGCTGACCGGCAGCATGGCGGATTCTCTCGGATACGGTTTGAAACGTCCCAGCAGCGAGGCAAGCGTGTCGATCAGCACGGTGCTGTCACGCAGGCCGCCCAGTTCCCTCCCGAATTCACGCATCAGCCGGTCGAGTTTACTGCAGGGTTTTCTGTCCAGTGCGGGCCGGACAATCCGCAGAATTGCCCGCAGTTTCTTTATTGATTTGCGCAGTTCAAAGACCATACTGTCCGTTCGGGTGGCATCGCTGCCGATAATCCGGCGGGCATGCTCGCACAGCTCGCGGTTGATGCGTGCAATGCCTTCAGGGACAGATTCGCTGTTGCCGAGTCCGGATTTCATTTATGCACACAGGGCGCCGGGCGCTTGTTTGTTGTTATCGTACTTGTTGTATTTCACGTACATTATCCCCTGTTTGCTGTTGCCCGACAAATACCTGTCACTTGGGAGATCTCCCCCTGATGTGCCACTCGCGGGCGACGATCGGGTGCCTTGTGATTTCCCTGCCCTGAAATAAAACAGTAACAAGACTTCGCTAGTGTCTGTTTGCGAGCGGTAACGCTATATATTGCGGTCGCCGGAAGCCAAACTTGATGTCCTGCTTTCTCTAACCAGGGGAATACCGTATGGCAAAGAATCCGCGGAACAAGGGCAAGCTCAACAGGAAGAAGGCCAGGCGCTGTCCTGAACCGGAAACAGACCACGCAAACGGCATCGTTATCGACCTCAATACCTATTCACCCCGGCACGGCAGATCAAACAGCCAGGGCCGCAGACGATCACTCATCAATGCAAATAACAGGGCACAGGGCCAGTATATGGCCGCCATCAGGACCAGCCAGTTGACCTTCGGGCTCGGACCGGCGGGTACCGGAAAGACATTCTGCGCTACCGCAATGGCGGCCGAGGCCTTTGACCGGGAAGAATTCAGACGCATCATATTCACGCGCCCGGCTGTCGAATCGGGGGAGACCCCCGGTTTCCTGCCGGGCAGGTTAATGGACAAGCTTGAATCCTACTTCAGTACGTTTCGTGGCTATCTTTGCGACATGCTGGGTCGAGGGGTGGTCGAATGCGCCATAAAGAATGAACGCATTCTGTTCGAGCCACTGGCATTCATGCGTGGAAAGACCTTCGATGACGCGTTTGTCATCCTGGACGAGGCGCAGAATTGCACGCGTCTGCAGCTGAAGATGTTTCTGACCCGGATCGGTGAAGACACACGTGTTGTGGTCAACGGAGATACCCGGCAGACCGATATCGCAGCCAGTTCGGGCCTGCGCGATGCCGCCGACCGGCTACAGGGTCTCGATAATGTCTGCATTCACGAATTTGATTGTGCAGACGTCATTCGCAGCCGACTGGTACGCGGTATTCTCGAAAGATACAATACGGCCTGACAGTCTGGTCCCGTAACCGGGCGCAACCGGGCCGCTGTTGCGCGATCCGCAACTGTTGCTGACTCCCGATGCGCACAGCTGTCACCGCGCGCCAGTGTCCGGTACTGACCCCGCATCGGCTCTGTCGGTACGCCCCGCGATTTCCCGGGGGCTGCGGCTCGTGGCGGGCGGAACGAAGGCCGGCTGCCCGCCCGGTCGGGGCAGGAAAAACATGATCCTGATCAATACGGCGGCGAATATAGCGGTATAGTGTACCTGCAAGTCAAATCGTTCTCATAGACGCATACCGGAGGGGCATCATGTCTAAGCACTGGATCATTGTGGCGGACAACAGTGTCGCGAGGATCTTCACCGTCGAGGACCCGCGGGGCGAGCTGCAGCAAGTGGACCTGCTTGAGCACCCGGAGGCGCACGAGCATGCACGCGACCTGAACGCCGACCGCCCCGGACGCAGCTTCGATTCGGCGGGCGAGGGCAGACATGCGATGGGGGTCTCGGTGGATCCCGTGGAGCAGGAGATCATCCGCTTTACCAAGCAGGTCGGGAAACATGTGAAGGCAGCCTGCCTGGACGGACGTTGCAACCGCGTGATGGTGGTTGCCGGACCGCATCTGCTGGGACTGCTCCGGCAGCAGTTCGATTTACCGCCGGACGTGCGTGTTACCGAGATCGAGAAAAATCTCGGGCAATACGATGCCCGTGAAATTCGCAGTCATCTTCCCGAAAAATTGTAGAACAGTGCTTTCAGCGCCTGGCAGTGGCTATCGTCAGGCGCGTTCCGCCGCCAGCTGCCTGGCAAGGTCAAGCATCCTGCGAGCGTGGTCTCTCGGCGTGACGCCATATTCTGCATAGGCAAGCCTGCCGGCCGGGTCGATGATAAAGCTTGAGCGGACGATGCCGACCTTGCGCACGCCGTCCTTCTCCTTTTCCTGTATCACACCGTACTGTTCACATACTTCCTTGTCGACATCCGCGAGCAGGATGATCTTCAGGCCGAACTTCTGGCGAAAGGCCTGATGACTGAAACAGTCATCGGCGCTGATACCCACAACCTGGACGCCCGCTGCGTCATAATCGTCGATCAAATCGGTGAACTCGTTTGCCTGGATGGTGCAACCCGGTGTGTCATCCTTCGGGTAGAAGTACATGACCAGGTATGAACCTGAAAATTCCGCCAGAGTGCGAATATTCATATCCGAGTCCGGCAGCTCGAAATACGGTGCAGTATCCCCTGTTGCAAGCATTGTTTTCTCCCGTGTCCTGATGCCTGCGTGACATGAAAGTCGACAGCCGGCGACGGCCGCTGTGCAGTTCAGCAGGTGTAATGCAGATGCCGCTATGATGCCCGGGCCGTGCGGCGATGACAATACGTGCCTGGCCCGCGGGGAGCGCGGGCGTGCTTGTGTAGCCCGGTTATTTTCCGGCAGCGAGGTTTTGCGGTGAGGTCAGCACGAAGCTGTGCGACTTGTTCTTCAGGCAGCTGAGGGTGCTGTCGTCCTTGAACTTGCACTCAAGAGTATGCGGCGTGCCCCAGCCGGTCTTTACCGTGTAGCCCTTTGCCGGGTTGTCGTCGCCAGTTGCATCGTCGCCGGATTCCGTGTCTTCGAGCCGGGTGGCGTCTATGACGAGGTTTCGGTAGGTGACTTCGAAGGTGCCATCGGAACTGAAATTATCGATGATTGCCTTGGTCTTGAATTTGATCAGGTTCGTGGCCAACCGTTGTGTCTGGTCGTCACTGAAGCAGACGAGCTTGTCGTCCTCGATTCTGCAGTTGTTGATCGAGGATGGCAGATAGGTGACCGGCTCGCTGTCGCGGTTCCAGGCGGCAAGCATCAGGTCCTCGATACCCCAGCTCTTGCTGTCGCCGCTTGCTTTTGTACTCCTGCGGCTGACGCTCGTTTTAACCACTCTGCGTGCCGGCGCCCGGGATTTTCCGGCTTTATCGGCCTGTGCTGACTCCGCGGCTGCCTGTTCGGCCCTGGCGGCGGCTTTGGCGGCCTCCATCGTTATGTTCTCGGACACATTGATCATCGCGCCACGCGCCTGATCGAATCCGCCGTCGACAGCCTTGCTGAGCCATTCCAGTGCCCGGTCATTGTTCTTCCGGGTGCCCTCGCCGGCAGCGTACATTTTACCGAGGTGATACTGGGCGGCCGGGTAACTGCTCTCGGCGGCAGTACTGAACCACTTGAATGCGGTGGCCATATTCTGCTTGATACCGGTGCCCTCGTAGTAGATCAGTCCCAGCCTGTAGGCGGCCTTGTCGAAACCCTGACCGGCTGACTTTTCATAGGCTGCGATAGCCTGTTTGTAGTCGATATCCACACCGATACCCTTCGTATACATATTGCCCAGCTCGTACTGGCTTTCCCGGTCGCCCTTTGCGGATTCCGCCTGTGTCTTCTTGAAGCGCGATTCGTTTTCATGCATTAGCTTCAGTCTGCTGATCGCCTGGGGGTTACCCTTGGCCGCGGCCTTGTTGTACCACTCGATTGCAGACGTGCGACTGGCCGTCACACCACGGCCATTCTGGTACATGGTGCCGACATCGTATTGTGCCTCGCTGTCACCTTGTCCGGCATCGCGGAGTTTTTCCTGAAACAGCTTGCTCCAGATGTCACCCTGGGCCATGCATGCAGTGGACGCGAGCAACAGGCCGACGCCGAGAATGAGTTTGTTCATGGTGGCTCGCCCCATGCTGTTGGTTACAGATGCCGGTATACCTTATATACCGCCGTTATCGGCATCGATTGAAACGGCTTGAATGGGCTGCGAACGGGTCTGGAAATTCCGGCTCTGCTATAGGGATATGACGCTATTTACTGTATGCGCCCGTGCCTGCAGCCGGACGTCAGGCAAAGCGGGCCAGTTGTTCCGCGATACGCTGTTCCAGCCAGAATACCGGTGCGGTCGGATTGGCCCCCGCAACAAAGCCGACGTGGCCGCCATGATCTGCCAGTTCCAGCGTGACGGCCGGACTGATTTCGGTTTCATCCGGCAGGGCGTCTGCCGGCAGGAAGGGATCATCGCGAGACTGCAGGATCAGGGTCGGTACGCAAATCGTTTTGAGGAACTGCTTGCAGCTGGAGCGGGAGTAGTAATCGTCGACACCGGAAAAACCATGCAGCGGCGCGGTGATGGCATCATCGAACGCGTGAAAGCTGCGCAGCCCGTCCAGCTCGCGCAGCGGCAACGGCGGACTGTATATCGCAGACTTCGCGATGACTGACTGCCGCATCTTGCCGAGCAGATAATCACGGTAGATGCGCGAAAAACCCTGTTCGAGCCGGTGTGCCGCACTGTCGAGGTCGAACGGTACCGAGATGGCGATCGCAGTAATTACGGGTGCTTTGCAGTCATTCTCGCCCAGCCACTTGAGCAGCACGTTGCCGCCCAGCGAGAAACCGACCAGGGCAATTTTCCTGTCCGGAAAGTCCGTGCGCAGTGCCCGAATGACATAGTCAAGGTCTGCGGTATCACCGGAGTGATATCCGCGCGGCAGACGGTTGACCTCGCCGCTGCGGCCACGAAAATACATCAGCCCGGCATAATAGCCATCGCGTGACAGCCTCGAGAGCAGGCCACCCGCGTAATGGGATTCGAGCGAGCCCTCCAGGCCGTGCAATACCAGCACCAGTGTCCCGCCGTTTTCATCGGTCCAGTCGATGTCGAGAAAATCACCGTCAGGCAACTCCAGCCGCTGGCGCCTCAGGCGCGGGATGTTGCGCCTGCGGAACAGGGACGGGAAGAGCGTTTGCAGGTGCGCCCCCCGCAACCACCAGGCCGGCCGGAATGCGCTGCTTGTGATCATGCGTCATTCATGGCCGGCCGCTCTGGCCGGATGGCGGTCAGGTATCCACCCGGTTGGCGACCAGTTCATCGACCACGGCGGGGTCGGCCAGGGTCGAGGTATCACCAAGCTGGTCCATTTGATTGGCCGCGATCTTGCGCAGGATACGGCGCATGATCTTGCCCGAGCGTGTCTTGGGCAGCCCCGGTGCCCACTGGATGATATCCGGTGTTGCGATCGGCCCGATTTCCTGGCGTACGTGCTCGATCAGTTCCTTGCGCAGCGCTTCGCTGGGTTCTACACCGTTCACCAGCGTGACATAGGCGTAGATGCCCTGGCCCTTGATGTCGTGCGGATAACCGACGATCGCCGCCTCGGCGACGGTGTCGTGCAGCACCAGAGCGCTTTCCAGTTCCGCGGTGCCGAGGTTGTGGCCGGACACGACCAGTACGTCATCCACGCGTCCGGTGATCCAGTAGTAGCCGTCCGCGTCGCGCCGTGCACCGTCCCCCGAGAAGTACATGCCGGGAAAGGCCGAGAAATAGGTGTCGATGAGTCGCTGGTGATTGCCATAGACAGTGCGGATCTGCGCCGGCCAGGGATGGGTCATGACCAGGTTGCCCTCGGCCTCGCCTTCCAGGATGTTGCCCTGGTTGTCGACGATGGCGGGCTGCACGCCGAAGAAGGGTGTCGTGGCGGAGCCGGGCTTGAGCCGTGTCGCACCCGGGATCGGCGTGATCATGTGGCCGCCGGTTTCGGTTTGCCACCAGGTGTCGACGATCGGGCAACGCGCACCTCCGACCTTGTGGTAATACCACTCCCAGGCTTCCGGATTGATCGGTTCGCCGACCGTGCCAAGCAGGCGCAGACTGTCCCGCGAGGTCCTGTTGAGCGGCTCGTCACCCATGCGCATCAGCGCGCGCAACGCCGTCGGCGCGGTGTAGAAGATGTTAACCTTGTGCTTGTCACATACCTGCCAGAAGCGTGCGGGATCCGGGTAGGTGGGTACGCCCTCGAAGACCAGCGAGATTGCACCGTTGCAAAGCGGTCCGTACACGATATAGGTGTGACCGGTGACCCAGCCGACATCGGCGGTACACCAGAAGATATCGCCATCGTGGTAGTCGAACACATACTTGTGCGTCATGGCGGCATAGAGCAGGTAGCCACCCGTGGTATGCAGGACGCCCTTGGGTTTGCCGGTGGAGCCCGAGGTGTAGAGGATGAACAGCGGATCCTCGGCATCCATCCACTCGACCGGGCAGTCAACCGGGGTCTCCGCCACGGCCTCGTGGTACCAGATATCGCGGCCTTCCTGCCAGCCGATGCTGTTACCTGTGCGGCGTACCGTGAATACGGTATGCACGTCGGGGCAGCTTTGCAGCGCCTTGTCGACATTGGCCTTGAGCGGGACGGTCCTGCCGCCGCGGTGACCCTCGTCGGCGGTGATAACGGTCCGGCAATCCGAGTCGAGTATGCGGTCCTTGATCGATTCCGGTGAAAAACCGCCGAAGACGACCGAGTGAATCGCACCGATACGCGCGCAGGCCAGCATGGCATAAACGGCTTCCGGAATCATCGGCATGTAGATGCAGACGCGGTCTCCCTTGCCGACATTGCGTGCCTTCAGGGCATTGGCCAGACGGCAGACGTGCTCGTACAGTTCACCATAGCTTACATGTGCATCATCGGCGGGGTCGTCGCCTTCCCATATCAGCGCGGTCTGCGCGGCACGTTTTTCCAGGTGCCGGTCTATGCAGTTGTAGCAGGCATTCAGCTTGCCGCCCTCGAACCAGCGGACATGACCCTTGCTGAAATCCCAGTCCAGCACGTTGTCCCAGCGCTGCTCCCAGCTGAGGAATTGCTCGGCCTGTTCCGCCCAGAACCCGGCGGGGTCCTCGACGGATTGCCGGTACATGGCCTGATATTGTGCAGCGTCGAGGTGTGCGTTTTTTGCGAATGATTCCGGTACATCGTAGATCTTGGTCTCGGACATACTCTGCTCCGCTGGGTTCCGGGTAGATTGACAAATGCGGATTATAGCCCTGCAGGCAAGGCTTGTTGAAATATCTTCGGTGCCGTCTTTTGCTGCCGGGCGGGCAGGGCCTGCCTGTCCCAGTGTTCAACGGCCCACTGCAGGAGCTCTGCCGGGCGTGCGTCACGGGCACCATCCGGCAGGGCCTGGTTCAGGAATACCAGCACCTGCAGCAGTGTCTCGACCGCATGTCCGGATGTGATTGCGGGTGCAAAGGTCTGCTTGCCGAGCTTTTCCCCGTTGGCATTCACGGCGATCGGGAGATGCAGGTAGGCGGGCGTGTCAAATTCAAGCAGCTGCTGCAGGTAAAGCTGGCGTGGTGTCGAATGGAGCAGGTCGGCACCACGTACCACGTGATTGATGCGCTGTTCCGCATCATCAACCACCACGGCAAGCTGGTAGGCGAACAGGCCGTCTGCGCGCCGCAACACGAAGTCGCCGACTTCCCGGCCGAGTGACTGGATGAGGTCACCCTGTAAACGATCGGTCATTTCGATGACCGTGTCATAAACGTGCACGCGCACGGCGCGTGCACGCCGGCCGGGCGGGAGGCCATTGCGGCAGGTGCCTGGATAAACAGGGCTGTGACCGGGCCCGATGCTGCTGTCCGCGATTTCCCTGCGCGTGCAGGCGCAGCCGTACAGATGCCCCTCGCTTTCCAGTTGCGCGAGTGCGTCCGCGTACAGTGTGGAACGCCGGCTTTGATATTCCACCGTTTCGTCCCACTCGAGTCCGAATGCCTCCAGTGTGCGCAGGATCTGCGTACCCGCGCCGGGCACCTCGCGCGGCGGGTCGAGATCTTCCATGCGTACCAGCCAGCGGCCACGGTGATGACGTGCATCCAGGTAACTGCCGACGGCGGCGACCAGCGAGCCGAAGTGCAGGGGCCCTGTCGGGGAAGGTGCAAAGCGGCCACGGTATTCCGGTGTGACTGTCATATGCGCAACGGAACCGGTCCGCGGGTCAATGAAAAAGCCGGCACAAGCCGGCTTTTTCCAGGTGCTGCACCGGCAGGACGATCAGCCCATCTGCTTTTCACGGATCTCGTCGAGTATCTTGCAGTCGATGCAGAGCGTAGCGGTCGGTCGGGCCTCGAGTCGCTTGACTCCGATTTCCACGCCGCATGCCTCGCAGTAACCGAAGTCATCATTGTCGAGATGGCGGATCGATTCCTCGATCTTCTTGATGAGCTTGCGCTCACGGTCGCGCGCGCGCAGTTCCATGCTGAACTCGGATTCCTGTGTGGCACGGTCATTCGGATCCGGGAAATTCGCGGCGTCATCCTGCATGTGGTGCACGGTGCGGTCAACTTCTTCCATGAGACTGCGCTTCCAGGATTGCAGAATATTGCGGAAATGCGCAACCTGCTGCTCGTTCATGTATTCCTCGCCCTTCTTTTCCGCGTAAGGGGCGATACCGGGAACCGGTCCGATCTGTGTCGAGGGTTTTTTCCGGACCGGCAGCCTGGTAGTAACGGCTGATGCCGCGGCCTTTTTCGGCGCGGCCTTGCGTGCGGCGGTCTTCCTGGGTGCGGCCTTTCGTGCGACGGTCTTCTTTGGTGCGACCTTTCGTGCAATGGTTTTCTTCGGCGCGGCTTTCCGTGCAGCAGCGGTTTTCCTCGTGGCGGATTTCTTCGCGGCAGGCTTCTTGGCGGCAGGCTTTTTCGCAGCGGACTTCTTTGTGGATGCTTTCTTCACGGCGGTTTTCTTTGCAGCGGCTTTCTTCGCTACCTTTGCCTTCACTGCCTTCTTTTTTACAGCCATCTGGACGCTCTCCGCGTGGTGCTTTTTAACTCACTGTTTGAGTTGATATTTTGGTTCACAAATTGCCGTACTCAGGTATCATATCCGGCGGGGAACCGTTACAGGGGCGTTATTTATACGCCACTTTTATCATTAGTCAAGGATAGCGCGGACAGGACCAGCGCCCCGCCAGTCGGTGCCTGCCGGCTGCGCCGGCACCGGGTCTGTTGCGGGTGGAGTCATCGATGAAACATGAATTGCGCGCCGTGTTGCTTGATGTGGATGGCACGCTGGCGGACACCGAAGAAATCCATCGCCGTTCTTTCAACGCGGCGTTCGCCGCCGCGGGACTCGACTGGGTGTGGGACCGGCAGTTGTATCACGACCTGCTCGCCGTGACAGGTGGCAAGGAGCGTATCCGCTACTACCTGCAGCGCGAACGACCGGATTTCGACTTGCCCGAAAATGCCGATGAATTCATTGCCGGATTGCACCGGGACAAGACCGGCCATTACGTCAGGGCGCTGGCCAGTGGCCAGGTCCCGCTGCGCCCCGGCGTGGAACGCCTGTTGCGGGACGTGCGTACCGCCGGTCTGCGCCTCGCCATCGTCACGACAACGACACCGGATAATATTACCGCGCTGCTGGAACATTCATTCACTGAGCGCGCGCACGACTGGTTCGAGGTAATTGCCGCCGGCAGCGTGGTGCCAAGCAAAAAGCCGGCGCCGGATATCTATGAATATGCACTGGCGCAGCTGGAGCTGTTGCCGCAGGATTGCATCGCCATCGAGGATTCCCTCAACGGACTGCAATCGGCGCTGGGCGCCGGTGTGGTCACGCTGGTGACTGTCAATCCCTATACCGCACATCAGGATTTCACCGGTGCGGCACTGGTGCTCGATCACCTGGGCGAACCCGGCTTGCCCTGTACGGTGCTGGCGGGTGAGCCCCGACCGGACGGCCTGGTCGATGCCGCCTTCCTGGTGCGCCTGCATGCGCAGGCCCTGAACGGCAACTGAGAATATACGCAGCATGGCAATTGCGCGACGCATGCAGGTCATTCAGCCGTTTCACGTGATGGCCCTGCTGGCGCGTGCCCGGGAACTGGAGGCGGCCGGACGTTCCATTATCCACATGGAAATCGGAGAACCCGATTTTGTCACGCCACAGCCGATCATCGATGCCGGTCATGCCGCGCTGACGGCCGGGCACACCCATTACACGCCGGCAACCGGCCTGCCCGCACTGCGCCGGCGCATCGCCGCCTTTTACCGCGAGCGTTATGACATCGAGATCGAACCGGCCCGCATCGTCGTGACGCCCGGCGCCTCTGCCGCGCTGCAACTGGTGCTGGCGGCGCTGGTCAATCCCGGTGATCGCGTGTTGCT
>Ga0307423_1002126_pt1 | contig 11353 bp, 9 predicted proteins | sample SalMarWE160310MG_FD_202154 | JGI IMG/M metagenome (GOLD analysis project Ga0307423, IMG submission 202154) | Salt marsh sediment microbial communities from the Plum Island Ecosystem LTER, Massachusetts, United States - WE1603-10 | ecosystem: Environmental > Aquatic > Marine > Intertidal zone >...
ATATGGGTGGTGCAACTATTGTTATATCATTTGATAAAAATGTACTTGCTTTTAGTTCAGAACCAGTTGCTGATAAAGATTACAAGTTTCTTAACTTCAATGGCGGTAATTACAATAATGCTACGGTGACTAAACCTTTAAGCGATAAGTTATGGATAAATATTGATCTGCCAAAAGATAATAATAACAAAGGTACTGTTGTTTCAAGTTCATCAGGTTGGACAGATGTTGTCACATTAAATTTTGATGTTAAGAGTCCAAGTGATACTGCTAGCGTCAAATGGCTTCAAAGTAATGTTTTCTGGCAGGTTTATGATGCTGATAATGCTACTAGCTGGTCGGTAGGGAAATTTACTAATATTGTTATTGCCCCGGTTCAGGTTGAATTATTGTCTTTCACTGCAATACTATTAGATAACAGTAATATTCAATTAGACTGGAGCACAATTTCCTACGCTGATAATTATGGTTATGATATTGAAAAAACTGATCAAGACACATCCTCCTGGAAAAAGATTGGATTTGTTGAAAGCAAAAATATTTTAAATTCAGTTGTAAATTATAGTTTTATTGATAACCAGGTTGATAATGCATCTTCAAATCACAAATATCGTCTTAAATCTGTAAATAATGATGCGACGTACACTATTCTAAAAGAAATTGAATTCGTAACCTCTCCTGAGACTTTTGAATTAGATCAGAATTATCCAAATCCATTCAATCCTAGTACTAAAATAAGCTATACCTTGCCGTCAAATGGCAATGGTCAAATGTCAAAAGTTGTACTAAAAGTATATGATATTTTAGGCACTGAAATAACAACTTTAGTTGATGAACTACAAACAGCAGGACATCATGAAGTTGAATTTAAGGCGGATAATATTGCTTCTGGTGTTTATATCTATAGAATAGAAACCCCTTCATTTATTGCCACGAAGAAGATGGTATTACTACGCTGAGAACACAGTGTATAGGGATGAAAAAGGAATTTAGGGGTATTTCGGAGTCGGGAACTCCAAGATTTTTATAAATCATTTTTTTCGACCTTAATGCTAATAGGAAACCTAGGTTATTAATCATTTAGTTTTGATAAATAAATTCTGATATAATTTTATAAGTCTCTTCTGGTTGAAACGCTGGTCCATTGTGTCCTGCTTCAGAGGGTAATTCATATAAAAAAGAATTTCTCATACGTTTTATATACTCGCCCGAGTATCCGAAAAGAGATCTCATATCATTTCTGGACCAAAGTAGCAAGACTGGTTGCGTAACACTAGAAAGTGCATTGACAAACGAATCGTTGTAACTGTTTGTAATGCTAAAAGTCTGGCGACCTAGACTATTAGGGAAAAGAAAATTGAATAATGAAGTTTTGCTTATATAACCACCAATTTTGTTCAACATTCCTGGTTTATAAAACAAATTACCTGGCCAATCGTGGTTCATTGAACCGGGAAAGCCTGAAGGAGCGAAGGTTACAACTTTTTCAATTCTTTCTGAATCTTTCGATGCCGCCCAAATTGAAATTGAAGCCCCCATTGAACTGCCTATTAAAGTACATCTTTTTATTTTTAAAGTATCTAGCAAAGTATTTAAATACTTGAACTGAGTATCTAAACTATACTCAATATCAGGTTTGTCTGATTTGCCGAAGCCAATTAAATCAAATGTCAATATGTTTTCGTTCTTAAAATAATTGCTCAATGAATCCCACGTTTCAAAACTGCCTCCAAAGGAATGCAGAAATATCAGATTAACATCGGATGATCTCTGAATGAATTTAAAACGTATTCTTGAATTTTTAATCTCGATAAATTTATCCTCGCTTGTAACACTATTCGTATTGTTTGAAGGTAAAAACAAACCGAAGGAGATAAATGAGGTCATAATAAAGATTATAAAAATTATGTAGACATACAGCATTTTCTTTTTAGTCATTTCTAATATATTTAATAAATCAAAAATGCAAATAATTCCATCAGTTAATTTTCAATAATAAAAAAGTCACAGGATTAAATGAGTAAAAAATGAATATTATAATTAGTTTAAAGCAAAATAACCTTATAAAAAAATATTGTCAGTTAATCAATCGTCATACTTTTTTTTGATTACAGAATAATCTTCTTCGGTTTAACTGAAGCCGGATTAGGGACCACTTCTTTTCTGAACATTAATACAGGGTGAAATGCCCATCTTGGGTGCATAACCTTGTAAAACAGATAGACAGCATTTCTGAAAATAGATGCTTTTAGTTTTGATCTTTTCTTTAGTGCTCTGAATTTAGTACTGTCTTTAGGTAAAGGTAAAAAAGATTTTTCCGGAACAAAACCAAATTGAGTTGCAAAATCAATCAATGATTTGTATGTAAAGTATCTTACGTGCGCATAAAATTCATATTTGTCTAAATCACTTTTTGTAAAATCGTGAAATGTTTTACCCTTCAATATAAATGGAATAACAAAATGAATCCCCGTATAATTTGGCACTGAAAGAAAAAGATGTCCTCCTTTTTTTAGTATTCGATTAATTTCTTTCATATGATGATCAAGGTTTATTATATGCTCCAATGTTGCCAAACTTATAACAGCATCAAAATATTCATCCTCAAAAGGGAAAGTTAAATTTTCATCATCAAGATCAAAAGAAGTCGTATCTAAATTAAGCGAATTCAAACTTTTCAAACTTTCTTCACTTATATCATTAGCAATAATAGTTCCATCATATCCATCTCTAATTTGTTTTGCAACAATTCCGATTCCTGCAGATATATCTATTATTTTTTTATATCTGCCTTTTTCAAAAATTTGTGGAAATATCCTGTGTCGTTCATGATACCAGGGATATGATTCAATATCGAAACCGACTAGTCTTCCATCTTCTAGCGTTTGAGCATCATTTCTCATTCAAGGATCTCTTTCTATTTATTAATTATAATTTTCGGAAACCGAATAATTCCATCTAATATTCTTTTTAATAGCGGTCTAATATCTTTAAAATCAGGTATTGTGAAAACATTTTGGTTAATGTACGGTTTTATATAATCGATCAAATGTAATTCTTCTTTCTTATAGCTTCTGATACTTTCAGTCAAATCTTTGCCAGGGTCTACCCAATAAATGTTTTTTAGAAAATCACCGGTTACTTTGGGAATACTTCCATCTATTAGGTTTCTATAAGTGATGTACGGAAAATTCAAGCCACATCTAACCGCCAAAGCTGCTGAGAAATTTTGTCGCCCATTTATCTCCATAAGGACATAATTTCCGGTCCTGCAATCCTTTTTAAATTCAGTGCACGAAAATCCTTGATATCTTAAGGCATTTAAAATTTTTCTTCCTGGTTCAATAATTCCATCAATTTTTTTACTAACAATCACCCTTGGAAAACCGATTCCTGGTGGTGTTAGCCTTACTTTTTCCGAAGTAAATTCTATGGCTGCATTTCCATTATGGATAAAAGAATTATAATTTACACCATGAGTATCATCACCGGGGATAAATTCCTGAAGCATCATCTGTTGATTATAGTTTTCAATCTTTTTGAATGCATCCATTAACTCATCTAAGTTATTAATGAATAACATTTTTCTCTTAAAAGAATTATAGAAAAGATGACTGACAGTGGGTTTTAAAAGACAGGGGAATTTAAGCTCCTTAGAAAATTCTTTTGCCTCATTGTAATCCTTTGGTAAATATGTTTTAGGTGCACGAACACCAATTTTGCTAGCCAATGAATATGTAAACTCTTTACTTATTAATTTCTTTGTAATATCCCAATCAGGGGCTTCAACAATAAAATGATCCTGAAGATTTCTTTTATTTTTTGAGACGGATAATAAAGCCGCATCATCTGAGGAAAAAAGTACCGCACCTTTATATTTCTTGGATAAATTTATTAAATCTTGAATGAAGGATTCTTCGTCAAGCATTGGATTTGCAACCTTTAGATTATCAACAATATATTTGGAGACGTGTCCCATATCCATTGCATTATAGTATACTCCAATTACTGGAATTCCTTTGATACCCAATGCTCTTATAGTTCCTAAACCTATTTTATGGCAACCAATAACGATGGCCGGAATATCATTCCTTTCAGCAGAATATCTATAACATTCTACTTTGCTTAATAATCCCATGATATTCCTATTATATTATCAAAAAAAATAAATAATACTATTTGGACTTTTGTACACATATAACCCATCTATTTGCTAAATACTTAATGAATGAAAATAATTTAATATTACTTGTTGCAATCATAAAATTGCTAATCTTAATATTTGTTTTTAAGGGAAGGTAATCTTTTAGCCAAAATCTTGGTGGTCCAAAAGAAACACAAAACGTATTTAAAGTCGATAAGTTATTTTTTAAGAAAAGGGGACTTAGTTGCCGCAGAAAAAACCTTCTGTTTGTAAATTCACTATTTAAAGCAATGTCCTTTAGTTCATTGTTTAATTTTTTTGTCTCTGTTTTCTTAAATAATTTTCTAGAAATATATTTAAATCCTCTTTTGAAAAAATAGTATGGATCAAGAAAATTTTTTATACTTAATATATTGGGTAAAGTTAAGAAAATTCTTCCCCCAGGCTTTAATATTCTACTAATTTCACTTAAGGCTTTTTCGTCTGTTTTTAGATATTCCAATACACCAACGCAAAATACTAGATCAAATTTGTTATTATTAAAGGGAAGTTTTTCAATATCCGCTAAGCTTAGAGGAGGATTGCTACTATATTTTTGAAGCCGGGCTTTACTTAATTGCAACATATTTATTGATATATCAATTCCAGTTACAGAACACCCTCGCTGTAATAATTCTTCCAAATAATTCCCAATCCCACACCCAATATCCAAAACTTTTATGGTTTTAATATTATCAACTGATCCTACTTGCTTAAAAACAGTACTCTTCCTTGAAGCTAACTCATATCTCGTAAAATTAACTGGATTTTTCTCATCTCCATAAAGTTTAACCCAATAATTGCTTCTATGAGAAAAGAAGTCAGAAATATTCTTTTTATGTTTGTCTGAATTAATAATCATATTTCATTTTGTTATTGATTCAGTAAATTTTAACTAGATGAATAAAGAAATATTAAAATATCTTGAATTTAATTTTTATTTCTTGGAATCTTTCGGTAGTTAATTTAAATAATGGTCCTTAAATCTACTTTTAGTATAATTGTCGGTACTAGCAACAGCACCGGATATTCTTTGGTTTATAATTTCATCAATAATATTGACAATTTCGTAGGGACTGAAGCCAAAACCGTACCATTAGTCCAAATATTTGAATTATTCAATTCCACTCCGACCATTTTTGGGATTTAGTCAGAAACCATTCATTTTCCTTAAATTTTTAAGAATCATAAAATAGTTTGATGTTATTTATTAGTGCTGTACTTGCAAAAGTCGGTAATAATGTCCGATTACAGTCCTAGGCGAGCGTAAAGAATCAGTATCAATTGATGGCAGTTTAAATTTATGGTACACTTGGCGGAAGTTAAAATTTTACATATCATTGTTTTAAATTATGAATTAGTGAAACATACCGTTCTGTCATAACCCTACCCGATATTTTATTCATCTCTTTATGAGCTTTTTGTGCCTGGTTTCTTCTTTTATCGGGGTTTGAACACAATTCAATTACCTTTTCAGCTAATAGTTGTGGATCATTTTCTTTAACATAACTTATACTATCCGAGGAAAAGGTTTTTGCGAGATCATCAAGCATCGATGAAATTACAGGAAGCCCTGTAGCAATGTATTCAAATGCTTTTGTTGGTAAAGCTAAATTCATATAATCATTGCTTAGATAAGGGACTAAACCAAAATCTGAATTATAAAGCAGTTGCGGAATTTTGTCTCTAATGATTATGCCATTTAGAATTATAGTCTCTTCTAATTTGAGATTTTTAATTTTTTCCTTTAAAAATTTGCCATAAGATGTATTATATCCACCGTAAATAAATAATTTGCTGCCGGGTATTTCTTTTAAAATAATGGACATCGCATCAACTGCAATATGCAAACCAAATCTTTCGGCAATAGAACCGTGGTAAATCAATTTTGCATTTTTGTTGATTATTTCAAATTTTCTGTCTGGTAGAAATTTGAAAATATCATCATTAGGAGTATTAAGTATGAGGGTTATTTTTTCTTCAGGTAATCCTCGTATAATTAATCTTTCTTTGCAAGTTTGAGTAACTGTTATTACTCTATCTGCAAATTTGCAAGATACCATTTCAATAAATTTTACCATCGATTTAAGAAAAAGATTTTTTTTACCTGGCCACTTTTCCTCAAAAAGTTCTACCGTTAAGTCGTGTATATCCAAAATTAGAGGAACACCTAAAATTTTTTGAATAATTCCTATAAAGACTAAATGATCGGGCATATTATGAGCCTGAAACATAGAATACTTACGCTTTAAATGAAGCGGCTGAATTTTAAAAAATGCAACAAATAAAAATATTGTAGAAATTAATAAATATTTAAGCATGCTTTCTTGTCTGGGTGCATTCATAATTCGGTATGCAGTCACTCTCCCAAATTTCTCAACCTTTGGCTGGATACCTGAAGAAGAATGTCTGCATAGTATATCCACTTCATAACCAGCTTGTTCAAGTGCTTCTGCTTGTCTTCTAATTCTTGGATCACCCGGATACGAAGCCATAGCGACCATACAAACAACTTTTTTCTTTTCTGTATCCATTCTCATTATTTTAATGCGTTGAGTTACTGATAGATTTCTTGAATTTGATATTTAAATATTCTGTCAAATCTTTTGGTAGGGGATTCCAATATTCTGAATCATATTTCTTTTTAATGTACTTAAGAAATTTTATATAAAGGTCAATAGAAAATTCTTCTATGCCATTGCGATAGCTAGTAAAATTTATATAATCAGGATGAACATTTAGAAGAGCCATCCCGCCTTTATCGACAATCCAATCAAGTTTTTTTTCCCAAATATCAGTTGTCTCTTTCATCAAAATAAAAAGTGTAAAATCCTGTACAAGAGTATAAGGCAGCTCCCAAAATCCTTTATTATTATTACCTACCCAAAAAGGGAAAATAGTTCCAACACCATCAGCTTGAGGTTCAAAAGGATCAGTATCAAATGTTGAAAGATCGTACTTAATATCAAGAGCCTGCTGCCATTCAAGATTGTGGTGCATCGCGGGAGCTCTGAAGCCTACTGCATTCCATTGATTCAGATATTCATTTATTTTTTTTGCTCTTGCAGAAAAAACTTCTTTTGAACTGAACAGTTTTCCATCGTGATTAAGACCGTGCACACCAACTTCAAATCCATTTGTTTGGATTTCCTGACGGAGTTTTTGAGAAACTATGTAACGCTCCGGGACAAAATTAAATGAAGATTTAAATCCTAATTCTCTTTCGATTTGTATTAGTTGAAGACATTTATCGTGTCCCCTTTGCATCTCAACATCGTGAGTAACTAAAAAAGCAAATTTTTTACCATCTAACCAACCCGGAAAACCTTCAGGTTTAATACCAGATTTTTCTAATATAGGCCAAACATTTTCATATTTTTTTCGCTTTAGCTTTACAAAAAATCTCCTTAAAATTATTTGAATAATTCTTGGTATGAGAGGTTTTATGAGGTAATAAATTTTTGTCATCAAATAAATGAGTTATTAAAAAGTAATATAATCAAAGTCGGCTATATACCCATTTGCCGATTATCGCAGTTACGCCAAGTGGTAACATATTCCAAAGCTTTTTCTTCATTTGGCTTGGTTCCCCATCATCAATATTTTCAATTTGTAAATTTTCAGACTGAGCAGAGTAATAATGATAAATCGGAACGATATCTGCTCCCCATTTTTTCTTGTATTTAACTAATCCTTCATTATTTTTAGGAACCTCTCCTAAATCATAATAAAGATAACCCTCTTTTATGGCGTCCTCGATTGCTGTCCAATGGAGAAGGTCATTTGGTCTAAATTCAAATGAGTTTCTATCACTTCCATTGAATGCATAAATTACTGTCTTATTAAAATAGAAAAGTATAGATCCTGCAAGTATTTTGTTGTTTTTCTCAGCCAATATTAATTTTAAATAGCCCTTAGGTTTTAATTTATTCCATAAATTTTCAAAGTAACCAAAGGAGCGGGCTGGAGTAATGTGATGTTTCATAGTATCGAGATATAAGTAGTACCAATATTTTAGTTCATCTTTGTCGTCTGAATACCTTGTCGATAATCCATTATTAATCGCTTTATTAATGCACCTTTTTATTGCACTATTATTACTTGAATTACCAAATTTAATCTCCAATTTTGGATCTTTAGGCAAGCTTGTAATGTATGAATCTCGCCAATGAACTTTAATTAATTTATTTGAATGGTCATCAATGCTATTTGAAAATGATTTTATTTGAAGAATCTTAGATGGAAATTTCGATTTTATATCAATACTTGCTTCCAAAAGTTTAGAAAATACCTTTGGATCTGATGATAATGGACCACCTGTTGGGGTTCTTGGTAAAGACGATAATCTGGAAGATCCAACTAAACCCCCAATGCTAAAGGGAAAGCCTTTTGTTGATAATAATGGAAAAATTCCAACAAGATTATTTAAATCATCAACGCACGTAATTTTGTAAAGTTCTTCGCCAGATTCGGACTGAAGGCTTGATAAATAATCGGTTAAATGAAAAAGAGTTCCTTCAGGATGTTGTTTTACATATGTATCCCATCTTTCATCGATAGATTTATCTTTGGATAAATAGGTAATTGTTTTATAGACTTTACTGTTCAGAGGGTTGTTCATTTTCTATTTTTGTGGATAACTGAGAATTATGTCTGAAAATTTTTCTGAGTACACTTGTTCCAATAACTCCTAAGCCAGTAATAAATTCAAAAATAAATGGTTTTGGATCTCGAAGTGAAAAAATTGCATAAAATTTAGGTCCTTTTAATGATTGAATCCATTTACTCAAACTTAATTCCTTTTTTCTCCAGTAGTAAAATGCAGAAAGAGAGTCAGTCCTAATTTGTATCCATTTAATATTCAAATACTTTTGAACTCGTTCCTGCGGTAAAGGAAGATTTAATAAATCGCAATACATTGTATATAAAATCTCAACTCCAGCTGCTTCAGCAAGTGCTGATCTTCCGGTTGGTCTGCCAATGTTGGGCTCTATGATAAAATATTTACCGTTTCTGGCATCCCTTTTCATTTCTAAATATCCAAGACCAAAGTATTTAACTTTTTTAAATAATTCTAGTGTAACATCTTTTACTTCATCAGCACGGCACTCGATACCTAAACTAGTATTTCCTGTAACAGGTGGATACTGCCGGAGTTTTTTTGCAGTAAATGAAACAAGAGGCTCACTTGATTTACTAAAATAACAATTGCAAGAGTATAAATCTTTATCAGTACCTTCAATCCATTCCTGAAACATTAGAACTTCATGCCAGCCAGAACATTTATGATATAAATCTAGCAATTCATTTTTATTGTAAGCTTTGAACGCTTTAATCTTTGTTTTTTCTTCCCACTTGGGTGAACGCATTGGAGGTTTAAGGATGCAAGGATAATTTAATTTATCTGATGCGAGTAATGCCTCCGCATAATTTTTAACAAGAAAAAATTTTGCAATTGGTAAATTTTCTTTGAGAGCAAATTCATAAAATTTTGGTTTATCCATTAACATTTCGACAGTATCTGCTGCAGGTAATGCAATCCGATAAAGATTCTCTAATTCTTTTCGATGACGCGATATTAATAATACACTAGTATCTTGTGACGGAACCAAAACGGGGGATTCATCAAATCTGTTAGAAATTTCTCTCAGAGTTTTAATTAGTGAATAATCCTTTGTACTGGATTTTATTATTTTAACACAAGCATTAGTTCTTGCACAATAATGATTAGGGTTGTTTGCGATTCCTATTACGGGAATTCCTCTTTCGCTTAAAATTCTTGCAGTTTGTAATCCATTAATATGATCAATATCGATTACAACTGCATATACATTATGTTTTGTAGATTTTGTCAAAATAAAAAAGTAATTAATTCTTTTTACAAAATTTAGAGATTTCTGAGTTAACCGAGTTTAAAACTTCTTCTAAAGATTTAGTCGCATCAATCTTAACGAAATTTTTTACATTGCTTCCAATGTATTCCAAGGATTTATTTTTGCCTTCCAAATATTCTAGAGTAGTCTCAATTTTTCTTTGATGTAAAACTTTTGGAGGTGCATATAGGAATAATGTACAATCCGGTTTAGGAAGGCCATTATATAATAACCAACTATAAATTCTTGAGCTCATTCGATAATTTTTGTTATTCACTTTATCTATCGCTCCGTCAAATAAATAGTGCCGGTCAAAAAGGATAGTATATCCAAGCATTTGAAAATAAACAGCAATTAATTGTCTAAATAGATGTTCGGAAATCCTATTTACAGTTCGAAAGGTTGCTCCCAGAATACCTCTAGTATCTTCTTTTCGATCTTCATTAATAGTATGCAGAGAGATATTTTTGATTTTCTCTTCAATATTTTTTTTCTTTTTATATCGATAAACCTTTAAATAGTGCATCAAGCGGGAGGTCGGAAGAGCATAATTACTGGATTCGATATTCAACCCCATGTAAATATATTTCATTTTTACAGGTGGATTTTCTAGAATTTTTTTTGCCACAGTAGTTTTTCCTGAACCATCTGCTCCAATTAAAGCTATCGTTGACATTTCTAATTTATGCTCATATTATTAAAAATTGGGACCATAGAATTAAAAAGAGAATCAAATGAGACGGGATAAGGGTGTAATACTTTATACGCTTCTTTTCCTGAAAAAGCTTTTTTTAATAGTTCGCCTTGAAGTTTGTTCAGATTGTCCAAAAATGGATTTTCTAGCTGAGGGAAAGCATATTTAAATGTACTATAATGCTGAATGAAAGTACTAATTTCATATTCGTGGGAATTTTTCATTCGATTGATAACTTCATTAATTGAACAACTTTCAACTTTTATCTCATCACTATTATGGCTCATAACTAAAATAATTTTGTCCGGGTAAGCCATTTTTTTATATATATTTTCTTTAAAAATAAATTTTGGAGCAACACGAAAATTTAGTTGTCGCTTAAAGGCCGGAAGTGCATCTGATATAACTTTTGTAACAAAAGAATTTTTAAGAAATGTTTTTCCTAAAAAATTATAAATAGATTCAATTAAATGAATCAGAGAAAATAAGTTTTTCTTATTCTTACTTAATTTTGGAATCAATTTGGGTACTTGCTTAAACTGCCATTCCCATACAGTAACTGATGTAGGAATGCCAAAAATTTCATTTCCATTTCCTGAGAGC
>Ga0307423_1002127_pt1 | contig 11352 bp, 5 predicted proteins | sample SalMarWE160310MG_FD_202154 | JGI IMG/M metagenome (GOLD analysis project Ga0307423, IMG submission 202154) | Salt marsh sediment microbial communities from the Plum Island Ecosystem LTER, Massachusetts, United States - WE1603-10 | ecosystem: Environmental > Aquatic > Marine > Intertidal zone >...
GTGATAATTTGGGGAAGGCTATCCGCAGAGTCACACGATTTCTTGCAGCGAAGGAACCGACATTTCCTGACATTTTTGTGACACGAAGTAGGACCGAAGATCAAAAGCAGAACTTCGGATTACAGATTTCACCTGATTTCGAATTCATGTTTGAGGAGAATGTTCTTTCTCAGCAGTGGACTGAGGGACTTCTCATTCGATGCGCGTTTCTTCTTCATTTAGAAAAGGAACACTGGTCAAATGAAAATGCATGCGCTATTGGAAATAGTCTTGCTTATATTCTTCTGAAGCAACCAGTTCGCGATCATTGGACCCAAATGTGGAAGAAACAAAGTAAGGGGACAATATGGGCAACGAGTATAACTCATTTTCAAGAGCATGAAGAAACCTATGGATCCGATGTATACAATTGGCTTGTTTCGGTAATTCTTGGATCAACTCCAGATGTTGACCCATTATCATGGATTCAAGCTTTGTCTAAGATTCATGACTCAGTGGTTGTTCCAATTGGCACTTCCGAGTATCATGCAATTGATGGTTTCTGCAAAGACCTCGCAAAACCAAATCAACTTGTGAAACGAAACCATCTGCTAGAATCAATTCACCTTTCCCCTCGAGTGTTTTGTAATAGTGCTTGTTTAGGAGAACGAATCACGATATCTCTGGATGATACAGAACAAGATGACCCATGGGCTAGTATCCAATTCCTCAATGGGTCACATTCACAAATATTGACTATTGGAACTGAGAATCACGAACCGATTGATGCACTTGAATACTGGTTGAACCTCGAGGACATCTATCCTTCATCTACGGGTCCGCTCTCTCATGGACTAGACATCGTCCGACGTGCACTTGAAAAATTGGGAATTGTATCAAGTCCTGTGAGTACATTTCAGGCACGGTTAGAAATGAATGCGGACCTATCTCTCGAAACGAAGGAGGTCGCAGTTCTCGAACGATTATTGAAGGGTGACCTCGATATCATTTCGAACACGCTTGTTGGTTCACCTCAGGTCATCAAGCATCTTATTGAGAAGGAATGTATTGTTTTTGTTCCTGACTTCAACCATTTAGGTATTGAACCTGATTTTGTTATTCATGGCTCATATGATAATGTGAAACGGATTAGTGAGTCTACCCTTGAAGCTACCATCTTCAAATGCAGTTCTAATGCCTATGCGATAATATCTGCTCCAACCAGTTGGCGGAAACCGCTCTTAGAATCTGCATTTAATTCCAATCTTGATATCTGGCCAATCTTGTCAATAAAATCTGAATGTAGACTACTACGATACGAGAGGTTATTTGTTGAAGGAAAAATACTGCAACGGTGGATAGATGGAACTAGCTGATGATTTCTACTATTGTTCCGATTGCACGTGTATTAGCTTCTCGCAAGACAATTTTATCACCAACTCCAACAGCTTCTGGTGAAACAATAAAATTCAACTTCACTCTTGCAAAGTCCCCGACGCACAGGAATTCTGCATTATAAATTTTCTTCAGAACCACTGTTTGTTGGATTGTATGAGATTGTAAAACTGGTGAGTAACCAACCGATATTTTGGTAGGGTGTCGAGTAACTACGATATTAGCTTCAAACTCATGACTGCTTTGAACTTCATCTTCCGGATCTACAATGACCTGACCTCGACGTACAATATGTTTGTCGATATCTTTGATATCAAAACCAAAGAGGTCTCCTGCCCTAACTATACTTCTCCGATTCTTAAACATCTCAATACTGAAAAGACGTCCTTCATGAAAGTGATTATTTTTATCCGGTCCTAATTTGACATTTTGCCCTTTTTTGAAAACTCCTGCTTTGACTGTACCTGTGACTACTACATTTGTTCCTTTTATTCCTCGGTAAACCTTGTCAACATATGCTGTAGCTGAATCAGTGATGCTCGTATGTTTGGAATTTGATGGGACTTTTTTCAATAATTCCACCAGTAATTCAAGAGTTTCAATGTTCAGAGCTGAGATGGGTAGGATTGGCACAATCACACCATGATTGATTTCTCGGATAATTGGTGGTATTTCCTCTATCGACCTCACTGTAACTGGTATCTTTCCAATATCCTTCAGACTCTTGCGCAGCACATTAAAAACAAGTTCTAACTCGTTAGGTTTTGTCTTGTCAATTTTCGAAATTACTACAAAGAAGGGAGCTTCTTGACTTGACATTAGAATCAGATGTTCCCTTGTGATGTCATCGAGTCGAGGGATTCCTGAATTTTCTTCTTCCTGTCGGATTAGATTTGCTTCTTCTGGACCTGGAACTAATACCATTCCATATTGAGCATCTGCGCCTAGAATACTTCTGATCATTGTTTTACTGTATTCTTTATGACCTGGAGCATCAAAGAATGTCACAATTCTCTCAGATTGGTCAAGTACTCGAGCTGACTCCTCCTTGCTTAATGGGTTTTCCAAATGCAATGATTGTCCCTCACTATCAAAACCCATGAAGGAAAGATGAATATCAGCTGTCTGGCCCCTCGTTATTTCCTGAGGATGTGTTAGTAGGAACGAACGTGCACTTCCCTTTCCATCATCCGGTTTCCCTGTCACAAGAGCTCCAATTAGACTTGATTTTCCTGAGTTCACTCGCCCTGCAACATTGACTGAGCATGTTTCTTTGATCTCGGGTGCAGCTAATCTTTTGAGCAGATAAATTCCCACTAATCCCTGAGGAGTTTCAACTCGTTCCTCCTCTATTATTTCTACTGCAGCTTCTTCACATAACTCAAGTAAAACACCTTCGGAAGTCTTCAGTGCGGATTCTGATATTCCCTTGACTTCCCATTCCTTACCAGCAATATCTTCAATACCAATGAGGAAGCAACCTTCAAACGGATTATCATATGTCATATACTTGATTCTAGTGATAAGCTTCTCACGCCTTTCCTTCTTCAAGTCCGTCTTTGTCAATCGCCTCTTGAATTCTGTATGACGACTTTCTCCATTCTTCAAAATTTTCAAGATATCATCATGTGATGTCATTTGTTGGACTCCATAACTGATGTTCATTCAATTCGAGCGGTTATAAGCCCTATCAACAAGGGGTTCTATTTTCATTCTTTATCGAATATAATTTTAATGAGACCCAGTGCTTTTTCGAACACATTAGCTTCAGCACCGTCATTGACCTCAATATCTTTGAATTCATCATAGAATGCCTGTGTAAACGTTCGTAACTTGTATCTTACATCAAAGCTCTCTTGATCAGCAATCAGTGTGATAATCCAACATTCTTTGTGCTCCATCATAACTGTAAAGCCTTCATGATTAATCGATCTTAAGAGACCACTCTGCCCCAGAAGTTCATTTGAAAATGCTGTAATCGCAGAAATGAAACCTCCAATTAGAATGCTATCCATCTTGAGTTTTTCATCAAAGTGATGGACAAAGATTGGCAATCCGGTTCTTTTATCCAATGTAATGAGTGTATGAAGACTTGGTTGAGGTATCTCTCGAAGTTTCCCTGATGCGGGTTTGAAACCACCAAGTCTGTCGAGGGTTTTTTCTACAGGAGTTCCTCCAATAGTTGAGACTTCAGGAGGTGAGGTCATCAATCGTAATCTTGCTTGAGCCTCTTTTTCCAATCGCACGTCTTCAATAAATTGGGCGATACTGAGAGCTCGCTCGATATCTCCCTTTGCTTCAAAATCTTGACCAGCAATTGTAAACATATCACTCCTAGCTAAGAGTGCTTCTGCATACAATGCTTGAATTCCTTGCTCTTTCGCAAGTTGGATTAAGTCATTGAGGTGGTATCCAGCATTTGAAAGATGCTTGTTTGATTTTGTTTTCTGATAGGCTTTCAAGTATGTACTAGCAAGTTCAAGCTCCGCGCGAACCAAGAACTCAAAGATCTCGTTTTTTCTTGAAACTTCAAGAAGTTCTTCAAAGACCGAGATAGCTTCATCATGATTGTTTTGAGCAGCATTATAGTGTCCTTTAGCAAAAAGATATGCTGCCTTCTGCATAGGTTTCTCTGAAACGTTAGCTATGTTTTCTGCTATCTTCAGATACTTCATTGAATCCTTTAATCTTCCAGATTTTGCCAATAAAATAGAATACCATGCATAGATCTCTATCACTCTTGTCTGAGTTTTTTCTTCTAAGCGTATTCCATCAATCAAATACTTTTCAGCTTCTTCATACCGTCCAAGAACTACGGATATCTCTCCGAGATTAGCCAAAGCTACAACGCGACCAGACTCCATGTCCATTAATTCTAGAGAAGCTTTGAAGAAATCAAACCCATCTTCTAGTAGTAGCGAGTTCAAGCGTAGCGTACCCAGATTGTTTAATGACATGGCAATTCCAAGTTTGAATCCAAGTGATTCACTTATTGTTCGGAATTTGATATAGTGCTTCTCGCCTTGTTCGAATTTTCCCCGCAGATTGCAAATATGTCCTCTCAGATTTTCAACAAGAGCTAGGAACATTCTGTGATTCTTCTGTGTAGCCATATCTTCGAGAGTATCTACAATTCGTGATGCTCTATTTGCTTGACCTATATCTCTAAGAAGAGTCCCTACAACATACAGTGTGAACATCGTTTCTACAAGTGGATCTTCAACTTGTTCTGGATTAGATTCAAGGAGACTATCAAACTCCATTATACACATTATAACACTAGTATCTTGTTCAGCAGCGGCAAGCAGTACCTTAACTGTGCTTAATCGGACCTGGTCTGAAGATGGAGAATCATCCGTGACCATCTGATTGAGTTTATCTGACACCTCTCTGATACCCTTTACATCTGAGAGAACAAATAGCACAATAGCACGAAGAGCAAGTACTTCAACATCATTTGCATCGGTTGACATAAAGAGTGCTTCTGCTAATCTCCCTCTAATCAGACATGCATGAATCCCTGCAGCAATGATTCTTGGATTTGGGTTATCCTTCATGCTTTCCTTCGATGCGATTTTCGCTATTTTGTTGGTTATAGCCTGAATTGAATCCATCCCTTTCTTCTCAGTTTTCTCGATTTCAAAAGCTATCTCATTCCAAGGTATCGATTCATCTTCGCTATAGCTATCGAATTCTGCAGGTACGAATTTCTTGCGCACGATTCCCACACACGCCTATTCTTTTAACGTTATCAAATGGTATTGGGTGTTTTGGTTTAGTTTCCTACCTATATAGCAAACTTATTACATTGTACACTTTGTCATTCAATAACGCATTCTACTCCTTGGAGTTGATTATAATTTGTTTGATATATTGGAAAATGCCATAGAAAAAAGTCGTAATCTTGGTGCGTCCTATATTGAAGCTCGAGGTGAAACTGGTTTCATTGAGTATATCCAGATGGATGATTCAAGAATTAATGCGCTCACTCAACGCATAGAACGAGGTGTTGCGATTAGAGCATTAGTCGATGGTGCCTGGGGATTTGTGACTACTGGTGATATTGACAAGCTAGACAAGGCAGTTTCAGATGCAATATCCATGGCTAAAGCCGCAGCTCCTTCTAGACGTGAACCCATAGAACTTGCTGAGGTGAAGACCTTCGAAGAAGTCGTTAAAGCCAATCCTGAGAAGGATCCTCGACATGTTCCTATCGAAGAGAAAATCAAGTACATGAATGACATGACTAAGGTTATTCGCGACTATGACCCTCGAATCACTGCAGTCACCGTGAAGATTCGAACAGCATCAGGTCAGAAATACCTTATTACCTCAGAAGGAACCAAGATTCAATCGCCATCACTTCTTGTGTGGACATATCCTTGGGTCAGCGCGAAAGATGGCCCCAAAATGAGTGCTGCAAGGTATGAAGATGCTTCTACACATCAAGGTTGGGAGTATTTGGAACGTGTGGCAACTCCCGAAGTTATCGGGACTGCTGCTGCAAAAAGAGCCAAGCTACAACTTGAGGGAGTATCTGCGAAAGCCGGTGCTTTTCCATGCATCTGTGCTCCAAGAGTAATTGGTACTTTAGCTCACGAAGCTTTAGGACATCTTGCTGAAGCCGATTTAACAGTCACCAGTGCATTTGGTGGAAAAGTAGGTGAAGTCGTCGCTGCAGAAGGTGTTAGTATGACTGATGACGGAACCAATGCTGGAAAAGTTGGTGTTTCAAAGTATGATGATGAAGGAGTTCTTAGTAGTCGTGTAGAGATAATCAAGGATTCCGTCTTGACAGAACTCATGACGAATAGAGAGTATGCTAAGAAGATTAACCAGCGAACAACAGGAAATGCTAGAGCAGAAAGCTACCTCTATCCACCGATTATCAGAATGCGCAGTACTCAGTTTGAACTTGGTAATTATGCCCGAGAAGAACTCTTTGAAGGAATCGATTTCGGTTATTACTGCGTGGATTTCAGAGGTGGTCAAGCACAGACTAATGCCAGTTTTCAAGTTGGAATTCAAGAAGCATATGAAATAGTCAATGGAGAGATTGGCCGACCAGTCATGGATCTTTCAATTTCAGGTATTGCTACTGATTCACTCATGAAAATTGACGCTGTTGCAAAAGAACCCTTTGAATATGAGATCGGAAGATGCGGGAAGGGACAGGAAGCTCTCGTATCTTCTGGTGGTCCTGATATTCGATTTGCTGTAGGTGGAATCACCTTTGGAGGAAAGGCATAGGAGGTATGGATGATGGTTACTGAAACACAACTTCTAGAACTTTGTCAGTATATTGTAACAGTTGGAAAGGATGCTGGTGCCACAGCTATCGAAGCGTTAGCAAAATATGAAAATCAGATTGATACAGATATCGAACTTTCCCAAATATCAAGTGTCAATCAGCGGATCGGTACTGGAATTGCAATTCGTTTGTATATGGATAAAAAAATGGGATCTGCATTCACGAACATACCCAGCAAGGAAAGTGCTAAAGAAGCAGTGAATCTTGCTATTGCTGCAGCGAAGGTCACAACAGAAGACCCTGATTGGGTTGGTTTTTCCCATCCCCAGAAATATGCTTCAGTTGATGGTCTCTGGCACAAAGGCGTAGTTGATGCAAATCCCGGTGAAATGGTTGCATCAACAGGGGAAATCATTACTAAAGGAACACAGAGTGAACCTGGGATAATTATTGCTGGAGGTGGTGCAGGAGCTTTTTCAGGAATTTCTGCATATGCCAATAGTAATGATGTTGCTGCTTCTGAAAAGGGGACCGGAGCTTTCATTGTTGAAGTAGGAATTGCCAGAACTGAAACTAGTACAACTCCAATGGTAGTTGATTATGACATCAAACGCGGTTTGAACATTGATATTGATAAAATTGTCAAAACGGTAGCTGATCAAATTCGATTATTAAAAATCCCTGCAAAAGGTAAAACAGGCAAGTACAAAGTCATACTTCATCCTCAAGCTTATTCACAACTTTTTACCTACACATTATTGCAAGGAGCGCGAGGTGACAATGTTGCTCGAGGAAAATCAATGATTGCTGATAAAATCGGTGATACGATTGCCTCAGAGATTTTCACACTTGTTGATGATGGTCTATATCCAACAAGTCCTGCGACCTCAATATTTGATGATGAGGGAGTACCCCGACAACGGACACCAATTATAGAAGATGGAGTTTTGCGTTCTTTCATATGGGATACGTATTGGGCAAATAAGATGGATTTGAAAAGTACAGGCAACGCAACACGTAACATGCGTCAAGGACTTGTTGAGATAGATCCGACAACACTTGTTATCGAACCAGGAACCCGAGAAATTGAAGACATCATAAGTGAGATTGACTATGGTTACTACATCCAAAGCGTTCAAGGAGCTCATAGTTCGAATCCTGAATCCGGTGACTTCAGTGTTGTTGGAAATCCTGCCATTCTCATTGAAAATGGAAAGATGGTTGGAGGAATTGATGGTCTCATGATTTCTGGTAATATCTTTGATCTTCTCAAAAATGTAGTAGAGATTGCTAAAACAGCTATTCCACTATTCTCATGGGTAGCTCCCGAGATTATGGTAAAGGATATCGACGTTGTTGCAAAAGATTAACACATTTGGATTAGGGGACCAAAGAATTGACAACTTGGTTCCCTTTTCAAACACCAAGGAAAAAGCATATCAGTTATAGACATAAACTTGCTTTGACAGCCTAGCTACCCAGAGGGACTTCAATGTATCGACATTACCTTATTCTTGCACTCCTACTAGCATCCATGATTATGATGTCTACACCATCATCATCTACTTCAATACAGATCACTCGTAATCTAGATCCAACACTAGTTGAAACCAAGCTGCAAATGGAAATTGCGAGCGATAAAGGGCAAGGTGTGAGTGCGCTTTTGGAATTTGAAAAACAACTATCAACTTCTGAGATACAGATTGTAGAGTCTTTAGGCACTCAATTCGCTAGACGGGGATCTACTATTGTTCATGTTGGAAGAATATATTCTGCGACTGTCTATAATGTTGAATCAATACAACAACTCGCTGACCTTGGTCTTGTCCGCGCAACATCTGGAAGCAAACAATATATACCCTCAATAATTAGTTCGATGCAAGCGATTAAGGCTGATGATGTTTGGAATAACCTACACACTGATGGTCAGACCGTAAATGGGTCTGGCGTAACGGTAGCAGTTCTAGACACAGGAGCCGCATGGCTTCATCCTTCATTCTGGAAACAATTTCCAGCTGAATTTGATTTCATCTTCTCAGATTCTCACTATTATGTAGACCTCAATAGCAATGCCGCAGTAGATCCCGGTGAAGGTCCAATTCTCACGGTAAATGGTCAATCTGGTCAGTACTTTGATTACACTGCTGATTACATGTACATCAGTACAGATGGAACTGGCGCATTCGACTATGCTAATGGCGATAGGTGGATTGGCGGGATTGAAGGAAATGGCGACAATTTTATTGATCTGAGCTCTGATAAAGCAGTTATTCTGAATATATCTAAGGTAGCAATTCTTTATGATCAATTTACATCTGATGTCTATATTCGAGGAGTCAATCTTACACAGGCTGTTTCTGTAGGTGATTCACATAGTTCTTACCATGGAACTCATGTGTCCTCCATCATTGCCGGTGGTCAGCCCGGATTTACATCATATGTTGGTGCTGCCCCAGGTGCTGATTTGATTATTATACGAAGTCCTCTTGAATCTGCAGATATTCTTGATGGATTAAGTTTTGCAGTGGAAAATGATGCAGATGTCATCAACATGTCCTTCTCTTCATATCTTGGATTTCTGGACGGTACTGATCCAGAAGATATAGCTGTAACCGAGGCATTTCTGAATCATGGTGTATTGACAACTGCAGCGGCAGGAAACCTTGGTACTAGACATAAGCATGCAAGATTTGAGGTGGGTTCCGGTGAAAGTAATACAGTGCTGTTACAGGTAAGCAATGAACCAGAGTATTCCTATCTTAGTCTACTCTGGCATTCCGACGATAGAGATGAGCGTGTTACCCTTACTCCACCATCAGGTCCAGTTATCGAACTCGGTACATATTCAGAAATTGCTGGAAGCTCCTTTGCTCTTGATAATGAAAACCTTAGTGCATATGTATTCTGTGAGATAAGCCCAAGGGGAATGAACAACATAATCATTCAAGTTTCAGAGCCTGAACACGAGTGGTTAGATGGTGTCTGGGATGTGACTATTACAAATCCTAGTGGCTCAGATATCTGGATAGATGGATACGCATGGGATGGCGATTGGAGCACCTCTCATATGGTTTTCAATAGTCAAACATCGAATCTGTATACTATTAGTTCACCTGCGACCTCCGATTTTGCCATTGCAGTTTCATCTTACAGTGAAGTAGGTGGAAGTATAACTTCAACTTCCAGTAGAGGACCTCGTATTGATGGTGCACCAAAGCCAAATATTGCAGCACCTGGTGTATCAATACGTGCTGCTTCTGGAAGCTTCCTATCGGATAATATTCTCTGGAGATCAAAAGATGGTACAAGTATGGCATCTCCCCACGTTGCAGGTGTGTTAGCTCTAATTCGTCAAGCTGAAGGTAGCGATAATTCCTGGATGGATTATAGCGCATTAGTAAATGGAGCGGGACTCTCGTACTCTGAAATTCCTACTAATGATTGGGGCCATGGCTTATGCGATGCTGCATCCTCTGTAATGTATATTCTTGATGAAGCTCTTGAACCGAGTTCGACTATTTCCGATTGGGCGATACTCGAACCCATTGTAACTGACGCAGATGAATCTAATATCTCACCAGATTTAGACATTCGAAGTGTCAAGATATTTCAACAGAGCGATGTTGTAGCTTTTGCTGTCTACACTGATGGAGTCAGCGATTTCTCTGGAACAGATATGTTGAGTATTGAATGGGATACAGATTCTAATTTACTAACAGGGATCAATGGAGCTGATATTCTTCTCAATTTGACTGCAGATAATCTGGAGGTCTTTGAATGGAATGGTTTGAACTATGAGACCTCATCCTATTCTGGAACTTGGTGGCAATCCTCACTCGCAACTTTCCTAAAGGTGGAAGGACTACCTCTAGGTGTTCGTGGAGATATTGTAATCAATACTTCCAATTCTACAATAGGACATGTGGATGCGACAATATCAGCGAGTCTAACAAATCAATGGCGACCAATGCTTGCAACTTTCGATATGGGTGTACTATCTGGGAATCTTACAATCATGATAGAATCCTATGATCGAGATTCAGCATTAGGTTCAAGATCCATCGGAGTAAGTGTTGTTGACGGTGGTCTCACTCTACTTCAGTCTTCTGTATCTACGGGACAAGAAACCTATGAAACATTAGTGGATTCGAGTCTAGTTTTCTCTCAGTATGTGAATAGCTTGAATTTTAACATCACATCTGATGCAGAAACACTTCACCTTCCATTTGTATTTCTAACAACAGTCAGTGGTGATTTAGTACAGATTACTGGAGCCACCTTGGACAGAACAATTATCCGCACAGGTCTACTATTCTCTGAAAGGATTTCTGGTGAATTTACGATTACTGGATATGAACTGATTTCAGAGGCTCAAATTGGATTCAAACATACATCTGGTCTTTGGTTCAATTTCACGGTCAATGGTGCTGGAATCTACGACTTTGTCATTGCACCATCTGGCTTTCCCATGGGAGAGTATCAAGTATACGCAATCGCTATAGGGCAGAATATTCCACAAACAGAGATGCAATTTGCTACCCTAACTATCATTGAGGACAATACTCTAATTGTAGTAAGTGCAGGGGTAGTAGTGGCAGCATTGGTCGTAATATTTGCATTTAGACGATTCCGTGAACGAAGAGGTATTGAAGGATGAAGATTGTAATTGTTGGATACGGTCCTGGTGGTGCAGCTGCTGCTGTAGCCGCAAGAATGTTCAATTCAGA
>Ga0307423_1002128_pt1 | contig 11341 bp, 9 predicted proteins | sample SalMarWE160310MG_FD_202154 | JGI IMG/M metagenome (GOLD analysis project Ga0307423, IMG submission 202154) | Salt marsh sediment microbial communities from the Plum Island Ecosystem LTER, Massachusetts, United States - WE1603-10 | ecosystem: Environmental > Aquatic > Marine > Intertidal zone >...
CCTGCTGGTTATTTTCAATTACCTTTTTAGTGTCATTGGTCCCTGTGCCAACAATTACAGGAATTTTACCTTTAACTTCTTCTACAACAAGTGAAATTATTTTTCTTCTCTCATCATAATTAATTACTGGAGATTCACCAGTTGTGCCCAATACAATCATTGCATCCACACTACCGTTAAGCTGCTGCTGAACAATTTTTTTAAGGGAATCCAGATCAACAGTCTGATCCTGCTTAAAGGGTGTTATTAATGCCGTTCCAACACCTTTGAACATTCTTTTTCCTTTAGTTATTGATTTTGATGTTCATTAAAATATGAAAAAAAATGAAGATTGTTAAAAACTAATATTGTTTAGTCGTTTTACGCAAGTATGGCGAGATGATTACGAAGGAGTATGATTTGAAAATCGATGGCAAGAGCGGCTTATCACCGGACAAGTAAATTTCAAAGATTCCATTGCATCTTTGAACTTCAACAACTCAATTTGTTTGATAAGCAATTTACACTCTTGCCTGAGCTGTTTTTATCCAAATAATATGCCGGGGAAAACGTAAATTATTTTTCTAAAAATCTACCGACCAATGAAAACTATTATTGTTTTGAGAAATCAGCGTCGCCACATTATTAGAATGAAGCAAATAAAAAGTGCATTTATATTAACTTCAGTTAATTCAATGAATATCAGGCAAATACTTATACTTTTTTATTCATGAAATTTTTGAACAAATTTCTTATAATTAGATTATATTTGCAATGATTTTTTGCACCCGTAGCTCAATTGGATAGAGCATCTGACTACGGATCAGAAGGTTTGGGGTTCGAATCCCTACGGGTGTACTACTTCTAATTTTTACGAAGCTTTTATTTCTTCTTTGAAAGTTCTTATTGCCACAAATATTTCACTAATTTTAACTAAACAATACAAAAGTTTTTATAGGTTATGACTGAAACTCAACTAAAAGGTATAATTTTCAATATTCAACGCTTCGCTATCCACGATGGCCCCGGAATCCGAACAACTGTTTTCTTTAAAGGATGTCCACTCAATTGCTGGTGGTGTCATAATCCCGAAAGTCACAAGACTCTTCCGGAAAAAATTGAAGGCTGCAATTTAAGACGCGGCTTTGATCAATCATTCTCAATGGAAAAAGATGAAATAGGAAAAGAATTTTCTGTTGACGAACTGATGAATGAAATTGCAAAAGATAAAATCTTCTTTGAAGAATCCGATGGAGGAGTTACCTTTTCAGGCGGTGAGCCATTAATGCAGCCGGAATTTCTAATCGAATTACTTAAAGAATGCAATTCAAATGGTGTCCACTCAGCGGTTGATACAAGTGGTTATGCTGATAGTGAAATTATTGACCACGTAGTACCGTATTCAGATCTTTTTTTATTCGATTTAAAACTAATGAACGACGATGATCATCAAAAATATACTGGTGTTTCTAACCAGGTTATATTAAGAAACTTAAATGAGCTCGATCAGCTTGGCAAGAAAATAATAATACGGATACCAATTGTACCTGGACTTACTGATACTGATGAAAATCTACGTGCCATCAGGGGTTTTATTTCGTACCTGAATAATTTGGTTGAAGTAAACTTACTCCCCTATCATCGTGCGGGTGAAGGAAAGTATATAAAATACGGTAAAGAAAATAAAATGAACGAAACAAAATCTCCTGACGCTAAGAGTCTGGAAGATATCAAACAATTATTCAGTGGATTAAAGTGTAGAGTAAAAATCGGTGGATAAATATGAATGAAAGAATAAAAAAATTAAGAGAGCTAAGTCTAGGTACCGAAGAAACTATTTCTATTGAAAGAGCAAGACTTCTAACTGAATTTTATACAAGTGGTGAAATTGAAAAATGTTCTGTACCGGTTGCGCGAGCTAAAGCATTCAAATATATTCTTGAAAATAAAGAATTGTATTTGGGAGAAGATGAACTAATCGTAGGTGAAAGAGGACCATCACCAAAAGCTACTCCGACTTATCCCGAACTCTGCACACACAGTCTTGAAGATTTTACTATGCTCAATGACCGTGAGAAAATATCATTTAAAGTTGATGAGGAGACCAAAAATTACCAGGCAGACAAGGTAATTCCATTTTGGAACGGAAGATCGATTAGGGACAGAATATTTAATGAAATGGATGACCAATGGAAAGAATCTTATTCTGCAGGAGTTTTCACTGAGTTTATGGAACAGCGCGCTCCCGGACATACCGTCCTCGATGATAAAATTTATAAAATGGGAATGAAGGACTCAAAAGAAAAGATAAAAGAATCTTTGAACTCGCTTGATTATTACAACGATCCAAAAACATTTGACAAAAGAGAAGAACTTAAAGCTATGGATATCGCAGCGGATGCTTTGATAGCCTTTGCTAAAAGATATAGTGATAAATTAATAGAAGCTGCTCAGCAGGAAAATAATCAAACTAGAAAAGATGAACTCGAAACAATGGCTGGTATTTGTGAGAGAGTTCCGATAAATGCACCAAAAACTTTTTGGGAAGCGCTTCAGTACTACTGGTTTGTTCATTTGGGAGTAATAACAGAATTAAACACCTGGGATTCTTTTAATCCAGGTAGGCTAGATCAGCATCTTTATCCATTTTACAAAAGTGATATCGAATCGGGTTTACTTGACAAAGAAGGAGCTAAAATTCTGCTTCAGGCATTCTGGGTTAAGTTCAACAACCAGCCTGCACCTCCGAAAGTTGGGGTTACTTCAAAAGAAAGTAATACATATACAGATTTTTGTTTGATAAATCTTGGCGGAGTTAATGAAGAAGGCGAAGATGCTGTTAATGAATTGACTTATTTAATTCTTGATGTGATCGAAGAAATGCGTTTGCTCCAACCCAGTTCGATGGTGCAAATAAGTAAAAAGAATCCTAATGATTTAGTATCGCGAGCACTTGAAATTATAAAAACCGGTTACGGACAACCATCACTGTTTAATACCGATGCAATAATTCAGGAAATGCTTAGACAGGGTAAATCGATTGTTGATGCTAGGAATGGTGGCGCAAGCGGCTGTGTTGAAACTGGTGCGTTTGGGAAAGAGAGTTACATTCTCACGGGTTATTTTAATCTGACAAAGATTCTTGAAATTACTTTAAACAATGGAAGTGATCCGCAAACAGGAAAACAAATAGGGATTCAAACCGGAGATCCGAAATCTTTTCAATCGTTTGATGAATTAATTGAAGCTTATAAAAAACAGATAAATTATTTTGTAGATATCAAGATAAAAGGCAATGTGATTATTGAAAGACTTTATGCTGAATACCTCCCCGCCCCGTTTATGTCTTTGTTAATTGATGACTGTATTTCAAAAGGAATGGATTACAATAATGGCGGCGCAAGGTATAATACGTCTTACATCCAGGGAGTTGGCATTGGAACAACTACTGATTCTCTTACAGCAATTAAGTACAACGTATTTGATAAAAATAAATTCTCGATGGAAGAATTCTTAAATGCTTTGAATAAAAACTTTGAAGGATTTGAAAATATCAGAGACTTATTACTGAATGAAACGCCAAAGTACGGAAACGATAATGATTATGCAGACGAAATTTTGAAACAAATTTTCGAAATTTATTTTTCCGCAATTGATGGAAGACCAAATACAAAAGGTGGGCATTTCAGAATAAACTTGCTTCCGACAACAAGTCACGTTTACTTTGGAAGTGTTACAGGTGCAACCTCTGACGGAAGACTTTCAGGTGTTCCTTTGTCAGAAGGTATTTCACCAGTTCAGGGTGCTGATGTTAACGGACCAACTGCAGTTCTGAAATCTGCTGCAAAAATTGACCATCTGCGAACTGGCGGAACACTTCTCAACCAAAAATTTTCTCCACAAATTTTCGAAGGTGAAGACTCAATTACAAAAATTGTTGCCCTGATCAGAGCTTATTTTAAAATGAATGGGCATCACATTCAGTTCAACGTTGTCGATGCAGAAACTTTACGCGAAGCACAAAAACATCCTGAAAATTACAGAGATTTAATTGTGCGTGTTGCCGGTTACAGCGATTACTTTGTTGATCTCACTCCTGAACTTCAAGAAGAAATAATTAGAAGAACTGAGCACATGAATTAAAAAGAATAATTCAATAAAAATTGAGGTAATGAGACATTATTTCATATTTATATTTTATGTAGTTGTTTTTAGTTCTCAAATCTTCTCTCAAGACTCAGTCAATCAAGACTCTTCTAAAAACGACACGACAAATTCTGCTTCAAATAATTTCAATTCATTCTTTGATAGTAACTCATTTGAATCTCAATTGTATTATGATATCGAATTAAAGAAATGGAAAATATTTATTCCTCAATACAGTTTAAGAAGCAACTTTGAAATAAACTCTAAGTATTTGTACTTAGATGATCTGAAAAAGAAATCAGTCTATATGTATTCTGAAGATGAGCTGGAATCTTTTAAAGAATCAGTAAATATTTTAATGGCTTTAGGTTATGAGGATTATACAAAATACGATCTTGGTGAGTTAGGTAAGTATCTGGGAATTTCACAAGAGTTAATGGCTATTATTCTAGGTATTCTCACGCTATTAAAGTAATACCTATAGTTATTCTGTTTTTCTTGTCTCATGAAAAAAATAACTTCAACTCTTTTATAACATAATTCATTTTTAGTATTTTAGGAAGAGTATTGCTGATTAATCGAATCGAACATATGAGTTATTAAATCTCATAAAATTACTATGCTCAAATACTTTCTTATCTGTTATTTATTGACTGTTTCAGTTTCATTTGGTCAGACAGATACTATTTCTAACAGCGGTAATTACACATTTAAACCAAGAATTGCTGGTGGCCAAATTGAAGGTGTAATTATGTGGTATGATTTAGGATTCGGTGGGCTCGTTGATATAGATCTTTTAGCTAGTGAAAGTAAGAATTCTAATTCGTTAGGCCTTAGACTTGCATTGGAATATTATTTTATTTTTAGTGAAATAGAAGATGGCCCCTTCACAGATTATTGCTGTTATGGAAGATATACAACCAAAATGAATGATTTCTGGATTTCTTTTCTTGGAGGTATTTCATACCATGATTTTGCAAGGGATTACGATGATAAATTACTATTTCGAACAGGTCTTGAATTTAAATACAATTTGTTCAGAAACTATTCAGGTCTTTCATTTAAAGTATTAACTTCATTTCAGGAACAAACAACGTATTTTGGTATTGGAATATTTATCGGTTATTTTGAATAAAAATTTTCTCTGTCAAATCTTTTAATTCTAAATTTCTTTTTATTATTTTTCTCTCCGAGGGTTAATTAACATTCAATAACTTACAGGAGGTAAGGCTATGGTTCCTATTCTATCTCTTTGGCTCCCAATACTGCTTTCTGCTGTTGCAGTATTCATTCTTAGTTCAATCATTCATATGGTGCTTGGTTATCATAAAAATGATTTTTCTACTCTGCCAAATGAAAAACAGGTCTTAGATGATTTACGGAAACATAATTTACCGGAAGGAGATTACAGTTTTCCGCGTCCAAATAATATGAAGGATATGAAATCGCCAGAATTCATTGAGAAGATGAAGCAAGGTCCTGTTGGTATGATGACTATTTCGAAAAACGGATCTCCCAACATGGGTAAAGAGCTATCACTTTGGTTTATCTATTCTATTATAGTTGGGATTTTTGCTGCTTATGTTGCCGGACGAGCTTTACCTCAGGGTGCTCATTATTTGCAAGTATTTAGATTCGCTGGCGTTACCGCATTTGTTGGTTACAGTCTTGCATTATTGCAGGGAAGCATCTGGTATAAAAGAAGCTGGTCAGCAACTTTCAAATCTATGTTTGATGGATTGATTTACGCTCTCTTTACAGCAGGCTTTTTTGGCTGGCTCTGGCCGGGGGTTTAATAAATTATTTAAAATGCCGGATTTGATCCGGCATCTTTTTACAAAAAATAGACTTAAATTATTCTAAAAGGAAATGATATCCTGAACCAAGTTCAGGAATCCAGTCTTATCGGTAACTTCCTAATTCTCTTTCCCGTAGCAGCAAATATTGCATTGCATACTGCAGGCGCACAAGGCGGAACTCCAACTTCACCAACACCACCGACAGGTAAAGTATTTTTAACATAATGAACTTCAATCTCAGGCATTTCATTATAAGTCAGTATTTCATAATCATCAAAATTACTCTGCTCAACACCACCATTTTTAATTGTGATTTCTCCTTTCAATGCAGCAGATAAACCGAAAACAATTGCACCTTCCATCTGTGCTTCAACTAAATCAGGGTTTACTACAATTCCACAATCAATAACTGCCACTACCCGATCAACTTTTATTTTATTTCCTGATATTGTTACTTCGTGAACTTGAGCACAAAAACTGTCGTAACCTTTGAATAAAGCTACTCCTCTACCTCTACCTTTTGGAAGAATTTTACCTATACCCCAGCCTGATTTTTCTGCTAAGACTTTTAAAACATTTTTTAATCGGGAATCATCCGGAAGCATTTTCATTCTAAATTCAACTGGATCTGTATTTGCCGCGAATGCTAACTCATCAATAAATGATTCAATTGCAAAAGGATTTTGCGTATTGTAAACTGAACGAAGCCAGGAAATCGGAATTGGAGTTTTAATTATACTACCAGCTATCCTCATATTCGGAATTTGGTACTCCAATCCCACAGTACCTTCTTTAATATCGTAATCTTTTGGAGGAAGATCAGGTGCAAAGCGAAATTGGGTAATAGATGGAGCGATTATATGATGAGAAAATTTCATTGCTTTCCCTTCAGCATCAATAGCTCCTTTCAAAACGTGCAGACTCGGAGGACGATACCAACCAAACTTCATATCTTCTTGCCGTGTCCATGTTAATTTAACTGGTTTCTTGATAGCTTTGGAAATCTCTGCTGCTTCGACAGCAAAGTCACTTACAAGTCTTCTTCCAAAACCGCCACCCATCAAGGTAACGTGAACAGTTACATCAACTTCACTAATCCCGAGAGCCTTTGCTACTTCGCTTCTTGCGTTTTGTGGATTTTGTGTAGGTGCCCAGAGTTCAGCTTTTCCATCTTTAAATTCAGCTACACAGTTCATTGGTTCCATGGGTGCATGCGTAATAAAAGGAACTTCATAAACGGCATCCAGAATTTTTTCTTCTTCAATATTTTTATTGATATCTCCCCTGCTTTCAAATTCATAACCATCTGCTTTAGATTTATTTACCAATTTATTATGAATATCATCAGAATTAATTTTTGCATTCGGTCCTAAATCCCATTGAATATTGAGAGCATCTCTTCCATTAAAAGCACGCCAGGTTGAATCGGCAACCACTGCTACACCACTAGAGATTTGAACAACAGTGCGAAAACCTGAAATATTCTTTGCTTTTGCAGCATCATAACTTTTTACACTTCCACCAAATGAAGGACAACGGCTAACAGCCGCATAAAACATTCCCGGAATGACAACATCTATTCCGAATTTTGCTTTACCATAAATTTTGTCAGGTGTATCAACCCGGTGAATACGTTTACCAATTATCTTAAAGTCTTTTGGATCTTTAAGTTTTACATCTGTTGGAATTGAAAGCTTAGAAGCCTCGTCAACCAACTCACCGTAGCTCAGCTTTTCATTGTTTAGCTTGTTTATTACGAATCCATTTTCGGCATAACAATTATCACTTGAGACATTCCAGTGACTAGCTGCTGCAGTTATAAGCATTACTCGAGCAGTTGCGCCAGCTACTCGTAGAGGTTCCCAACTTCTCCTAATACTTGTACTTCCGCCGGTTGTCTGGCTTCCATATTTTGCATCAACATCTGCTTGTTCAATCACAATTTTATCCCAATCCACTTCCAGCTCTTCCGCGACAAGCATTGGAAGAGCAGTTTTAACTCCCTGTCCCATTTCCGATCTGTGAACGATAATAGTTACAATTCCATTTGAATCTATTTTCAAAAAAACATTTGGTGCGAAAATCTTTGGATCATCTCCAGTATTAGCTAATAAATTTTGAAGCGGAACATAAGAAGCAAGAAATAATCCACCACCACTTAAGCCAACTACTTTAATAAATTCGCGTCTTTTTATTTTGTTTGAATTTTTCATCACTGTCCCTCCTCAACAAGTTTATCAACAGCATTTCGTATTCGCTGATACGTTCCGCATCTGCAAAGAACTGAATTCAATGCATCATCTATTTCTTTTCTAGATGGTTTTGGATTTTGCTCAAGTAATGCAGCGAGAGTCATTATTTGTCCGGGCTGACAGTATCCACACTGTGATACTTCCAGTTCAATCCAGGTCTTAAATATTGGATGATCAGGTTTTTCTGCCAATCCTTCAATCGTTGTTATCGAGCTGCCAACAGCATCTTCAACATTTATAACACAAGAGCGTTCAGCTTTTCCATTAACGTGAATAGTACAATTACCACAGATGCCTTCTCCGCAAGAATATTTTGTTCCAGTAAGTCCAAGGTTATCTCTTAGAACCCAAAGAAGCGGAGTGCCGGCATCAACATCAACAGTTTGTTTTTTTTCGTTTACAGTGAGAGTATATTTCGGCATGATTTATCCCTCTTTTAGATTTGAATTATTTAAAATTAATTGAAATTTTATGTAAGCGCAAGAGAAGTTATAGTTTTCTAAAATATTTTATTTTAAAAATTAATTTATTTAGATAGATAATATGGGTCTCGGAAGAAACATTTTACTTTGGGCTTCGAGGAATGAATGGTTGAAAAACTGGGTTCCAAAAAAGAAATTTGTACAGAAAGCAGTCAAACGCTTTATGCCAGGAGAAACTGAAGAAGACGTAATTACAGCGACAAAAGAACTTTTAAGGCATAATATTTCAACAACTTTGACTCATCTTGGGGAAAACATGATATCTCTGAAAGAGGCAGAGGATAATACAAACCATTATCTTAACTTGTTGGATAAAATCTTGAATGAAAAATTAGACATTGAAATCTCATTAAAACTTACACAAATTGGGTTCGATCTTTCTTTCGATAAAACTCTTGAATTCTTTACAAAAATTGCTCTAAAAGCAAAAGAATTTAACAACAATGTTTTCATTGATATTGAGGATACTTCTTATGTAGATAAGACCATAGGTTTTTATAAAAAAATCAAAGAGAGTTACGATAATATTGGTTTATGTCTTCAGGCATATCTCTACCGAACGATGGATGATCTTAAAAGTTTGGTTAACATTAAACCCTGGATCAGATTAGTTAAAGGAGCATATAAAGAACATTCGTCTGTTGCATTTCCAAAATTGTCTAAAGTTAATGAAAATTATATGTTATTATCCAGATTTTTATTGGAGCAGATAAAAGAAAGAGGAATCCGTGTTGCTTTTGGCACACACGATTTGACAATTCAGGAGCAAGTAAAAAAAGAATCAGAAAAAATCGGTCTTTCTAAAGATAAATTAGAATTTCAAATGCTATATGGGATTAAAACAGATGAGCAGTATAGATTAGCTTCTGAAGGCTACAAGATCAGAACACTGATCAGCTATGGCGAACATTGGTATCCCTGGTATATGCGAAGGCTTGCTGAAAGACCAGCAAATGTTGGATTTGTATTAAAAAACATATTCAATAAATCATATAACTAATAAAATACAATAAGTTATGAGTTATAATTTAAGTGGAATCTTTCCACCTCTAACAACACCATTTACTGACGATGACCTCGCAATAGATAAATTGCTGAGAAATATAAGAAAGTATGAACGAAGAGAACTTTCTGGTTATGTACTGTTTGGTTCGAATGGTGAAAGCGTATTCTTGACACGTGACGAAAAATTGCAAATAATTTCATCAGTACGGGAGCAAACTAAAAAAATATTAATTGTAGGTACAGGATCAGATTCTATTAAAGAAACAATTTTTCTAACAAATGACGCTGCTGAAAAAGGTGCGAACTATGCTTTGATTATTTCACCTTCCTTCTTTAAATCTGAAATGAAACATCATGCTTTTCTGAATTACTATATAAAAGTAGCAGAAAGCGTAATGATTCCCGTCATCATCTATAATGTTCCAAAATTTACAAATGTAAATATTGAACCGGAAACTATCATCGAACTTGCTAAGCATCCGAATATAGCTGGGTTAAAAGACAGTACAGAAAATACAGCAAGAATCTCAGAAGTCGTTGCAAATGTACCGGATAGTTTTAGGGTGATTGTTGGAACTGCATCAGTTCTTTATGCAGGTTTGATTGCTGGGGCTGTAGGTGGAATTCTGGCTCTGGCTAATATTGCACCGGATGAATGTTTGCAAATTTTATTACATTCCATAGCAAGGAAACATAAAGAAGCATTAGAATTACAGAATAAGATGATCCCAGTAAACAGAGCAATTACTACAAAGTTTGGAGTAGCTGGATTAAAAGCAGCTATGGATATACTCGGATATGATGGTGGCAATCCAAGAATGCCGCTTGAACCACTAAATGAGGCTCAATTAATTGAGTTAAAAGTAATATTAAGAAATGCATCTCTAATAGAATAAGGTAATTTAATGAAATCTTTTACTCCACCAAATAGAATTTTATTAGGTCCCGGTCCTTCAAATGTTCATCTACGAGTGTTGGAAGCGATGTCCAAACCGACAATTGGTCATCTTGATCCTAAATTCATTGAACTAATGGATGAAATTAAGGAACTACTCAAGTACGTCTTTAGAACAAAGAATGAAGTCACATTTGCTGTTTCTGGTCCCGGTTCAGTTGGGATGGAAACTTGTCTCGTCAATTTGGTTGAGCCTAACTCTAAAGTATTAGTTTGTATAAATGGAGTATTTGGCGGAAGAATGAAAAGCATTGTTGACAGATGTGGTGCTGAACCAATCGAACTAAAAGTATCTTGGGGAAGAGCGATTGATCCAAACTTATTCGAAGATACTCTCAAGAAAAATAAAGGGATAAATGTTTGTTCATTTGTTCACGCCGAAACTTCAACCGGAGCTAAAAGTGATATAAAAACTTTAACTGAGATTGCTCACAAATACAATTGTTTGGTTATAGCTGATACAGTTACATCTCTCGGTGGAATTCCTGTATTAATTGATGAGTGGAATATTGATGTATCTTATTCCGGTTCACAGAAATGTCTCTCCTGCCCTCCCGGACTTTCTCCGGTTACATTTAATGAAAGAGCTTTAGAATTTATTAAAAGTAGAAAAACACAAGTTCAGAGCTGGTTCATGGATTTAAATCTTATTCTCAGTTATTGGGGAGGAAGCTCGAAACGAGCTTACCATCACACTGCACCAATAAATTCTCTATATGCATT